>AR_comb_assmDRAFT_10148215_pt1 | contig 11189 bp, 9 predicted proteins | sample ArasoioldDNA_FD_10543 | JGI IMG/M metagenome (IMG submission 10543) | reverse complement strand
ATCGCGCCCGATGAGGGCCGGTTGTCTTTCCGGGCGGCGTTTCCGCAAATCAGTGTACGCGTCACTACCCACGGCCTGCCCGGTGACGTCGACGAGACACTGGCGCGTCTCGGCGAGAAGGTGCGCTCGCGAATCGGTGACTACGTGTTCGGTGAAGGCGCCGCGACGATGGAAGCGGTGGTCACGGACCTATTGCGGGCGCGCGGCTGGACGGTCGCCACGGCGGAATCGATGACCGGTGGACTGGTCGCCGAACGATTGACCAACGTGCCCGGCAGCTCGCAGGTATTCTCGGGGGCATTCGTCCCCTACACGCTCGCGTCGAAGGAATCGATGCTCGGCGTGCATCGCGAAACACTCGAGCGCCACGGAGTGGTGAGCGAGGCCACCGCGAAGGAGATGGCAGCCGGGGCGCGAAACGCCGCGGCTGCGGATGTCGCGGTTTCGATCACCGGAATCGCCGGCCCGGACGGAGGTACCCCGCAGACGCCGATCGGTACGGCGTACGTGGGCTTTGCCGCGGAGGGAATCTCGGTCGCACGTAGGTATCAACTCTGGGGCACCCGCGACTGGATTCGACTCCTCGCTTCGCAGATCGCGCTCGACTGGGTCCGCCGCCACGCGCTCGGGCGACGTCCGGAAGAATCGCTGCTGATTCGCAAGTAGCGCGGCCCGCTCGACAAGCCCGATGATCCGCGCCTTTCTCGCCATCCGCCCGACGCTAGACGTGATCCAGGGCCTGCTGAGCGCGCAAGCGGAGCTCGACGGCGCGGGCGCAGACGTGCGCTGGGTGTCCGCGGAAGCCGTGCACCTGACGATTCAGTTTCTCGGCGACGTACGCGAGAGCGAGATACCGCAGATCGAAAGCGGCCTCCGTGAGCAGCTCGGGGCGCTGGCCCCCTTCGAGATCGAGTGCCGCGGACTCGGCACGTTCCCGAACCAGAAGCGTCCGCGCGTGGTGTGGGTCGGTCTCCGCGGCGACGGCATCCATCAAGTCGCGGATGCGGCCGAGACCGTGCTCTCGCCACTCGGCTTCCCTCCCGAGGAGCGCGATCTCACGCCGCACATCACGATCGGCCGCGTCCGCTCGGCGCGGGGCACCGAAGCGTTGGTACGCGCTCTCAAGGATAGCGGAGACCGTAGCTTCGGCAGCTGCCGCATCGAAGAGGTGACGCTATTCCGAAGTCAGCTGCGCTCCGACGGCGCGGTGTACACTCCACTTCTTGCGATTCCACTGCGGGGCGCCTGAAACGGTCCGTTTCTTTCCTCGGCGGCCGCCTCGGCGCACTTTCGGCGGCGACTCGTTCGCCCTATAATCGGTTTCGTAACGTGGTCCCCTCGGGGCGGGTCGAATGGAGAAACACATGACGATGGATTCGAATCGCGAGCGCGCGCTGGACTTGGCCGTCAGCCAAATCGAGAAGTCCTTCGGCAAGGGCTCGATCATGAAGCTCGGTGCCGACGCGCTCATTCGGGACGTTTCGACCATCTCGACAGGCAGCTTGGGGCTCGACATCGCGCTGGGCGTCGGAGGGATGCCGCGGGGGCGTGTCGTGGAGATCTATGGCCCGGAAGCTTCGGGGAAGACCACGCTCGCGCTCCAGTTGGTCGCCGAGGCGCAGAAGAAGGGCGGAGTATGCGCGTTCATCGACGCCGAGCACGCCCTCGACGTGGTCTATGCCCGCAAGCTCGGCGTGCGTACGGAAGACCTCTACATCTCGCAGCCGGATCACGGTGAGCAAGCACTCGAGATCGCCGAGACGCTGGTGCGCACGGCGGCGATCGACGTGCTCGTGGTCGATTCGGTGGCGGCGCTCGTGCCCCGTGCCGAGATCGAGGGCGAAATGGGTGATCCGCAGATGGGCTTGCAAGCGCGGCTGATGTCACAGGCCTTGCGAAAGCTCACCGCCGCGATCGCGAAGTCACAGACGATCGTCGTCTTCATCAATCAGATCCGCATGAAGATCGGCGTGATGTTCGGCAACCCGGAGACCACGACCGGGGGCAACGCGCTCAAGTTCTATTCTTCCGTGCGACTCGACATCCGCCGCATCGGCAACATCAAGGAAGGCGAGAACGTGGTGGGCAGCCGGACCAAAGTGCGGGTGGTGAAGAACAAGGTGGCTCCGCCCTTCAAGGAGGCGGAATTCGACATCATTTACGGACAAGGGATCTCCCGCGACGGCGAGGTCGTCGACCTCGGAGCGGAGTGCGGCGTGATCGAGAAGAGCGGGGCATGGTATTCTTTCGATGGGGAGCGAATCGGGCAAGGGCGTGAGAATACCAAGGAGTATCTTCGTGACCACGCCGAAGTTGCACGGTCGATCGAAGCCAAGGTCCGCGAAAAAAACGGCCTGACGGCGTCGGAATTGCCGAAGCCGGCGATGGCCGAGATGGACGAAGAAGCGAAGCCCAGGCGAGGGCGGTAGAGGAGGCGCAGAGTGGATTTGAACGGCATCCTTCACGAAGCCATCGTTCGCGGTGCATCCGACGTGCACTTGAAGGTCGGCCTGCAGCCGACGATCCGCATTCACGGAATTCTGTATCCGCTCGACGAGGCGTCGCCGATCACGCGGGAGGACATGGCCGCGATGCTCGACGTGTTGCTCGACGATCATCACCGCGAGCGGTTCCGCAGCCGAATGCAGGTCGACCTGGCGTATCAGACGACCGAGGCGACGCGTTTCCGCGTCAATGTGTTCCTCCAACGCGGAGAGCCATCGGTGGCGATGCGCGCCATCCCAGCGCGCATCCGTACGGTGGAGGAGCTGCACCTGCCGACGATCGTCAACAAGCTCGCCCTCGAGAATCGTGGTTTGATTCTCGTCACCGGCACGACGGGAAGCGGTAAGTCTACGACGCTCGCCGCGATGGTTGGCCACATCAACGAGAACTGCTCGAACCACATCATTACGGTCGAGGATCCGATCGAATACACGCACGAAGACGTTCGCTCGATCGTCTCGCAGCGCGAGCTCGGCTACGACGTCTCGAGCTTCGCCGACGGCCTCAAAGCCGCCCTTCGCCAGGACCCCGACGTGATCCTGGTCGGCGAGATGCGCGACCTCGAGACGATCGAGACCGCGATCCTCGCGGCGGAGACCGGGCATCTGGTGCTGTCGACGCTGCACACCCTCGACGCCACCGAAACCATCACGCGAATCGTTTCGAACTTTCCCGAGCACCAGCGCGAACAGATCCGGCTGATCCTCGCCAACATCATCCGCGGCATCCTCAGTCAGCGCCTCATGCCGCGTGCGGACGGGCAGGGAATGGTCCCTGCGGTCGAAGTCATGGTGTCGACCGCCCGAATCCGCGAGTGCATCGCGGTCAAGGAGAAGACCTCCGAGGTGCGAGACGCCATCGCGGTCGGCCATTCGAGCTATGGCATGCAGACGTTCGACCAGTCGCTGATGGCGCTCTACCGTCGCGGGCTCATCACCTACGAGGAGGCGCTCGCGCAGTCCTCGAACCCCGACGACTTCGCCCTCAAAGTTCGCGGCATTGCCTCCACCAGCGACCGCCGCTGGGAAGACTTCGAGCGCGCGCCGCAGGACGAAGAAGCCGAGGAGCCCGAGCGGCTCAAGATCGACCGCTTCTAGGCGCGCCGTGGCCGGTCGCTCCGGCGCTTCCGGGCGACGACGTGCGCGTCCCGCGCTCGGTCGCGAGCAGGCGATGGATCTGGCCTTCCGCCTGCTGTCGCAGCGGGCGCGCAGCGAATCGGAGATCGCCGCGGCGCTCGAGCGAGCCGGCGCCGCGCGCAGGCTCGTGCGCGCAGTGCTCGCAAGACTTCGCGCGCTCGGCTACGTCGACGATCGAAAGCTCGCGACGGAATGGATCGAGCGCGGCAAGGAGCGAGGGTTTGGCTCGCTGCGCATCCAAGACCAGCTCCGCCGCCTGGACGTCGATGAACGGATCGTGGAGAGTGCGACGCTCGGCGGACGTGAAGAGCGCGCCTTGGCTCGACGCTTGCTCGCGGAACGCTTCGGCGCGGGCGACCTAGCGGATCGCCGCATCGCGGCTCGCGCGGCACGCTTTCTCGCCCGTCGTGGCTTTCCCGCTGAGGTGATCGACAGCCTCTTCGATTCATGGGAGTAAGAAGGGATTCATGACGGGCAACCAGGTCCGCGACAGCTTCCTCCAATTTTTCCGGAGCCGTGGCCACGACATCGTGCCGAGCGCCTCGCTGGTGCCGCCCGGAGACCCGACGCTGCTCTTCACGAACGCCGGCATGGTGCAGTTCAAGCAGGTGTTTCTCGGCGCCGAGAAGCGCAAGAACCCACGTGCGGCGAACTCGCAGAAGTGCCTGCGCATCAGTGGCAAGCACAACGATCTCGAAGAAGTCGGACGCGATACCTATCACCACACCTTCTTCGAAATGCTCGGAAACTGGTCGTTTGGCGACTACTACAAGAAGGAAGCGATCGGCTGGGCGTGGGAGCTGCTGACGGAGGTCTGGAAGCTTCCCAAGGAAGCCCTCTGGGTGAGCGTCTACCGAACGGACGACGAAGCCGAAGACTGGTGGGGCAAGATCACCGACGTCGGGCGCGACCGCATCCTGCGTTTCGGCGAAAAGGACAATTTCTGGGAGATGGGCGAGACCGGGCCGTGCGGCCCGTGCTCGGAGATCCACATCGATCGCGGCCCCGGCGCCTGCGATCGGGCTCGAGTTCCCGGCCACGTGTGCGGCGTGAACACGGGCTGCGCTCGGTTCATCGAGCTGTGGAACCTGGTCTTCATTCAATACAACCGCGACGAACGGGGCAAGCTCGACGAGCTGCCGGCCAAGCACGTCGACACCGGCATGGGGCTCGAGCGCATCACCGCCGTGCTGCAAGGCGTGCTCAGCAACTACGACGTCGATCTGCTTCGGGACGTGATCGCGTTCACCGAGGGCCTTTGCGGCCGGCGCTACGGGAGCACGGACGAAAGCGATGTCTCGTTTCGAGTCATCGCGGACCACGGTCGAGCGCTCTCGTTCATGATCGCGGACGGAGTCCGGCCCTCGAATGAGGGGCGTGGGTACGTGTTGCGACGCATTCTTCGTCGCGCGGCGCGCCACGGCAAGAACCTTGGACTCGACCAACCGTTCCTGGCACGGGTGGCGGGTGCGGTCGTCGACGGATTCGGCGCGGCATACCCGGAGCTGCGCTCTCAGCGCCACGAGATCGAAGACGTGATCGGTGCCGAGGAAGTCCGCTTCGCCGAGACCCTCGGTCGCGGGGGGGCGATTCTCGAGGAGGAGGTAAGTGCCCTACGGGCGAGCGGCGCGACCACGCTCTCGGGGGAATCCGCGTTCAAGCTCTACGATACTTACGGACTGCCGCTCGATCTCACCGAGGACATCCTCAAGGCGGACGACATCCAGGTCGATCGTGCGGGCTTCGAGCGTGCGATGGCCGAGCAGCGCACTCGCGCTAGAGAAGCGCAGAAGGCGGCGGTAGGCGGCGGCGACACCCGACCGCAGCTGCGTGCTCGGCGCACGCTGTCGAGCCGTTTCGTCGGGGACTTTGTCTACACGGCGGAATCCGAGGTGCTCGCTGTATTCGTCGGCGGCGCCGAGGTCGACGCAGCTCGCGAAGGATCCGAGGCGGAGCTGATTGTCGCCGAGACGCCCTTCTACGCGGAGTCGGGCGGACAAGTCGGCGATCACGGGACGATCGAAACCGAGGAAGGGGACCGTTTCGAGGTCGCGGATACTCAGAAGAAGCCCGTGCATTGGCAGGACGGCGAAGCGGAGTTGATCGTTCATTTGGGGAGGGTCACGCGTGGCGCGATTCGCCCCGGTGCGCGGGTGCGGCTCGGGATCGACCGTGAGCGGCGAGACGCCACGCGGCTCAACCATTCCGTCACCCACCTCCTGCACGCGGTGCTCCGCCGGCGGCTCGGCACGCAAGTTCGCCAGGCCGGCTCACTGGTCGCGCCCGAGCGGCTGCGATTCGACTTCACGTTTCAAGGGCCAATCGCCGCCGACCGGCTTCTCGAGATCGAGGACGAGGTCAACGCACTCGTTCGCGAGAACGCGTCCGTGACCAGCGAGGAGCTTCCCTACGACGAGGCGATCCGCCGCGGCGCTTTGGCGTTCTTCGGCGACAAGTACGGAGATCGCGTGCGCGTGGTGCGCATGGGCGACGCATCGACCGAGCTCTGCGGAGGCACGCACGTGCGCCGTACGGGTGACATCGGCCTCTTCAAGTTGCGCGGCGAGTCGGGGGTCGCCGCCGGAGTCCGTCGCGTCGAAGGGTTCACCGGCGAGGGCGCACTCGGCTGGATCCATCAGCGCGAGCAGGTGTTGCGCGAGATCGGCGAGATCCTCAAAGGACCCGAGGAAGCTTCCGTGGAGCGGCTCGAACGATTGCTCGCCGAGCGCAAGGAGCTCGAACGTCGCCTCCAGGAGGTCCAGTCGAAGCTCGCCGGCAGCCAGAGTGCCGATCTCGTGTCTCGCGCTCGGCGGGTGAACGGAGTCGCCGTGCTCGCGGCGCGGGTGGACAACGTGGACGACAGGGGCCTGCGGGAGATGGCGGATCAGTTGAGAGGTCGACTGGGGTCCGCGATCGTCGTGCTCGGCACGGAGCGCGGCGGGAAGGCGCTTCTCCTCGCCGCGGTGACGAAGGATCTGACTGGCCGCTATGCCGCCGGAAAGATCATTCAAGAGATCGCGCCGATCGTCGGGGGCGGGGGTGGCGGCAGGCCGGAGCTCGCGCAGGCCGGCGGCCCGGACGCGTCTCGGCTGGACGCAGCTCTCGAGAAGGTCTACGAGGTGATACGTTGAGCGACGAAGGCGCGATCGAGCTCAGCTTCGACGATCAGCGGCTCGTCCATCAAGTCGCCGGCCAGCAGGACGAACACCTGCGGAGCCTCGAGCGACTGCTCGGTGTGCGCATCGCGTCCTCCGCGGGAGGCATCCACATCCAAGGTGATGCGGTTCAGCGCGAGCTCGCGGGCCGAGTGGTGAGGCAGCTCTACGGGCTCCTCGAGCAGGGCTATCCCGTCTATCCGAGCGACGTGGACTACGCGGTGCGCATCCTTTCGAGCGACCGCGGCGCGAACCTGCGCGACATCTTTCTCGACACCATCTACATCTCCGCGCACAAGCGCGTCATCACGCCGAAAAGCCTCAATCAGAAGGTCTACATCGACGCCATCCGCACCCACGACATCGTCTTCGGCATCGGACCAGCCGGTACGGGCAAGACCTATCTGGCGATGGCGATGGCCGTGGCGGAGCTCACGAAGAACAACGTGGCGCGCATCATCCTCACGCGCCCTGCGGTCGAGGCCGGAGAAAAGCTCGGGTTCCTGCCTGGCGACCTCGCCGAGAAGGTGAATCCGTATCTCCGGCCGCTTTACGACGCGTTGCACGACATGGTCGATTTCGACCGAGCCCGCAAGATGATCGAGCGCGGTACGATCGAGGTGGCTCCCCTCGCCTTCATGCGCGGCAGAACGCTCAACGACTCCTTCGTGATTCTCGACGAAGCCCAGAACACCACCACCGAGCAGATGAAGATGTTTCTCACGCGACTCGGCTACGGCTCCAAGGCAGTGGTGACGGGCGACGTCACGCAGATCGACCTTCCGGCGGGCAAGTCCTCGGGGCTTAAGCACGCCGCGGCGATTCTCGCCGACGTCCGCGGCATTCGCTTCATCGGCTTCAACGAGAAAGACGTGGTGCGGCACCGGCTGGTGCAGGACATCATCACGGCCTACGAGAGAGCGGGGACGGCGGAAGCGGAGGGTCGCTGGGAGGGAGCCAATGGCGGTGCTCGTGTCGGGAACGGCCTCCGCGAGGGGGATCGACCGTCGAACGCTCGCCCGCAAGGCGAGGGCCGCTCTTGAAATGCTCGGCCTCGGCAGCTCGGAACTGAGCGTGTCGCTCGTCCGCGACGACGAGATCCGCGACCTCAACCGCCGCTACCGGCACGAAGATCGTTCCACCGACGTGCTCGCCTTCCCGCTTCGCGAAGGAGCGTTCGACACCGTCGGCGACGCGCTCGGCGACGTGGTCATCTCGCTCGAAACGGCGACGCGACAGGCGCGCGAGCATGGCGGTACGCTCGTAGACGAGGTCGACCGGCTGTTGGTGCACGGCATTCTTCACCTCGCGGGCTACGATCACGAGATCTCGCCGCGCGAGGAGCGCCGCATGCGTCGAAAAGAGCGTGAAGTGCGCGCGCGGCTCCGGCGCGACTCCTCGCGGTGAGGAGGCGGCGCCTCTCGGATGGCCTGCTGGCCGCGGCGGCGGGGGCGCTCCTCGCGGCGGCCTTTCCCGGAACCGGCTGGAGCCTGTGTGCGTGGTTTGCGTTGGTGCCGCTCTTCCGCGCCATCGATGGCGAAAGCGTGGGAAAGGCGTTTCGACTCGGCTGGATCGCCGGCGTACTGTTCTTCGGGCTCTCCCTGGACTGGATTCCCGCGACGATCGCGCGCGCCGGCGTTACGAACCGCTTCGCCCTGTGGATCCCTTGGGCAGCGACGGCCGCCGCGCTCGCGCTGTACCCGGCGCTTTTCGCGGCAGGGCTGCGGTACTGGCAAATCCGAGTCGGAGGGGACGGGCTCGCGATCGCGGTTGCGCTGTGGGTGGGGCTCGAGTGGTGTCGCTCGACGTTGTTCTTGCCCTGTCCTTGGGACCTCCTGGGGTATAGCCAGGCCCCTTTGCTCCCACTCCTGCAGCTTTGCGACCTGACCGGCATCTATGGTGTGAGCGCGCTCGTCGTGGCCGTGAACCACGGTCTTTACAACACCTTCGCCGGTCGCGCGCCGCTGGTTCGTCTGGCTCTCTTGGGCGCGGTCTGGCTCCTCGCGATGCTCTACGGCGATCGCCGGCTGACCGAGATTCGCGCGGAAGGGCCGCAGCGAACGGTACGTGTGGCGCTCGTCCAACCGGCGATCGAGCCCAGTCAGAAATGGGACCCCTTGCTCCGCGAAAAGGCGCTGGCCGACCAGGAGGAGCTGTCGCGTGCGGCGGCCGCGCAGGGCGCCGACCTCGTCGTGTGGCCGGAGTCGTCGGCACCGTTCGTCTTCGCGGAAGATGACGTCTTGGCTGCCGACCCGGCACGCTTCGTCCCCGACCGCCGCTTGCGCGAGCAGCTCGTCGGATTCGTGCGCGAGCTTGGGATCCCGCTGTTGTTCGGGGCTCCGGCGCTGGCGCCCCGAACAGTCGGACACGGGCAGGCATGGAGCCCGCTCAATCGCTCGCTGCTCATGGATCCGAGCGGTCGGATCGAAGCGACCTACGACAAAATGATTCTGGTCCCGTTCGGAGAGTATGTGCCGCTGCCGCGGATCCTGTGGTTCGTGCCGAGACTGGTACCGGCGGTGGGCGACTTCGTGCCCGGCTCGGGGCCCACGCTGTTCGCGGTTCGCGGTGCGAGCTTCGCCGTGCTGATCTGCTACGAGGCGATCTTCCCCGATTTTGCTCGCACCCTCGTCACGCGCGGCGCCGAGTTCCTCGTGAACCAGACGAACGACGGCTGGTTCGGCGATTCGCAGGCGCCGTTCCAGCACTTGGCAATGGCGACGGTGCGCGCGATCGAGAACCGGGTGCCGTTGGTCCGGGTGGCGAACACGGGTATCTCGGCGGTCGTCGGTCCCGACGGCGCGATCGAATCCCGGATCCCGCTTGGAACGCGAGGCGTGCGGATAGCAAACATCGGCGCGGATCGGCGCGCGAACACATTCTACACGCGTCATGGCGACTGGTTTGCCCACGTCGCGATACTCGCTGCCGCCTTCATGCTAGTGTATGCGAGCTGGACCCTGCCGGGCCCGGAGCCCGCGGCGGTCGAAGTGGGATAGAAAGGAAAGGCATGCTGTCACCGGGTGAGATTCGCGAGAAGTTGGCCGGGCTCGAAAAGCGCGTCGAAACGCTCGGGAGGCATCTTTGACGTCGCTCAGCTCGAGCGTCGCGCAGCCGAGCTCGCGGAGAAGAGCGGCGCGCCGGACTTCTGGAATGACCCGCAGACCGCGCAAAAGCTCCTGAAGGAGCGTGCCGAGCTGCAGTCTACGCTCGACGCGTGGAAGCGGCTCACCGGCGGACTCGGCGACGGCAAGGTTTTCCTCGAAATGGCCACGGATGGCGAAGCGGAAGCGCTCGCCGAGGCGGAGGGCAAGACCGCCGAGGTCGACCAGTTTCTCACGGAGATGGAGATGCATCAGATGCTCGGTGGCGAGCACGATGCGGGCAATGCGATCGTCACCGTCCATCCGGGCGCGGGAGGCACCGAGGCACAGGATTGGGCGGAGATGTTGCTACGCATGTATCTGCGCTGGGCGGAGCGCCGGCACTTCAAGACCGAGCTCGTCGACCTCCAACCGGGCGAGGGCGGCGGGATCAAGAACGCGACGTTCACGGTCGAGGGGCCCTACGCCTATGGATATCTTCAGGCGGAGGGCGGGATTCACCGCCTGGTGCGCATCTCGCCGTTCGATGCCAACGCGCGCCGGCATACGTCGTTCGCCTCCGTCTTCGTCTACCCCGAGATCGAAGACGAGATCGAGATCGAGATCCGCGACGAAGATCTACGCGTCGACACCTACCGGTCGAGCGGTGCGGGCGGTCAGCACGTCAACAAGACCGATTCGGCGGTCCGCCTCACGCACTTGCCGACCGGGATCGTCGTCGCCTGCCAGAACGAGCGCTCGCAGCACAAGAATCGCGCGATGGCGATGAAGGTCCTGCGCGCGCGGCTCTACGAGCTCGAGATGGAAAAGCAGCGCGAGAAGATGGCGGAGCTGACCAAGGGGAAGAAAGAGATCAGCTTCGGCAGCCAGATCCGCTCGTACGTTCTGCACCCGTACCGAATGGTGAAGGATCTCCGCACCGGCGTCGAGTTCGGGAACACCGACGCCGTGCTCGACGGGGACATCGATCGCTTCATTCAGGCGTACCTTTTGAAGAAGATCGCGGCGTAGCCGTATCGAGAGGCTCAGGCCTCGACTTTCGAGGGTTCCTTGGAGGCACGCTGATCCGCGAGCAGGACGTAGAGAATCCGCTGGCAGTTCGGGCAGAACACCACATCCGAATTCCGATGGATCTGGGTGATGAGCTGCGGCGGTACCCGCATGCGGCACCCGCCACAGTCGCCTTCCTTTCGGACTTCGACCACCGCGAGGCCGTCTTTGCGGTCGAAGATCAGCTCGTAGCGCCGGCGTAGATCCTCTTCGAGCTCCATCGAGAGGTGCGTCCGCTC
>AR_comb_assmDRAFT_10271502_pt1 | contig 11190 bp, 12 predicted proteins | sample ArasoioldDNA_FD_10543 | JGI IMG/M metagenome (IMG submission 10543) | reverse complement strand
AGCACCGTCGCGCCGAAGAGCTTCAACCGCATGGTCCGTTCCTCCTGGGTCGGTGTCGGCCTTGGACGCCGTCCTTCAGTCTCGAGGTTCCCATGCTTCGCGATAGGCTCCGCCCCATGCCGGGGACGATGCGCGCCTTGCGGAAAACTGCCCCGCGCGCCGGCGCCGAGCTGGTCGATGTCCCCATCCCGTCCCCCGGGGAGGGCGAGGTCCTTGTCCGCGTCCATGCCACCTCGATCTGCGGCACCGATCTGCACATCTACGACTGGAACGAATGGGCCGAGAAGCGGATCACGCGGATGCCGATGACGTTCGGGCACGAGGTCGCGGGCACCGTCGAGGCCGTCGGGTCAGAGGTGCATCACCTGGAGTCCGGCGCGTTCGTGGCCGCAGAGACGCACGTCTCGTGCGGACGGTGTTCCACCTGCCGGACCGGCCGCGCACACATCTGCGAGAACCTTCGCATATTGGGTGTCGACATCGAGGGCGCGTTCGCGGAGTACGTGGTGATACCGGCGGTCAACGCGTGGGTCGTCGGTGAGGGGATCCACCCAGACGCCGCATCCATCATGGAGCCGTTCGGGAACGCCGTGCACGCGTCGTTCGGGACGGGCGGCGGCGAGGACATCGCGACCAACGCCGTCGCCGTGATCGGATGCGGGCCGATCGGGTTATTCGCGATCGCGATCGCGCGCTCGCTCGGCGCCTGGAAGGTGATCGCCGTCGAACCGAACGACTACCGCCGCCATATGGCCGCGGGCATGGGCGCGGATCTCTCGGTCGATCCGACGGCCGTGGATCCAGTGGATGCGGTGATGGACGCCACCAAGGGGACCGGGGCGGAAGTCGTACTCGAGATGAGCGGGAACGCGCGCGCGATCGATCAAGGCACGAGGATGCTAGCTCGCGGCGGGCGGATGTCGCTGCTCGGTCTGCCCGACGGACCGGTGACGCTGGACCTGAACGATCAGGTCATCTTCAAGGAAGCTCGGCTGCAAGGCATCACGGGACGTGAGATGTTCCGCACGTGGCAGCAGACGACGACGCTCCTGTCGACGGGGCGCGTGGATGTGGGGCCGGTGATCACGCATCGGTTCCCGTTGGAAGACTTCGAGGAGGCGTTCGCGACGACCGCCTCCGGACGATCGGGGAAGGTCATCATCCTTCCCGGGGAGTGACGTGATGGGAGCGCTCGACCATCTGAAGGACGAGCTCGCCACGCTCGGCGAGGACGGATTGTTGCTGCATCCGCGGACGCTCGAGGGTGCCACGGGCGCCCGCGCGCGGTTCGACGGTCGCGACGTCATCAACCTGGCGTCGAACAACTACCTGGGGCTGGCGAACCACCCGCGGGTGAACCATGCCGCGTCGAACGCGGCGCTCGAGCTCGGCGCGGGAAGCGGGGCGGTGCGGACGATCGCGGGCACGATGACCCTGCACCGCGAGCTCGAGCGGCGGTTCGCCGACTTCAAGCACGCGGACGAGGCGCTGATGTTCCAGTCCGGGTTCACGGCCAACGCGGGCACGGTGGCGGCGATCTTGTCCAAGGAAGACGTGATCGTCTCCGATCAGTTGAATCACGCGTCGATCATCGATGGCGCTCGACTCTCGCGCGCCGAGATCAAGGTGTTCCCGCACAAAGACGTCGATGCGGCCGACGCGCTGCTGGCCGAGACCGCGCACCCTGGACGGCGTCAGCTGCTCATCACCGACGGCGTGTTCTCGATGGACGGCGATATCGCGCCGTTGCCCGGACTCGTCGAGGTCGCGGAGCGGCACGGCGCCGTCATGATGATCGACGACGCACACGCGAGCGGGGTGCTGGGCAAGGGAGGGGCGGGGACCGTCGATCACTTCGGTCTCCACGGACGGGTCGACATCCAGGTGGGGACCTTGTCGAAGGCGATCGGCGTGCTCGGTGGGTTCATCGCCGGTCCGCATCACCTGATCGAGTGGTTGGAGAATCGTGGACGTCCATTCCTGTTCTCCACGAGCGCCCCGCCGTCCGTGGTCGCGGCGTGCATCGCCGCCCTCGACGTGCTCCGTGACGAGCCCGACCGCCTGGATCGTTTGTGGACGAACACCGCGATGTTCAAGGAGCTCCTCCATGCGCTCGGGTTCGATACGGGAGCATCCGAGACCCCGATCACACCCGTCATGACGGGCGACGAGGAGAAGACGCAGACGCTGGCGCGCCGCCTCTTCGAGGAAGGCGTGTTCTGTCCCGCCATCGTGTTCCCCACCGTCGGACGCGGGAGGGCCCGGGTACGGACGATCGTGACGGCCGACCACACGGAGGACGATCTCCGCGAAGCCGCCGAGGCGTTCGAGCGTGTCGGTCGCGAGCTGGAGCTCATCTCGTGACGGATGACGTCGGTCGACGGTCGCTCGCGGCGGTCCTCGGGCAGCAGTGCGTCCTGCCGCTCGTCGAGGTTGACGATGCCGCGAGCGCCATCGCGGTGGCGCAGGTGCTCGTCGATGGCGGGCTGGCGGTGATGGAGATCGCGCTCCGCACACCCAGCGCGCTCCCGGCGATCGAGGCCGTGCGAGCATCGGTTCCCGACGCGGTCGTCGGCGTGGGCACCGTCATGGTGCCCGCTCAGCTGTCCGACGCCCTCTCGGCCGGCGCGGCCTTCGCCGTGAGCCCCGGATCGAGCGACGCGCTGTTGTCGACCGACTGCGGCGTCCCGTTCGTCCCGGGCGTGGCGACGGTGACCGAGCTGATGCGCGTCGTCGCGTCAGGCGTGCGCGAGGTGAAGTTCTTCCCGGCGGAGGGGACGGGAGGGGTCGCCACGCTGTCGTCACTGGCCGCGGTGGCGCCGTCGGTCCGGTTCCTCCCCACCGGAGGGATCGACGCGGATCGAGCGACCGGCTATCTGGCCCTCGAGCACGTCTTCGCCGTCGGCGGCAGCTGGGTCTGCCCACCGGGGCTGATCCGCGACGGCTCCTGGGGTCTGATCGCCGAGCGCGCGCGCTCTGCTTCGCGACTCACCAGCGCGCGGCCGTGACGCTCGTCCTGGTCGTCGGCGAGCCGCTCGTCGAGCTGTTGGAGGATCCGCCGGGAACGGCGCGACGGGGGTTCGGGGGCGACGCGTTGAACCTGTCCGTCTACCTGAAACGCGAGGAGCCGGGGCTCGACGTGGCCCTCGCGACCGCTGTGGGCGACGATCCGGACAGCGATGCGTTGCTCGCGCTGTGTCGAGATGAGGGCATCGACGTCTCGCGTGTCCGACGCGTGGCCGGCGCCGAGCTCGGCCGGTATCGCGTGACCGTCGATGCGACCGGCGAGCGCTCGTTCACGTACGAGCGGAGCGGCAGCCCGTTCCGCGGAGCGCTGGACGACGACGATCTCTATCCCGATGCTGCCGTCGTTGACGCGATGTGCTTCAGCGGTATCGCCATGGCGGTGCTGCACGACGCGGGGCGGCGGAGGCTCCTCGCCGATGCGACCGCGGTGCATGAGCGCGGTGGCACGGTCGTCTACGACCCGAACCATCGGCCCGCGTTGTGGGCGGACGATGACGACGCACGTGCATGGACACGGCGCGTCGTGCGGATCGTCGACGTGCTGCTGGCCTCGGTCGAGGACGGACGCCGGCTGACCGACGGCGGCACGCCGGCTGCGATCGCGGAAGCCTTCCGGGCGATGGGTGCTGGCGAGGTCGTGGTGACGGATGGGTCCAACCCGTGTGTGGTCGCGGCCGGAGGTGTCGTCGAGGACGTCCCTTCGACCGTGCCCGAGCGGGTCATCGACACGACGGCCGCGGGGGATGCGTTCGACGCGGGATACCTCGCGGCCCGGCTGGGCGGCGCGGCTCCGCTGGTGAGCGCTCGCGCCGGGCACGTCGCGGCCGCGACCGCGGTTGGTCATCGCGGCGCACTCGCGCCAAGGCTCGGCGGATAGCCGGAACTAGTCTGCGACAGACGAGACCGGCAGCGCGGCGGACTTCGACCGGATGCCGGCGATCAACAGATCCAAGCCGTACTCGAAGCGCTCATCGAGGTCACCTTGCATCAGGTACGGCAGCGAGGACATGAAGCATGGGAACTCGTCCGACGGGAGCGCCGCGACGAGCCCTTCGGGGGTCGGCGGCGCGTCCGTCGGTCCCGACGCGTGCGTCACGCCGATCTCGAACATCACGAACCCGACGATGAACCCGCCCAACGCGCAGAATGCCTTCACGGCGTCGTCCTCCGGAAGTCCGACCTCGCGCAACAATCGGAGCGCCGTCTCGGTCGGTCGCATCGATGCCGGCGTCATCTCGAACCGTTTCGATTCCGAGATCAGCACCATCATGTTCGGGTGGGTCCGCAGGATCTGGCGCCACGATCGGGCCGCCTCGCGCGCGCGCTCCTCCCAGTCTCCCTCGGTGCCCGGATCCGAGAACGTGGACAACACCCGCTCGCGGATGCCGAGGAGCAGGTCATCCTTGTCGCGCACGTGGTGGTAGAGGGACATGGCCTCGACGCCGAGCTCCCGGCCGACCCGCCGCATCGAGACCGCCTCGAGCCCCTCGTCGTCCATGATCTGCAACGCCGTATCGATGATCCGGTCGCGCGATAACTTCTCGCGTTGTTTGCTCTCCGTTCCCGATGTCATCGCAGGTTTCCTTGAGATAGTGGTTGACGACTTACACCGTACACATGTAAAACATACACCGTAAGCATACACCGTACGTCAACGAGTAGCGGCGGCGGACAGGCGCGAACCAGAAAGGTGGCACGATGAGGATCAATCCGGAATCGTTGGCCCGAGCGAGCAGCCGACACCCTTGGAGGGTCATCGGTGTCTGGGGTGTCCTGTTCTTCGTGATGGTGGGGTTGGCGTCCACGTTGCTCGGCGACGTCCTCAACAACGACATCTCGTTCACGAACCGGCCGGAGTCGATCAAGGCGCAGGAAGTGATCGACGAGCAGTTCACCGCCGCGCAGCAGGGCGCGAGCACGGAGTTCGTGATCGTGCACTCCGAGACGCTCACGGTCGATGACCCGGCGTACAAGGCGTACGTGCAAGAGCTTCAAAGCGCCCTTGCGGCGGAGCCGGATCTCGTGGTCGGCACGCCGACGACGTACTACGACGCGCTCGAAGCGTCGCCGGACGCGGCGGCGGGACTCGTTTCCGAGGATCAGCACTACTCGTTGATCTCGTTCTCGATCGCGCAGGACGACACTGCGACCGTCGAGGGCGTCCGGGACGTGCTCGCTACGACCACGGCCGACGGGTTCACGACGCAGTTGGCCGGACAGTCGACCCTGAACGCGGACTTCACCACGATCGCCGAGGAAGACGCGCGCAAGGGCGAGTCGATCGGGATCATGGTCGCGCTCGTGGTGCTGGTGGTCGTGTTCGGTGCGATCATCGCGGCCCTCGTGCCGATCGGGATGGCGATCGTCGCCATCGGCATCGCCCTGGGGATCACCGCGCTCGTCGGGCAGATCGTCGAGTTCAACCTGTTCGTCTCGAACATCATCTCGATGATCGGTTTGGCGGTCGGGATCGACTACTCGTTGTTCATCGTGTCGCGGTTCCGGGAGGAACGGAAGAAGGGCTACGAGAAACTCGACGCGATCGGCGCCGCGGGTGCCACGGCTAACAGGGCCGTGTTCTTCAGCGGGATGACCGTGGTCCTCGCGCTGTTGGGGATGTTCATCATCCCGACGACGATCTTCCGCGCGCTCGCGGCCGGCGCCATCTTCGTCACCTTGGTCTCGATCATCTCGTCGATGACGCTGCTTCCGGCGATCCTGGCGAAGCTCGGGGACCGGATCAACTGGCCGCGGCTATCGAAACGGGCGCGCCTCGACACCCCGTACGACGTCAAGGGCGGTTTCTGGGACATGATCTCGCGGACCGTGATGAAGCGCCCGTGGGTCTTCCTGATCGGCAGCGTGCTGATCATGGGGTACCTGGCCTCGTTCTACTTCCAGCTGAACAAGGGCAGCTCGACGAATATCAGCCAGCTGCCGGACGTGCCGGCGAAGGCCGCGTTCATCACGCTCGAGCGCGAGTTCGCCGGCGGGCTCACCGACCCGGCGGAGATCGTGATCACGGGCGACGTGGCCTCGGCCGAGGCACAGGCGGGTATCACAAAGCTGCAGGACGAGATCGCCCAGAACCCGGCGTTCTCCTCCGCCACGCAGGTCGTGACCGCGGAAGACGGCTCGGCCGTCGAGGTGTCCGCGTTCTTCAAGGGAGAGACGCAGAACGACGCGTCGTTCGGTGCGATCGAACAGCTCCGGGACGAGGCCGTCCCCGCGGCGTTCGGCAGCGTGCCGGGCGTCGAGGTGTTCGTCGGAGGGAACTCGGCGATCTTCCTGGACTTCCTGCACGTGACGGATACGTACCAATGGATCGTCCTGGCGTTCGTGCTCGGTCTGTCCTTCCTGCTGCTGATGGTCGTGTTCCGTTCGCTGATCCTGCCGATCAAGGCCATCCTGATGAACCTGCTGTCGGTTGGCGCGGCGTACGGCGCGGTGACGCTGGTGTTCCAGAAGGGCGTGGGGATCGGGTTCTTCAACTCGATCGGGTTCCAATTCCATCAGAGCGAGGCGATCGAGGCGTGGTTGCCGCTGTTCCTCTTCTCGATCCTGTTCGGGCTCTCGATGGACTACCACGTGTTCCTGCTGACGCGTATCCGTGAGGAATACGACAAGACGCATGACAACACCGAGGCGGTGGCGTACGGCCTGCGGACGACGGCCGGCATCATCACCGGCGCGGCCATCATCATGGTCGTCGTGTTCACCGGGTTCGCATCCGGACGTTTGGGTCCGTTGCAGCAGATGGGCTTCGGGCTGGCGGTCGCGGTGCTCCTCGACGCCACGATCGTCCGGACGTTCCTGGTGCCGTCGGGCATGCGCCTGCTGGGCGACTGGAACTGGTACCTGCCCAGCTGGCTGCAGTGGTTGCCGCAGCTCCACGTGGAGGGCCACGAGCCCATCCACGACGAGACGGTGACGGTGCCGGACACACCGGCAGAGTTGATCGAGAAGAGCTAAGCGTTGGAACGCGTCTCGTCCGGTTCGCCGTTCGAGCCGACGATCGGGTTCAGCAGAGCGGTGCGTGCCGGAGACCGGATCATGGTCTCCGGTACCGCGCCGGTCTGGCCCGACGGCGAGGTCGATCCCGATGTCGCCACCCAGATGCGTCGCTGCCTCGAGATCGTGACCGGCGCGCTCGCTGGGCTCGGCGCAGGGCCCGCCGACGTGGTGCGGACCCGGACGTACCTGGTCGATGCGGAGGATTGGCCCGAGGTGGGACGCATCCACGGCGAGGTGTTCGGCGCCGTCCGTCCGGCGTCGACGATGGTGGTGGTGGCCGCGCTCCTGGACCCGCGGTGGAAGGTCGAGGTCGAGGTCGACGCGGTGATCGGCGCCGGGCGCGGCTAGTCCGGATCCAACCGGAGACGCCGCTTGGTCTCACCGAGCTGGAGTTCGCGGAGGGCGTCGCGTCCCACCCATCGCGCACTGGTCTCCATGGATGCGGCGAGCATCTCGGCCTGAGCGATCGCGGCCGCGTTGAGCGCCAGGTTCCGTTTCCCGATCTGACGGAGGGCCCAGCTGACGGCCTTCTTCACGTAGTTGCGATCGTCGGTCGCGCCTCGGCGGATCGTCGGGAACCATGCAGTGAACAAACCGTCCGGTGACATCCGGTCGTGGACGGCGCGTGTGGCGATCAACACGAACCCCGCACGCTTCACGAACGTCTCGTCCCGTTCGGTCCACGAGTGTGCGGCCGGTACCGCATACGGCGTTCGTTCGAACAGGTTCCCGACGACTTGATCGCAGATGTCCCACGAATCGAAGTCGCGGGCCCATGCATCCATCTGCTCACGCGTCACGTCCGCGGGATCGTCGACCAGGGATGCCAGGATCCGTGCCTCGTGGATGCCGGTGCTCCATAAGTCGAGCGCCAGCAGGTGATCCGGTCTGAGGCGGCGGCCGAGCTTCCTGAGGTGAGGGAGCGACACCCCGATCGCTCGCTCGATGTTGATGCCGACGCGTGCCATCCCCGGGAGGCGCGCGGGGTCGGCGAGCGCGTGAAGCTCGGCAACCACGCCGCGCGTCGCGGCGGTCATCACTCGACGGGAACGCGATCCACGCATCGATGCTACGACGGCGCTCTGGGAACATCGCCTGATGGACACGGACGTCGTCGCGCGGAGGCGGTCCGTCCTGCCGTTCGTCGTCGCGGACGCCGTCGCGTTGATGGTCTTCGTCGTGGCGGGGATCCGATCCCACCACGAGGTCGGCGCGCTCGACCTGTTCCTCCGCAACGCCGTCCCGCTGGAGGTCGCCTGGTTCGCCGTCTCGATCGTTGCGGCGACCTACAAGCGGCCGGGGATCCGGACGCTGCTGTGGACATGGGTCGTCGCCGTTCCGGCGGGCCTGATCGTGCGATCGATCTGGGTGGGCTCGCCGAGCGGGAGCCGTCTGCTCGTGTTCGTGGGGATCGGGATGGCGTTCACGTTGGTGTTCCTGCTCGCGGGTCGTGGGATCGTCGGCCTGATCGACCGGCGACGGAGGAGCTCCGAGCGTTACTCGCGCCGCTAACCCAGAAGATGCCTACTCAATAGGTGGTGTGGCTATCTGGTGGGCGATCGTGGCGCTCGTGGTGAGATCGAGTCGGCCTAAAGATCGCGAGGATCGGTCCTAGGGTCGATTGATGCCCCCCTCTGTAAGCTCCGCGGACGCGACGAGGGGTCATTCTTCGTCCATCCGCAAGGGGAGGCGTCATGCTCAAGAGGTTGTCGATGTTCGGACTCGTTGGGGTCCTGGTCCTAGTTGGGGGTGGGGTCTCGACTGCGATCGCCGGGAACAACATCTCTTCGCCCGAGACGTTGGTCCTGACCGAAACACAGACCAAGTCGAAGGTTATCGATGCCGGGAAGCACGGTTTCGGACCCGGCGACGTGTTCCTCTTCACCAGCTCGCTGACCGACAAGGCGGATGGCTCGAAGGTCGGAACGCTTCATGGGCAGTGCACGGTGCAGATCGGGCGTTGGCAGATGTGCGAGGTGGGGGTCTTCATCGGTGATCGGGGACAGTTCGTCGTTGCGGGCGTCGTCCAGGCGACCGATCAACCAACAGCCTTTGATCTGCCGATCACGGGGGGTACGGGCGAATTCGACAACGTGCGCGGTTCGGTGAATGTCGATCCAGTTTCGGACACGGTGTCGACTGACACGGTGACCCTCATCCCGTAGTCCCTCGTTGCGCCGCTGGGGCCGGGAGCAGTCGGTGCTTCCGGCCTCAGCGAAGCATAGGTTCGATCATCCTCGCGCTCGTTCACTTCCTCGTCTGCGCGCTGGACGAGAAGTGCTCCGGATGCGTCTTCGCGATCTCGGAGGTCGCAGCGAACCTGGACCACAACGGTCCTGCCGTCGATGTCCGCGACGAACGGCCGCTGCGCGACGAGCTGCCTCGGCTTCTTCGCCGTGGCGGTCGTCGTCGCCTTCTTCGCGGTCGCCATCCATATCGAGAAGTTGTTCGCACCGACGAGATGTGGAACGACCTCGATGCTCGTTCTCGAAGCGATCCATGACCGCGAACTGGCGAGACGTCCACTCCGACGAACGCGAACAGGTGCTCGCGCTCGCGCGCGAGATCGCGGACCGTCAGTAGCGGTAGTCCCGGGTCGGCGGCTGGGTCGGCGGGAGCTGACGTTCCATCTCCTTGGTCAGCCTCCTCGCTTGCCGCCGCACCATCACGTACGCGATGTAGCCCAGGACGAGCAGCGACATGAGGATCGTCAGGACGATGAACACCGTCGCCTTGATGACGAGTCCCAGCACGCCGAACGCCGCCGCGATCAAGATGAGGAACAGCAGGATCCATCCCATGGCTCCAGGCTACCCCGTCTCCTCGGTTCCGTTGTCGGGTGCCGCGCGTTGCATCGTCAGACATACTCGGCGCGATGGTCGATCACGACGACTTCCGTTCACCGCTCGCGCCGGACGCGCACGCCGGCAGCGTGGCGATCGTCACGGGTGGAGGTACGGGGATCGGCAGGGCAACGGCGATGGAGCTGGCCAGGACCGGAGCCAAGGTGGCGATCTGCGGACGCCGCCCCGAGCCGTTGGAGGCCGTCCGTCAGGAGCTCGATGCCGCCGGCTCCGACTGTCTGGCGATGTCCGCCGACGTCCGCGAAGCCGAGCAGGTCGTGGCGTTCCTGGAGGCAGTGGACGAACGCTTCGGCGCGGTCGACATCCTGGTGAACAACGCTGGGGGGCAGTTCGCGGCGCCGCTCGAGGCGATCGCGATCAAGGGGATGCGAGCGGTGCACCGGCTGAACGTCGACGCCACGTGGGACGTCACCCAGCGGGTGGCGGAGCGCTGGATGATCCCGGCGCGCAACGGGTTCGTGGCCTTCCTGGGATTCAGTCCGCGACGCGGTGTCCCCATGATGATCCACTCCTCGACGGCGCGGTCGGCGCTCGAGACGTTCGCGGCGGGGATCGCGCAGGAGTGGTCGAAGTACGGGATCCGCGCGGTATGCATCGCCGCCGGACTGATCCAGTCGGAGGGCGTGCTGCAGTACGGCGGTCAAGATGTCGTGGACGAGTTCGCGACGCACGTGCCGATGCGGCGGGCGGGCCTCCCCGAGGAGGTCGCGGCGACGATCGCGTTCCTCGCCTCACCCGGCGGCGCGTACATCACCGGGACGACCGTGGTGGTGGACGGCGGCTCGGACGCCTGGGGCCTCGGGATGCTCCCGCCGGAACGCGAACTGTAACGCCGGCCCTCCGGATACCGCTCGGCCGCGCCTGCGTACTACGCTGTCGCTCCCTGCACACCTCGCGCCCGGGAGGGATGGCTCATGGCTGACATGCTCCAGAACTACATCGATGGGAAGTTCGTGGACGCCGCGGACGGAACGGGGTTCGACGTCTTCAACCCTGCGACGGGCGAGGTGATCGCCACCGCGCCGGACTCGACGCAGGCCGACGTCGACGCGGCGGTGAGCGCCGCGAGGCGGACGTTCGACGACGGGACGTGGTGGCCGCGGACCACCGAGCGCGAACGCGGAGGGATCCTGCTGCGCGCCGCCGACATCGTGCGACGCGAGCACGAGCACCTGGCGCAGCTCGAATCGCTCGACTCCGGGAAGCCGATCGGGGAGGCCCGGGAGGATATCGCCGAGGTCGCGTTCATGTTCGAGTACTACGGCGGCTGGGCGACCAAGATCTA
>AR_comb_assmDRAFT_10114716_pt1 | contig 11192 bp, 14 predicted proteins | sample ArasoioldDNA_FD_10543 | JGI IMG/M metagenome (IMG submission 10543) | reverse complement strand
AGAAGGCCGGCAGCCAGGCCGGCAAAAATCGCGATCATTCTTATCTCTGGATGGACTTCAACTGGAAGTATTCCTCGATTGCCAGCGGCCCGATTTCGCGTCCGATACCCGACTTCTTGTATCCGCCGAAGGGCGCGAGCGTGTTGAAGCGCCCGCCGTTGATGTCCACCTGCCCGGTGCGCAGCTGTCTGGCGACGGCGAGCGCGCGCTCGTTGGTCCCGGCCCACACGCCGCCGGCCAGGCCGTACTGAGAATCGTTCGCGATCGCCACGGCATCCGCTTCAGAATCATAGGGGATGATCGCAAGGACGGGCCCGAAGATTTCCTCCTGCGCGATCGCCATCCTGTTGTCGACGTTCGCGAAGATCGTGGGCTCGACGTAGAACCCTTTCTGCAGGTTCGACGGCTTGCCGCCTCCCGCGACCAGGGTCGCGCCTTCCTTCTTCCCTTGCTCGATGAAGCCAAGGACGCTGTCGCGCTGACCGGCCGACGCCAGCGGACCAAGCCGCGTGTTCTTGTCGAACGGATCGCCCAGGGTCAATTTCGCGAGCTGGCCTTTTGCAATCTCGACGGCCTCGTCGTGCCGCGATCGCGGCACCAGCATTCGCGTCCACGCCGAGCAGGTTTGCCCCGAGTTCTGCATGCAGTTGTTGACGCCGGCGGGAATCGCCTTGTCGAACGGCGCATCATCGAGCACGACGAAAGCCGACTTGCCGCCGAGCTCGAGACAGACCTTCTTGATGCCGTCACCGGCAACCGACGCGATCCGGCGTCCCGCCTGCAGCGAGCCGGTAAAGCTCACCATGTCCACATCGGGATGCGCGACGATCGCTTCGCCGACGACACGGCCCGGACCGGAGACGACATTCAGCACGCCGGTTGGCAGCCCAATCTCGTGAGCCGCCTCCGCAAGCATGAACGCGCTCAGCGGCGCCATTTCCGCCGGCTTCAACACAATCGTGCACCCGGCCGCGAGCGCCGGCGCGATCTTGCAGACGACCTGGTGCAGCGGATAATTCCACGGCGTCACACAGCCGACGACGCCAACCGGCTCCTTGATGACGAGGGAGTTGCCGAGCTCCTCTTCGAGCTTCGCTTCGCGGATGAACTTGGCGTTCATTCCGATCATCATGATCGGGAACTCCGCCTGGACCTTGGTCGCAAACCCGATCGCGGTGCCGACTTCGTGCGCGATCGCTTCCGCGATCTGGGGCACGCGGGTCTTCATTGCGGCGGACAGCTTTTCGAGCCACTGCGCCCGCTCTTCAACGGCGAGTCGGCTCCACGATTCAAATCCTCGCCGCGCCGCCTTGACCGCGCGATCCACATCGTCGGCGGTCCCGCGCGGCACGCGCGCCACTTCCTGTTCGGTCGCGGATGAAATGACCGCGATCGTCTCGCCGCTGGTCGACGACTGCCACCCGCCGTCGTAGTAGAGCTTTTCGTAAGTCATGAATCTTTCAATTCTACGTTATGCTTTTTCTCTGATGCAGATTGCCGGCAAAACCTTCATTGTCACCGGCGGCGCGTCGGGCCTGGGCCGCGCCACCGCCGAAACCATCGTCGGCGCGGGCGGGAACGTCGTCCTGCTCGACGTGAATGCCGAGACGGGCCGGGCCGCGGAGCAGGCCATGAGCGGCAAGGCGCGGTTCGCGCAGGCGGACGTCACGAGCGAAGAGCAGGTCAAGGCGGCGGTGGATCTCGCCGTCTCGTCGTTCGGCGGATTGCATGGCGCGGTGAACGCGGCCGGCATTGGCCCCGCCGCCAAGGTGCTCGGCAGGAACGGCCCGCATCCGCTCGATCTGTTCGAGAAGACGATCAAGGTCAACCTGATCGGCACGTTCAACGTGATCCGCCTGGCGGCCGCCGTGATCTCGCAGAATCAACCCGCGGACACCGGCGAGCGAGGCGTGATCGTCAACACGGCGTCGATTGCCGCCTACGATGGACAGATCGGACAGCCCGCCTACGCCGCCTCAAAAGGGGGCATCGTCGGCATGACGTTGCCGATCGCGCGCGAGTTCGCTTCACTTGGCATTCGGGTCGTGACGATTGCGCCGGGCATCTTCGACACGCCGCTGCTCGCCGGATTGCCTGAGGCCGCACGCATCTCGTTGGGCCAGCAGGTGCCGTTCCCCTCGCGGCTTGGACGCCCGGCCGAATACGGCGCGCTCGTCCGTCACATTCTCGAGAACGAGATGCTGAACGGCGAAGTCATTCGCATCGACGGGGCTTTGAGAATGGCACCCAAATAGAACCGCGTCCACGGTTCCAGAAGTTCGCGCCTAAACGAGCCCTTTGAGGTAAGCGATCAACTCGCCGCCCGGCGCGCCGAGCCCTCCGCCCTGAGCCAGATCCGGCTTCCCTCCGCCCTTGCCGCCGAACTTCGCAGCGAGCTGTTTCAGCAAGGCACCGGCGTCGACGGCCGATTTCGATCCGCGAGCGATCACGACCTGCGCTGGGGTGGACGATGTGAAGAGCGCAACGACCGCTTCGGGTCGCGCAGCTGTCGCGGCGACCGCGATTGCTTTCAGGCCCGGCGGATCCCAGCCCTCGAGCGCTTCCGCGATCAGCAGCGTCTCACCAATGCGTTCGGCGCGCGCAGCCAGGGCCTGGGCTTCATGAGAAGCCAGTTTCTCCTGGAAGCCGCGGACGGTCCGCTGACTCGCTTTCGCGTCTTCCTGCATCCGCTCGATCGATGCGGCAATTTCGATCGGCGGGACCGATAGGTGTTTCTGCACCGCGGACAATGCGCCGCGCCAGACCTTGAACCGCTGCAGCGCGCGTCCGCCGCACAAGAACTCCACGCGCGATCCGCCCTTGAATTTCTCCCAGCCGCCAATCGCGATCATCCCAATCGCTCCGGTCCGATCGACGTGCGTGCCGCCGCAGGCGGACAAGTCGTAGTCCTGCACGTCGATCAGCCGTAGCGGCCCGGTTCGCGCCGATTCCTTGCGCAGCGGCATCGCGGCCGCCTCCTCGGCGCTCGCAAACCTGATCGTGACCGGCCGATTCTCCCAGACGATCCGGTTCGCCTCATCCTCGGCCTTGGCAATTTCGGATTCGGACACCTCGCGCGCCAGATCGATCGTCGACGACGGCCCGGGGTCCCCGCCACGCGTAGTAGGCGTGGTGGGGTGGAGCTGCCCCATGTGAAAGCTTTCGGTGCGCACGCCGGACAAGCGATCGAATGCCGCCGAAAGCACGTGCTGTCCCGTGTGCTGCTGCATGTGATCGAAGCGCCGCGCCCAGTCGATTTCGCCCGTGACCACCTCGCCGACCCTCGGAGAGCCGGAGACCACGTGCGCGATCGTGCCGTCCTCGCGATCGATCACGTCGGTCACGGCGGCGCCGCCGAGCGTGCCGGTATCGAACGGTTGCCCGCCCGACGTGGGATAGAACGCGGTCTGATCCAGCGTGACGTGGGTGTGGCCGGCGACGGTGTCGACGGCGAGGATCGTGCCGTCGAACGATCGGCGATACGGTTCGGAGTAATAGATTCGCTGTGTCATTACGGGAGTTGGTCGTTCGGCACGATCGGCAGCTCGAAATGGAACACGGCGCCGCCCTTGGGGCTGCGCCGGTAGCTGATGCGTCCGTTGTGGGAGCGGATGATGTCGTAGCTGACCGAGAGGCCGAGGCCGGTGCCCTCGCCGACCGGTTTCGTGGTGTAGAACGGCTGGAACAACTTCGCTTCGTGCTCGGGCGCAACACCCGGGCCGGTGTCTTCCACCTCGATCCACGCCCAGCCCTCGCGATCGCCGGTGCGGATGGTGATGTGACGATCGCTCGACTGCGCCTGCACGATCGCCTGCTCGGCATTGATCGCAAAGTTCAACACGACCTGCTGAAGCTCCGTGAAGATCGCCATCACCGACGTTTTGGATCGCTCGTCGAGCTCGATCGAGATGCCCAGCTCCTCGAGCTTCCGCTGACGCAGCTCCATGACCGACGCAACGACGTCGCGCAATCGCACCGGCGTCGGCTCGGAGATCTGCCGTCCAAATCGGGACAGGTTGCGGATAATCGCGCTGGCGCGGGCGCTCTCCTTCTGAATCAACGTCAAGTCAGCGCGCGCGTGCTCGGGCATGTCCCGGTTCATCTGCAGCAACTCGGCGAAGCCGAGGATTGCCTGCAACGGGTTGTTGAGCTCGTGCGCCACGCCGGAGACAAGCACGCCGATCGCCGCAAGACGCTCCTGGCGAATCACCTGCTGCTGAAGTGATTGCAGTTCTTCACGCATGCGCCGCTCGTCACTGACTTGTGCGGCGATCGATTCCCGCGCCCGCTGTAGGTTGGTGATCATGCCGCCGACCGTGCCCTGCAGGCGGTCCATCTCCGCCGTCGGCATTGGCCGCGGTTGCAGCGCCGACAGGTCGCCGCCGCTGATGCGCCGCGCGGTCTCGTCGAGATGATGGAACGCCCGAAGCCAGCGCCGTCCGAGCACCCACGACAGCGCCAGGATGACGCCCGTCGCGACGACGGCGATTCCGAAATTGCGCTGGTAAATCGGCCACGTGCGCGACGTCGCGACCGCCGTCGGGATGCCGACGCTGGCCAGCCACGGACCGCGCTCGACAACAGCATTGCCGAAGACGCGTTCCACGCCATCAACGCCAGTGAGGATCGCCGACGCCGGCACCTCGAATGGATTACGGGCATGGCCGCCTGGCGCCGCGGAGCGGCCGACGTACTGCGAGGCCTCGAGGCTGCGAGCGACGACGACGCTGTTTGCGTCGGTCAGCGTCACGACCGAGCCGGACGGCAAAGGGATCGACGCCAGCACGCGCTCGAGCGCCTCGAGATGCACCGACAGTCCGAGCGCCCCGACGATCGCGTTGTCGTCGACGATCGGATAGCCCAGCACGATCGCGTGCACGTCGTCGCCGGCCTTGCCCAGCATCGGGCTGATCAAAGTCTTGCCGGTCGTCGCAACACTCCTCAGGAATGACGAGCTCAGGCCTCCCTCCACCTTCTCGTCAGGCCGGCGCGCCCACGCTACCGGAGTGCCGTCGCGGTCGGCGATGAGCGCGTTGTGCAGCAGCTGGTCGCGCCCATCGAGGAGCGGCAACAGCACCTCGGCCGCTGCGTTCGGATCGAGCGCGCGCATTCCCGGATGCCGGGAGGCCGTCGCCGCTACTGCATCCGCCGTCTCGAGGTTGCGATTGACGTAAACCACCACGGTCGCCGCCATCGTGCCGGTCTCGGCCGCGAGCTGGCGCAAGTGCTCGTCATAGGTCAGGCGGGCGCCGTACCCAATCGCCAGGTAGACGAGAATAGTCAGGGTCGCGACGGAGAGAAGGATCTGGCGTCTCAGCGGCTGGGCCAAGCGGTCGAGGCCTCCGCCGCGAATCGTATCAGCCTGTCCTGAGCGAGTGGAAAGCGTTTATCAACCCTTTGCACGAGTCGAAGGGTCGCGCGCCTCAATGAGCGGGTCGGTTGCGCCGGCTTCTGCAAACCCCACGGCCCGCAGGCGGCAGCTGTCGCAATGGCCGCAAGGGCGTCCGTTGGGCTGGGGGTCATAGCAGCTGTGAGTCAGGCCATAGTCGAGGCCGAGCGAAAGGCCGAGCTTGACGATGTCCGCCTTCGAGAGCGCGATGAGCGGCGTGTGTACCGTCAGCGGCCGGCCTTCGACGCCGGCCTTCGTCGCCAGCCGCGCGAGTTGTTCGAACGCGCGGATGAATTCGGGCCGGCAGTCGGGATAACCGGAATAATCGAGCGCGTTCACGCCGATGAAGATGTCCGATGCGCCCAGCACCTCGGCCCATCCCATCGCAACAGACAGGAAGATCGTGTTGCGCGCGGGGACGTAGGTGCTTGGGATGATGTGAGGATCGATCGGCTGATCTTTCGGCACATCGATCTCATCCGAGGTCAGCGCAGAGCCGCCGATGCGCGTCAGGTCGAGATCGAGCTGCAGGTGGCGAGTCACGCCGAGCGCCTTGGCAACCGCGCGTGATGCCTCGAGCTCCTGGGAGTGGCGCTGTCCGTAGTTGATGGAAAGGGCATGCAGCAGGAAGCCATCGCGCTTTGCGACCGCTGCCGCAGTATAAGAATCAAGACCGCCGCTGAGAAGAACTACGGCTTTGGATCCCCGACTCCCGGTTCCCGGCTCCCGGTTCCCGGCCCCCGGATCAAACGCCACGTGTCTCCGGGCTCCAAATGTACTTGTGTACCTGCAGCTGCACGCGCACGTCGAGCCGGTCGGCGATCACCCATTCGGATAGCTGTTTCGGATCGAGGTGCCCATGCACGGGCGAGAACAGCACCGCGTTGACACGCGCCGGAAGGTTCTCGCGCGCGACGATCTCCTTCGCGAATTCGTAATCGACGCGATCGGCGATCACGAATTTCACCTCATCCTGTTTCGTGAGGTGCGCGATGTTGCTCCAGTCGTTCTTGTCGGACTCACCGGAGCCGGGACACTTTACGTCCATGATGCGGATGACACCGGCCGGCACGCCGGCGATGCTGCGATGCCCGCCGGTTTCGATCAATACAGTCTTCCCGGAATCGAGCAGGCGCTGCATCAGCGGATACACATCGGGCTGCAAGAGCGGCTCTCCGCCGGTCACCTCGACGGTCCGGCAGCCGCGCGCCTCGACGTCGGCGAGCACGTCGTCAACGCTCATCTTCCGGCCCTCGTGGAAGGCGTACGGCGTGTCACACCAGCGGCAACGCAGATCGCAGGCGGTCAGGCGAACGAAGACGCACGGACGGCCCGCGTAGGTCGACTCGCCCTGGATCGAGTGGAAGATCTCGTTAATCGTTAACACGGCTAATTCGGGGTCAGGTGCTGAAACCTAGCGCATTGCTATGCGAGGGGCAGGTCCCGAGACTGCAGATTGCTAAGAATCAGCACCTGACCCCAAACTAGCATTTTACCGATGTTGAGGATTGGGACGTCCGGGTGGAATTACCCTTCCGGCAAGGGCAAGTGGAACGGCATTTTCTATCCACTGCCCGAGGACCGGGAGCGTGGGTTCGACGAGCTGCGCTTCTACTCGGAGCGTTTCAACACCGTCGAGGTAAACAGCACGTTTTACGGCCAGCCGCGCGCCAATGCGTCCCTCGGCTGGGTGAAGCGCACACCCGCCGACTTCGAATTCGCGGTGAAGCTGTACCAGAAATTCACCCACCCCAGCATCTCAATCGATCCCGGTCCGGTCACCCAGGCCGATGTCGACGCGTTCAAGGGCGGCGTCGATCCCCTGGCCGCGTCCGGAAAGCTCGGTCCGCTATTGATCCAGTTTCCGGCAAGCTTCCAGCGCTCGCAGGAAGCCATCGACTACGTGTCGTGGTTGTTAAAGGCCTTTGCCGGCTACGCGCTGGCGGTGGAGCTGCGTCATCGATCGTGGAGCGACGCGTCGAACACTGCCGAACTGCTCGACGACAATCGCGCCGCCTGGGTGCAGATCGACGAGCCAAAGTTTCCGTCGTCGATCCGGCAGGATCTGAAGGGACCGCCGGCGGAGCTGTATTACCTGCGGCTTCACGGACGCAACGCGAAAGAGTGGTGGGACCACGCCGAGTCTGAGGATCGCTACAACTACTTTTATTCCGGGGAGGAACTGCAACCGATCGCGAACAAGGTCCGCGATGTGCGCGCGGCAGTGAAGAAGGCCTATCTGTTCCTCAACAACCACTTCTCCGCGCAGTCGGTCGCCAACGCCGTCACGCTGAAGAAGATGCTCGACGAGCCGATCACCGGCCGCATGCCGCCGGAATTCGTCGAGCGGTTTCCGGACCTCGCCGGAATCGTCCCTATTTTGCCTCGCGCACGCTTACTCTGACGATGCGGTCCGCGTATTTCAGTTTGTCGACGACGTCCATGCCCGAGATCACTTTGCCGAACACGACATATTTCATGTTCAACCGCGGCGTGTCGGCGAGCGTCACGTACATCTGCGTGTCTGCTTTCGACGCGTCGCCGTTGTGAGCGAGCGCGACGGCGCCTCTGACGTGCGTGCGCAGCTTCGAGAACTCGGCCACGCCGACGGCCGGCCCTTCAATGCGGCCCCACATCTTCTCCTTGGTCATGTCGCGTGTCTGCTGATCGCCGAACTGCATCACGAAGCCGGGCACGACGCGGTGCACGCGCTGCCCGTTGTAGAACTTCTTTTCGATCAGCCCGAGAATGTGCGCCACCGTTTTCGGCGCCTCATTGGGATAGGTCTCGAACTCGAACGTGCCCTTCTCCGTCTCGACAACGACGATGGAGGGGCCCGCACCGGGCGAGGTCCTCACCTGCGCGAATGCCACTCCACCGAGGGCAACGACCGATGCGGCGACCACCAGATTCGCAACCAGCTTCGCAACTGACTTCATGACACTCCCACCTGCACTCCTATTCGCGGGCACATTTTCAGCAACGGACAACGATCGCAGCGAGGGTACACCGGACGGCAGACATTCTGGCCCCAGGTAACGAGATAGAGATTCACCATCGGCCACCATTGCCGCTCGAGCGCCTTGTAGAGCGCCTGTTCCGTCTCTTCAGGCGTTCGGGTCTGCACCCACCCCAGGCGGTTGGCGATCCGGTGCACGTGAATGTCGACGCAAATGTTTTCCTGGCTCTTGAACGCGAGGATCATCACGAGATTGGCGGTCTTGCGGCCGACACCCGGCAGCGTAATCATCTCCCCGAGCGTCGCCGGTACTCGACCGCCAAATTTCCCGATGATCGCCTTCGCGGTGTCGCGCACGAACACGGCCTTGTTGCGGTAGAAACCGACCGGGTAGATCAGCTTCTCGATCTGCTTCACGCCAAGCTTCGCGATCGCCTCCGGCGTTCGCGCTTTCGCAAACAAGCGCGTCGACGCGGCGAGCGTCGTCGCGTCCTGCGTCCGCGCCGAGAGCAGCGTCGAGATCAGGATCTGAAACGGATCGCGCTTCTGGCCCTCCGAGATCTTCTCGACCGCGGGCAACTCGAGCCCGTCGATCTCGCGGGCAAGCGTGCGCATCACGCGTTCCCGCCTTCGCGCCTCGCGGTCCGGCGGGGCAGGCTCGGTCGCCGCCACTCTAGGGGACCGGGGTGACGGGCGGCCGGCCATTCAACACCGCTATGGCGTTGGTCACCGCGAGGTCGGCCATCGCGGTGCGGGTTTCGGTGGTCGCGCTGGCGAGGTGCGGGATGAGCAGCACGTTCTCGAGCGGCATCAAGGCCGGATGAATCTGCGGCTCGTTTTCGTAGACATCGAGCGCCGCGCCGGCAATCAGCCGTTCCTTGAGCGCCCACGCCAACGCCGCCTCGTCGACGACCGGCCCGCGTGACGTGTTGATCAGATACGCCGTGCGCTTCATTTTCGTCAGCGCCTTCTGATCGATGAGGTGTTTGGTCTCCGGCGTCATCGGACAGTGCAGCGAGATCACGTCCGATGTCGCGAGGAGGCGATCGAGGGTCATCTGCGCCGCGTGCGGGATGTCGGCTTCCCGGCGCGCAGTATATGCGACGGTCATGCCGAAGGCCGGCGCCTTGTCGGCAACCGCCCGGCCGATGCGGCCAACGCCGACGAGCCCGAGCTGCTTGCCGCGCAGCTCCATGCCGAGCATGTAATCGAGCGCCCATCCACCCCACGCGCCCGCGCGCACGACGCGCTCGCCTTCGCCGAGCCGCCGGGTGATCGCCAGGATGAGTCCCCAGGTGAAATCGGCGCAGGCATTCGTCAGCACGTCGGGCGTGTTCGTGACGGCAATGCCGCGTGCCCGGCAGGCGGTCACGTCAATGTTGTTGTAGCCCACCGCGACGTTGGCGACGATCTTGAGCCGCGGGCCGGCCGCATCCAGGACCTCGGCGTTGATGGTGTCGGTCAGCAGACAGACGATGGCATCAACCCCGGCGACGCGCTTCAGCAGCTCATCGCGCGAGATGGCCTTGTCGCCAACGTACAGATCGACATCGCAACTCTCTTCGAGTTTGCTGATGACTTTGGATGGAAGCTTGCGAGTTACGAGAGCGCGATGAGCCAAACCTGGAACCCGGAATGTGGAACCCGGAACCTCTCTAAAGTCCGTGGCACTTACAGAAACCGCAATGATTGCACTGGACCGCCGGTTCGATCAGGCACGAGGTGTCGCCGGCGGCTCGCTCGAGCTGGTATTGCCCGAAACTGATACCGACTTCGCTCGCCTGAATCGTTGCGAGCTTCGTCGAGACGCGGCCTTCGGCCGCGAGCTGAGGCGTGACCGTTCCCACATGCCGCTGAATAGCGGCACGAATCAGTGCGCGCAGTTCGTCGTCGTTCATTCCACGCAGTCCAGCTGATCGACGATACCAACAATCGCGGCGTCCACGGGAGCGAGTTTCTTGCCGAGCGCTTCGCCGGCGGCGCGTCCCTCGAGCACGACAATGACGAGCTCGCTGACACCGGCGCCGACCGAATCAATGGCCAGCAGCGCCGCGCCTCTCGCCTCGCCCTGCGGCGTCTCGGGCTGCACCAGCATGAGCTTGGCGCCCTCGAACTGCGGACGCTTCTGCGTGGCGACGACGGTGCCGACGACGCGCGCGAGAATCATCGGTGTGTGATCGGTCTTAATCGGCGGCCGGGAATCACTTGCTCACCGTGTAATGGTCGATGATGCCGACGATGCCGGCATCGGCCGGGACTTCGATCGGGTGCCACGGGAAGCTCGCTTCCTTGCCGCGCACGAAAAATACCTGCTCCCCGACGCCGGCGCCAACCGAATCGACCGCGACGAGAGGACGACCCACATCCTCGCCATCGGCGCCGATCGGCTGCACGAGCAGCAGCTTGATGCTGTCGAAGCTGGGATCCTTGATGGTGGCGACGACCGCGCCGATTACGCGAGCTATTTGCATTTGTCTCGATCCGCCCGGCGAATGGGAGCAGTTACTCGCTGAGGTCGACGGAATCGATGATGCCGACAACGGCGGCATCGACCGGTGTGTCCTTCATGCCCGCCGCCATGCGCGCCGAGCTGCCGCTGACGATCAACACGGTCTCGCCGACACCGGCATCGACCGTATCGATGGCGACGAGATAGTTGCCTTCGGTCTTGCCTTTCGGATCGACCGGGCGGGCCAGCAACAGCTTGCTGCTGACCAGCCGCGGATCTTTTCTCGTCGCGACCACGGTCCCGACGATCTTGGCCAGGAGCATCTAGCCCTTCGCGTTGGCCTTGCCGATGGGCAGGACGTCTTCGAGGTTGGCGTGCGGCCGCGGGATGACGTG
>AR_comb_assmDRAFT_10738884_pt1 | contig 11196 bp, 11 predicted proteins | sample ArasoioldDNA_FD_10543 | JGI IMG/M metagenome (IMG submission 10543) | reverse complement strand
AGAGCGGGTGATGGGACTCGAACCCACGATATCTTGCTTGGGAAGCAAGCGTTCTACCACTGAACTACACCCGCAGCGAGTGGCATTATACGCCAGCCAAAAGTGGACTGTCAATACGCAATCCAGATCAGGAGATCTGGCATTCGATTCCTCCAGGTTTGGTTATTGATTCCGTTTCAGGAGTCTGTCTGCCAGCCCAAACAGTGCTTCACCTGCCTCTCCCTGAGGATCGGCCTCCTGCAGATTGAGCAAGGCAAGGTCAGTCATCTGCTTGGAGGCTTCATAAGCTGTTGCATAGCCTCCCTCGTTTGTCAAAAGGCGGGCGACCTCTTCCACCTCCTGAGCCTTAATTGGACCTTGTTTCCACCGCGCTGCAAACTTTCCTTGTGCACTCAAGCCAGCAAGTATAGGTAATGAATTTTTCCCCTCCACCAGATCGCTCGCCGCAGATTTACCTGTGACTGCTTCATCCCCCCAGATTCCGAGAATATCATCCTGCACCTGGAACGCGAGACCAAGGTAATGACCAAATGAGCGATAGGCCTCCTGCTTCGCTTCGTCTGCGCTGCCCAGCAAAGCTCCAATATGGCTGCAGGCGGAGAGTAGTGCGGCGGTTTTCCCGGCAACCATGGGCCAGTAATCGTCCACGCCGAGATCGGTCCGTTCTTCGTAGGACATATCGAGGAACTGGCCGCGGGTCAGATCAAGACAGGCATTCTGTAGAATTTCTGCTGCACGGACAACTACTTCAGCAGGATAATCCTTCTTCAGATCGATGATCGCCTGGTTTGAAATCACGAATAGCGCGTCTCCGACATTGATCGCCATCGGCGCACCCCATTTGACCCAGGCGGTAGGCCGGCCGCGGCGTTTATCGGAGTTATCCTGGATGTCATCGTGGACAAGTGAAAAGTTGTGAACCAGCTCAACCGCAGCCGCGGCGGGTAGAGCGGATTGCCAATCCGCTCCACAGGCAGAGGCGCAGAGCAAAACCAGCAGGGGTCGGACTCGTTTCCCCGTTGCCTCCAGGTCCGCGCCTTCGCCCGTCCAGCCCATGTGGTAGGTAAGCATTTCATGAAATAATTTTGTGCGCGGCTGATCCAGGCGTGAAACCTGTCGCTGCAGCTCGAGCTCGATGGAGGTGAGAAGTGGTCTTGTATCCATGGATTAAGATCCTGTTCCGGTGTAAGAGTTGACCCCTCGAGTCCAAATCCAGTAGGTGATGGCGAAGAGTCCAATGCCAATCAGTGGAGAGAAATAGATCAAGGGCGAGACTTCCTCAGGTCGCAGGAAAAGCTGGGAGGGGTAGAAAGCGACGAAGCCGATCGGTATAATAAAGGTGAAGGCAAAGCGGAAGGCGCCATCGAAAATGGACATCGGGTAGGGAGAAAATTCACGTAGCTTCCAAGCCAGGCCAAGCACGGGATAAGAATTCAGTATCCAGAACGCGGCGCAGGCAGCCGCGACCATAATGGAGATCTGAACCAGGGCGGCACTAAAAAGTGTGACCATCAGCAACGACAATCTTGTAGGAGTCCATGCAAGGTGCAGTTGCATCGAGGCATAAATCAACAAGGCAATACCGACGAATAGCTGTGTGAGTCCTTTCAGGTCGAACATCTTGGACATATAGTAGAACATCATGTTCAGTGGACGGAAGTAATATTTGAGGAATGTTCCCTGTTGGATATGAAAACGAAGTTGCCAGGCATGATCGAACAGAATTTGCATCGGAGAAATGGCGATCATATAAAAAGCATAGATGAAGATCATTTCCATCCACGACCAGCCCGCCAGGCTGTTTACCGTATGGAGGATGACCCAGAAGACTCCCAGAGTGGCGAGGCTCGAAAAGAACATGCCAATCGAGCTGATGATGAAGTCGGCGCGATACTGCATGCGTGCCTTGATATACTGCCTCTCGATGATCACGTACAGGCGCAGATATTCGATGAGTCTTTGCACGGCTAGCCTCCCGCGATCCGCAGGACTTTGACAGCCTGGTTGTAGAAGAGCCGCGCGCCGATGAACAGGACGACGGCCCAGAAGATCTGGACAGCCATCATCGGCAGAAAGACATCCATTCCCTGGTTGGGTTTTGTGACCATCATCAGCGGCGTGTGGTAAATTGCCTGGAAGGGGAGAAGATAGAGAACCTTTTGCATCTGTTCCGGGAAGAACTGCAGGGGAATTAATGCACCCGAAAATACGGTTACGATGATCTCCTTGGTAATACTCAAACCCCACACAGACTCGGAATAAAAACCCATGATCCCGACAAAATAATCCATCGAGAAGCTGATGAGGAATGCCAACAGGACGCTGAACGGGAAGAGGACTAGCCCCGGTCCGGAGGGGACGCGGACATGGAAAACGCCTATAAGCATGATCGCCGTCGGGATAGTGATCGCCATCAGGTTTATCAGCAGCGATCCAAGATTTGCGAAGAGGTTATAGATTTGATAATCGATGGGTTTCACCAAATAGTTCGCAATAACGCCTTCTCGAATTTCATAGCTGATATACCAGTCCGCATAGGTCTTCAACAGGATAAAAATCGCGCTGCCAAGTCCAACATAAAGGAATGCTTGATTAAACGTTAATCCGTTGATGACCAGGGTATCGCCATAGATACTTTTCCAGAGAAAATAAGCGACACAAAGATAAACGATATTTCCGACAATGGTGAAGAAGAATCCAAAGCGGTAGACCAGGCCTACCATGAATGTCGCCCGTGCGATTGGAATATAGGATCTCATCCCAATGCTCCATCGTAGACTTTGCGAACGACATTCTCCATGGAGATTTCAAGGATGCGTACATCTTCGACCGTGAAATTGCCCATCACGAAGCTGAGCACATCCGAGAGCGGCGTACGCTCCTGGTCGATGGTCACATCCGTCCAGAACTCCTCAGTCTCTGCAATCGTGATCCCATTCTGGAGACCGAACCGTTCGCAGAGCCGGTCATTGAGAAGTTGGCGAGTCCTTTCATTGAAGTCATTGATCTGAAGTTTCAGCGTACGATAAGCGCCAAACAATGCATTGACCTTCTTGATGTCGCCGTCGTAGAGAATTTTTCCCTTATCGATGATGATAATGCGCTGGCAAAGGGCCTCCACATCGCCCAGGTCATGGGTGGTCAGGATGATCGTGGTGTTCCGCTCCCGGTTCAATTCTTTGATAACGGAGCGGATCTTGGCTTTGATGGAAACGTCCAGGCCGATGGTCGGCTCGTCGAGAAAGACGACCTGCGGGTTATGCAAGAAGGAAGCGGTGATGTCACACAGCATGCGCTGTCCAAGGGACAATGTCCGCACTTGCTGGCCGTAGAGGGTGCTCAATCCGACCAGCTCGTTGAACATGTTCATGTGCCGGTCGAACGTCTTTTGGTCGACCTTATAGATTTCCTGCAGGATTCTGAACGACTCGATCACCGGGAGATCCCACCAGAGCTGGGTACGCTGGCCGAACACCACGCCCATGATCTGTGCCTGCTTAATGCGGTTGTCATATGGAACGCGCCCGTTGACTTCGATCACGCCGCCCGTCGGTTTGAGGATGCCGGTCATCATCTTGATCGTGGTCGATTTTCCGGCCCCATTCGGGCCGATATACCCGACAATTTCTCCGGGGTCGATGTCGAACGAGATGCCTTTCACCGCTTCTACAGTCCGGTAACTGCCCGAGAACAGATCGCGGAACGCGCCGCTCAAACCCTCGCGGCGGTTGAGGATTTTAAAGTCTTTGCTAAGGTTTTCGATGTGAATCAGAGTCATACAAGACCAGCTTTATCTCCAAATTGGCTGAAATCGTATCACGACCTACTTGACGTACAACTATCCTACCGGACAGTTATTTCAAGAGATGGAGACGCTCTAATTCCCGCTCCAGCTGTTCAGGAGATTCGAAAAGAACAGTGACAAATCCCATCTTGCGTGCCTGTTCGATGTTGGCGGGTGCGTCATCGATGAACAAGCATTCCTGAGCAGGGTAACCGATCCTGCGCAAGGCGATCTCAAAGAACTCAGGCTCCGGTTTGATGGCACCCACTTCGCCGGAGAGGATAATGTCATCGAGTAAGCCGAAATAATCATATTTCTCGCGCACCAGCGGAAAGGTCTCAGCAGACCAGTTGCTCAAACCATAGACCCGATAACCTGCCTTCTTGAGTCGTTTCATCAGCTCAACCGTCCCCGTTAGAGAGTCGCCGATCGACTCCTTCCAGTTGGTGTGATAGGCTTGGATCAAATCAGAATACTGAGGAAATTGTTTCGACAGCACTGCGACACCTTCGGTGAAGGAGCGGCCCTTATCCTGCTGGGCATTCCAATCCATGAAGCTGACTTCGTTGAGAAATTGCTCCATGGCGGCTTCGTCATTCGGAAAATAACGGCGGTATACATAACGGGGATTCCATTCCAGCAGGACATTCCCAAAATCAAAGAGTATGGCTTTTATCGTCTGGTTCATCCTATAATTTTACCTGTTGTTGTCCCAAGAACATACTGGGGTTGGACGGCCATCTCACAGTTAACTATGCCCGTCATAGGGACATAAAAGTCCCCGCCGTTTACTATACGGTGGGGACTTTTGTTTATTTAATCTCACTCACGACTTGATCTTTTCCCCTTTCGGATCGTAAAGCGGCTCCTTCTCCACCGTTGCCTGGTATTCAACCCCAAAACATTCCACGCTGAGACTGGTACCCGGTTTCGCCAGCTCGATGGGCAGATAGCCATAGGCAATACTTTTATTAACAGTGTAACCAAATCCTCCGGAGGTGACCCAGCCGACAACCTTTCCGTTGCTGCGGATGGGCTCGTTGCCGAACACGATTGTGTTTTTATCTTCCAATGTCAGACAGCACAATTTTTGTTTGACACCCTCTGCTTTTTGTTTCTTCAAAGATTCCTTGCCTCTGAAGTCTGCCTCTTTATTTAATGCAACTGCAAATCCAAGCCCGCCTTCGAAGGGAGTGTAATCGGGGGTAATGTCTGCACTCCAATAGCGATAGCCTTTTTCGAGGCGGAGTGAGTCGATTGCCTTGTAACCACCGGCGATCATGCCGAATGGTTTGCCGGCTTCCCAAAGAGTATCCCAAAGCTGTTCGCCATATTCGGAGGGTGCGTAGAATTCCCAGCCCAACTCACCAACATAGGTGACACGCAATGCAAGTGTGGGTATGTTTCCAATCGTGATCTGCATTGCGGTCATGTAGGGGAATATTGCGCTCGATACATCGTCGCGTGTAATGCTTTGTAGAATATCGCGGGCGCGCGGTCCCCAGAGTCCGTAACAGGTGCGGGCGGAGGTGATGTCATTGATGTAGACTGTGCCATCCAGCGGCATGTAGCGGCGCAGGTGGGTCATATCGTGCGTGCCGAACATCGTCCCGGTGACGATCATGAAGCGGTCTGGCGCGAGACGGGTGACGGTGAAGTCGCATTCGATCCCACCGCGGGCATTGAGCATCTGGGTGTAGACGACTGTCCCAATCGGTTTGTCGATGTCGTTATCGCACAGAGATTGCAGGAAATCGCAAGCGCCCGGTCCCTGCACTTCGATCTTCGAAAAGGATGTCTCGTCGAAGAGGGCGGCGACTTCGCGGGCGGCACGGTGCTCTGCCGCGATGGCGGTTGACCAGTTGTCGAGCGCCCAGCCCTGGAGGTCCGGCACGGGAGCCGAACGAGAGTCCTGCTCATTTGGTGTGAACCAGTTCGGTCGCTCCCAGCCTCCTTTTTCGCCGAAGACCGCACCCAAATCCTGCAGGCGATGGTAGGCTGGAGAGAGACGCAATGGCCGGGCTGATTCACGTTCCTCATAGGGCATATGGATGTTGTAATACTTCCCGTACGTTTCGACTGTGCGGGCAAGGGTGAATGCCTGGCTGCCATATTGATTCCCGAACCGGCGCGCATCGAGCCGCCACATATCCCACTCGGGATGGCCGTCGATGATCCATTCGGCCATGACTTTACCGATGCCACCAGCGCCGGCAAGGCCATGAGCACAGAATGCGCACGCAACCCAAAAACCGCGCACGGACGTCGGGCCCAGTAAATATTCTGAATCCGGTGTGAAGCCTTCCGGCCCATTGAGCAATTGGGCGATCTCGGCCGTTTCCATGGAAGGCACACGTTTGATGATGCTTTCCATGAGCGGGGTAAAGCGCTCCCAATCTGGCTCGAGCAGCTTAAAGTTCCAATCCTGAGGAACGCCGTTCAAGCCCCACGGCTTGGGTTGGCGCTCGTACCCACCGGTGACCATGCCGCTGGCCGTTCCGCGGAAATAGACGAGATTGTCAGGGTCGCGCATGGTTGGCATGGATTGCGGCTGATCTTTGACCGGCTTGGTGATGAGATACAGGTGTGCCATGGGGATAATGGGAAGGATGATACCTACCATGTTGGCAATATCATTGCCCCACAAGCCCGCGGCATTGATGACGACATCGGTCTTGATCACGCCCTTATCTGTCACCACCTCACGAACTTCATTATTGATGACCTTGATCCCCGTCACGCGCATATTTGTTACGATCTGCGCGCCGCGACTCTTTGCTCCGGCTGCAAGCGCGAGTGTTAATGCTGTCGGATCGATCTGACCATCGGTCTTCAGGAAGACTCCGCCTCTTACATCCTCCTGGGACATCAATGGGAAGAGTTCCTGGCATTCCTCGGGCGATAGCATATCGAGCGGCATGCCAAAGGCTTTGGAATATCCCACCACGCGCTTGAGCTCCACCATACGCTCATCTGAGGATGCGATGCGTAGGCTTCCGACCTCCTCCCAGCCTGGATCTACGCCCGTCAAATTCTTGAGATTGCGATAGAGGTCTGTGCTGTAGCGCATCATCTGTGTGAGACTGGAAGAGGTGCGCAGCTGTCCAACCAGACCCGCTGAATGAAATGTAGAACCGCTGGTCAGCTCATGTCGTTCGAGGACGACAACATCCTTCCAGCCCATCAGTGTTAGATGGTACGCGATACTTGTCCCACCGACTCCACCCCCAATGATAACTGCCTGTGCATGTGTTGGGAATTCCATTGATGCTCTCCGTGATTTGGATTGTTGAACTCTTATTGAAAGATCTCATCAAGACTGCTGCCTTCCCACTCGGGATGACACTGCACCCCCAATATCTTCGCGATGGTTGGCGCAGTATCTAACAAACTAACCTGGGAGTGAATTGTATAACCTTTTTTGATATTCGGGCCAATCGCCATCCAGGGGATGAACATGTCTTCATCCATTTCAGCGCCGTGAGTACGGTTATGCCCGCCGTGGTCGCTGTGAAGGATAGCTGTATATTCTGAGGAAAGCGATTTGAAAAAATTTCCCAATAATGAATCAATATGCTTAAGCTGCTTTAAATATCCCTCCGACATCCAGCCATATTTGTGACCCGCTGTATCCACCGTACCGATATAAATAAAGGCAAAATCCGGTCGTTCCTTTTGGATGAGAAGGGCTGCCTGGGATATGGTCTCATCATCACCGTCTGCGTCGTGATAACTGTCCCTGAAGTAGGAGTAATTAATGTTTCCCGGCCGGGCGAGGTCGCGTAATGGTTCCCAGTTATAAAAGAAGGCAATTCGTTTCCCGGTGGCGTGGGCAACCTCGACGATCCCCGGCAATGGACGCGCCATAGGCATAAAGAGATTGGCGGTGATTCCGTGTCTGGTTGGGGGCACAGAATGAAAGATGGAGAGGTGGCAGGGTAGCGTGATACAGGGCATGACACTGCGGGCTTGCATGGTACTTGATCCGATTTCTCGAAGGGAATTTAAAGTGGGACAACTGGCAGTAGTCAGCGCATCGGGCCGGACACCATCGAGGGTTATCAAGACGACAGGAGGCATGGGTACACTCTATTATATTCCTCCTGCATTGCAAGGAAATGATATGTTGTCAAACAGCACGCAACCAGTCTATATATGCACTGGAGGTGGTGCTGGTCTCGAAACGCTCGAAATACTTTTGCCCGTATCCGGCATAATCAAAGTCCAGTTTCGAGACGCCGATCTGGACCTGGGACCACATCGCCTCACGGAGGTCGGACATGATCTTCATCAGCTTTTGATGGGCGCGCTGTGAATCGGTTGGGGTGGTGAAATAGGCCTGCATCAACATTTCATCCTGCTCGTCATTAAATTCGTGCTGAATAGCAAAGTTTCCAAGGTCGAAGAAAATATCGCCCATGCCTGCATATTCCCAATCCAGGATACGGATGCGGTCTCCATCGTCGATGAAATTACCATTCAGTAAGTCGTTGTGGCAGGGACGCGGGATCAGCGGCTCGCGTGCATATATGGCATTCTCGATCTCGCGGGACTTATCGAGATACCAGTCGATCCTATCAGGTAACCGGACTTGAAAGCTGTGGGCAGTCTTCGTATACTCTTCAGCAACACGAAAGGGAGAAAATGTGCCGGGAAAATAATCCAGGGAATGATATGCCTTCATGGATCCCACGACTCGGGTGATGTTCTCTTTTGTTCCAATCTCCTCAGCCGGAATTCCTTTCCCTGAGATAAACTCCGCAAGAATATATCCCTCTGGTTCGAGGAAGGCAGCCGGTATGGGGGCAACCCCGATCTGAGAGGCCAGGTAACTGCATTCATGTTCTGTTTTACGATCGATGCTGAGGAACTGCGTTTCATTGCCGCCCAGTCGAAGGACATAGCATTCACTGTCTGTACAGATCTTATAATTGCGATTGGTGATGCCCCCAGTTAATTCCTCGATTTCGAGCGACTGGCAGTCATGGAATTGAGGGATGCGCTGCAGAATTGGAGAGAGATCGTCCATAGGACTCCTTTTCTCAGAACAAGAAGAATATAATATTGATTAGAATAACCCTCGACTTGCAATTCGGTTTTCACTTCTCGTTTTTGTAGGAGTTGTGTTAATGAAGTCTAATTCTTAATCCTCCACTTAATCTCTCGACATAAAATGGTTTCGCAATTTCGGATGTACACGATTTGTTTGTTATGAAGTCTAGTACCGCAACAAGTAAAAGCGGAGGAATAATGTTTGAACATTTGCTCAGTTACCTTGAAGGTGCCCGAGCTTTAATTTCCGGACACCCTATTTGGTCTGTTCTGGTATTGGGTCTCCTATTTGCTGCATCTTCTGCTATTTGGGAGACTATTTTATATTGGTTGGCGCGGCTGGGTGGTCGACCGCTGGTCTTCCGCTATTCTCGTTTTCTGAAATTAGATACTCGTAAGATCGACAAAGTGGAATCCATGTTCGCACGCTGGGGCGGACGTTTAGTATTCTTCGGTCGTTTCCTCCCAGGGGTAAAGACGCTTGTCCCGGTGCCGGCGGGGATGTCACGCATGAATTTCGGCCTTTATCTCGGTACAACATTCAGCGCGGCTTATATTTATAACATCGCATGGTTTGCAGTCGCATTTTTTCTTGGACATAAATTGACGATGTTTGGAGTGCCGATCCTGTAGATTTGTAGCTGGGTTCTTTTCTCGCCAAATTGTATGATTCAATGATTGGATATTTATACCTAGTTTGACCTAAGCCGTCACTCAGGTTGGTTCGAGCGTAATGAGAGTGATCTCCGGTCGGCAATTGAAACGAGCGTTAATTGTTGTTACACCAACCCCCCGGTTTGTATAGAGGTACATTTCATTGATGTTATAAAGACCGCCAGGATATTTTCGTCCCATCTTCGGAAGTCACCTTCTTCACAACCTCAGATTTATTTTGTAGAAAACATCTTGCCAACTTTCAAACCTTCTAACATTCCAGCTCCCGTCGCGAACATTGTCACTTCAATCTGCCTCTTCACCAGTTGCATCGTATCTATTGTATTTTCTGACGAAACAGCCGCGGCTTTGAGAAATTGTCCCGCCATGCCTCCAAGTGTTGCACCCAAAGCTATGCACTTGGTAATATCGAGTCCGTCTTTGAGACCGCCGCTGGCGAAAACGATCATTTCGGGAACAACTTTCTTTACGTTCAAGATAGAATCGGCAGTGGGGATCCCCCAACCGACAAAGGTGGCAGCCAGCTCACGGGTGAACTCATCCGGGGCGCGGTGCATTTCGACCTGTGACCAGCTCGTGCCGCCCGCGCCTGCCACGTCAATGGCGGAAACGCCGCAGTCGGCAAGCAGTTTTGCTGTCCGCTCAGATATGCCCCAGCCAACTTCCTTGGCGATCACAGGGACTCCGATTTGTTTACACACTTCTTCGATCTTTGCAGCGAGGCCTGAAAAGTTAGTATCGCCTGCGTCCTGCACTGCTTCCTGCAAGGGGTTTAGATGCACGATGAGTGCGTCGGCCTCGATCATGTCCACGGCACGACGGCACTGGTCGAGGCCATAGCCATAATTGAGCTGGACCGCTCCAATATTTGCAAATAATAGGATATCGGGCGCGACGCGGCGGACCTGAAAGGTCTTGGCCTGTTCGGGATGCTCAAGTGCTGCACGCTGACTGCCGACACCCATGGCAATATTTGCCTCCTGAGCAGCTTCGGCCAAGCGCAAATTGATCACCTCGGCATCGGCTGTCCCGCCGGTCATGGAGCTGATCAGGATAGGCGCGGCCAGTCGCCTGCCGAACAGGCTCAGGCCGGTGTCGATCCGACTAAGATCCAATTCAGGTAGCGCTTCGTGAACAAAATGAAAGTGTTCAAGTCCGGTCGTCAATGCGGAGCGGACATCCTTCTCCAGATTAATTTTGATGTGGTCAGCTTTTCGCTGGTCAATGGGCGCAACTTTTGGCATGAGGTAGTGTTCCTGTCAATGAAACCCTGGCTTGACACGGGTTCTTTCCCGAGTACAATAGCCACGATTAAGTCCCGTTTACTTTCGGGAAACTCTAAAGGAGGCTGTCATGTCTGACACATACGATGAAGTAAAGGCGATTATTAAAGACCTGCTCGGCGCTGATGACGCGAAAATCACACCTGAGGCCCGTTTCCGCGAGGATCTGGAAGCTGATTCTCTGGATCTTGTTGAATTGATCATGGCTTTCGAAGACAAGTTCGGTGCAGAGATTTCCGATGAGGATGCGCAGAAGATCACGACAGTGGGCGACGCCGTCAGTTATATTGATTCGCACAAGTAATTGCCTTGTGGATTATAACGTAGAGCCGTCGATTGAGACGGCTCTACGTATTTAATGATACCTCGGCGGTTGAGCAGGCGGCGCTTTCCCGCCGTACA
>AR_comb_assmDRAFT_10001595_pt1 | contig 11196 bp, 9 predicted proteins | sample ArasoioldDNA_FD_10543 | JGI IMG/M metagenome (IMG submission 10543) | reverse complement strand
CGGACGACAGATCCCTACCCGCGCCGGCGAAAGGACGATTTGCCGTAAGTCCCGCTCGGCGCTGCTGCATCAAGGCCTTTGCTAAAAGTCGTCTTAATTCTCGGAATACTCATCATCCTCGCTCTGCTGGTGTACCGATCGCTCCGGCCGTACCTCAAGCTAATTTGGCAATTCGTTCAAGCCGTTCGCTATTTTCAACAGCCCCATCCAAAACCACCTTCATCTCGCCGCGAAGCTCAAAGACTCGTAAAGTGCGTCGCGTGCGATACATGGATTCCTGAGGGCCGCGCGCTACATGCAAATATGAATGATTATTGTTCTCGAGCGTGTCTGGAACAGGACGGAGCTCGAGCGCGCAAGGCGGGATGAGGCGGCTTCAGCTTTTTGTCGCAGCTTCTTCCGGTAACAGATTCCCCGAATCGTGAATTGCGCGTGTCGTATCTGTGAGAAGCAATATGATCGTCCCAATGACGAAGAATACGATTAGTGAAAGTATGGCCTGTCGATACGAGTCCGTGTAAGCAACGACTTCAGCAAAGACAATCGGTCCGAGCCACGAGGTTCCACGTTCAGAGATTTCGTAGAGTCCAAAAAATGAAGACTCCCGACCGCGCGGAACCATCTGCGAAAACAAGGAACGGGACAATGCTTGTGATCCTCCAAGTACCAGCGCGATGAAAACAGCGAGCACCCACGCTTCCGAAACCTTGCTCAGGAACGCGTACGAATACGTAACGATGCCGAGCCAGCCGACCAGAGAGACCAGGATCGCCCTTTTCGTTCCAATAACCCGCGCCAGTCGTTCGAATCCCAACGCGCCGAAGAAGGCAATGAACTGAACTGTGAGAAGGATTCCGAGCAAGAACGCCGGCGGTGTTTCCAGACCACGCGCCGCGAATAATTCCTGCCCAAGGAATACGCCTGAGACCGAAATGACTGTCTGAATCCCGTCGTTGTAAAAAAGGTAACCAATCAAGTACTTGAAGGTCTCACGTAGGCGCCGCAATTCTTTGAACGTCGATCCCAGCTCAGTGAGCGCTGCGGTCACATAATTTTTGTCGGACGGCAACGAGCGCATCGCTGGTCGAGTTCGCAAGCGTTGGAAGGTGATAATGGCAAAGCCGCCCCACCAGATTCCTGCCGACAACAAAGACAAGCGCACGGCCATTGCGGTCGAGATTCCGATTCGCTCAGCCAGAAACACAAGCGCAAGATTTACCGCCAGCAACAATCCGCCTCCCATGTAACCCCACGCGTAACCGCGGCTGGAGACTTTGTCGCGTTGATCTTCGCTGGCGATGTCCGGCAAGAACGAGTTGTAGAAAACGATGCTGGCGCCGAAACACACGTTCGCAATTACAAATACCGCCGCTCCGAAGATGTGTCGTCCGGTGGTAAGGAAAAAGAGCACGCACGTCGCGGCTGCTCCGCCATAGCAAAAGAGCAGCATCAACTTCTTTTTCAGAATGGAATAGTCACCGAGCGCGCCCAGCACCGGCAGCAGAAATACTTGCAGAAAGACGGACGTCCCCACGGTGAAGGGCGCGAGCGACTTGGCGGTGAGAAGAAAGGGCCCAATCGAAAGGATGACGCCGTTGTCGCCAAGTTGCGCCTGCGCCAGTCGGGTTAAGTAGTCACCAAACAGGGCCGCGACGACCGTGGTGTAGAAACCGGAGTTTGCCCAATCGTAAACGATCCACCCGAAGATTTCGCGCGGATCGTTCTTGAGATCGGCAGATATGCGGTGTTGCGGCAATTAAGCCTCGCGCGTCAGCAACGAGACAATCGCGGGAGTGATGTCGGCGAGCGATGATATTCGATTCGCGACCTGCTGGCTACCTGCGCCCCAAATTATCGTCGGCACCGCGTTGAGCGTGTGACTCCGAGTCGAAATGTCCTCGATGTTTCCGTGATCGCTCGTGAGCATCATTACAGTTGAGTTGAGATCGAGGTTCGCCAGAACGCGACGAATCATTCGCGCAAGGTTCTGCAAGACGGAACGAGCGGCTTCCCTGTCCTGAGCGTGCCCGACTTTATCGGTAATGAAGTATTCGTACAGGGTGAAGCGGTGATTCGCGGCAATTGAAGCGAGCACGTCGCCGGCCTCTTGAGCCGTGCGCGGCTCAACTTGCTCGCCGCGTTCAATCAACATCTGGTTTGTGAAGTCCTGATAAACCGCACGCGCAGCCTTTAAATCTTCGATTCTGTTGAATTGCAGACCAGCTGCTTCAACCGCCGCCGTCGTAGCAGAGATCCATCGCGGCCGCGTTTCAAAGAACCTCTGCGTGTAGGTGTTCGCGAACGTGATCGGTGCGACGCCCGCCTTTTTTAGTTGCAGGAAGATTGAGTGTTCGTTGATAACGTCGAGCAGCGCGCGGTTCGGAAAGCCCTGCTTGTGATAACCGACCTTTGCCGGCGCATTGATGCCCGTTAAGATCGTCGTCTGACCCGATGCGCTTTGGGGCCGCCCTTCGACGCCAAGTCGCGGGTCGGTTTCCACCAGGACACCCCCAAACGGAATCTCGGATTTCTCTCCCTGAAAATGCGCAAGCGGCGCCGCGGCTTCCAATCCATCCAGCGGATTGTGCAAACCGCGCGTGCCGATGCCCAGACCATCTATGAAAAAGAGCAGGACACGCGTCATTGCTCTATTCGTGCAGAAGTCCCTTGGCGCGATACGCGTTCAATTTGTTATGCAGAGTCTTGAGACTGATCCCCAGTAATTCCGCTGCCCGCGTCTTGTTGTTGCCCGTCTTGTCGAGCGTGCGCAGAATCATCTGGCGCTCGATTTCCTCGAGCGGGGCGCCGACCGGGAAACTTATTGTGTCCTCGGCACGCAGCCGCTGGCGCTGATCAAACGGATAAGGAGCGAAGTGATGCCGCTCAATTTGTTCACTCGAGCAAATCACGACGGCGCGCTCAATGACATTGCGCAACTCGCGCACATTGCCAGGCCATGAATGAAACCGCAATGCATCAAGCGCCGCGGGACTGATGAATCGCGCGGGACGATCGTGTTTCGCGGCCAACGTCGTGACGAGGTGTTGCGTCAGCAAAGGCAAATCCTCCAGGCGATCGGCCAGCCGAGGCAGGAGAATTGTAATGACGTTCAAGCGATACAAAAGATCCTCGCGGAGCGTGCGGTCACGCACCGCCGTCTGCGGATCGCGATTCGTCGCCGCAAGAAGTCGCACGTCAACCCTAATTTCTTTGCGGCTGCCGAGCCGGTGCACCACTCGCTCTTCGATCACGCGCAGCAGTTTTGCCTGCAGGAGTGAGGGCATTTCGGCAACCTCATCCAGCAGAAGTGTTCCGGTGTTTGCGAGCTCGAAACATCCATGCCGCCGCGCGACGGCCCCCGTGAAGGCTCCTTTTTCGTGGCCAAACAGCTCCGACTCCATCAGCGTGTCGGGAATGGCCGAGCAATTGATCGCAAGGAACGGCCCATCACGGCGCGAACTCAAGGCGTGAATCGTGCGCGCAACCAATTCCTTTCCCGTTCCGGATTCACCAGTAATCAGCACCGAAGCTGACGAGGTTGCCACCTGTTCGATCAGGCGATATACCTGCTGCATGGCGTCGGAACTGCCTACCAGCTCACCGAAAGCGCCGCGGTCACGCAACTGCCGTCGCAGCACTTCGTTCTCACGCCGCGCTTCGGCCAATTCGATCGCGCGTTCGAGGACGACGTTCAGCTTTTCAATATCGAGAGGTTTATCAAAATAGTGGTATGCGCCTTCTTCCTGGATTGCGCGCAGAGCTGTTTCAACTGAACTTTGCTCTCCCGCCAGAATGATGGGCGTGTGTGGCTGACTAGTACGAATTTCTCGCAGTGCGCGAAAGGCGTCGTGCCCGCTCGGCAGCGTGTCCGTGATGATTACCGACGGCGCAAATGTTTCCGCCACCCTCATGCCGGACGCGCTGCTTTGCTCGGCGAGAACTTCGTAGCCGAGAGCCCGCAACTGCTCGCGAAGCCGCTGCGAGTAATCGCTGTCGTTGTCGATGATAAGAACGCGACCCTTCATCAATTTTGAGTGTAGCACAGCGCAGAAAGTTGCGGGTCGCGACGCAGTTCAGATCGAGAATCGTTTGATTAACGCTTCGAGCATCCCCTTTTCAGACGACGATTCAGAGATCAGCGATGTTACGCCGAAGTGGGCGGCCATCATTGCAGCTTGCTGAGCCGCGACAAACACGGTGAGGTTTTTCAGCAATCGGCCCAACTCATTCGTATCGAAGACCCGCGCAAAGTCCCAGACGTCGCGTTGGTCAGCAAAGGCGATCGCATCGACACTTCCCGTGAGTAGAAGCGTCTGCAACACAGACAGTCGTGTTGCATCATTAGTTTCAACAGTTTGGTAAGCGATTACCACGTCAGCGCGCGCGTCGGCAGCTTCCAATTCATCTTTCGGATACCCGCGAGCGATCAACGCCTGTGGAATTAGAAAGTTAAGGCGCCTAAGAGATTCGCGTCCACCCGTGTAGTTGGCAATCTGATCGACAACCGAAGCCGCCGTGACGCGCGTCGCGATCACGTCGACATGCACCTGTGATTGTTCCAGCGCGGTGGCTGTCAGTTCACCAACGGCGCAAACGCACAACGAATCGAGTTCGCTAACATCATGCCCTTGCCTGATCAATCGTTCCAGAACAAAGCGCGCAGCATCTTCGTTACTGAAGATCAACCAGTCGTAACCAAACAAGTTCTCAATTGCTTCATCAAGCGCGGCAAAGCTTTGAGGCGGCCGAATTGCGAGCGGCGGGCACGTCATCACGTCCAGCCCGTGACCTCGCAACACCGGTTCGATTTCGTGGAGACGTGGAGTGATCAGAATCGTGTGACCAATTCCCTCACCGCTTGTGGCTGTATCCGCCATCGATTCACTTGTCTCGCCGGTGACGCCTGATTTTCCAAACGACTACGGCGACCACGACGATGGAAATCAGGAGGATTGTTCCCGTTCGACCAACCCATTTCACGAGGAGCGGCAGGCTCTGGCCGAACAAGTAGCCAAGCAACGTGATCACAATTGCCCAAAGCAGTGCGCCGGCTACGTTATAGGCAAGAAACACACGCCACGGCATCTTGCGCGACGCGCCCGCCAGCAGCGCTGCGAAAACTCTCAACCCGGTGATGAATCGGGCGACTAGAATCGTCTTGTTGCCATGCCGCTCAAAGAAATTCTCCATTTGCTCAAACCGCTTCGGCGTGAGGAAAAAGAACCGGCCGATCCGCAGCAGAAACCCTCGACCATAGTGATGACCGATTGCGAAACCGATATTGTCGCCAACCACCGCACCAATCGCCGCGGTCGCCATTACCCGAAATAGGTTGAACTCGTCTGAGTGACTCGCGGCAAAGTAGCCACCCACCAGAAGAATCGTCTCACCGGGTATCGGCAGGCCGGCATTTTCCAGCATCACGCCGAAGAAAACGGCCCAATAACCGTAAATCAGCATGTAGTGTTCGATGAGGTCGAGCGAGTTGTGAAGGAAATCCATTATTGGCAGGCAGCGCGAAACGTACTGGGCGATTCTAATTGGGCAGTGAGAGACGAGCAAGGTTGGTTTCGCATGCGAACGCGTCTAAAATGCGAATAGTCTCTCCACAAGTGATTCACCATTTGTTGGCTGATCAACCGACCACAGTCCGAGGGCATCGCTTGAAAAATATTCTCATTCTAGTTCTTGCTTTGAGTGTCTTTGCGTCAGCGACTGCGCAATCAAGACGACAGCCAGCAAGGAATCCACCACCGCAGAAGTCTGTTCCTGTTCAACAGAAGGAGCCAACGCCTGAGCCTACTCCTCCCGACCAGGATGTCGAGACCCTTAAGACTGACACCGATTTAGTGACGGTACCGGTCATTGCCAGCTCGCGCACCGGCAACTACATTGCCGACCTAACCAAAGAAGAATTCAAACTCAACGAAGACGGCGTGCCGCAGGAGATCGCCTTTCTGGCTACGGTAAACGCGCCGTTTCATGTTGTGCTTCTGCTCGACACAAGCGCCAGCACGAAAGAGAAACTGCCGATGATTCAACGTGCGGCCGTGACCTTCGTCGAGCAGCTCAACACGAACGACAAAGTGAAAGTGATTGCGTTTGACGACAGCGTGCGTGATTTAAACGACTTCACTTCTGACAAAACGTTGCTGCGCAGCGTGATTTCCAGGACGACTTCGGGCGAGGGCACAAAGGTGTACGACGCGTTTGAGCGCGGACTGAACAGCTTGCGGCCGATCACTGGCCGCCGCGCGATCGTCATCTTCACTGACGGCGTTGATTGGCACAGCGATTCGGCCACCTTCGAGGGTACCCTCAAGAAGCTGGACGAACTCGGTGTAATCGTTTATCCGATTCGTTTCGATACTCGCGCAGAAACCGAACGGCTGTTGCGTGACCAGGACGCGCAAACAAACGGAGTTGGCTTGCCAACCAGCGATGTCATTCGCGGCACCGGTACACGTCCGACCACCACGCCCCCCACATTTCCGGGCGGCGATCCCGACTCGGTCCCCAGCGGCGGACAACGCCGGGGCACGTCGCTGCCAGAAATAATTTTAAGCCGGCCCATTCGTCGCCAGCCGACGGAGCCGCAGGGCTCGCCGACTGATCCTTTTCCCGATCCGGGCGCGTCTCCGCCGCCAATCGATCGCACGGGCGGCACACGCAGACGTGACACGGCTAACGACCAAATTAAAGCGATTCTCGATCAGGCATATTTCACCGCAGATAGTTATTTGCGAGAGTTGGCCGATCGCTCGGGCGGCCAAGTGCAGCGCGCCGACTCGCTCGCCATGCTGCCGCGAGCCTTCGCGGCGATCGCGGCTGAGTTGCGCACCCAATACCTGCTCGGCTACTACCCAACGAATCGGACCAAAGACGGCAAGTACCGAAAAATCCAGGTCAAGACCACGCGCAAGGACGTCGCGGTCCGCGCGCGGCCGGGTTACAGCGCCGTCGGCGATCGCAGCAGCCGTTAGTTTCGCACCCGTAAGGTGTGTTATACGGTTGCCGTGCCCAGCGGTCTTCACGCCAATCCACAGTCAGACGTAACAACATTTCTGAAAAGCCGAATCGCGGCCGGTGACTTTCCTTCCGCGGTTTATTCCGTCGCGGAAAATGGGAACGCCGTTTTCACCGACGCAATCGGCGATGCGTCGCGAGAACCGGAGTCGCATCGGGCAACCCTGGAAACAGTTTATGATCTTGCATCTCTCACAAAACCGCTGGTCACGGGTCTTCTGTGCGCGCGAATGATCGAAACTAGAGCGCTCCACCTGGAAGACTTTGTTTCTACACACCTCACTGAATTCGATCGCGAAGACAAGCGAAGCATTACGGTCCGCCAGCTCGTCACACATACTTCCGGACTTCCGGCGTGGCGACCGCTTTATTTGTTGGCGGACAATCCAAATAACGCGTTAGAAGCGATTGCCGAGCAACGGCTCGAATACAAGCCAAGCGAGCAAGTCATTTACAGCGACCTGGGGTTTATCGCACTCGGCTTTCTGTTGCAGCGAATTGCCTCACATACCTTGGTGGAGTTGGCAACAAGAGAGATCTTTGAGCACTTGAGTCTTAAACACACCTTTTTCAACCCAAACGCAGCGATGCGCACAGGAATTGCCGCGTGCGAAAACGGCAACGCCTATGAGCGCGACATGTGCGAACGCGATTTTACCGAAACGGAATATTCCGGATGGCGAAAGGAGGTCATCTGGGGCGAAGTTCACGACGGCAATGCGCATTTTCTTGGAGGCGCTGCTGGTCACGCGGGTCTTTTCTCGACGGTAAATGAAACACTACGAATCGCGAACCAGTTTGTCAGCGCGTCGTCGGAATTGCTATCGCCACAGACGTGCGAAATGTTTCGGCGCAACATGACGGAAGGATTGAACGAAGCGCGTTCTTTCGGCTGGCAGCTTGCAGCCACAAAGAACTCAACTGCTGGTCCGAGCTTGCCGCCTAATGCTTTCGGACACACGGGTTTTACGGGAACAAGTTGTTGGATTGATGCAGAGCGTCAACGCATTTTCATTCTGCTAACGAATCGCACACACGCGCGAAAACTACCTTTTGTAAACATCAACGCCGTCAGGCGTGAGTTTCATACTCTCGCAGTTGCGGCGCTGGGTAAACACTAATTACTAAAAGTGAAGTCATGCGCTGGCACGACAAGATAATCCGCTATCTCAGTCTGGAGCGGAATGTCACCATCGCTTCATCGGCCGTTTTTCTCCTCGGCTTCGGCGAGGAGCTGTGGAAGAAATTTCTGCCGAAATATCTCGAAGCGCTCGGCGCGAGCGTTCCGGTCATCGGTTTGTTCGGAACTGCTGAAGACTTTCTCGATGCGATTTATCAATATCCAGGGGGTTGGATTGCCGATCGTTTTGGCCGGCGGCGCGCATTTCTTGTTTTCCTGGCGCTGGCAACTGTTGGTTATCTCATTTATCTGCTCGGCCCATCTTGGCCGTACGCGTTTGTGGGGCTGGCATTTGTCATGGCGTGGCAAAGCATGGCCTCGCCGGCGATCTTCGCAGTAATAGGCGATGCTCTGCCGCCAAACAAACGCGCGATGGGCTTCTCAGTCCAATCGATTCTAAAACGTGTGCCGATCGTGATTGCGCCAATTATCGGCGGAGTGATCATTACTCGCCGCGGAGTTGTGTCAGGCGTCCATGTCGGATTGATCGTGACTCTGGCAATCGCCTCCGTGACCGGACTCCTCATCAGACTAATAAACGTCCAGCCTGCGCCGCACTTTTCGGTAAACATCTTCGGTGTCTGGCGCTCGTTTCAGAGCGGACTGAAGCGGCTCTTGATTTCAGATATCTTCATTCGCACTTGCGAAGGAATGGCAGACGTTCTCGTAATTCTTTACGTGACCAATGTCCTCCACGTCAGCACGGCGCGATTCGGAGCGTTGCTGGCAATTCTCTTCACGACGACGCTAATCATCTATGTACCGACGGCGAGGGCTGCGGATCGAGTCGGCCGCCGGCCGTTCATAATCGCGACTTTCTGTGCCTTCGCGCTCTATCCATGGGCAATTATCGCGGCATCCAATTTCATAGGACTCGCGATTGCATTTATCATAGGAGGCCTCAGAGAAATCGGTGAGCCCGCGCGCAAAGCAATGATCGTCGACTTTGCAACCCCGCAATTACGCGCACGCACAGTCGGACTTTATTACCTGCTTCGCAGTCTCGCGATCACACCGGCGGCGGCGGTGGGCGGATTGCTTTGGAACCTTAAGCCGCAATTGCCATTTTTGATTGCCGGAGCATTCGGCGTGGCGGGAACTTTTCTCTTCCTTGCGACTGTGCGTGAGCAGCCTGCCAGCTAATAAGTTTTGGAAGGATTCGTATCATGAAATGTAAAACCTCTTCATTGGCAGTCGGAAAACGGATTAGCCTCGTCTGTCTCAGTATTATCGCCACGTTTTTTCTGCGCGGTTCTTCGCGCGCCCAGCAGCCGTCGTTTGATTGGACGCCGATTGGAGCGGCGATCGGTAAGCCAGGCACGGTTCAACCGGATGGTGTCTACAAGATCGGACTCCCGCGCACTGACCTGCATGTCAAAGTTGGCGACGTTGAATTGAAGCCGGCGCTCGCGCTTGGCTCGTGGTTAGCCTTTCGAAAAATGGCCGCGCAAACAATGGTGATGGGGGATCTCGTTCTGACTGAGAATGAAGTCGCGTCCGTCATGGCGAAACTTCAGGAAGCAGGCATCGAAATAACCGGGCTGCATAATCATCTGCTGAACGAATCGCCGCGCGTCATGTACATGCATATCAGCGCACATGGCGACGCGCTCAAACTTGCGCAATCAATTAACGCTGCGCTGCAACTTAGCAAGACGCCGCTCACCGTTGCCGCGACGGCGCAGCCGGAGCAACTCAATTTGGATACGAAGCAATTGGATCAGATTCTCGGACGAACCGGAAAAGTTAACGGCGGCGTTTACCAATTCGCGATTCCGCGCGCCGAAAAGATTGTTGAAGCCAATATGAACAATGAGTCCGAACCGATTCCATCGTCGATGGGCTTGGCGACCGCGGTCAATTTTCAACCCACCGGCGGTGGCCGAGCAGCCGTGACCGGCGACTTCGTTTTAATAGCGGGCGAGGTGAATCCCGTAATCGCCGCGCTGCGCGCAAATGGCATCATCGTGACGGCCCTTCACAGTCACATGCTAAATGATTCACCGCATCTATTTTTTATGCACTTTTGGGCAAACGATGATGCCGTGAAATTAGCGCGTGGCCTGCGCGGCGCGCTTGATCGGACAAATTCGGCGAGGTAGTTTGTCGCCGGTAAGATTCAGAGCCTGCATTACGCTGTGTTGTAGTAAGATTGGTTCGCCTGCCCAGTCGTCCCCATTAGGGAATATATCCGAATGATTTTCCGCAGGAAGCAAACTATTTCGATGTTCGTCGCAGCGAGCATCGTGATGGCGTCGCTGTCGCTTGCCTCCCCGCTGATGCGGCATCACTCACAGGAACGAAATCGAACGGTCACACTGCGACCGCCAACCGAATCGGCACAAACAACAGAACCGCTGATGCGGATCGCCCTGTCCACTGACGTGCGCGCCGCGACGATTTCGACGACGGCGAAGCTGCTGAACGCATCAGACTTCATCTCAGAGCCGCAGCCGCTCGAAGTATCGCGCGTGCGTGTCGAGTCCCGCATGCTGTCGCCGACGCAGCCGGCAAATGAAAATATTGAGATTGTCGTCGCCAGGGCCCTCGCTCGAGACGATGCTGACCGCATGGTCGACGCGGTTCATGACGTGGCGGATGAAGAGGCAAAAGCCGTTGCTGAACCAGCCGGCACCTGGCGCGTCGTTGTCGTCAAACAATCGATTGAAGCTGCCGAGGAAGCCATCAGCAAGTTGGAAGCGGCCGGCTTTGACGCTACGACGTCATTTCAGACACCGGCGAACGATCAGAAGTTGCCGAGCACTAATAGCCCTAACGGCCGAAACGGTGAACAGCCAAGTTCCACGCCTGTCATCAATAACAGCGCCGCAAAATCCGTCAGCTCGCCAAACTTGAATCGCGTGCGATTGACCTCGCGCGCGAGCGCGCCCAACCGGGAAGTCGTTGCATTTGCAGCCGGCGGCGCTCCGCTTCGCTCCAGCGCGCCGGTAACATTTGCGTCAACTGACGAAAAGAACAGCCCGGTGCGC
>AR_comb_assmDRAFT_10208498_pt1 | contig 11197 bp, 11 predicted proteins | sample ArasoioldDNA_FD_10543 | JGI IMG/M metagenome (IMG submission 10543) | reverse complement strand
TGTCGCGCGACGACCGCTCGATTCGCCTTCCAGCGAGCTCGTGACTCATCGTCCGTCGCGTTCCGACCCGCCTGACGCCGTCGAGGAGGCGTCGCTGGATAGCTTCCCGGCGAGTGACGCGCCGACGTGGTCTTCAATGCGCGCTGGACCTCCGCGTACCTCGGCTGAGAGCCGTTAGGCAGCGCCTTGCATCTAGTGGCGGCCGACCGCACCCACGTCGGCCCGGACATCTCCATCGCCCCGTCTGCGCCCTGAGCGCGGGCGGGGCGATGTGTTTCGTCCGTATCCGAGAACGAACGAGTGTTCATATTTGTCAAATAAATCATTGACAAAATGGCCTTCACGGGATAGCCTCTCACCAGAGGAGCATGCCGCAGAGAGGAGCATGCCGCGTCGCCAGCACTGAAAGACGCAGCGCGAGACTCGCATCAAGTAACGGGCGATGATACCGCGCGTGACTGTGACGCGACGACCCCGGCTGCGCCTTCATGAAACGGAGAACGATCATGTCGAATACACAGGGGAATGATCGTGGCCGCGCGACTGCACGGCTGGTCGCCCCGGTCGTCGCTCGGCCGACGCCGCCGACCATCGGAAGTCTCGCCTTGGAGTCCGCGCCCGCGCACGAAGTCAGCCCCGAGGGCGAGTTCGAGTGTCTCGTTAGGCGGCAGCTGAAGCTGCTGGGAGAGGACCCAGCTCGGGACGGGCTTCTGAAGACCCCCGAACGGGTCGCGAAGTCGCTTGCCTGGCTCACCAGGGGCTACGGGCTGGACGCGACGCAGGTGGTAGGCGACGCGGTGTTCGAGGAGACGCACGAGAGCATGGTCGTGGTGCGTGACATCGAGATGTATTCGATGTGCGAGCACCACATGCTCCCGTTCTTCGGGAAAGTGCACATCGCCTACATCCCGAACGGGAGGATCGTCGGACTCTCCAAACTCCCGCGCCTCGTCGAGGTCTTCGCGCGGCGACTCCAGGTGCAGGAGCGACTCACCGAGCAGGTGGCCGGGGCGATCGAGGATGTGCTCAAGCCCCGCGGCGTGGGAGTGGTCGTCGAGGCCGTCCACCTCTGCATGATGATGCGCGGCGTCGAGAAGCAGAACTCGAAAACAATCACCTCCGCGCTGCGCGGCCAGTTCCGCGACTGTGCGATGACCCGAGACGAGTTCCTACGGCTCGCCCATCGCACCGCCTAACGCCCTGCGCTTGCCGCGTCGAGCCATCTCGCCGTCAGGCGTTACGCCGCCGGCTGGACGCTGAAGCAGCACTGAGGCCGTCCCTCACGCGCACAACATTCACGCACCGGCGCACCCACGATCTCGGACACCAACGATTCTACGGCGTGGCACGTCTCGGGACGCCGCGTTACTGCTGATGAGAGCGGACATCCGGTCCCGCGCAGGAGGAGTGTTCCATCCTCGTTCACCACGTCCACCTCACCGCCCAGAACCCGGAGCGCCGCCGCGGCGGCCTCCGCTCTCTCGGCCAGCGTGCCGGCGGCGCGTCCACCTGCCGAGACACCCAACCGGCGACCGACTTTGTTCAGGATCTCTGTCGCCTGCTCAGCGGACAGCTCGGCGACGAGCACATCGAGCAGCGCCGCCAGCACGGGCTGGTAGGCCCGCGAGAAGTACGATTCGGCGGCTGGCTGCAGCGCGTACACGACCGCGGGCTTTCCGGCGCCCTTCCCTCGACGCACGCCCGTTTGCCGCACGACTCCATCCCGCTCGAGGATGGCGAGATGGTTCCGGACCGCGTTGTCCGTCAGGCCTAACGCCTCGGCAAGCTCTTCGACCGTCCGTGGTCCACGCCGGAGGAGGGTCGCCACCTGCCCGCGAGTCGAGTCCAGGAAGCGAGTGCTGGGTCCGCTGATCTCCATATTCGCTGTGGTTTGAACGTTCTAGCGTAACGAAAAGTAGAACAAATAGCAAATTAACACAAATAATACTTGACAAATTATGGATATATCTGCAATCTCGTCGCCAACAACAGCTTCGGCGTAAGCGGCGGGAACCCGTCGCGTTGGGCGCCGACGTTTCTCGCCTACTGGAGGATGGGAGTTATGGGCAAGGCAATGGTTGTGGCGATTGCCGCGCTGACCGCGGCGGCGCTATCGGCGGGCTCGTTCGGCGCTTCTGCAGACGCGGCCCCGAATATGTCGGCGCTCGACGACCCTACCATCGTCGCGATTTTCGACGCGGCCAACACGGCCGACATCGAGACTGGCACCCTCGCCGCCGAACGCGGGTCGTCGAAGGAGGTTCGCGATTTCGGTAGCATGCTCGCACGCGACCACAAGCAGGTCCGCCAGCTCGGGCGGGATCTGGCAAAGAAGCTCGCTGTCACCCCCACCCCACCGAAGGACGATCAGGGAGCGAAGGACCACGCCGCTGCCATGGCTCGGCTCCGCAGCCTCGACCGCGCCGCGTTCGACCAGGCGTTCCTCCAGCACGAAGCCGCCTTCCACAAGTCCGTGATCGACGCCGTGACGTCGACGCTCCTGCCGGCGGTTCAGAACGCGGAGCTCAAGGCCCTCGTGGTCCAGGTCGCGCCAGCCTTCGAGGCGCATATGATCGCCGCCCAGAACCTCGAGAAGAAGCTCGCGGGGAGATGATTTCGTGCGCCGATCATTCGTTAGGTGGAGCGCCGTCGCGGCGCTCCTCACCGCCGCGGCCGTCATCTCGTGCGATCGCGACGCGCCAACCGAGCCGCAACCCGAGCAGCTCGATCCGGCACTCGTCGCCGCCGGGCAGGACATCTTCCGCTTCGATACGTTTGGCGACGAGAAGTACTGGACCGATACTCTCCGCATGCACGAGGTGATTGCTGCGGCCGTCACCCCATCGGCGGCGCTCTCGGTGGGCCTCAAAGTCGATGCCGACGCGCTCCCACAAGGGGTTAAGGACGCGCTCGCGGCGGGAAAGGTCGATCTCAACAGCACCGCCACCACGCTGACGCTGCTCAAGCTGAACGCGGTCGTCGGCGTGAAGGGACAGGTCGAGACGATTGGTGGGCGCGATACGCTCGTGCGCTTCGGCGTCACCTGCGCACTCTGCCACTCGACAGTCGACAACTCGTTCGCGAGGGGGATCGGCAAGCGCCTCGACGGCTGGCCGAACCTGGACCTGAACCCTGGCGCCATCGTCGCGCTGTCGCCGGCGGTGAACGCGGCGACGAAGGCAATTCTCAACACGTGGGGCCCCGGGAAGTACGACCCGCGCATCAACTTCGACGGCCAGAACACGCCGCTCGTACTGCCGCCCGCGTACGGCCTGCTCGGCGTCGACAAGGAGACGTATACGGCCGAGGGACCCGTCTCGTACTGGAACGCATACGTGGCGGTCACGCAGATGCACGGGCAGGGCAACTTCAGCGATCCGCGCCTCGGCGTGAATGTCGTCCAGTCGCCGGATCTCGTGACGTCGAAGCTGCCCGCGCTACGCGCGTACCAGCTCAGCATCGCGAAGCCGGCACCACCCGCTGGCAGCTTCGACGCTGCGGCCGCGGAGCGCGGGCAGCTCGTCTTCAATGGTGCCGGGCGCTGCTCGACGTGTCACGTGGGACGCACGTTCACTGACGTGAATTCCGGCCGGTTGCACGACGCGGCCGAGACGGGGATGGACCCGCGTTATGCGGCGCGCACGTCACAGAAGCGGTACCGGACCACGCCGCTGCGTGCGCTCTGGCAGCACCCACCGTACTTCCACGACGGCAGCGCGCCGACGCTGGCCGCGGTCGTGGAGCACTACAACGGCGTGCGCAATCTTCGGCTCACGGATCAGCAAAAGCGCGATCTCGTGGAGTATTTGAAGTCGCTGTAGCAGGCGGCCGGCGAGTCGCGAATGGCGACGATGTCATTCGCGAGCGGCCGTCGGCCGAACACCATCCGGGTAAGCGTTAGGCGCGCCGCGAGACCCCTCAGTGTACAAGCCTGCTGCCGGTTGCCGGACACGAACCCGCGGCGAACGGATTACGTTTGAGCAATGACCAACGACGCAATGACAGATCGGCTGGATCCCGCGGAAACGGTGCGTCGTGCGTTGATCGAGGCAGCGCTCGCCGCCTATGAGGATGCAGGCTTTAGCGGACTGTGCGCCGAAGGACGCTGGGAGGCTGCCGTCGCCGCCATGCGGAGCCTCGATGTCGAAGCATCGGCTCGGCCCGGAACCGAACAACCACCCAGCGCCTCGACTGCTGAACGTCCCACGAGCGGTAAACCGGTCGCCGATCTCGTCGCGAGTCTTTCCGGAGTCGTTGCGGCGATCACCAGCACGTCACTGCCCCCGCCTAGTGGTGGCAGCGTCGCCGCGGCCGCCGGTGCGCTCTCGGCAGCGCTCACGCAGATGGTCGCCGGGCTAACCGCCGGACGACCGAAGTACGCGCACGTCGCCGCTGAAATGCAGGTCGCCGCGCGGCGTGCCGCCGTCCACGGCGCCGATCTCTCGATACTCGTTAGGCACGACGCGACCGCGGTCGAGGCGGTGACGAGCGCGTACAGGCTGCCGAGACGCACGGAGGAAGAAGCGTCCACGCGCGCCACAGCGATCCAGCAAGCGACGCGTCGCGCCACGGAGGTTCCGTTGGAGATTGCGCGTGCTGCCGCCGCGGTCGCGGAGCTCGCCGCGAGCGTCGCCGAGCGAGGCAACACCAACGCGGTCGCCGACGCTGCCGTCGCTGCGCTTCTCGCCGAGTGCGTCTGCCATGCTGCCGCGTTGACCGTCCGAGTCAACGCGACGGCGTTGCACGACACACCCGACCGGCTTCGGCTGATAAAACAGGCGTTGGCTCTCGGCGAGGTCGCCGCCGCCGCAAAAGCGCGCGCAGTTGGTGCCGTCGACCGCGCGTGATGACCTGATTCAGCCAGCAGGGAAAAGTTCGGGAGCCGCCTCGCGGATGACAGGTCCGGTCACTTCCGGATCAAATCGAGCGACAGCGCCAATCGCACGTACTCCGTGCGATGCGTGATACCGAGCTTATGCGCGATCCGCTGTTTGTACGTGTCGATCGTCTTGGGGCTGATACCAAGTTGCTGCCCGATCTCCACGCCGCTGTAGCCTTCGGCCATGAGCCGCACTACCAACTGCTCGCGATCGCTCAGCGATTCGAACGCCTTGCGACGAACATCCGGCGTGCCGCGACGTCGCATCGACCCCGCGAGCAGCCGTGCGACGTGCGGCCGCACGTAGATATCACCCGACGCCACCACACGGATCGCCGCAACGAGATCTCGGCCCGCCGCTTCCTTGGACAGATATCCAGTCGCCCCGTCCTCGAGCAGCGGGATCAGCTGGTCTTCTTCGGCGTGCATGCTCAGGATGAGTACCTTCGGCGCGCGTGCCATCGCGCAGAGCGTCCGCGTCGCTGTCGCTCCGTCGCCGCCTGGCATGTCCAGGTCGAGCACCACCACATCGGGTAGAAGGCGCTCGGCCAACTCGACCGCCTCGAGACCATTCGAGCCGTCGCCTACGACAGAAATGTCCGGGATGGTGGCGAGTAGCGCTTTGAGGCCCACACGAAGGACGGCGTGGTCGTCGACGAGGAGCACTTGAATTGGCTTCTCGTGCGGCGTCACTCCGCGACGCATGTAGGGTCTCGCGACGAGCGCCTCGCCGACGGCCTGCAGCGGATCGACCGACTCCAAATCCGACGCGGGCGGGAAGAATGACATTAGAACCTCTGACGAAACTGTGGCACAGTGCAGCTCCGCGGCGTAGAACCTCCGCGACGGCGTCTGGTTGCACAAAGCAATTTCACGGCTGCTCCGGCAGGACAAGGGTAAACGTACTGCCGCGACCCGGCTGGCTTTCGACCTCGATGCGCCCACCATGGCCTTCCGCTATTCCGTGCGCGATTACGAGGCCCAGCCCGGCCCCACCCCGACGTGACTCGTGCGCCTGCCAGAATCGGTCGAAGAGACGTGGAATGTTTTCAGGTGCGATTCCAACACCCGTGTCTTCCACCCGAAATCGAACTGACTTGTCGTCGCGATTCACGGAGAGTGTCACTTTGCCGCCGCGTGGTGTGAACTTGATTGCGTTACCCACGAGGTTGCCTACCGCCTGCACGACACGATCGACATCGGCATCGACCCAGAGCGTCGTTCCGACGGGCTCGACTACCAGCGTCACACCAGCGGTCGCCGCGGATGCAGCGAACATGGAGCAGATCGTCTCCGTGATCGCCTGGACGATCATCGGCTCGGGGTGGATCGTTAGGCGCCCGGCCTCGATTGCGGTGACGTCGAGCAGATCGCGGATGATTCGCAGCGCCCACTCGCTCGAGCGCACAATCGCGCCTGCCAGCACAGGCAGCTCGCCGCTGCCCTCGAGCAGGGCGTTCGCCGACATGGCGATCGCACTGAGTGGGCTCCGCAGGTCATGCGAAACCATGCCCAGCACCTCGTCGCGCACGCGAGCGGCGCGCTCTGCCGCCGCCCGCGCCGCGCGCTCACTCGCGAGCAATGCCTCGCGTTCACGACGCAGGCAATGGCGGTCGACTGCGTGAGTGACGGCGTGTCGTACGATCTGTTCGCTATCGTAACCCTTGATCAGGTAGTCCTGGGCACCCGCCTTGACCGCCGCGACGGCGAGGCTGTGGTCGGCGAAGCTTGTCATGACCACGACCGGAACGTCGGGAGCAGCGACGCATAGCGCCTCGACACCTTCCAGACCGTTGAAGCCCGCGTTCGACAGGTCGAGCAACACGACGTCGAATCGCTCCAAGGCGAGGCGGTCGCACGCCCTCGCAATTCGGTCTTCGTGTTCCACAATGCCGGCTGGCGCGTATCCGCCCGGGGCACCGAAGTAGGTTCCGATCGTCGCGGCGTCTTCTGGTGACGCCCCGACCGTCAGCACGCGCATGATGCTCCTGACGTTAGGCGCGGGAGCGAGCGCCACCGGGGGTAATGGGGGAGTCGAGCGGGTGCTGGCAGTCATTTGGTAGAGTGTGTGGCGGGCGCCTCATCACCACGACGCGCTGCGCACGCCTCGTGTTTGTTCCGACCCGCGACCGGAGCGCAATCTCACCACCACCCGGGCGAATCGGTGTCGGTGTTTATCGGACACGACGCCGTTGAACGATAGCTGTGCAACATGTGCTCGAGTGAAGGTCGAGGCCGCTCGAGAAAGGCCATCGGAGCGTTTCCGACGAATCCGAGCTGCGACGGTTCAACTCGCGGGCCGATCCCGACTGCCACAGTCGAAGTCGACGGCCCATTCGTGATGCGAGATGTTCCGTCAGACTTAACCGGGCGGAACACGCATGACCGTCCGACAGACGCGTGATCGCGGCGCCATACTTTGTCAGAAGCGACCGTCGAGGCTCGCGACTAACGCGGTCCGCACAAGTCGTCCACACGATAATCGCTCGTTGCGAGCCTGTTGGGAACGGCGCGCGGTTCTGGCCCGTCTGGTCCGCTAACTGCACGCTGAACAAGCGGAGGAAGCGTGATCCCATCATCATTGGTCGTGGTTCTCGCGACGTTCACGATTGGCGTGCTCGCGCTCACTGCGTTTGTTTGGGCGTGGTGGCGCGGCCTGTTCCACGATCTCGACGCGCAGTCGCGCGTAATCTTCGAGCCCGACGATCTTCGGCTCTGTCGGCAGTGGGAAACACCAGCCCAACGTGTCGAGCGTGAGCACACCTACGGTGCGCCTCTGGCACCGCAGCGGGGCGAGTGGGGAGGCGCCGCGTGAGCTCGCCGCATCGCGGCCAGGATGCGGGGCGATTGGGAGATCCGGGCATCCTTGCCCACGCATCCGATCAAGTCACGGGCGCGATCCAGACTGAGGGGACAGACGCAATCCTCACCTCACGCGGATTGGTCCCGGCGGATCTCGAGATTCGTCTTCGGGCCGACATATCCAGTCGGCTACCCGTATTGGTTTGCTACGGCGCGGCGGTGGGATGGCTGATCATCGGCTCGCTGTTCGGCGAACTGGCGAGTCTAAAACTCCATTGGCCAGACCTGCTCACGCGCGACGCCTGGCTCACATTCGGGCGTATCCGCACCGCGCACCTCAACACGGTCAACTACGGTTGGGGCTCGCTCGCGATGATCGGCACTTCGTTGTGGCTCATGCCGCGCCTCGTGCACGCCGAGCTGCGTCACGCGAGAATGGCAGTCGTCGGAGCTTTACTGTGGAACGTCGGTCTCGTCGTCGGCGTTACGGGCATTCTCGCGGGAATAAGCGACGGAATGGAATGGCTCGAAATGAGCCGGTGGTTTGCCGACCCGTGGCTCGTTGTTGGTGGCGGGATGATTGGCTTCTCGCTTTTCTCGACCGTTGCTGCCCGCCGCGCGGAGCACCTCTACGTCTCGGTGTGGTACATACTGAGCGCGTTCCTTTGGTTCCCCATGCTATTCGTCCTGGGGAACTGGCCCACGTGGACGGGCGTCGAGTCGGCGGCAGTCAACTGGCTGTTCGCGCACAACGTGCTCGGCTTCTGGCTCACGGCGGTGAGTGTAGGCATTGCCTACTACTTCATCCCGAAGGTGCTCGGGCGACCGATCTACAGCTACCAGCTCTCGATCCTTGGGTTCTGGACGTTCGCGTTTTTCTACGCTCTGAATGGGATGCATCATCTTGTGGGGGGCCCGTTACCCACATGGATGATCACGACATCGATCGTCGCGAGCGTGCTGATGGTCATCCCCGTCGTGGCCACCGCGATCAACCTGCATATGACGGTGGTCGGTCGCTTCGGCGCGTTGCGCTACAGTCCGACGCTCCGCTTCGTGGTGCTTGGGGCAATGGGATACACGGCAGTCTCGCTTCAGGGCTCGTTCACCGCGCTCCGCGAGGTGAGCCGCGTGACGCACTTCACGCACTGGACGATCGCTCACTCCCATGTTGGCGTGTACGGATTCGTCACGTTCATCATGTTCGGTGCGATGTATTACGTGATCCCACGGCTTGTCGGTCACGAGTGGCCGAGCGCGTCCCTCATCCGCTGGCACTTCGGCCTCGTTCTCGCCGGCATCGCGATCTACGTCGTAGCGCTCACGTGGGCGGGCGTGGCGCAGGGGCTCGCGCTTCTCGACGCTCGCCTGCCGTTCGAGGCGTCGGTCAACCGAGCGCACTATGGGCTGGTCGGACGCTCACTCGGCGGTTTGCTCATGACGACAGGTCATGTCGTTTTCGCTTGGCATGTCTGGCAGATGTTCCGCGGTCATCGCGTGGCCGCCGCGCGGCCTCCGTTCCACGAGGCACGACCGATCCTCTACACCGCGCCCGCGACCGGCGCGTTCGTGACGAATTCCACGGGGCCGCGCATCACACGCGAGGGGGCGTGATCACATGACTCGCGTGTGGTTGCTCCTCGTTGGGGCCTTCGCTGCTTTGAGCTTCGCCATCGTCCTGCTCGTACTCGTGCCGCGGGCCATGCTGATGCGCGTCGAGGCGCCGCCCGAGCTCGAGCGGTACACCGCCAGTGAGCTGCAGGGCCGCCGCGTGTACATCGCGAATGGATGCCTGTACTGCCACTCACAGCAGGTGCGCGATCCCGCGTTCACGTCCGACGTCGACCGAGGCTGGGGAAGCCGGCCCACGGTTCCAGCCGACTACGTCTACGATCAACCACACCTCCTCGGTACGAGCCGCACCGGCCCTGACCTCATCAACGTCGGCCAGCGCCTCCCCGATCGAAACTGGCAGCTCATTCATCTCTACGACCCGCGCGCCGTCGTTGCCTGGTCGATCATGCCACGATTCCCGTTCCTCTTCGAGGAGAGGGCGCCCGGGGCGGTGCGACCCGGCGATCGTGTGGTCGTCATTCCTGGCCCACGCGCCCCGAAGGATCGTGTCGTCGTCGCGAAGCCAGAGGCGATCGCGCTCGTAGACTACCTGCTTTCGCTCAAGCGTAGCTACCCGGTCCCAACTGTCGCACACGCGCGCGACGTGATGCCAACGTTAGGCAGCGGGACGCCGCACGCGGCGGTTGAAACGCGCCGCGGTCCGTGAGGGCGCACCGATGAGCACGCACGAGCACGGGAGTCCTCGATCCGGCGACGCCGGTACCGGCGACGTGCGTCGCCCGCAAGCCGCTGACCTGGATCTCCAGCCAGACGTCGAGCGACTACATCGCGCCATCCGCCGCGAGCCGCGTGACCCAATCGAAGGACGCGAGCCAACGCCCCGGTTCATGTGGGCCGTCATCGGCATCGCACTCTTCTGGGGCGGCTGGTATCTCGGCCGTCATGGCGGTGAGTTCGGCCTCGCAACGCACGTGGCCTTTGCCGACCATCAGCGAAGTACGCCGCCGGCCGCTTTGCCGCAGATGACGGCGACGACCACCGATCCGATCCTCGCTGGGAAGAATGTCTTCAGCAAGAACTGTCAGGCATGCCACCAGCAAAACGGCGCGGGTATGCCCGGGGTGTTCCCACCAATAGTGGGATCCGAGTGGGTGACAGGCCCCGCAGAAATCCTCGTACGTATCCTGCTAAACGGGCTGCACGAGCCGATCACCGTTGCGGGCGCCACCTATAATGGTACGATGCCCGCTTGGCGTGACGTGCTGACGGACCAGGAGATCGCTGCTGTTGCGAGCTACATCCGGCAGTGGGCACCGAATGCATCGCCGGCGGTCGCGTCGGAGCTCGTCTCGAAACTTCGTGAGGCGACGGCTGCGCGGACTACGCCCTGGACGCAGAGTGAGCTGAAGGCCAATCCACCGCGGGGCATTGGGTCATGAGTCGCGAGGACGGAACTCCAGTTGGCATCCCCGTGACCGGATCGGCGCAAGGTGATGACGCGACTCGTCAGGTCGCGGACAGTGGCCGGCTTTCAACAGTATCCGGCGAGCCGCTCACTGTTACAGCGCTTTTCGACAGCGCCGCGGGCGTCGACGCGGCGCTCGACGCGCTATACACTGCAGGTATGCCGCGCGATCTGATCGACGTGGTGGTTTCTCCCGAAGCGGCAGCGCACTTCCGGGGAGGGTTCGTCCGCGGACCTGGCCGAGAGACGTTTCGTTTTGCGGGGATCGGTGGTCTCACCGGCCTTGTGCTCGGCGCCGCGACCTCACTGGTCATGGTGGCATGGCCTGGACTCGACGCCCCCGGTGGGCAGGCGATCGCGCAGCTCCTCGGCCCGAACGTTGGCCTCGTCGCCGGAGCCGCGTTAGGTGCGTGCGCCGGCTTCTTCCTCCACCGGTCTCCCGACAAACGGCATGCGAGGGCGGCAGACGCGGCGGG
>AR_comb_assmDRAFT_10199910_pt1 | contig 11198 bp, 6 predicted proteins | sample ArasoioldDNA_FD_10543 | JGI IMG/M metagenome (IMG submission 10543) | reverse complement strand
GCGGTGATGCCGCACGTGATGCCAAGCGCCTTTGCGCGCCGGATCTTGCCATCGTCCACAACCGTGGAGTGATCAACGCGGTGATGGAGCATGCCTGGAACCGTACGCTGCGCGGCCTCCAGGCTGTCCATCACCAGATCCCACAGGGAGGGCGTGACGACGTGCATGATCGCCTGCAGTCCGCCACGTTGACACGAAGTGAGCGCGGCCGTCAGCGCTTCCTGTGTCCACTTCGGATCTGCGAAACGGTGTCCCATGTAATCGCTGCCGATGCCGTCGACGAAGAACTTGACGCCGCCAAACTTGAAGTTCTCATCGCCGAACCCCGACCGCCATCCGACGCGGATCAGATCGTTCAGTGCGACGGCATGGGGAGCGACCGGGTACACGCGCAACCGGACGGGCAGGCCTCCCTCGCGCTGCAGTTCCTGGAGCGCGAGAAATTCGTTCGGCGCGGTGTCCTGGATCGTCGTAATCGAGGTGAGTCCCTTCGACAGGAACCAGTCCTTGAAGTGCCGCCGCATCGACGTCTTGTACTGCTCGACGGAGTAACCGGGACGGAAGTCCCAGACCTCCGTCGCCAGGCCAATCGGGTGCCCGCTCTCGTCGCGGTGGATGAAGCTGCCGGCCCGAGGCGTACCGTCGCCTTTCCAGCGGACGTTCGCCTCGTTCCCGGGTTCCCAATAGCCCGTTTCCTTCCACGCGCGGGTGTTGAGAATCGACGCGTGGATTCCCAGGACGACCATCACGGGGTGGTCTTCGGTGGCGGCGTCGAGGTCGCGCCGATTGAGCCATCGCTTTTCCGAAACGCCGTCCGGGAATTCCGCGGCGCTCGCCTGCATGAGGACCCACTGTCCCTTCGGAGTCCCGCCCGCAACCGCCCGGACGTTCGCGACCATTGTCGAAATGCTGCCAGACCTCGCAAGACTGGGCTGCTCGTCGCCGACGACGCAGGAATCCTCGACGTGACAGTGGTTGTCGACGAATCCAGGAATGACGACGCGCCCCCCCGCGTCGTACTCGCGTGTTCGCGCCGCAAGCGGGCCCACGTCATTCGCGTCGCCGACGGCGACGATGCGGCCGTTTCTGACCAGGACGGCCGAGGCACCGGGCCGGGCCGGATCCAGAGTGATCACTCTCGCGTTCTGGATCAGCAGGTCACCGCCCTGCGCCGGTGAGGCCGGCGGACTCTGAACGTGCGCTTCCGACCGCGCTACGTCAGCGCGGCCGGCAAGGCTTGCGATGACTGCGCCGGAAGTGGCGAGAAACTCGCGTCTGTCCATTCAGCCCACTCGATACACGTGAATGAGACGGTCGTTCTCGTTTTCACCTTTCGCGAGACGTTTCCCGTCCGGAAGGGCCGTCGTCAAGTTCGCGACGAACACGCTCTTGTTCAGCCAGTCGTACTTGCCGCTGGCGACGGTGAATTCCGGCGACAGGCGATACCTCGTCCGGCCGCCTGGCGCGCCTGGAACTCCGAGTCCCTTGTTGTGAATGAGGATGTTGACGCCGTCGTCGGTGCGAAGACGATAGAGCGCATCGACGATCGTGACGCCGTCGGGCCGAACAAGGGGAAAGTCACCGCCTCCCGGAACGACAACACCGCGAATGTCTTTCCCGACGAAGACTCCGCCGATGATCGGCCAGATCGACTTGCGCTGACCGTCCTTGGTGTCGGGTACGGGGCCGAATGCTTCGGGCTTCGAACAGGTGACAACAAGTTCGAGGACCAGTTCGAACGTCGGAACGTCAAATTCGGGAGCAGCCCACGCCGGCGTTTCCGCTGCCGGGATGATAGGGCCGACGCCCGCTCCGCAACCGGCGATCGCTCCTCCCACTCTGAGAAACGTTCGGCGATCGATCATCGCACTCTCCTGATGACGGCTTCGCAGAGCGCGAGATTGTGCCGCCGGTCTATCTTTGTCAAGTATGCTCGCAGAGGCCGGGAGACGAGATTACTGTGACGAGCAGAGTTCGCGGCAATCCCTTCTCACGGATCGCGTCCATCCCGGATCGCGAAGCCCGCACGCCAAGTGAACGATACCCGCCTCCGTTCGATGAGCAGGAGTATACGAGCCGGCTCGCGCGCTGCCGTCAGGCGATGTCGACAATGGGCATCGATCTGCTCTGGACCGGCTGGCCGGACGCGATGCTCTATCTCCACGGGTATGAGATCACGTGGCATCGGCCAAGCCGGCAGCCGAGGACCGGAACCGCGATCCACGTCGATCACGACAGGCAGATCTTGCTGGGCGCGGAAGACGCCGTGTTCTCGGCAGCAACGGATCGCCGGCCGCTGTCCGGGTCGAGCGAACGCGAGTTCGCCGAGACGATTGCTGCGATCCTGAAAGGAGAGAGATGGCTAACGCCCGGTACTGTCGTTGGCCTGGAGCTCCGCCGGTATCTTCCAACGCCGATGATGGCGCGCGCGCTCGAGACGGCGCTCGCCTCCGCCGGTGCGAAGGTCGTCGATGGCACGGATGTGATCGGACGCGTCCGCGCCATCAAGTCAGAGGCCGAGATCGAAACGTTCGAGCATGCGGCGCGCATTGCCGACATCGGAATGCGAGCCGTCGCGGAAGCGATCGTGCCGGGGACAACGAGCGCCGAGCTCTTCGCTGCGGCGTACTCCGCGATGGCGAAGGTGGGCGGGGAGGTGGCGGCCATTCCTCAGGCGGTACAGCCCGGACGGCCGCGGACGACACACCTCCTTCCGTCCCGGCGGCAAATCCAGGCTGGAGAGTCGTTCGCCTTCGATCTTGCTGGTGTGTATAAGCGCTACCACGCCAACCTCGACCGGACGTTCATCTGCGGCGAACCGGACCGCGAGCTCGCGCGGATCCACAAAGCCGCGATGGGAGCGCTGAACGTGCTGTGCGAGACCGCGAAGGCGGGCGCACGGGTCTCGACAGTCAATCGCGCGCTGCGCGAGTACTACAAGGAGATGGACGTCTGGAAGCATCACATCGAGCCGCTTGGCTACGAGCTCGGTGCGGCGCTGCCGCCGGATTGGTGCGGGGACTTCTGGTTCTATGTCTCGAACGACCACGACGACGGCCGCGTCTTCGAGGCGAACATGGTCACCAATTACGAGAACCGGTTCCGGCGTGATGATCCCGCCGCACCGTTCGACCTCGTCGTCCACACTCGAGACACCGTCGTCTACGGGCCGACGGGCGCCCGCATTCTGTCAGCGATTCCTTGTGATCTGATCGTCGTCGGCTAGCACGTTCTTCATGACCGTTCGAGTCCGTACACGTCACGTGCCTCGGCGTCGCTGATGAACCCGTTCTCGACATCCCGAAGCACCGCTCCTCGGTCGCGAGTTCGGGGATCACCATAGCCGCCAGCGCCGGCCGTCTCGATGATCAGACGATCGCCCTTGCGAAGCTCGACGTTCACTTTCGATCCAAGCACGATGGTCTCTCCGTCGCGCTCGACGGCAAAGCGCGACGGCAGGCCCGGCGCCCCGCCGAACAGCCCCCAGGGTGAAATGATGAACCGGTCCGAATAGCAGTTGAACGTGACGTCATCGGCGAGAATGCGGTAGATGCGACGTGCGCCCATTCCGCCGCGCTGGCGGCCCGCGCCAGCCGATCCGCGCCGGACTGCGTACTCCTCGATCATCATGAACGGGTAATCCTGCTCGAGCGACTCGACGGGCACGTTGCTGCAGTTGCCGACGTACCCGTCGACCACGTCCGCGCCGTCGGCATGCGACGAGGCACCCCAGCCGCCCCCGACGACTTCCATATAGACGCGGCTCCCGTCGCGAGCGAGGTGGCCCATCCCGACGGCGTTGGTCGTGTCGTGGCCGGACGTCAGCACACGCTCGGGTGCGACCGGGGCCAGGGCGCGCATGATCGCGTTGGTGATCCGGTGGCACGCGCTGTTCCGCGCGCGCACGGCAACCGGAAGACTTGGGTTGAGAAACGATCCGTACGGCACGTGGATCGTGACCGGTCGGTACACGCCGTCGTTGACGGGAATCGCGCCGCCGAGCAGGAATCCCATCGACTGATAAACCGCCGAGATCGTCGAGGTCAGCGGCGAGTTGACGATACCCTTGGTCTGTGGTGCGCTGCCAGTGAAGTCGACGTGCATGCGATCGCCGTCGATCGTGACCCGTACGGCGACGCGCAACGGCTCGCTCGTGAAGCCGTTGTCGTCGACGAAGTCCTCGCCGTCGTACACGCCGTCTGGAATCGTCTGGATGGCGGCCCGCGTGAGCCGCTCCGAGTAACGCTGAAGCTCCGACCCGGCCTCGAGGACGTCGTCGAGCCCGAATCGGTCCACGAGCTCGAGAAAGCGAATCCTGCCCGTGGTGTTGGCGGCAATCTGAGCGTACACATCGCCCATCACGAGATCCGGTGGGCGAACGTTTATGCGAATGAATTGCTCGAGCATGCCCGAGCCGAGGTCGCGCTCGAGGTCGAACTTCACCAGCGGAATGCGGAGTCCCTCCTGGATGACCTCAGTCGCGCGCGTGTTCGGTCCGGCCGCCCCGCCGCCAACGTCGATGTGGTGGCCGATGCTCGCGCTGTATGCCACCAGCCTGGGGCCAGCGAAAATCGGCGTGAAAAGCACGAAATCGTTCAAATGCTGTCCGCCGTGGTACGGGTCGTTTGTCATCAGTGCTTCGCCCGGCTGGATCGTCGACAGATCGTAACGACTGGCGAACGCTTCGAAGACCTTGCCGAACGAATTCATGTGAATGGGACAGAACTCGGCCTGGGCCATGATGCGCCCGTCGCGATCCATGAGCGAAGTGGAGCAGTCGCGCGCCTCGCGGATGATGACGGAATACGCCGAACGGATCAGCTTCTCGCCCATCTCCTGCGCGACGGCGCGGAGACCGTGACTGACGATGTTGAATCTCGTCGCGTCGAGCCTCATGGACGCGTCTCCTTCTCGAGGACCAGCGTTCCGGCCGCCGCGACGGTTGCGATCCAGCCGGGCGGTACGATGGTCGTCGCCGTTGGCTCCTCGATGACTGCGAGGCCGCTCACCGAGCGGCCGATCGGCAGCCCTTCTCGCCTGATGAACGGGCACGCGCGCACGGTTCCGGCAAACGTCACACACGCGGTCTCTTCCGACGAGGCTCCGCTCTTTTCGGCCTGGCGTCCCAGCCGGTCGAAGAGGTCGCCCTCTTGCGGAACTCGTGCAACGAGGCCGCACGTCACGATCTCGATCCGATCCGTCGGCACCGCCGTTCGATAACGGGCGTAGTGCACGTCGTGGAAGAGCGCCTCCAGATAGGGGCGTCCCTGCTCCGCAAGCCGGGCTCGATCGATCGGTACGCTGAGCTCGAAGCCCTGGCCGTGATATCGCATTTCCAGCCATTCGGTCCACTCAATCGAATCGCGAGCGTAGCCGTAGCCTGTCAGCTCACTCGCCGCCTCGGCGCGCAGCCGTTCGAGGCTGGCCGCGACGAGCGTCGAGGCGTCGTCTCCGACGAGAGTGAAGGCGGTCTGGCGATACACACGCGTCAGGTCGGCGGCGAGCAGGCCAATCGCGGAAAAAAGCCCGGGGTGCGGCGGCACGATCACGCGCGCCATCTTCATCTCGTCGGCGACAAACGCGCCGACCATCGGGCCCATGCCGCCGTAGGCGCACAGCACGTGGCCCTCCGGGTCGTGCCCTCGCTGCACCGACACGAGCCGCACGCAGCGGTTGATGTGAGCGACGGCGATGTCGATGATGCCCTGAGCCGTGACATCGAGCGAGTGGTCGAGCCGCCGCGCCACACCCGCCAGCGCTTCGCGCGAGAGATCGCGAACGAGCGGCATGCGTCCGCCGAGGAATTGTCCGGGCCGAATCCACCCGAGATGGACGAACGCGTCGGTGGTCGTCGGTTCGACGCCTCCGAGTGCATAGCAGGCCGGTCCCGGCCTTGCGCCTGAACTCTGAGGGCCGACCTGGAGCATGCCCCCTGGATCGATCCAGGCGATGCTGCCTCCGCCGGATCCGACGTTCGAGATGTCGAGGCTCGAAACTCCGACGGGCAGGCCGTCCACCTCTTTCTGCGTGGAGACCTCGACGGTTCCGTTGGCAATGAGAGACACGTCGGTGCTCGTTCCACCCATATCGAGCGTGATCATGTGGCGGTTGCCCAGCAACGAGCCGAGCCTCGTGGCTGCGATGACGCCCGCCGCCGGTCCCGATTGCAGCATGTCCACCGGACGCGAGCGAGCCCCGGCACTCGGTAGCATGCCGCCGGCCGACTGCATGATGAAGAGCGGCGCGCCAGCAGCGCGTTCGTCGAGATATTTCTCGAGGCGGGCCACGTACCATCCGACCAGCGGCGCAAGGTACGCGGCCATCACCGTCGTACTTGCGCGCTCGTACTCGCGGAACGTCGGCAGCACCTGGCTGGATATCAGGATGGGCATGTCCGGGAGGCGCGCGGCCAGGATTTCAGCCGCCCGCGTTTCGTGCGCGGCATCCTTGTACGCGTGAAGGAAGCAGACGGCCAGCGCGTCCACCCCGCTGGCGACGAGGCTGGCCGCCGCATCCCACACCTCTCGCTCGTCGAGGGGCACAAGCACTCGGCCATCGGCGCTCATTCGCTCCGTTACCTCGGCGATGCGCGCTGGCGCGACGAGCGGCGCCGGCTTCTCGAATGCTGTGGCGTACACGTTTGGCCGGAGCTGACGCTGAAGCAGGAGGATGTCCCGAAACCCCCGGGTGATCAGCAATCCGACGCGGCACCCCTTCCGTTCCAACACGGCGTTGGTTGCGACGGTGGATCCGTGGAGCAGCTGCGACATGCGAGCCATCCGCCCGCCGAGCGACTCCTCGAGGCCGCGTATCACGCCATCGGAGGAATCGCCGGGGGTTGATGGAACCTTGTGCGTATGGATCTGTCCCGCTTCGTCGATCCATACGAGATCCGTGAACGTGCCGCCGACCTCAACCGCGACTTTGATGTGTGTGCTTGTGCTCATGTCGGATTCACGCGCCGCGTACGGCGGACTCCGTGAGGCGATCCAGGCTGGCCACGAACGGCGCGCGGGCCAACCAGAAGAGCAGCGCCGACAGTCCACACCCAATGCTCGTCACGAGTGCCAGCGAATACGGCAACCCGGCGCTGCCGCCAAAGAGGTACTCCGAGCCGAGCGCGACGGCGGTCGGGCCCACGCCGAGACCGATAAGCGCGCTGAAAAAGAGATACACCGCCGACGCCTGTCCTCGCATTGTCGGCGGCGTCATCTGCTGGATGGCGGTCGGCGCCATCCCGAACGGCGCCGCGAACAAGATCGACTGCAGAACGAGCCATGCCGTGGCCCAGCCCGCGGATGGCGCCAGGAACAACGCGAGGTTCAATGGCACGAGCAATGCGGCGATGATTGCGGCCACGATGAACACCGCCGCTCGCCTGCCGGTGGCAAAGACGCGATCGGCGATTCGCCCCGCGGCGACGAGGCCGACGATTCCGCCAAGCGAGACGATTGCGCCGTACACGAGGCCGGCGGTCCTGACGTCCCAGTGGAAATGCCGCCTGTAGAACTCGGGAACCCAACCGAGCGTCGCGTATGCGGCGAGCGAGATCAGAGCGAAGCCGAAGTTGTGCAGCGCGAACGTGCGGCGGTTCTGGAGAATGTACGCGACGACATCGCGACTGGGCGCCGCTGCTGCTCGTGCGCGACGTTGGCGCGGCTCACGAATCGTGATGAGCAGCGGCGCCAGCGCAATGCCGGGCAAGCCGATGATGAAGAAGATCAGCTGCCAGGCATGCGTGACGCCGACCAGCGGAAGGTTCCAGTCCGGCTGCGCCTCCGCCCATCCGACGACCACACCGCCGAGCATGTACGACAGGCCCATGCCGATGTAAATGCCGGTCGCGTATACGCTGATGGCGGTGGCGAGCTGTTCGCGGGGAAAGAAATCGCTGATGAGCGAATAGGCGGCAGGTGAAAGCGCCGCCTCGCCAACACCGACGCCCATCCGCAGAATCAACAGCTGGGTGAACGTACCCGCCAGGCCGCAGCCGGTCGTGAACGCGCTCCACAGGACCAGCCCGGCCGCGATCACCAGGCGGCGGCTGTACACGTCGGCAAGCCGGCCGAGTGGCACGCCGAAACACGTGTAGAAGACGGCGAAGCTGAAGCCCATGAGAAGGCTGACCTTCGTGTCGCTGATGTCGAGGTCGCGGCGGAGCGGGCCCACCAGCAGGCTGAAAATCTGGCGGTCGACGAATGAGAACACGTACACGAGCGTCAGGACGCCGACGACGTACCACGCATACCGGAGCGAGGCAACCTGCTCGGGCGCCGCGCGGAGCCAATCCGAAGATTCCCGCATATAACTGGATTCTTGTATCGTATCGTCGCGAAGGTCGTGGGTGGCCTGCCTCCGCGAGGCGATCGCGCAACTATACACACGGAGCTTGATCATGACCGCACGTGCGATCGCAGCCGCGGCGATTCTGACGACAACGGGCCTCTGGGTCGGCGTTCTCCTTTCGGCTCAGTCGCCTTCGAAACCCGGCCAGGTGAATGACTCGAGGGTGCAGGCCGAGGCTTCAACGGGGACCAACTGGCTCGTCGGAGGCCGTACCTTCGACGAGCAGCACTTCAGTCCGCTCAAGCAGATCACCGACGGGAACGTCTCGAGTCTCAAACTCGCATGGGCCCTCGACATCGACAGCCCGATGGGGCTATCGGTCGAGCCGATCGTCGTGGATGGCGTCATTTACGTGAGTGCGCCCCAATCGATCGTGCGGGCGATCGACGCGAAATCCGGCAAGGTGTTATGGGCGTTCGATCCGAAAGTACGGCTCGATCGGATGCGCAATTCGTGGTCCGCGAGAACGAATCGAGGCGTAGCGGTCTGGGCAGGAAAGGTCTACGTCGGCACCGGTGACTGCCGGCTGGTCGCCATCGACGCCGCGTCCGGCAAGCAGGTCTGGCAGTCGATCGTGTGTGATGCGACGCAAACCGGTATCACCGGCGCGCCGCATGCGGGCAGGGGAAAGGTGTTCATCGGCTACAACGGCTCGGACACCAGCGTCCGCGGCTCCGTCGCGGCGTTCGATGCCGAGACAGGCAAGGAAGTCTGGCGTTTCTGGACGGTACCCGGCGACCCGTCCAAGCCGTACGAATCCAAAGCTCTCGAGATGGCGGCCAAGACGTGGTCCGGCGACCGCGGATGGCTGATCGGCGGCGGTGACGTGTGGGACGCGATTACGTTCGACCCCGTGACGAATCTCGTCATGTTCGGCACGGCCGGGTCCAATCCGAGCGTGCTGCACGGCGACTTCGCCGATCTGAAAGTCAGCGGCGATCGGCTCTTCTCGGGTTGTATCGTCGCCGTCGACGCGGACACTGGCGAGTACGCCTGGCACTACCAGACCAGCACTCGCACCGAGAACATGCATATCGTCGTCGCCGACGTTGTTGTCGACGGAACGTCGCGACGGGTTGCGATGACGGTTCCCAAGAATGGCGTGTTCTACGTTTTAGACGCGAAGACTGGGAAGCTGCTTTCCTCGAAGCGCATCGATGGCCAGCCTGCCGAAGCAGCGATGCCCGCCGGCGGCGGCCGCCCGCAGCCTGGCCCCGGCCACAACTGGTGGCCGATGAGCTACAGCCCCACCACGACGCTCATGTACATCCCGGCCCACGACGTTCGTCGTGGAGAGCTGGCGCCCGGTCAACCTCGATCGGCGGGGAAACTTGTCGCGTGGGATCCGGTCCGACAGGAGGCGCGCTGGTCCGTGGAGCAGCCGCTGGATACGAATGGCGGCGTGTTGGCCACTGCCGGCAATCTGGTGTTTCAGGGTGAGGCGACGGGAGAATTTGCCGCGTACACCGCGGACGCCGGCAAGAAAGTCTGGTCGGTGCGGACAGGATCCGCGATTCAGTCGGTGCCGATCGCGTTCTCCGCGGCCGGCGAGCAGTACGTGCTCATGCCGGTCGGATTGGGGTCGGGTTCGCGATTGTTCGCACGCGTCAGCAACATGGGCACTCCGGAGTCCAAACGAGGCCCCGCGCGCCTGCTGGCGTTCTCGCTGAGCGGAACCGTTCCATTTCCCGATACGAACGTGATCGTTCCACCGGTGCCGCAGCCTCCCGCGCAGACGTACAGTCCGGAGACGATTGAAAAGGGGCGCGCGCTCTACTCGAAGCACTTCTGTTCCGATTGTCATTCGCCCGAAGCAGACGGAAGCGGCGCCTGGACCGTGGACGGTGCGATTCCCGATCTGCGGTACATGCCTCCAGCCGTCCATCGCCAGTGGAACGCCATCGTGCTGAACGGCAGTCGACGGCAGTATGGAATGCCTGGATTCGGGGAGCCTGCGGGATTTCCGGTGCTCTCACGTCGCATGACTGCGGAGGAAGCCGACGCCATCCATGCCTACGTGATCGATCTTTCCTGGAAGGCGTACAACGAGGAGCAGAGCTGGCTTCATCCGAAGCCGCAGAAGTAACACCGTCCGTGACGGAACGATTGTCTACCAACCATCCGGTCGAGACGCGACCCGCTGATCGCGTTCAGCTGCTTTACCGATTCGAGCACTTCGCCCGGCGCGCGAACGCGTGGACCGAGCGATGGATGCCCGACGCCTTTGTGTTTGCGCTGGCCGCCACACTCGTCACCCTCGTGGCGGCGCTGGCCGTCGATCCCGCCATGCGCCGGTCGCCGCTCGCGCTCGTGGATGCCTGGGGCTCGGGTTTCTGGACGCTCGTTCCGTTCACGCTCCAGATGTCGATGATGCTGATCAGTGGCTATGTCCTGGCCAGCTCGCCGCCGGTCTTTCGCATCATCGGTCGCATCGCCAGCTGGCCACGCACGGCGAAGGGCGCGGTGTGCGTGGTCGCGGTCGCGTCGATGGTCACGGCGCTCCTCAACTGGGGCTTCAGCCTGATCGGGACGGCTATTCTCGCGCGCGAGGTCGGCCGGCGCATGCCGCGCGCGGATTATCGAGCGCTCGCGTCCTGCAGCGTCCTCGGCATCTGCACGGTCTGGGCGCAAGGCATCAGTAGCTCTCCCGCACTCCAGATGGCGCGGGCTTCGTCAATGCCAACGCGACTCTTTCAAATCGCGGGAGAAATCCCGCTGACCGAGACGATTTTCCGTTGGGAAAGCGTACTCTGCGTCGTCGTCGAGATCGCGGTGGTGGCCGTAGTCATGTGGTTGTGCGCGCCGGGAGACGGACGGGGCCGCTCCGCCGCCGATCTCGGCATCGATCTCAG
>AR_comb_assmDRAFT_10054197_pt1 | contig 11198 bp, 9 predicted proteins | sample ArasoioldDNA_FD_10543 | JGI IMG/M metagenome (IMG submission 10543) | reverse complement strand
CCCCGACGGTGCAACGGACCCGTTGCTCGAGGTCGCCTCTTTCCGCGACCTGGCTGAGCGCTGCAGCAAGTAGCGTGTCGATGTCGTGAGAGGCCTTCTCAACCTCGTCGCCGCCGCGTGGGTGATGCTCGGATCGCAGCCCGCGTTCGACCCGCTGCGCGGGTCGCTGCCGGCGCGAGTGGCGCAACCCATCTACTCCGCGGACCTCACCGATCCCTGGAACCAGGCGTTCTTCCTCTTGTTCACCCGCACGGTTCCCGCGCGCCTTCCGGCTGACGACGCGCCGGCGTTTGCCGCAGGCGACGAACGGCTTCCGCTGAGCGATCGGCACATCGTCCGGGTCGAGAGCGGCGATCGCGCCATCGACCCGCTGTATCCGTCGTGGTTGTGGATGGGCAGCAGCGCCGCGGATTTCGATGCAAAGAGGCAGTGGCGCATTCTCGAAGAGCCCGACTTCCCGGCACTGCTATCAGCGCTGGAAGGCATCGCGCGGACGGCGAGCGGTAAACCTCCGCTCGCGCGCGCGCTCATGCAGGCGGACCTGTGGTCGGCGTTCGACATGGTGCATACGTTGACCGTCGGTCGCGCGCCGGCGGCGCAGCCGGCCCGCGCGGCGCGCGCGCAGACGCTGGAGGCCGCCCTCGCGACGGCGATCGGAAAGCTGGCGCTGACGAGCGACGAGATCACGCGACTGCCCGACAACTATCGCGCCGCCGTCCGCGCGCGGATGCTGCCGGACGTGTTCTCGGCGAGCGAGGGCTGGAGCGAGATCCGGTGGTTCCCGACGCGGCACCACGACACGGCCGCCGGCGATCGCCGCGCCACGCGCGTGTTCATCAGGCCGAGGAAAACCGCTCCGGATCTCGCACCGCTCCTGCAGCGGCTCCGCGACGGTCATGGCGAGGACGGGGGGACGCTCGAAACAGTCGCCCTGGTAACGCAGCTCTTGCTCGTGACGACCAGCGGTCGGGTAGTGCCGTCGCCGCTGACATCGAGCGTTCAGCTGCGAGGCGTGTCACTCGAAGAGCACGAGATCAGCCGGCGTCTATTGCTGACCTCACCGGCGTCTGGAGGATTCAGCCGGTTCGACGCCGGCGCGGCGGTCTACCTGCCCATGGCCGGCAACGACTTCTCGTTCGCGACGCCCGGAAGGCTGGACGGCGAGGCCGTGATCGCGCCACTGGCGATGCGGTGCGCGGTGTGCCACGGCAAACGTCAGGGCGTCGGCAGCCTCGTGACGTTCTCCGTCTCCAAAGCGCCGGGACAACCTGTGCCGCCAGTAGTAAAGCTTGATCCGCTGAACAACGTCCACGCCAGGGACGTCGCGAACCGCAAGGCCGCGCGCGAGGACTTCCGCGCGCTGCAGGCGCGGCTATCGAACAGAGCGCAGGTTGCGCTCCCGCGCGAGCATCGCCCCCGCGGTCGGCAGTGACACGGTAAAGGTGGCGCCCAGCCCGATGCCCGGGCTCTCGACCTGGATCGTCCCGCCGTGCAGTTCCACCAGGTGCCGTGCCAGCGCCAGCCCGATCCCGAGCCCGCCGAATTCGCGCGACACGCCGGTGTGCGCCTGCCAGAAGCGCTGGAAGACGAACGGCAGATCGTCCGGCCTGATGCCCACGCCGGTGTCGGCGACGGAGATGTGGGTCACGCCCGCCTCCTTGCTCACGTCGACGACAACCGATCCGCCCGGAGGGGTGAACTTCACGGCGTTCGAAAGCAGGTTCCACACGACCTGCAGCAGCCGATCCCGATCCCCCATCACCGCGACGTTGGGTTCGAGACGGCGCTCGATCGTCACGCCCTTCGCGTCGGCTGCCGGCCGCACGGTTTCGACGGCCTCGACGATCAACTGATCGATCGCGCACGTTTCGAACACCAACCGCAGCTTGCCGGTGACGATCCGCGACGTGTCGAGGACGTCGTTGACGAGCCGGCTGAGCGTATCGGCGTTGCGCTCGAGAGCATCGAGGGCGCGGCGCCGCATCTCTTCCGGCATCCGCTTGTCTTCCTCGTCGTCCCGCAGCATGCGCGCGTAGCCAAGAACGGTGTTCAACGGCGTTCGCAGCTCGTGCGACAGCACGGCGAGGAACTCGTCCTTCATCCGGCTCGCTTCTTCAGCCGCGCTGCGCAGGCGCATCTGCTCGCTGACGTCACGCGCGATCTTCGAGGCGCCGACGACATGCCCGTCGTGCGTCTTTACCGGCGACACGGTCAACGAGATGTTGATCGGTGTGCCGTCTTTGCGCTTTCGGATGGTTTCGAAATGCTCGACGGAGAGGCCGGCGCGGATGCGCTTCAGGACCTCGGTCTCTTCGCTCAGGCGCTCTTCCGGAATGATGATCGTGATCGATTTTCCGATTACCTCGTCGGCGGTATATCCGAACATCCGCTCGGCGCCGCGGTTCCAGGTCTGGATGATGCCGTTGAGGTCCTTGCTGATGATCGCGTCGTCAGACGACGACACGATGGCGGCGAGCCGTAGCGCTTCGCGCTCGAGACGATCGGCCTGGTCCTCCGGTCCCGATACCATCCGCGCATAAGCATACCAATGGCTGCGCCATTACCAAGCGCCGGACGGGACCAAACTGGACCGTGAATTACGACGCGCGCAAGCCCTTACGGGGTCCGAAAGGGTTGGTATGGCGTCCGGTTCCCAGATCGCCGGATTATCCCGGTTTTTCTGGCGTCACACCATTCTCGCGCGCGTCGCCCATAGCGGACTGCAGGATCCATGCTGAAAAAACCCTGAAACTTCCGTGGCGTTCCCGGAAGACACCCCGCCTCCCGACGGCGTATCACCAGACCAGGAGGTAGGCGATGACTTGCAGGCTCGGACTCCTCGTCGCGGTAACCACCCTCCTGGCCGCGGGCGGCTGCGGCTCCAGTTTCACTCCGGCGCCCACGCCACTGGGGGACTCGACCGCGCTCGCGGTGTTTCTCAATCGCGAAACCGGTTTTTCCACCAACGACGTGTACGACGCGCAGGACCAGGCCATGCGCTTCAACGCGAATGGCGATCTGATCTGGACGGCGACCGGTGAGCGCTTCGGCGGTTTCAGAGCCGACGGTTACGTCATCACCGCCGATCGCATCTGCGGCGGCTGTTACTTCATGGTCCGCTTCGGACGAAGCAATGGGCACGAGCGGGCCTTCCTGACGTGGGCCGCCGAGCAATCGCCGGAGCATCGCGCGGCCGTCCTGGACGTCGAGATCGTCGGAACGCACGTCTCGGTCAGCGAGAGCGAACGCCTCGTCCCCTACGACTAGTCGCTCGTCCTCGCCGGCGGACACGTGACGGACTCGGATGGTGACGGGACGCGGGAATCCCTCGGAAATATCGAGTGCTTCGCATGGCATCTCAAATGCAGAGCCGGCAGCGATTCGCTCGTGGAGATGCCTATGCCGTCCTGCCGATCGCTCGTTCGCATTCTCACTGCCGCCCTGTTCGTCGCGCTCAGCGTCCTCACTGCCGCCGCCCAGGGCAGCGATTTCGGAACCATCACCATCCAGGTGCGACCGCCCGACGCCGACATCCTCGTTGACGGCGAACGCTGGGTCAGCCCGGAGAACGATCGTCCCCTGGTGATCCAGTTGCTGCCCGGTGTGCATCGCGTCGAACTCCGCTCGCCCGGCCGCCGGCCGTACGTCACCAGCGTCACCGTCCGCGCCGGCGAGAACGTGCCGCTGAACGTCGCGCTGCCGCAGGGCGGCCCGGAAAATCCGCCTCCGCCCAGGACCACGCCGTTCCAACCGTCGTCGCCAAGTCCGATCGTTCAGACGACGAGCACGCAGGATGGCTTCGTTTTCGCGCCGGACGTGAAGATCACCGAGATCAATCACGAGACCAGCACGCTCGTCGGTGCGTACGGCGGATGGGTATTCGGCGGGCAGTTCCTCGTCGGCGCCGGCGGCTATTGGCAGGCGAATGACACGCTCGGCACGCATCTCACCTACGGCGGGCCTGTACTCGAATGGCGCTTCCTCCCGACCAGTACCGTCGGCGTGAACCTGCACGGACTGATCGGCGGCGGCTACCGCTACGCGGACTACTACCCTGTCTACCCCGTGGACCCCGTCTATCCCGCGCCAACGGGCGGGCGAAACAACGGCAGGTACTACGGGTATCCGTACTACTACCACGACGATGTGTTCTTCGTGGCGGAGCCGGAGGCGCAGGTCGTGTTCCGCTTCGGATCGATGGTGCGCCTGCAGGCCGGTGTCGGCTATCGCGCGACCTCGGCCGACGGCCTGAGCGGCGCCAGCGGCAGCATCAGCGTCCAATTCGGCCGGTAGGCCGAATTGGACGCTGAAATGTCGAATGGCGAATGGCAAATGCCCCGGCATCCGGCATTCGGCATTCGGCATTCGTCATTCGGCATTCGGCATTCGTCATTTCATCGCCACGACCCACTCCGCGAAGTCATCGGGGCCGCCTGAGATTGCCGTGAGGACCGGCGATCGCGCGAGGTCGCGCCAGCGCAGCCGGCCGTGCACGCCGTACGGCCAGATCCTCACGCGATTCGCGGAGCGCTCCACGCGGACCTCCACGAAGCTCTGGAAGAACGGCGACACGTTGTAGTCGAACAGCGCCGACATCCACTCGCTCGAGAACGGCCACGCGTGGTAGTGCTTCGTCCACAGCCAGGCCGGCCGCTTCCACCACGGCGTCCGCGCATCCGTTTTCGCGACGAGCGCGTCGCGGCCGGGATAGAACGCCCACTCCTCCGTCGGCGGCTTCGCCGGCCAGTCGAGCGCGGTCCCCATGCTCAGGTACGCGCCGCCGCCGCCATTGACGAAGTAATGAGCCGCCGGCCTTCCGTCCCGCGCCGGCTCCGCGTAGTACTCGAAGTCGTGCGTGTCCCCCGCCATCACGATAGTCGCGCCGCGATCCAGGAGCAGCTGCTTGAGCCTGGCGAAGTCGGGATTGCCGTACGCCATGTCGTAGGCCTTGGCGTAGAGCGGATGACCGAGGATCGCCATGATGGTCTTGCCACGCGCGCGTTCGAGCGCTGACTCGAGCCAGGCCCATTGCGCCGGATCGATGCGTTTCACGATCCCGGTATCGACGGCTACCATCGCGAACCGATCGGTCTGGAACTCGAAAAACGGACCACGCTGAAAGCCGGTCGGGACGTTGTATTCGGAACGGAGGCGCGCCGCTTCGCGGATGAGCCCCTCGATGCGATCGTTCGTCGTGCTGGTCAGCTTGAGGTCCGCTTCCGCCCTTGCCCGCATCGCGGCGCGGGCGGCGTCCGGCTCCAGGAAGGTGGCCAGGAACGCTTCCAGCGCGTCGTACCAGTCGTGGTTACCCGGAATCGCGAACACCGGCTTCGTCACGCCCTTGAACGGCAGCCAGAAATTCGTTTCGTAGTCGATCATCGACCCGTTCGGATAGACCACGTCCGAACTGATCGTCACGAACCGCACGTCGTCGCGTTCCGCGACTGCCAGTAACTGGTCGCGCAGCGCGTGCTGCGACGCGTCCCCTTCGCCCGTGTCACCGATGACGATGAAGCTGAAGTCGCCGCTTTCCGTTCCCGGAGCGGTCACGGCAAACGGCGTCGTTCCGGGCGCGGCCGGCACGGCGCGAATCATGGCTTCGCGCCACGTATCGGTCCGGGCTTCGGCCCAGGAATTCCAGATCCCCGACGCATAGTTTTCAGTGTCGAAGAACCAGCTCATGCCCCAGACGGGAACGGTGGCGGCCACGATGGCGGCGATCGGAACGCCGGCGGCGAGGCTGCGCCAGATGGCGGAGGGGATCGAGAACCGCGCCTCGCGCAACTGCACGGCCATGCGCAGGCGGTACCACAACCACGATCGCGCGAAGCGCCGTTTCAGGCCGCGATCGCCGATGCCTCCCGCGAGATACCAGCGCCAGACGCGCCGTTCGATCCACGCGGTGGACGTGCGCAGCGACACGGCCAGCGGCGCGACAACGCCGAACGCGAACAACAGGGCGAGCACGACGTCGCCGACGACGGCGATGGCGGGCGCCGCGTATCCGAGCAGCGTGCCATCGGTTTCGAGGCGCGCACTGTGGATCGCGAAGAGCATGACGAGGAACGCGACCGTCCATCGGCGATCGCTGGAGGCGCGGACCTTCTCTTCGAACGCGACGCGGGCGGCAAGCTCGGTGGCTTCGGGATGATCGCCGAGGCCCAGGTCGTCCACCACCGTGCCGGCGGCGTCTTCGGCGCCGTGCACCGGCGTGACGGCCATTGCCCACGCGATGCCGAATAACCGCAATCCCGCCGCCGCGGCAAACACCCAGTCGTCGGCGGCGGCCCGGAACAGGAGCAGCGCGAGCGCCGTGAGCAAATCCGCGCCCGCCTGGAGTCGGGCGAAGGTGCGACGCCGGCCCGCCGAGCGGATCGCGAGTACCGCATAACCCACACCGTCAAAGGCGAAGGCCAGGGCGAGAATGACGACGAGCGCGCGGGCCGAGGAGTCGGGAGCCGCCAGGACGAGCAGCCCCATCACCATGCTGAGGACTCCGCCCGCGACGGCGCGCTTCAGTGACGCGAGCTCGGCACGGCGGATGCCGTGGAGGACCTGGAGCCCGCCGCCGATCGCCAGCAGGACGCCGACGCGGTGTAACGGCGCCTCGGCGGCGCCGAAGGGGGCCAGGAATGCGAGGATCCCCAATGCGGCAACCGCGAGCGGCAACGCGGAAATGTTCAGCCCGCGTTGTTCCGTTCCCTGGGTCTGCGCGTCGACAGTCACCTGGGCGCGATTCTATGGCGGCGACAGTCGCGGCGCAGGTGTCAGAACTTACAGGCAGCGACTGGCATAAATCCAATATTGGAATTACTCCAAACCTGATCTAGGCTGGGACGTGCGAGCAACCCCCGCTGACGTCCTGCGCCGTCGCGGCATCCAGGTCACCGCCCAGCGGCTCGCCGTCATGCGGGTCGTGTCAGATCATCCCCACATCGCCGCCGACCGCGTCGCGGAGCTGGTCAGGGCCGAGATCGGCGCCATCTCCCTGCAGTCGGTCTACGACGCGCTCGCGCTGCTCGTGGACCGCGGGCTCCTCCGCCGCATCCAGCCCGCCGGGTCCGCCGCACGCTTCGAAGACCGTGTCGGCGACAACCATCATCACTTGATCTGCAGGATTTGCGGCCGGGTCGTGGACGTCGATTGCGCCACCGGCGCCGCGCCGTGCTTGAAGGCCTCCGATCCGCGCGGCTACGAGATCGACGAAGCCGAGGTCGCCTACTGGGGCCGATGCCCCGATTGCCTGAAACGCGCACGCCACCGTCACAAACCACGGACCTGAGTCCGTCATACGTCGAGGTCGTTCCGATGAGTAACGAGCAGAAATGTCCCTTTTCCCACAAGGCGCACGCCGGACGGTCGAACCGCGACTGGTGGCCGAACCAGTTGAACCTGAAGGCCCTTCATCAGCATCCGCGGACGGGCGATCCCAATGACGCGGACTTCAACTACGCCCGGGAATTCCTGTCGCTCGATCTCGACGCGGTCAAGAAGGACATCGAGCAGGTGATGACGACGTCGCAGGACTGGTGGCCCGCGGACTTCGGCCACTACGGCCCGCTTCTCATTCGCATGGCCTGGCACAGCGCCGGCACGTATCGCATCCACGACGGCCGCGGCGGCGCCGGCTCCGGCATGCTGCGGTTCGCGCCGCTTGGCAGCTGGCCCGACAACGCGAATCTCGACAAGGCCCGCCGCCTGCTCTGGCCAATCAAGAAAAAGTACGGCCGCAAGCTCTCCTGGGCGGACCTGATGATTCTGACCGGCAACGTCGCGCTCGAGTCGATGGGATTCAAGACCTTCGGTTTTGCCGGCGGACGCGAGGATCGCTGGGAACCCGAGGACGTCAACTGGGGTTCTGAAGCGACGTGGCTCGGCGACGAGCGCTATAGCGGCGAACGGCAGCTCGCCAATCCGCTCGGCGCGGTGCAGATGGGCCTCATCTACGTGAACCCCGAAGGCCCGAGCGGCTCGCCGGATCCTGTCGCAGCCGCGCGCGACATCCGTGAGACGTTCCGCCGCATGGCCATGAACGACGAAGAGACGGTCGCGCTGATCGCAGGCGGACACACGTTCGGCAAGACGCATGGCGCCGGGCCGGCAACCCACGTCGGGCCCGAACCGGAAGGCGGCAACCTCGAAGAGCAGGGCTTCGGCTGGAAGAGCAGCTACGAAACCGGCCGCGGCGCGCACGCCATCACCAGCGGTCTCGAGGTCACGTGGACGACGACGCCGGCCAGGTGGAGCAACGACTTTTTCAAGCATCTGTTCGAGTACGAGTGGGAGCTGACCACCAGCCCGGCCGGCGCGAAGCAGTGGAAGCCGAAGAACGACGCGGGCGCCGGCACCGTGCCGGACGCGCACGACGGGTCGAAGAAGAAGGCGCCGGGGATGCTCACGACTGACCTGGCACTGCGTTTCGATCCCGCCTACGAGAGGATCTCGCGCCGGTTCTACAAGGACCCGCAGGCGTTCGCGGAGGCGTTCTCGCGCGCGTGGTTCAAGCTCACGCACCGCGACATGGGTCCGATCTCGCGCTACCTGGGTCCGCTGGTCCCGAAGGAGCCGCAGATCTGGCAGGACCCGGTGCCGGCCGTCGATCACGAACTGATCGGCGCGAACGACATCGCGGCGTTGAAGAGCCAGATCCTCTCGTCAGGGCTGTCGGTGTCGCAGCTCGTGTCGACGGCGTGGGCGTCGGCGTCATCCTTCCGGGGCACCGACAAACGCGGCGGCGCCAATGGCGCGCGAGTACGGCTGTCGCCGCAGAAGGACTGGGCGGTGAACAATCCGCCCGCGCTCGCAAAGGCCCTCGCGGCGCTGGAGAAGATTCAGCAGTCGTTCAACGAGTCCCAGGCGAAGGGCGGCGGTAAGAAGCGCGTGTCGCTCGCCGATCTGATCGTGCTGGGCGGCTGCGCCGCGATCGAGAAGGCGGCGAAGGACGCCGGCACACCCGTGCAGGTGCCGTTCGTGCCGGGGCGCACCGATGCCTCGCAGGAGCAGACCGACGTCGAGGCGTTCGCCGTCCTCGAACCGGACGCCGACGGGTTCCGCAATTACATCGGCGAGGGTCACCACGTACCGGCCGAACACCTCCTGGTCGAGCGCGCGTTGCGGCTGACGCTGACGCCGCCGGAAATGACGGTCCTGATCGGCGGCCTGCGCGTGCTCAACGTGACCGCCGGGCAAACCGGGCACGGCGTCCTGACGTCGCGGCCGGAGACGCTGACGAACGATTTCTTCGTCAACCTGATCGACATGAGCACGGAGTGGAAGCCGACGTCCGAGGCGGCCGACGCGTTCGAGGGCGCCTGCCGCACGAAAGGCCATCGCAAGTGGACCGCCAGTCGCGTCGATCTCGTGTTCGGCTCGAACTCGGAGCTGCGCGCGCTCGCCGAGGTCTATGGCAGCGATGATGCCCGAGACAAGTTCGTTCGCGACTTCGTCGGCGCGTGGGACAAGGTGATGACGCTCGATCGCTACGATCTGGCCCGATAATCAGGACATGAGATTTCGACTGACGGTCCTGTCGCTCCTGGTGCTGGCGGCCTGCGGAAAATCGGGCGGCATGCCCGAGATCACGCAAAAAGGGGTCTTCACCGAGACCGGCGGATTCCTGGTCGAAATCAAGCAGCTCGGGACACTGGCGAACACGTATGGCCCTCGCCTGTTTCCCGAGCTTCCCGAGTACAACATCCCGGTCGTCGACCGGGTGGCGCCGATCTATTTCAACGTGCCGGAGCTGGCCGACGCCCAGTTCAAAGGCATCGAGTGGCACGGCTACCGGCTTGGCGGCAACGCGTCGCCAGGCACCGCGAGCACCGCGAAACCCGAAGAATGGAAAGCCATCGACGTCGTCAAGGAGCCCACGAGCACGGCCGGCGTATTCAAAGTCACTGTGAAAGGCGCTGATGCGCAGGGGCGGTGGAAGCCGGAAACATCCCACGAGTATTTCGGCATTGCGGTGGACGGCGGCTACAAAGGCGGGCCGATCTGGGCGGTCAAGATTAAGTAAACTTGACGCAACGAAACGATGGGCGAACAGACAAACCCGTCATGGGATGGCGTTGCCAGGGAGGTAGGCGTCCTGTGGACGCTGCGCAAGTATGGCCGGGACGCCGTCTGCCGGCTTTTTACGCATGTCTTCGGCCACGAGCTGCGCATCGAAGTCGCGGGCCTGCTGCTCTCCTCGGTCGTCTGCCGCAGCCAGGATGACGTCATCGATTATCAGAATGGCTGGCGGAGTGCGCTCGAAGACTCTGGATGGCGCCGGCTGGTGTTACTCCGCTGCCGGGACTGCGTGAATTCCGTCACCCTGAGCCGCAATCTCGACGCGGCGCTGCGTGACCTCGACCGGCCGCACGACTACGAGATCCTGGAGGTCGAGGCCCTGCCGCAGACCGATGCCCGGTCCGGCCTCCCCGCGCCCACCCTGCTCTGGGATGGCTTCGATCTCTTCGACGCTTCGGAACCCTCGGCTCCGGGATCAGGCTGACGCCTGTATTCCGGCGGAGTTCCGTCGGCCGATCAGATCAGACTCCGACTCACAGCAGGAAGTCGAACAGGTTCGCGATAGGCATCTGCAGCAGAAAGCTGAACCGCTGACCGAGCGGTGAGTCGCCGAGCAGCGCCGAACGCCGCACGATCCGGCCGCGGTCGATCACTCTGGCGGCCGCGGCTTCGCGCATCGCGATGCTCGCCAGCACCTCCGCGGCAAGATCCTTCTGTCCACGACACACCAGCATCAGCTCTGAATTCAGGTTGGCTGAGCGCGGATCCACGTTGTAGGTGCCGAGCAGCGTGGTGTCGCCGTCGATCACACCGCGCTTGGAATGCACGCCCCACCGCGGCGAACCGCCGCGTAGATTGGTGCTCTGGACGGGCAGCGCCGCTCCGCCATACGCCGAGAGCGTCAGACCGGTATCGGCCAGCGACCCGAGGCGGGGATAGAGCGCAGCCACGGCATATCCAGCATCGGTGGAGGCCAGGCTGTTGGTCAGCACGCGCACCTGCACACCCCTCTTGTGCAGGTCTTCGAGCACGGCGTAGCCGCCGCTCTTGATCACGAAATACGGCGATTCGACGACCGCCTCGTGTTGGGCCCGGCGCAGTTCGTCAACGATCGCGTTGAACACATTCCGGCTTTTCTCTCCCTGGTTCGGGAAATCCGTCACGAAACGCAGGTCCCGGCATTCGTG
>AR_comb_assmDRAFT_10170409_pt1 | contig 11199 bp, 6 predicted proteins | sample ArasoioldDNA_FD_10543 | JGI IMG/M metagenome (IMG submission 10543) | reverse complement strand
GCCGGGTTCCACCACGGGTCGTAGTGGATGACGTAGTCCGCCGCGGTCAGGTTGAGACCCGTCCCGCCCGCCTTGAGGCTGATGAAGAAGATGGGAGGACCGTCCTCGCGGTTGAACGCGTCCACCCGGGCCATCCGGTCGCGGGTCCGCCCGTCCAGCGAGAGGAACGAGATGTGGCGGCCCTCGGCGTGCGCCTCGAGGAGCCGCAGCATCTCGGTGAACTGGCTGAAGACCAGAGCACGGTGCCCCTCCGCCAGCAGGTCGTCCACCAGCTCATCGAAGCGCTGCAGCTTCGCGGACGGCGGCAGCGACGTCGTGCCGGGCAGCTTGAGCAGCCGCGGGTCGTTGCACACCTGTCGGAGCCGGAGCAACGCCGCGAGGATGGACACCCGCGCCCGGCGGAACCCCACCTTCTGGATGCTCTCCTGGACCTTGGCCCGGCTCTCGTCGAGCACCTCGCGGTAGAGCGCCGCCTGCGCGGGCTCCATCTCGCAGTAGGCGACGGTCTCGGTCTTCGGCGGCAGGTCGCGCGCCACCTCGGTCTTGAGCCGCCGGAGCACGAAGGGCTGCACCCTCCGGCGGAGGCGCTCGCGGGCGCCGGGATCCTGCGCGACCTCGATCGGCTGCTCGTACCGCTCGGAGAAGTCCTCCTCGGCCCCGAGGAAGCCGGGCATCAGGAAGTCGAAGATGCTCCACAGCTCCGAGAGGCGATTCTCGAGCGGCGTGCCGGTGAGCGCGAGCCGGTGGTCCGCGGGGAGCGCCTTGCAGGCCTGCGCCGTGGCCGAGCCGGCGTTCTTGATGTTCTGTGCCTCGTCGAGGAGCACGTAGCGCCAGCGCGTCCGGACCAGCTCGTCACGGTCGCGGCGGGCGAGCGCGTAGGAGGTCAGCACGATGTCGACGCCGGCCAGGTCCTCGACCCGCTCCCGCCGATCCTGCCCATGCCACACGGCGACACGGAGCCCAGGGGTGAAGCGCTCGGCCTCGCGCTGCCAGTTGGGGAGCACGCTCGTCGGCGCCACCACCAGCGACGGCGCGGAGCCCTCGGTGTTGCGCGACTGCTGGAGCAGCGCCAGGCCCTGCACCGTCTTTCCGAGGCCCATGTCGTCCGCGAGGATCCCGCCCAGCCCGTGGCGGTGGAGGAACCACAACCAGGCCAGTCCGTCCTCCTGGTAGTGCCGCAGCGTCGCGATGAGGCCCTCGGGCGCCGGCACCGCCGGGATCCGCGAGAGCTCCTTGAACTCGGCGATGGCGGTGCGGGCCTTCGCCTCGAAGCGAGCCCCCTCGCCCAGGGCGGCGAGCGCGTCCAGCGCCCCTGCCTGGTACGGCGGCAGCTCGGTGCGGGACTTCCCGGGAAGCGCGCCGGCCTCCTCGAGCAGGTCCGCGGCCTGGGTGATCTCCTCCCGGTCGGCCTCGGCGTAGGTGCCGTCCGGCAGCGGGATGAAGCGACGCCCCGAGCGCAGCCAGAGGCGGACCGCGCCGAGGTCCACCGCCTGCTCCTCGCTCTCGAAGCGCGCGTCCAGCTCGAACCAGCCGTTGCTGCCTGAGGCGACGCGGACCCGCGGCTTGAGCCGCTTCCGCATCCGGACCTTCGGCGCCCGGGCCAGGAACCGCTCCCACCCCGTGGGGAGGGCCGAGAGCCCGGTGCTCCAGAAGGCCACCGCGGCATCGCCGGTCGCCTCGTAGACGGATGCCTGCGAGTCGAAGCGGAAGCCCTGGGCGAGCAGTGCCTGCCCGGCCTCGCGCTCCGCCACCTCCTGCCGCCGGTAGAGCGTCCTGCCCTGGCTCCCCGGGGAGGCCGCGTAGCCGAGGTGGACCGCGGCCGGCGAGACCGGCACCGTCGCGTTGCCGTACCGCGCGGCGAGCTGCGCCCGCGCCTTCTCCGCGGAGCCCTCGAGCGTCAGGACGAAGACCGGGGCCCGATCCTCCACCACGTCCAGCCCGTCCGCGCGCAAGCGGAGGTCGATCCGCGGGAGGTGCGCGGCGAAGAAGGACAGCACCCGCTCCACCTGCGCCGTTGGGAAGGTCATGCTCGGCTCGCGCATCCACGCGCGCCACAGCCGCGCCGGCAGATCGGGCTCGAGCGCGTACGCCGTCTGCCCCTCCAGCAGCACCGTGGTGCGCCGGCCGATGAGGAGCAGCGACGTCTCGAAGCCGGTGGTCCGGCCGTCGGGGAGCTGGAACTCGATCTTCGCTCGCGCTCCGCCGGACGTGGACGAGAGGTGAATCTGCGGCCGCGCCGGATCCGCCGAGAACTGGAGGGCCGTGCCCCGGTACACCACCCGCCGGCTCCGGAGGAGCGGAAGCAGATCCGCCACGTCCTCGTCGGCGAGCACGAACTTCCCGTCGAAGCGGCTCTCGTGCCGGGCCAGCTCGCCGAAGACCCGCTCGTCCGGGGGCGAGAGGCGTGTCCCGCCGGAGAGGAAGCGCTTCACCGAGAGCGGCCCGCCGTCCTTCCCGTCGCGGCGGCGGACGTCGAACAGCCAGGACCGACCGGAGGCGCGCGGGTGAGCTGGCGCGAGCCGGTACACGAACGAGGGCTCTCCCGCGGCGGAGACGCCGAGCCACGACTCGAGCTTGGCCAGCGCCGGCAAGGGCACGACCTCTGCTGTCCCCTGCGGGTCGCCGGGGCGCGGTCCGAGGCTCTCGGGCCGGTCGGAATGGGCCAGCGCCACCGCGTGCTTGCAGTGGGGCCCGTACTCGCCCCACGCCGGGCAGGTGCACCGGGAGGTGACGGTGCCCTCCGGCGTGAGCGCGACCGAGGTCTGGTAGGCCTCGCCCGCGCTGCCCGCGACCTCGCCCCTGCGCGTCCCGTCGGCCTCGTCCTTCCAGCGCGTGACACGGCCCTCGCGCGCGACGTCGCGACCCTTCTTGAAGGTGGTGGGCTGGACCTCGGCCCGGAGGGCGTCGATCAGCGCGGGGCGCTCGTTCGCGGGGGCGGAGTCGGGCTCGGGGAGAAGATCCACGGCGAAAGACGAGGGCTAACACGGGCGCGCGGGCTCCGCCGTGTCATCCGTGTCGCAGCCGCCTGCAGTCGCGCTGGTATTCCCGGCCGTTCTGGTGTGCAGTAGTGGTGGGGCAGTCCGTGCCCGGGCGGCCCCTGCGCCGTCAGCCGACCGTCCTGCCGCCAGGGAGCGAATCCGCGGCAGGCTCGGTGCTCGCGACCGAGCAGAGGAGCAGCCCCACCACCAGGTAGAGGTAGTTGCAGTGGGCCTGCTTGGACCAGGCCAGCGTCGCGAGGAGCACCAGCGCGGAGCCAGCGGCGAACCCGGCCGGCGTCGGCCGGCACCGGCGCAGGGCGACCCAGAGCGCGGCGCAGAGACACCCCAGCGTCGGAACGGTGGTCGGAGGCACCGACCCTCCGCTGGCCCACGCCCAGAGCGCAGCGAAGTTGAGGCTGTCCGCGCGGAACGGCTGGGCGAGATGGAAGAGCACCGTCGAGCGCACGTAGGCGTGCGGGTCCCACAGGAAGAACGGCGCGATGAGCAGGGCGGCGATGGCCAGCGCCACCGCGAGCAGCTTGACGCTCCTCCTCGGTCGGAGCTCGCCGACGAGGAGATGGAAGAGCGGCAGGAGGAGCACCGCGAACTGCTTGAGGGCGAGCAGCACGCCGAGCACCACTGCGATTCCCCGCCGTCGCCGCGAGGCGAGGAGCACGAGGGCCGCGAAACCGCAGAGGAAGAACGGCTCGGTCCAGCCATGCTCGAGCACGAAGTACTGGCGCGGCGTGGTGAGGAAGACCAGAGCGGAGAGCCGCGCGATCCGACCGCCGAGGCGATCGATGAGCACGGCGGTGACCACGAGCGCGAGGACCAGCGTCGCGCGCGAATCCCCGGCGATCCACTCACCGGCCGCGGTCAGGACCAGGCTGACCGGCGGATAGACCAGGCCGACGTCGATGGTGCGGTCGGTCGCGAATCCCGGTCCAAAGTAGCGGGTGTGCCCGTAGACGTTGTGGAGATGAAGGTCGTACGGGTTCCGGCCCTGCGCCAGAGCCCGGGCGGACTCACGCGAGAAGTCGAGGACGTCGATGGCCGGCTGCGGGGACGCGAACAGCATCCACACCGCCGCGATCCCGGAGAGCGCGACCACCGCGGGGAACGTCGCCCGCCCCAGCAGCGGGCGGTCGACGACCAGGGTCGCGGAGAGAATCGCCACCGCGATGATCACCACCGGGAAGATCGGTGCGAAGAAGGGGTGCTCGGCCAGATCCGCCCGGAGGTACTCCCCCGGCGGCTTGATCATCAGCATGACGAGCTGGATCACGATGCCGATCTGGAGAGCTCGCTCGGTGCCACGCGAGTCCTCGGGCGCGCGGCTGACGAAGGCCGCCACCACCGCCGCCCAGGTCAGCACCAGCGTGGCGATGCCGCCGGGATCGAGGTGGCCGTCTCCCAGCGAGAGCCCCGATCCGAGCGTCCAGGCCGCCACCCCGAGCAGCGCCCGTGGAGAGAGCGCGAGCAGACCGCCGGCGCCGTGAGCGGGCGCGGCGCCGCTCGCGGCGGGTGAGCCGGCCACGGGCGACGCCTGCACCCTCAGCGCTCTCCCCAGTGCAGCTTCTGCCGGAGGATGCCGAAGTAGTCGATGTTCGGATTGCTCACCAGGATCGTCCGGTTCGGCGAGCGGCGCACCTCGAGGCGATCCCCCTGCTGGAGCGCGTGGCCGGTCTGACCATCGAGGGTGAGGTACACGTCCGCCACCGGAGAGCGGAGCACCACGGTCACGACCTGATCTCCGGGCACCACGAAGGGCCGCTGGGTGAGCGCGTGCGGGCAGATGGGCGCCACCACCGCGCACTCGAGCGCCGGGTGGAGGATGGGGCCGCCGGCAGCGAGCGCGTAGGCGGTGGAGCCGGTGGGGGTGGCGACGATCACGCCGTCCGACTTGAAGGTGGTCATGAACTGACCGTCGAGGCTGACCTCGTGGTCCGCGATCCGCGCCAGGGCGCCCTTGTTGATGACCACGTCGTTGAGGACCTCGTCCTCGACGATCACCCTGCCCCCCCGGTGGAGACGACACGCCAGCTTCATCCGGGTGTGGAGCCGGGCCTTGCCCGCCATGACCTCCGGCAGCCGGGTGAAGAGCTCGCTCCGGGGCACCTCGGTCAGGAAGCCCAGGGAGCCGAGGTTCACCCCCATGATGGGCACCGCCCGGCCCCGGACCATCCGGGCGGCGTGGATGAGCGTCCCATCGCCGCCGAGGACGAGGATGAGCTCGGCACGCCGGCTCATCTCCTCCTCGCTGACGGCCGCCCAGCCGGTCGCTTCGGCGAGCTCGGGCTCGGCGAGCAGCTCGAGATCGGGGAATCGGGCCTTGACCTGTTCGGCGAGGCTCACCGCCTCGGCGCTTCCCCGCTTCACCACGACGGCGACCGTCTTCACCTTGGGCGGAAGCTCTTACTACAAGGAGCCCGACGATGGACCTGTTCACCCATGCCAGCGAGCGGGAGACGGCCGCGCACGGGCCGCTCGCCGAGCGGATGCGCCCTGCCGCGCTCGAGGAGCTCGTCGGCCAGGAGCACCTCACCGGTCCCGGGCGCCTCCTCCGGCGCGCGGTGGAGGGTGGTGCCCTTCCCTCGCTCATCCTCTGGGGCCCGCCCGGCACCGGGAAGACCACTCTGGCCCGGCTCCTGGCGGGGGCGACGAAGGCCGCATTCGTCCAGATGTCGGCAGTGTCGGCCGGCGTGAAGGACATCCGCGAGGCGGTGGCGCAGGCGGAGGAGCGCGCACGGTTGCATGGACAGCGAACGGTCCTCTTCCTCGACGAGATTCACCGCTTCAACAAGGCCCAGCAGGACGCGCTGCTCCCGCACGTGGAGCGGGGGACGCTCACCCTGCTCGGAGCGACCACGGAGAACCCGAGCTTCGAGGTCAACTCGGCGCTCCTGAGCCGGACCCGGGTGGTGACGCTCCGTCCTCTGGAGGAGGAGGAGATTCTCGAGCTGCTCCGGAGGGCGCTCACCGCCCCGCAGGGCCTCGCCGGGAAGGTGGAGGCAGACGAGGACGCGCTCCGCTTCATCGCCCGGACCGCCGGTGGCGATGCGCGCCGGGCGCTCACCGCGCTGGAGGGCGCCGCCGCGGGAGGGGGGCGCGTCACCGTGGCAGTGGCCGAGGAGGCCCTGCAACGCAAGGTGCTCCTCTATGACAAGGCCGGCGACGAGCACTACGCGGTCATCTCGGCGTTCATCAAGTCGATGCGGGGCTCGGACCCCGACGCGGCGCTCTACTGGATGACGCGGATGCTGGAGGCCGGCGAGGAGCCCCGCTTCGTGCTTCGCCGGATGGTCATCTTCGCCTCGGAGGACGTGGGGAACGCGGATCCGCAGGCGCTCGTCGTCGCGGTCGCGGCGCTCCAGGCCTACGAGCTGATGGGGCTTCCCGAGGGCACCCTGCCCATGACGCAGGCAGTGACCTATCTGTCGCTCGCGCCGAAATCGAACGCGGTCATCACGGCGTACGGCAAGGCGAAGGAGACGGTCCAGGAGACCGGCACGCTGCCCGTTCCGCCGCACCTGCGTCCGGCGTCGACGCCGCTGATGAGGAAGATGGGGTTCGGCAGCGCCTACCAGTATCCACACGATTTCGAGGGGCACTGGGTGAAGCAGCAGTACCTGCCCGATGCGCTCGCTGGCCGCCGGTTCTACGAGCCCAGCGACAGCGGCGCCGAGGCGGCCCTGAAGCGACGGCTGGAGGAGCTGCGGGCGCGCGAGCGGCAGGACGAGGAGCCCGGGACCGACGGATAGGGGACGCGCGCGAGGAACGCCTGTGGCACGATCCGTCCACGGGGAGGGCGATGACGGTCTCGATGCCGAAGGGCTCATGCACCGGTCCTGACGAAGGCTCGGTGGTCGGCGCGAGGGGAACCGGACGGAGCGTGACGTCGTCGGCCATCGGCCATCCGCTGGCTCCGGCGCTCCTGGTCGCCATCGCGTTCCTCGGAGGTGCCTGGCTGTCGTGGCGCCGGCTCGGCAGCCTGATCATCGACGGCGGCCACGAGCTCGACGTGCCGCGCCGGTTGCTCGAGGGCGCAGCGCTCTACCGTGACGTCTCGTGGAGCTGGGGGCCACTGGCACCGTGGATCGACGCCGGGCTGTACCGTCTCTTCGGCGTGCACTCCGACACGCTGATGTGGGCTGGTCTGGTGACCGCCGCGCTCGCGTGCGTCGGGCTGTATCTGCTCGCACGCCACTTCGTCGGTCCGTTCACCTCGGCCTGGGTGGCGATCGCCTTCATCGCCACCTCCGCGTTCGCCCGGCGGATGGACGTCGCCATCTTCAACTTCGTCGCCCCGTTCAACTACTCGGCCACGTACGGCATCACGCTCGCCATCGGAAGCGTGGTGCTCCTCCTGCGTCACGCGCGATCCGGGAAGCCGGCACCGCTCGCCGGATCCGCCGTCCTGGCGGGGCTCGTGGCCCTGACCAAGATGGAGACGACGGGCGCAGTGCTGGTCGCGCACGGCACCTTCTTCCTCACGGTGCTTCCGCGGCCGTCCCGCGCGCGGATGCTCGCCTGGGGGTGCGGGCTCGCCGTCGTGGTGGTGGGCTACGCCGTGGCGGCGTGGACGTCGGACGGCGCGGTCTGGCGGTCGATGGTCGGGCTGTTCAACCCCGGCTCTCACTTCTACATCCGGAACTCGATGGGACTGCGCCACCTCGGTGCCTCCCTGATCGACGTGGCGCTCTCGCTCCTCGGCTGGGCGCTGGTTCTCGCCGGCGCGGCATGGCTCGCGGGTCGGGACGGGCCCGGTTCACGTTCCCGGTGGGTCGTGGCGCTCGCCGGAATCGTGCTCCTCGTTCTCCCGGCGTTCGTCTTCGAGCGGATCTTCTTCCGGGCCGCGCCGTTCCTGCTCGCCGCCGGACTGGTGTGGATCTTGATTGCCCGGATCCGCGAGGGCACGGCGGCGCTCGAGGGACGCTGGCGCGAGCACCTCGTGGTCTGGGCGTTCGCGCTCGGAGCCCTTCCCCGGATCCTCCTCCGGGCGGGCGTGGACCACTACGGCTTCTATCTGCTCTCCCCCACCTTCGTGTGCCTCGCGATCGGGATGACCCTGTACCTCGGACGCCGCACCGGGCGGCCGCCCTCGCCCGACGTCCACGGCCTCGGCGCCTCCACGGTGCTCGCGGGCGTGGCGCTCGGAACGTTCGTGGTCTCCTACCCCCAGCTCACCCGGGCCGTGAGCGAACTGAGGACGGCGCGGGTCCACCGCCTGGTGGATGCAGGGGGGCCGGAGGCCACCTTCATCCCGTTCCTGAGCCGCCTTCCTCCGGGCACGGTGTGCGCGGCGGTTCCCGAGGGAGCGGGAGTCATCTTCGCCTCCGGACTGACCCCTCCGGCCGACGGGATGACCTCGTACCTCCCGATGCTCCTCGAGGAGCCGGGTGTCCAGGGGAAGGTCCTCGAGGCCTGGAAGCGTGCGCCGCCCGAGCTGATCTTCTCCTGGGACGAGGATCAGAGACGGGTATTCGGGTACGCCGGCTTCGGACGGGACTACGGGCTCGACCTCTCTCGCTGGATCTCCGAGCACTACGAGCCCACGACGGAGCCGAGGGTCGGCCGTGCAACCCTGCTCGTCCGGCGCGGGAGCCGCTGAGCCGGGACTCTGCGGTCAGCGCTGCTCGCTCCCGGCACCCGGGAAGAGCAGCCGGTAGCGGGCCACGAGCGGGTGCGTGCTGGCGGCCCAGGGCCGGGGATCGTCCTCGCCGCCGACGCTCATCACCTGCACCCAGAGCGGCTCCCGGACGCCGTAGGTCAGCGCAACGGAGGTGGCCACCGAGACGACGGCGAGGGCAAGCACCGGAGCGCGGAGCGGACGCCGTCGCCAGATCTCGCGGAGGCCGCAGGCCATCGAGACGCCGAGGATGGGCAGACCGTCGGAGAGCATCCGGTTTCCCGCCGAGGATCCTCCCCACCACGAATGCCAGTGCCCCATCACGCAGACGAAGGCCGCGAGCGCGAGCCCGAGCGGGGCGAACCACCGGGGCGAGCCGGCGTGTCCGGCGCGGACCAGCGCGATGGCGGACAGGACCAGCACCGGTGCGTGGAGCAGCAGGCCGCGACCTGGGCTGATCAGGAGGCCGGGCACACCGATCCAGAGCGGCGTCGTCCAGCCCTCCGAGGCTTCCGTCCCGTACCCGGTCGCGAGCGGCGAACCGAACACCCGCCACTGGTACAGGGCGAGGAGCAGCACCGGAATCGCGGCGGCGGCGGCCATCCACCCCACGGCACGCGGGCGGACCTGCCAGAGCGCGGCGGCGAACCCCACGGCGAGCACCGCGTCGACCGGGCGGCAGGCGAGGGCCACGCCGATCCCGACCCCGGCGAGGAGTCCCGTCTTCCACGCGGGAGCGCCGGCGCCGGTGAGCGCGAGCACGGCCAGGGAGAAGCCCAGCGCGGCGCCGGTGTGGAGCCAGAGCGTCTGCCCCAGGACCGAGAGCACCGGCGTCCCCAGCACGTAGAGCACGGTCGCGGCCGCGGCGAATCGCTGCCCCACGAGGCGGGCGCTCGCAGCGTGGATGCACGCGACGCCGAGTGCGGTGAGGATCGCGGCCGCGAGCTTGCCCAGATGGAAGACCTCGTCCATGCGCGCGTCGAAGCGCCCGAGGGCCGCCGGGAGGTAGACCGGCGTCGCGAGCACGCCCATGGCCGGCGAGTACTTCGAGGCGAGACGACTCCCGCTCCTGACCAGCTCGTACGGAAGTGTATCCGCCGAGACGGAAAGCAGCGGCTGGTCGACGACGCTGCCCTCGAACGTCAGCCGCCCATCCCGGACCAGGGTGAATGGCAGGAGCGTCGCCGGGACGGTGTCATGGGTCGGGAAGGGGCCAAGGTTGGAGAGCAGGACTGCCAGGGTGAGCCCGGCGACCGCCGCCGGTGGGCCCACCGTGTGCCGGAGCATGCCCGCCGCGACTCCGGCGATGACGGCCGAGAGCGCCGCGAGCGCCGCTTCTGCCTCGAGATCGACGCCCGCTGGAAGGAGGTGTCCGAGGCCGACGAGGGGGACTGGCCCCACCAGCATCCAGCGGAGCACGTCGAGCAGCAGCAGGACGGCAGCCGCCCCGGCCACCCCGGCGAGCAGGCGCCGCCCGATGGGACGCGCCGGACGGTCCACCTCGGCTTCGAGCATCGGCCCTCTCCTATCCGGGAAGCGCCGACCCGTCGATGACGTCGACCGACCCGGAGGATTCAGGGCCGCGGCCGTCGGGCAGTGCCGGAGCGCGTGGCGTCCAGGACGAGCTGTCGAAAGAACCGCATCGCCTCGTCCTCGTGGGTGCGAGCATGCCAGTACAGCGCCACCCGGCGCGTGGGAGCGCCGACCTCCAGGACTCTCAGGTCCAGCAGCGGCGCGAGCGACCGCGCGAGGCCCACCGGCAGCGTCGCGACCAGGTCGGTCTCGCTCGCGGCGAGCGCGGCCGCCAGGAAGGTGGGCACGCGGATGGCGACGCGTCCCCCCGCAGGGGGGACCCGCGCACGCGTCAGGTCGGTCACCTCCACCGCGATCTGCGGCAGCTCCGGGTCGGCGCGCGCCGCTCGGCGCCAGGCCCTGTTCGCACGGCGAACGACCCGCACGGCTCGCTCCTCGTAGGCCACCCGGCGGTAGAGGCCCGGACCACGCCGTCCCTCCGGTCCGAGCGCAACGTCTGCCCTGCCTCCCGCAAGCGCCGCCAGCGGCTCCTCGGAGACCACCAGGTCCAGCGTCGCTCTCGGGAGTCGCTGCTCGAACAGGCGCGCGAGCCGGGGCAGCTGCGAGAACTCCTCGCTGTCGGCGAAGGTGAAGGTACGGGTGCAGGTCGAGGGATCGAAGCCCTCGCGACCCACGGCGCGCTCGAGGTCTCCGAACGCCGATGCGAGCAGCGGTGCCATCTGCTCGGCGCGTGGCGTCGGAGCGAGCCCCCGGCCGGTGCGGACCAGCAGCGAATCGCCGAGTCGACTCCGCAGCCGGGCGAGCGCATTGCTCACCGCCGACTGTGTCAGGTGCAGGCGGCGCGCCGCGCGTGTCGCGCTCCGTTCCTCGAGCACGCGGTGGAGGACGAGGAGGAGATTGGCGTCGACGTCCGTGACATTCATCTTGATGATGATGAATATCACGAGACATCACTGGCTCTGGACTCCTCCTCGGGCCAGCGTCCCGGGTGCGATGCGCCAGATGCTCCTCCTGCTCCTGCTCGCCGCGTGTGCCCATGCCCCTCCCCCGCCCTCTCCC
>AR_comb_assmDRAFT_10127506_pt1 | contig 11199 bp, 11 predicted proteins | sample ArasoioldDNA_FD_10543 | JGI IMG/M metagenome (IMG submission 10543) | reverse complement strand
GGGGATTTCGAGGCGGATGCGCTGACCGTCAATGCCTTTTTGGGGAGTGACGGGATCACGCCATTCATCAATCAGGCGCAGCAACATGGCCGCGGCCTATTCGTGCTCGTGAAAACGTCCAATGCCTCATCGAGGGAGCTGCAGGACATTGCCGTGGTCGGCCGACCGCTTTACGAACATCTCGGCCAGCTTGTCGAAGCCTGGGGGGCCCCGAGCCGTGGGCACTGCGGCTATTCTGCCGTGGGGGCTGTGGTCGGTGCCACGTATCCGCAACAGGCCCGAGCCCTGCGTGCCCTGATGCCACACACTATCTTTCTGGTGCCGGGCTACGGTGCGCAAGGGGCAACAGCGGCTGATGTGGTCGGCTGTTTCGATACCCATGGCTATGGTGCCATCATTAATGCCTCGCGTAGTATTCTTTTCGCTTTTCGCACCCCGACCTATGCTACGATGTCGTATGCGGCGGCAGCCCGCGCTGCCACGCTGCAGATGATCCATGAACTGCGCCAGGCTCTAGGACATAGCTCCAAAGTCCCAGGCAAAAATGCGGTATAATGGGTTTGTACTTTCCCCCTTAGCAAAAGTCATCACGCAGAGGAGAACGCCTATTAAGCGCATAGAGGGCAACGTGACGGGCCTGAAGGCCAATCAGATCCACCGGCTGCAGCACATCTATCGTCGCAAGGTGCCGGCGCAGCAAATTGTGACGCAAGAGCTAGCACGGTATCTCTGTGAGCTATCGTTAGAGATCAACCGCCAGATTGGCGTGTTAATCGATCGCAAAGGCATGATCGAATATGTCGTGGTGGGGGATCACAAGAGCATTTTTCTCCCCGACTTTGGGCGTGCGCGTGCGGCAGTAAACCGTCTGCGCGGTCTGCGCTACGTGCACACGCACCTGCGTGGTGAGCCCTTTACCCCGGACGATATGGCCGACCTCGCCCACCTGCGGTTTGATGTCATGGTGGCCATTGACGTAGGGGCAGATGGGTTACCCGACGATGCCCGCGTGGCTTCTCTCCTGCCCGACAATCCCGACGGCAAGCAGTGGGACGTGCAAGAGGGTCTCCCCATCAATCAATTGGAAATGAATTTCCTCAGCTTCATCCAGGCCCTGGAAAATGAATTTGAACGGACGCAGCAGGCGTATGCCATTGGGGATAAACGGGAACGCGCTATCCTGATCAGCGTCACCACCGGCAGCAAGGCGGTTGCCGAAGAATCGCTGGAGGAACTCGCCGAACTGGCCTCGACCTGCGGTGTGGTGGCCGTCGACCGCATCATCCAGCAGCGCAGTCAGAGCGATCCCCACTACGTGCTCGGACGTGGCAAGCTCGATGAAGTCATCGTGCGGAGTTTGCAGGTCGGCGCCGATCTGCTCATCTTTGATCAGCGTCTGACCCCGAGCCAGAGTCGAGCCATTGCCGAGCGCACCGAGCTCAAAGTCATCGACCGCACCATGCTCATCCTGGATATTTTTGCGCAGCATGCGCATAGCCGCGAAGGCAAACTCCAGGTTGAACTAGCCCAGTTAAAATACCTCATGCCCTATCTGGCGGGGCAAAGCACGGCGCTGTCACGTCTGACCGGGGGAATTGGGGGCCGCGGACCGGGCGAAACGAAACTTGAAATCGACCGCCGCCGTGTGCAAGAGCGCCTGCATCATCTCGAAAAACAACTCCGTAGTGTGGCGCAAGGCCGCCACTTGCGGCGGCAGCAGCGGCAGCGGCGCCATCTGCCGGTGATTTCGATTGTGGGCTACACCAATGCGGGGAAATCGACCCTGCTCAACGCCCTGACGCAGAGCGATGTCCTGGTGCAAGACAGTCTGTTTGCCACGCTCGACCCCGCTAGCCGGCGCTTACGTTTTCCACGCGATCTCGAGGTCATTATCACCGACACAGTCGGCTTCATCCGTGACTTGCCGCCCGACCTCATGAGCGCCTTCCGGGCGACCCTGGACGAACTGCACGACGCGGACCTGCTGCTGCATGTGGTGGATGTGAGCAGCCTGGCGATGGAGGATCACATCCGCGCCGTTGAGACTATCCTGAGCGACCTGGAGATGGACGACATGCCGCGCCTGATGGTGCTGAACAAGATGGACCTGGTGGCACCCGAGGTCGTAGCGAATCTGGCCCGTTTACACCAGGCTGTCCCCATTGCGGCGCGTGACCGGCGCACGCTGCCGCGGCTCATCGAGCGTTTGCAGGATGTGATTTGGGATCAGCTTCACAACGATCCACGTCTGGTCGCCTCTGGGGTATCGTGAGCCCCACTGCGGTCAGGAGAAGGATGCCAGGTATGCCACGCTTAGGCGCCGCTCTCCCCCTGCATAATCTCACGCCCGGGCAGCAGGTGGCCTATATCCAGCAAGCTGAAGCAAGTGGGTATGAAGGCATCTGGGTTCCCGAAGTGATGGGTACCGATGCCTTCACCGTCCTGGCCGCTGCTTCGCAGGTGACGCGGCGCCTGCGCCTGGGGACGGGCATCGTGCCGATCTACACCCGTACTCCCACGACCCTGGCCATGACCATTGCCACCCTCGACGCGCTTTCCGGCGGACGGGCGGTGCTCGGTCTCGGGGTGAGCAGTGAGATCATCATCGGGGCGTGGCACGGCCTGCCCTTCCCTAAACCCCTGGGCGCCATGCGCGAAGCCGTTGATATTATCCGTCGCCTGCTACGCAACGAGCGCGTCACCGTGGAAGGCGCATTCTTTCGAGTGCGGAACCTGCGTCCCAATGTGCCCGTGTCCTCTGACCGTACCATTCCCATTTATATTGCGGCCCTTAACCCTGGTATGCTGCGCCTGGCCGGCGCTATTGCCGATGGCGTGATTCTTAACTGGATGCCAGCCGCGCACGTGCCACACGCCATCGCCGCCATCGCCGCTGGCGCCCAGCGCGCCGGGCGGGCCTTAGCGGACATCGACATCGCCTGCTATATCCGTGTCTGTGTCACTGATGATCTGGAGGCAGCCCGGCAGTGGATGCGCCGGCAACTCACTGGCTATGCTATTGTCGATGCTTACCATGCCTACTTCACCGCCTGTGGCTTTGGCGCTGACTCCACGGCCTGCCGGGAAGCCTGGCAGCGGGGTGACCGCGCTGGCGCCACGCAATGCATCTCGAATACCATGGTGCATGCTATGGCGGCTATCGGCAGTGCTGAGGCGTGTCGGGCCCAGCTTGCCACTTTTGTCGATGCCGGGGTGACGCTGCCCATCGTGTTCCCGTTCAGCTATGAGGCTGATCTCGTGCCCTCGGTGATGCACACGTTGCGGGCGGTCCCGACGGCGTAGGCTACATATCTGTAAGATAGAAGGAGTCTACTCATGAGCGTGTCCACTACACAGCGCACACGCTGGACAACCTCTGATATCGCTCTCCTGCCTGACAACGGCACGCGCTATGAAATTGTCGACGGGGAGCTATACGTGTCCAGGCAGCCGCACTGGCATCATCAGCGCACTTGTGGCAATTTCTGCGCCGAGCTGCATGCCTGGTCGCTTACCAGTGGGATGGGACAGGCGAGCATGACCCCAGGTGTACTCTTTAGCGACACTGATGACGTCGTTCCGGATGTGGTGTGGATTAGCAATGAGTGCCTGGATGTCCTAATGAACGAGGCCGGGCATCTTACCGGCGCTCCTGAGTTAATCGTCGAAGTGTTGTCGTCCGGTATAGAGGACGAGCGGCGCGACCGTGAGGTGAAACTGAAGCTCTATGAGTCGCGCGGTGTACGGGAATATTGGATTGTCGATTGGCGCATACAGCAGCTTGAGGTCTACCGGCGCGACCAGGCAATGCTGCGGCTGGTCACTACATTGTTTGCCGAGGATGTCCTGACCTCGCCCTTTTTGCCTGGATTTTCCTGTCCTGTGGCACGGCTATTTACCTGAGGCGTGTGGCTGGGATACCTGAGACAGTTGGATAAATGCATATGAAATCTAGTAAAATCCCTTCAATAAATATGCAAAAGATGCAGAGTGAGATAGGATACAATTATATAACCATTAAGATTACTCAAAGTAGAATTAATAAAGGGCTTTTATCCATTCCAGTTTCCTTATTGGACAGATTTCCAAAAGAAAAACGGAAAATAACTGTATTTTTTGATGACGAAGAACAACCTTCTATGAAGAGTTTTGTTCCATATAGTAGTAGCAGCAAAGAATGTAGAATAAATGGTTTAACAAGTTGGTTTGGTAAAAATAAAATTCAAGAAAAAGATGAAATAGTTATTCAATTTTTGGATGAGAATGGAGCAGTATATAGGATTATCAGAGAGAACAAATTTATAGAGCAGATAAAATTATTAGAAAATAGTATAGAAAAAGCAAAAGATGATGAAGATTTAGAGAAATGTTTTGAAGATCTGTCATTAAAAGTGAATCAATCTAAAAAAGAAGTTGCTATTGTAGAATTCTTAAGACTGAATAATGAAGAAATGAAGAGAAGAGTATATAGGAAATCATATACTCCTCTCGCAAAAGAAAATACCCCTAGTCCACTAAGAAAAATTTTAGAGTTGATTTACCAAGGAAAGTGCCAAGTTTCTAACTTCACCTTTCTCCAAAGAAATGGAAAGCCATATTTCGAGGTATATCATATAAAACATGATTATGGAAACCATTTCAAAAATATTCTTGTAGTTAGCCCTAATATTCACGCGATGTTTACCTATTCCCATTATGAAGAGTATTTTGATAACGATGGCTGGCTAAGAAAAGTAAAATTTAACGGCGAAGAATTTAATGTTTATCAAGCTATTGATAATTTCAGAGACAAATATTTTGTAAAGGATGTTCATTGGTAGCTGGTGTTTATGTAGCTAGGCCACATCTCACATCACGGGCCTATAACGCTGCCTCCAGTACCTCTCGCCAACACGAAAGGCCACAGCCATGACCCGCAAACAGATCCTTGACCGCGCCAGTACTGTATTGCCTTCCCTTACCTGCTATTACAACGACCAGGGGGAATACGTGGAGGGCGAGGGGGATATCCTGGCAGCTTACATTGCCAAAGCCCTGATCGCGAACTATAGCACGGATCCTGACCTGGGAGACGGGGGCATCATCTCCCATCTCATCACTCTCCTCGACCAAGCCATAGCCGACCTCATGATGGTGTGTGAGACGCTCGAAACCGGAGACGCCACAACGTAGGGGCACAATGCGCCCCAGCAAGTCTCCCTCTGCCGGAGTTCTTCATGCACTCTGACCTCGACGTTATGCCAGTACGTGCCGACGAACAGTTCGACTCCCAGGCCATGGAGGCTTACCTCCATGCGCACGTGGCGCATGCGGAGGGGCCACTGGAGGTACGGCAGTTTGGTGGCGGGCATGCCAATCTCACCTATCTGCTGTGCATGGGTAAGCAGGAGTGGGTCATGCGGCGCCCACCGTTGGGGCCAACGTTGCCGACGGCGCACGATATGCGGCGGGAGTTCCGGGTGCTGTCCGCTTTAGCCACTACGGATGTCCCCGTGCCGCACCCAGTCATGCTCTGTGAAGACCTATCAGTCATTGGCGTGCCGTTTTATCTGATGGAGCGGCGGCGAGGAATTGTTATACGCGATGCTATCCCACTAGAAATCGGTGATGACCTCGACAAGCGCCGGCAGGTCAGTGAGGCAGCAGTGGATGCCCTAGCGGCCCTGCATGCCGTCGACTGGCAGGCGGTGGGGCTACAGGATTTCGGGCGGCCTACGGGGTATCTCGAACGGCAGTTGCGGCGCTGGGCGGAGCAGTGGGAGCGTGCCAAGACGCGGCCTGTGCCGGCGCTCGAGCGCGTCCTGGAATGGTTGCGCCAGCACGTACCCGTGTCATCGCGCACCGGTATTGTGCATGGTGATTACAAGCTCGACAACCTGATGCTTGACATCCAGACCCCGATACAGGTGGTGGCTATCCTCGACTGGGAAATGTCCACACTGGGTGATCCGCTGGCCGACCTGGGCTGGCTTCTGTCGCAGTGGCCACAAGCAGGTGACAGTGCGACACGTCTGGGCGTATGGTGGGCCGTCACCGCAGAGCCAGGATTTCTACGGCGGCATGAACTGGTGGTACGATATGAAGAGCGTACCAGGCAGCGCGCTACGGCGATTGATTTTTACGAGATTCTCGGCCTGTATAAAAACGCGGTCATTATCGAAGGCATCTACGCCCGCTTCGTTGCTGGCCAGACGCACGATGCACGTTTTGCTGAGTTTGGTGCCAAGGTGGAGATCTATGCCGACATAGCGCTGGAGTTGAGCCAGTGAGCCCGCCTATGACGCATGCCTACGATGTGCTTATGGATTGCCTCGCCGCACTGGCTGTCGAGGCGGTATGCACGCCTGTAGCCGCCGTGCAATCCTACTGGTTGATCCTTGCAGCCCAACAGGATATCTCAGGGACTTCTCTCACACTGGATGCTTTGCTGCGGCAGGCTCAGGAGGAAACCGTCCTGCCTATGCCCCCCTGGGCCCAGCCACTTGCCTCTCAGGCCTTGGAATGCTTATGGCACGAGGGGGCATGGTGGGAAATGGCTGGGTCACGAGCCCTCACACAGGTATGCACGGGCAGGGGTTGCACGTCTCAGAGCCAGGCGGTGCGGCGCTGGAAGACAGCGTATCAGCCGTATATCGATGAGATTCGGAACTATGCCTGTCATATCTGGCAGGCGGCCTGCCGCCTGTATGGCCCCCAGACTCCTGACCTCGCAGCGCTCCCGGAAGAAGTACGACGCGGTGTGGTACTGTTTGAGGTAGGATTGTACTTTGCCTGTCATGAATACTTTGAAACACTCTGGGGTCGTACGGATGACGCAGCCAGCAATCTGTATCAGGGTATTATCCAGATAGCTGTGGCTATGCAGCATCTGGAAAGTCATAATGTGCGCGGCGCCATCCTCCTGTTACGCTACGGGATGGGGCGTTTGCAGCGCTACCCAGCAGTGTACCAGGGCCTGCCTCTGGCAGCCTGGCTGGAGGGTCTAGAGACGCTGCTCACGCACCTCGAAACACTATCCAGCCCCACGGCCTATCAGTTTGATGCGCGGCACGTGCCACGCATGCTCAATTGAACTGTGAGGAGGTCGATATGCGGTTTGCCGGCAAAGTGGCCCTGGTCACCGGCAGCTCGCGCGGCATTGGCCGGGCCATTGCCCTACGTCTGGCACGGGAGGGCGCCGACGTGGTAGTGCACTATCGCCGCCAGACCGTCGCCGCCCAGGAGACTGCTGCCGCTATCGCCGCTTTAGGGCAGCGCGTCCTTGTGGTGCAGGCCGAGCTCGGGGAAGCACCAGCCGTACGTCGCATGTTCACGCAGGTGCGCGAGACGTTTGGTGTGCTGGATATCTTCGTTGCCAATGCTGCTGCCACGGCTTTTAAGCCCCTGCTGGAGCAGCAAGCCCACCACATCGATAAGACCTTTGCCATTACCGTTGATGCCTTGGTCCTGGCAGTCCAGGAAGCTGCCAGGCTGATGCAGGAGCGCCGTGGGAAGATCGTCACTGTCTCAGGCATCGACGCCCGGCGCTATATTCCCTTACACGGGGCTCTGGCCGCTGCCAAGGGCGCCCTCGAAGTCCTTACTGCCTACCTGGCCTGCGAACTCGCCTCTCAGGGTATCAGTGTCAACGGTGTCAATCCGGGGTTTGTGAACACTGACTCAGCACACGTATTTGGGGAAAAAGTGTATCGCCTCCTGGAAAAGAACATCGTGACTTACACCCCCATGCAACGGGTCGGGACGCCAGACGATATTGCCAACGTCGTCGCTTTTCTCTGCTCCGAGGATGCTGCCTGGATCTGCGGCCAGACCCTCACGGTCGATGGCGGCCTCAGCCTCACTTCACCCTTCGACATTCGCCATCTGTTAGCGCAGAGTGACTAGCCTCTGCGGTCACTGCCACGCCTTCGAGGTCGGTTTTGTCTTGACAGGACAGGCGAGCATGTTCTACTATCGTTCATTATTTTTTAACAATGTTCAACTATTTAGAACACCAGTATGCCAGAGAAACTCGCAGCTCCTGCTACCTCATTAGTCAAAGCCCTCGACGTCTTGCTCGCCCTGGAGCAGAGTCCAGAAGGACGAGGTGTGACTGACATTGCTCGCGCCCTTGGCCTGCCCAAAAGTGCGGTGCACCGCCTGCTGGTGACGTTTCAGGCCTGCGGCTTTGTGCAGCAACAGGCGCAGACCAGTCGTTATACCCTCGGACCCGTGTTGGCTCGGCTGGGGCTGCGCGCCGCCGATCTCTTCACGCCACGCCGCGTGGCGCGTCCCTCTATGGAAGCGCTGGCGCATGAAGTGGGAGAGACCATTTTTCTGGGAGTACTCTGTGAGGAGAGTGTCCTGGTCGTCGAAAAAGTGGAGCACAACCAGGTGCTGCGCATTTCTCCAGAACTCGGGACGACCTTACCATTACGCCAGACCGCCATGGGCCGGGTCTGGTTAGCGTTTTGCCCAGTGGCACAGCGTGAGGCGCTGTTCGCTACTCTGGTGGCCCCTGAGAGCGTCATCCCTGCTGAGAGAGTCTTGGCTGGCTTCCGCCAGGAACTTAGTGCTATTGCGCAACAGGGCTTTGCTGTGAGTCTCGAAACCTGGAGGCCCGATATCTGTTGCCTGGCTGTGCCGGTATGGAACCGGAGGCATGAACTCGTCGCGGCCCTGGCCGTGGCCGTACCGCGCAGCCGTATGCCACAGCCGCAACGGCATGATCCTTTCGCGTCCGGTGCACCAGCGTTGCAGTATCCCACGCTGCTGCCAGCGCTGCTGCGCACGGCCGAACAGATCTCGACAACTATTCCGTGAGCCCAGGGAGCATCCCAGGGAGCATGGTTGCTGTAAGCGTTTTTCGCAAGGAGGGAGACATCATGCAGGTGTACGTCGATGGGCAGTTTGTGCCGGCAGAGGACGCGCGGATTTCGGTGTTCGACCACGGATTTTTGTACGGTGACGGCATCTTTGAAGGCATTCGTGTCTATGATGGCAACATCTTCCGCCTCCAACAGCATATCCAGCGACTGTATAACTCCGCCCAGTGTCTTCTGCTGACGATCCCGCTCAGCCCCGAGGACATGCGTGCGGCGATTGTTGAAACCGTCGCCCGCCGCGGCTTGCCTAACCAGTATGTACGCGCGGTGGTGTCGCGTGGGGCGGGCGATCTAGGGCTGGATCCACGCCTGTGCCGCCACCCCTCCGTGGTGATCATCGCCGATACCATTACCCTGTATCCAGCGCATTTCTACACCAACGGCCTGGAACTCGTGACTGTGGCGACCCGACGCACCCCCACCTGGGCGCTCGATCCACGCATCAAATCCTTGAACTATCTCAACAACATTTTAGCCAAACTCGAAGCGCAACAGGCCGGTGTGCTCGAGGCCGTGATGCTCAACGGTGAAGGGTACGTGGCTGAATGCACTGCCGATAACATCTTCTTCGTGCGGCAAGGACAGCTATGCACACCGTCCACGGCGGCTGGAGCCCTCCAGGGGATCACCCGCGACAGCGTCCTGGAAGTGGCGCAGGTGCTTGGACCGCCTACCACAGAAGGCTTCTTCACACGCTATGATCTGTACACCGCCGATGAATGCTTCATGACCGGCACAGGGGCAGAAATCATTCCCGTGGTGCGCATCGATGGTCGCACCATTGGGGCAGGACGCCCCGGTCCTCTCACAGCCCAGTTGCGACAGGGTTTTGCGACGCTGTGCCACCGTGACGGGGTACGTGTTTCCCTAGACGCCACCTGTGGGGCACCCGCCTGAGGAGACACCCGCCACGGTGTGCCTCCCTTGCTGGCGCGTGTGCTGATAGACTCTGCCGGCATTTACTGTGCCATGGCAACGACCAGCGCTGTATAGCCTCGCGCTTTGATTGCATGCACGACCCGCTCGGCTTCGTCACGATTGTTGAACGGTCCAAGCCGGACACGATGCAAGGGCTGGGTACCCTCCGGTGCCATGCTGATCCAGACGTGCGAATACATGGTGGTCAGGGTCTTTTGCGCCCGCACTGCGTTGTTCTGATCCTGATAGGCGCCAACTTGCACAGCCAAAGGCTGCGTTCCAGGCGTCTCGAGCACCTGCACGGCGTTGCGCTGATCCGGTGAGGTGTCTACCGGCGTCACAGTGGGCTGCACGATGAGGGCAGGTTCAGCCAGGAAATCGATTTGCACACGCCCTGACCCAGGACGTACCAGATCAATCTGACGGGCGGCCTCATAAGAGAGGTCGAGGATGCGAGGCCGCTTGTAAGGGCCACGATCGTTGATACGGACACGTACAGATTGTCCATTTTCGAGATTGGTTACCAGGGCATACGTGCCGAGGGGCGCTGTCAGATGCGCTGCGGTGGGTTGGTACATATTATAGATTTCACCGCTGGCCGTAGGCCGTCCATGAAATTCCTTCCCGTACCAGGAAGCCACACCAACTTGCACACGTGTGGTTGAGAGAGGTTCTGTACCCAAGGCGTCGGGTTGGGAGCCCCCCGCCGAAGGCCCTGACATGGGCTTGTGTATGCCTGTGCATGATGATAGAAGGCTGGCCACGAGCAAGCAGCCAGTGAGGGACAGCACGAAAAGATGCGTCACTCTCTTCATGGGGTTCCTCCTTTACTTACTTGTTGTGGTTGTGCAGGATGCGCTCACGTCCGCATATATCGCGGCATTGCACTCGTACTTATGCGTTTCCTCCTGTCTTTCTAGAGGTGTGCTAGAATAGTATGTGTTTGCATCCGCATAGATTAAGGCGCTCCGCGCCTCAGCAAGCTTTCTCTCTCGCAAGATGGCCGCAGGATACACGAGGGTGGATCAAAGGTCAAGAAGAAAAATGCAATTTTTTGTTGAAACTTGAGAAATAAAGCATTTATGCATATGGTAGAGCTCTGGGTTCTCACAGGGGGAACATTTCCGGGATCAAGAAGATACCATCCTGATTCTGTGGGCGCTAATCCAGGAGGAAACCGTGGTGCAGGAGGCCAACGCCCGATCCTACGCGGCGATGCGCGTCCGCATCTGGCTCGACTGGCGAGGCGTAACGTTAAATGTCAAAGATAACGCGCGCCTGCCAGCCTCCCTCAACCTGTTCGACCGCGATCTGATGGTAGGTCACGGCTTTGATCTCCGTATCAATGGGATGACGGTCGGGGTCGAGGGGTTCGCCGGCCACTGTGGCGGTCAAGTGTGTTGGCTCGAGCAGCGTT
>AR_comb_assmDRAFT_10119533_pt1 | contig 11201 bp, 7 predicted proteins | sample ArasoioldDNA_FD_10543 | JGI IMG/M metagenome (IMG submission 10543) | reverse complement strand
TGCAAATGAATATCTATAGTTGAATTACCCAGAAAGACGCCGGTTAAACCTCCCGAGATGAATAAACTCACAAATCCAATGGCAAAAAGTGTAGCGGGCGTAAAGTGAATATTTCCCCGCCACAACGTAGTAAGCCAGTTAAACACTTTAATGGCAGAAGGCACAGCAATCAGCAAGGTTAACAGTACGAAAATAGATCCAAGGAAAGGATTCAACCCGGTAACAAACATGTGGTGCGCCCAAACAAGAAATGCAAGAATGGTAATTGCAAATAATGAACCCACCATCGCCATGTATCCAAAGATTGGTTTTCGTGAATTCACTGCCAGTACCTCGGAGACAATTCCCATTGATGGCAAAATAATGATGTACACTTCAGGGTGGCCTAAAAACCAAAACAGGTGTTGATACAAAATAGCGCTACCCCCTTCATTAGGTAACGCCTGTCCCGTTTGCGAAATAAAGATATCGCTCAAATAAAAGCTTGTCCCGAGATTACGATCGAACAATAATAAAATGAACCCCGAAAGCAAAACGGGGAATGAAAGAACACCGAGAATGGCGGTGAAGAACAGGGCCCAGATGGTAAGGGGCAAACGAGTCATGCTCATTCCCTTCGTGCGCATGTTCAAAATCGTCGAAATGTAATTCAAGCCGCCAAGTAGCGAGGATACCACAAACAAAGCCATACTAATGATCCAAAGATCTGTCCCTAGTTTTGATCCGTCATTTACGGAGCCCAGCGCACTTAGAGGTGGATACATCGTCCATCCCCCACTTGCAGGTCCGGTACTCACAAACAATGAAGAAATCATCACCACGCTTGCCATGAAGAAGAACCAGTACGACAACATGTTTAAGAACGGAGACGCCATGTCCCTTGCTCCACATTGCAACGGAATAAGAAGGTTAGCAAACGTGCCGCTAAGTCCTGCGGTGAGCACAAAGAATACAAGCACCGTACCATGCATTGTTATTAGCGCATAATAAAATTCCGGTTGAATCTGTCCGCCTTTAGCATATCGGCCAAAGAAAGTTTCAAGAATGGGAAACGTCTGGTCAGGAAAACCTAATTGCAAACGAAATAGCACAGAAAATAAACCGCCAATAACCGCCCACGTAATGCCAGTAATTATAAATTGTTTACCAATGGTTTTGTGATCCTGGCTAAAAATATACTTGGTAATAAATGTCTCCTTATGATGATGTACATGGTGCTCGTCATGATGTACCCCATGAGTCGTCACAACCTCAGGATGACCATGCAAATTTGATTCGTTACTCATAATACTTTATTTAAAAGAGACCTGGGGTCTCTAAAATTATTTATTGAGGTTGGCAGCCACCACTTTTGTCTTAGTAGTATCTGCCGGCTGCTGCGTCTTCTTTGACGGATCCATCTCCGGGTGTGCCGCTAAGTATTGCGGGGCTTTGCCGATCAACCACCGGTCAAATTCTTCCTTTGTCTCGACAACAACAATGCCTCTCATTCCGAAATGACCCTTGCCGCACATTTGATCGCATGACAGTTCGTAAACAAATTCCGGGTCACCCAATTTTTCTGCCATTTGCCTTGTGGTATACTTTGGCGTAAACCACATGGTAGTTGGCGTACCAGGCACAGCATCCATTTTTTGACGAAAGTGAACCAATCCCACATCGTGCACAACGTCCTTGGAGCCAATGATCAGTTCGACGGGCTTGTTAACAACCAGGTGCAATTCATTTATGACAACATCATCGTGATTATAGGGATCATCCCACAACTGTCCGAGCGGGTTATTTTTTTCAGGATTAATTTGTTTATAATATTTCTTCCCAAACACTCCATCTCGTCCAGGGTATCGAAACTCCCACTTAAACTGGCTGCCCGTTACTTCCACAACCATTGCATCTTTCGGCGCTTCGCCCGTTATCTTAAACCAATAATAAATACCAAACCCAACCAATGCCGTTAATGCAATGGCCGGAATTACGGTCCATATAATTTCCAATTTGTTGTTGTGGGGATAATAATATGCTTTTCTTTTGTCCGACTCCTGGTATTTAAAAGCAAACCAAAATAATAGAATTTGAGTGATGAAAAAGACGACTCCAGTAATGGCGATGGTAATGTAAAGCATGGTATCGATCTTATCTCCCTGTACCGAAGCAGCCTCGCCAAGAATTTTACCCTTTAATCTCTCGTTGCAATAATAAACTCCTATCAAGCCAAGAACCAGGAAAGTCAATAGCAAAAAAGCATTGATCCTGTTTGTTTGCTTTCTTGCTTTTTCTTCGCCGCGCAAAACGGCAACATACTCACTTGCCTTCGCAATCTGGAACGTGATCAAAAACCCAAAAGCGAGGATTGCTATGATAAAAAAAGTTTGCATACTATGTAAACAGTTAAGAGGCCTCGTCCGACCTTCTCCAAAGGAGAGGGCCATCAGAATGGGCCAACTTTTTGAAAATTATTTCTATTATAAGAACTGCAACGGCCTACGAATTCCTCTCTTAGAAGAGGATTTAAGTGAGACCTTACGTATGATGAATAATACTTTCTTTAATAAATGGATGATGCTTTATTATCATCGGCCATTTGCTCAATGATCTTGCTGTAATAAACATAATCAGGCCAACAAATCCAAGTGCAATACCAAAGTCAAATAACATAAGAGGTACATGCGTCCGCCCGGTAGCGTGATCCGTTAACGGACCAGGGAAAACCATTTGGAAAAAGTCCAACCAGTGGCCAAATATGAGCAATACGCACATGAACGTCATCGTCGCATAATGACGCTTTGATCCTCGCTTCATTAGTATCAACAACGGAGCAATAAAATTGATGATCAGGTTTAAAAAGAAAATTCCTCTGTATGGCCCTTGTACACGGGGTATAAAGTAAATCGTTTCTTCGGGTTGGTTGCTGTACCAGATGAGCATGTATTGCGAAAACCAGAGATAAGTCCAAAATACGGAGAAGGCGAACATGAATTTACCCAGGTCATGCAAATGTTCTTCGTTCGTAAGTTCCAGGTAGCCCTGGTTTTTCAGGTAAATTATGAAAATGGCAATTAGTGCACAGGCCGGTACAAAGGTACTTGCCCAGGTATACCAACTGTACATCGTGGAGTACCAATGTGCATCAATACTCATAAGCCAGAGCCATGGTATAGTTGACATCACCGTGAGAGCAAACACTACCAGGTAAACGGCGGCCCAAACCGTATTGGTCCACATAAATTGTTTTCCCTCTTTAACTGTTAGTGGCTTATCGTCCACGCTCCGGGAAAGCCTGCGAATTTTCGCTCCAATTAAAGTCCATAGCAACACAGTAAGTAACGTCCAGACGGTAAAAAAACCTTTGTTTAAAAATGGCGATTTGTACTGCAGCGCTTCGCTTTCCTTTACTTGTTCAGGATCAGTCCAGGGGTAGATTATATGATTATTCCCAAATACCAGGATAAGCATTACAATCACTGAAATGACACCAATTACCGGCACCGCAGTTGAAATTGCTTCCGTTACTCTGCGAAAGGTAATTTGAAATCCTCCCCAGGCCAGCGTTGTCGCACAAATGAAGAACATAGCGGCATTTGTTACCAGCAAGAAGTAAACACTGTTCTGTAGCAGGCTGCCCCAAAAACGGGCCTGCTCGTGCTGGTCAGCACTGGCGCCATGAGTGATAAATAAAATGATAAGGGACAAGACTCCGACCCCCATTAATGCAAGTGACCAGGTATTGTATCTTTTTGGTATTACAAATTGTTCTTTAAATGTCGTCATGTTATTTGGCTTTAGCTGTCGTATCTACTGCTGATTTCGTTGCGGTACTATCTGATGCAGCTGACGCGCTTGATTTCTTCGCCTGTTTTGTCCTTATGTAATGAATAATCATCCACCGCTGTCTTGTTGTTATTTGTGAGGCATAACTCCCCATCATGTTCTTTCCATATGTGACAGAATAAAACATCTGACCATCCGGCATGCTGAGCGTCAAAGGATCGGTAGCCAACGCTCTTGGCGCTGCAGGATATGCTCCGCTCGCAAATAGTGGGCCTTGTCCGTCTAACTTAGTGCCATGACAAATGGCGCAATTCACCAGGTACAATCTTTCCGCTTCTTTTAGCTGAACAGTAGTTAAAGCCGGCAAAGGATTTTGAACTTGTTTTGATGCCACATAGTTTGCGGAATCGCCTGGCTTATCCATTTCATACGCGAAGGGTAATTCATCACCGCGGGCTACGGTGCCTGCCACGGGATATGCCGTGTAATAAATTTTCCCCTCACCTATTTGTGCCGAGTTGTTGGTGAATTTTGATGAATCAGGCTTTGCATAAGTTTCAAGAGCCCGGCTGTATCCCATGTCAGGCATGTATACTGCTCCCGGCTTGCGGCGAACATCACTGCAACCGGTGATAATGAGCCCTACCAGAAAAATAAATACTATTTCTAAAAGTTTCTTCATCATGCTGTATTGAAAAAATTGCTTTATACCACCGCTCCGGTTTCCTTCATACCAAACATCTTCGTCTCCCTGTCATATCTTCCAAGCCACCATCTTGTTTCTCTACGGTCAATTTTCACATCTTTTGCTCCAAGACCCTGCAAAAAAGCCACTGCTTCCGCCTCATTGGTCTTGTCTGTGCACTCCAAGGCCATTACAAATAAATCATCAGTAGACCGAAGATTGAAGTGATCTTTCTTTACAAAGGGTGCCATTTGACAGAGGTAACAAAAAGTCAAAAACATACCGACCGCGGCGAACAGAACTGTTAACTCAAAGGTGATAGGTATCCAGGCCGGCAATGCAAAATGTGGCTTACCGCCGATGTTCAACGGCCAATCATACGTGAATACCCAACTAATGAAACCGACAGCGGTAGCTGTACCCGTAATGCCGTAAATAAATCCAGCTGTATGTAAGCTGGTATCTCGTAACCCCATTGCTTTATCCAACCCATGAATAGGAAATGGTGTGAAAACGTCGTGGATCTTGTGGCCTGATCTGCGCACGCTCCTTACGGCAGGGAAGAGTACCGCTTCATCATCAAAACTTCCGACAACAAATTTTTTGATTGCCATAATTGTTAATTCAAAAAGTTAAAAGTCAAAATCAAAACAGTAAATCATGCTATCTATTTTGAATTTTTACTTTTTAATTTTTACTTTTTTACGCTCCATGATCATGTCCGTGCCGTTCAACAAATGCTTCCACAGATTCGGATTCCAGTTCACCCATTTTTTGTTTATAATTTTCTCCGCTCCTTTTTAGTAAATGCTTGATTTCAGCCGCCGCGATTACCGGGAAGAATTTTGCAAAGAGAAAATAGCAGGTAAAAAACAAACCAAACGTTCCCATGTAAAATCCGACCTCCCAGATAGTGGGCCGGTAGTAAGTACTCCATGCCGATGGTAAATAATCCCGGTAAACAGAGGTCACAATAATCACAAAACGCTCGAACCACATTCCTATATTGACCAGGATACTCATAAAGAAAGTGAGGACCAGGTTTCGTCTCATTTTCCTGATCCAGAATATCTGTGGCGACAGAACGTTACATCCCATCATAATCCAGTATGCCCAGCCATAAGGGCTATTTAGATTCAGCCGGTTTTGCATGAAGGCAAACCCTTCATACTTGTTGGCCCCATACCATGATATGAATAGCTCAGTTAGATAGGCAATACCGACAATCGACCCGGTGAGCACAATGATTTTGTTCATCACGTCAATATGCTCAATAGTTATATACTCTTCAAGAGCCAAAACTTTTCTTGTAACCACTAATAATGTTTGCACCATCGCAAATCCGGAGAAGATGGCACCTGCAACGAAATAGGGTGGGAAGATCGTTGTATGCCACCCCGGTACAACCGAAGTAGCGAAATCGAAGGATACTATGGTATGCACGGACAGGACAAGTGGAGTACTCAACCCTGCTAATACCAGCGCAAGAGCTTCAAACCTTTGCCAATGTTTGGTTGAACCTGTCCAGCCAAAAGCCGCTACACCGTAGAAGAATTTCCGCCATTTCAGTCGCGCACGATCACGAAGCGTGGCAAGATCCGGAAGTAAACCACTATACCAGAATAGTAATGATACCGTAAAATAAGTGGAGATCGCAAACACATCCCAAAGAAGCGCCGAATTGAAATTGGGCCACACGGGTCCACGTGTATTTGGATAAGGCAGTACAAAAAAGGCAAGCCATACACGGCCCATGTGCCAGATGGGAAATTGCCCCGCACACATTACCGCAAAAATTGTCATCGCTTCCGCTGCGCGGTTTACACCAGTTCTCCATCCCTGGCGGAATAATAATAAGATCGCAGAGATCAACGTACCGGCGTGACCGATACCGATCCACCACACAAAGTTGGTAATGTCCCAACCCCAACCCACCGTTTTATTCAGATTCCATTGATTCACTCCATAGATAACCTCCATCGTCACAGAAACAATTCCAAAACAAAGCATGGCCACAGAAAAAAGAAAACCAATCCACCACAAGCGGGTGGGTCTTGCCTCAACCGGCCGGCAAATATCTTCCGTTACGTTGTGGTAATGTTTATCATCTACTACCAGCGGCGGTCTGACCTGTGATTCGTATCGCAGTAATGCCATGTTTTAAAAATTCAAAAGTCAAAAATCAAAATCAACTATAGTTTTAATCTCAACCTTAGCCTCAACCTATCCTTCTTTTCCCGGCTCAATGATCTCGTCCGTATTTCGCACCTTAGCCAGATAGTTAATATTCGGTAGCGTATGCAATTGATCAATTACGTAAAATGTCCTTTGCTCATTTTCCTCACGCATCTTTGAAACCCTGCTTTCCTTATCATGCACATTTCCAAAAACAATAGCATCGGTAGGACAAGCCTGCATACATGCGGTCTTTGCTTCACCATCTTTTAATACCCGGTCTTCTTTCTTTGCTGTGAGTTTTGCATCCTGCAAGCGCTGCACGCAGAAACTGCATTTTTCCATCACGCCGCGACTACGAACGGTTACATCCGGGTTTAATACCATTCGCGTCAGGTCATCCATCATTTGCTCAGTTACCACTTCATCCAGTTTACCTACAATCCACTGATCCTGGTTATGTGGAAAACTGTCGGCTCCTGTATAATCGGCCCAATTGAATCGGCGCACTTTGTAGGGACAATTATTTGCACAATACCTTGTACCTACACAACGGTTATACGCCATTTGGTTCAGGCCCTCCGTGCTATGATTGGTAGCCGTTACCGGGCAAACATTTTCGCAGGGAGCATTATCGCAGTGTTGGCATAGCATGGGTTGAAAGACGACGGCGGCCAGTTCATCCGGATTTTTTTCATTGCTTACAAAATACCGGTCGATACGGAGCCAGTGCATGTCATGATAGCGAAGTACTTCCCTTCTACCAACAACAGGAACATTATTTTCCGCGTGACAAGCCACCACGCAGGCGTTGCAACCAATACAACTATTCATGTCCACGCTCATGCCCCATTTTAGGCCAGGCTGCACGTAATCAGGGTAGATGGTACCTTCTTTTCGATAATCTTTTGTTTGAGGCGCAAACTCCTCTGTAAGATGTTCCCTGTATTCTTTGTACTGATTGGGATATTTTTTGAAAGTCGCCAGTGTTGTTTCTCTAACTACTTCCACCCGGCCCGCATAAGAATTTTGTATCTGCATCTGGGCGATCTTCTGGGAATCGCCGGTCTTGGAAACCGCAACATCAGGAGAAAAGTAAACAACGTTTGCCCCGTTGAATGTCGCAAACGGATATGCATTTTGGCCAGCACCTTCTGCTGCCTTACCAAAGTTTTTTGTTCTTCCATAGCCAACAGCCACTGCAATGGTATTTGCATTCATGCCGGGGATCACCAGCGCGGGAAGGTTCAATTCTTTACTTCCAACTTTTATGCTGATCACAGGTTTTGATGGATAGTATTCGTAGTCCACACTTTCATAATCAATTCCCAGCTCTTTTGCTTTGGCTACGGATATCAGCGCATAGTTATCCCAGGTTGCCTTTGAAATTGGATCCGGAAGTTCCTGCAGCCAGGGATTGCCTGCCTGTTTTCCCGTGCCAATTGAAACTTTTTGATATAATACCAGTTCATCTTTTCCTCCCTTTCGTGCACTGCCGATCGCTGCGGCTGCTGTCTCAACGGAACCGCCGGTCGATGGTCCGGCCGAAGCAGCTGTTGGAGCATTTTCTATCACACCGTTTTGCAAGGCAGCATCAAATGCATTTACACTGCCCAGTTTGCCTGTCCAGTAATTCTTAAAATAAGTTTCGTAATCAGGAGTGGCATTGCCGCCCCATTTTAATAATGACGATTGAAAATATCTTGTTTTGAAAAGTGGATAGATGGTAGGCTGAATAAAACTTATGTACCCTGCTTTTGGTTCTGCGTCACCCCAGCTCTCCAGGTAATGGTGATTCGGAATTGCATATTGACAGAGCTCCGTTGTCTCATCGAGTTTTTCGCTGAAAGAAACTGTGAGCTTAACTTTCTTTAGAGCAGCTTTAAATCGTTCAGCGTCGAAATAATCGTAAGCAGGGTTTGCACCATAAATCAATAATGCGCCAACCTGCCCGTTCTGCATCATTGCCACGAAGTCTGTCATGTCCTTATCAATTCCCTGCCGATAGTTTACTGATTGTGCCCAGTCGATCGTCTTTCCGTAAGCACCGATCTGCTGATTGATCGCATTTACTATTGTCTGAACATTTACGTCATTGCTGCGGCTGACAACAAGCGCCGCGCCGTTTGCATTTTTAAGATCATTGGCAACTTTGCTTATCCCCTGCCTGAGCTTTGCATCCGCAATGGCTGGCGCAACGACGTTTCCGCCCAATGCGGCGTATATCGCCAGGGCCACAACACCCGCTTCCGAGGGACGATGGGTGAACCGCTCATCCGCACAGGCACCCGTCATTGTCAGAAAACTTTCAAACTGGTAGTGTTTACTCATTTCCGGATTCTTCTCGTTGATTTTGCGTCCAACGGAGTAACTGCGTGCAAATTCAACGGGACTCAGCCATGTGCCCAAAAAGTCAGCGCCTAGTCCCACAATCACTTTGGCATTTTCAAACCGGTACGAAGGCAACGATCGATTGCCTGCACCGTAAGATTCCAGCATGCCGCTGTATGAAACGGCGTCATATTGCACATGCTTGCCACCTGGATATTTAGCCAGGAATTCGCTGATAATTTGTTTGGTGGTAGGTGAAGTAATGGTGCTGGTAAGCAATACAACAGGTGCGCCATTTAAGCCCGCCAATGCATCGCCGACCATTTTATCAAGCTGATCGAAAGTGGGGATCTCTTCAAATTTCTCGCCGACTTTGCGCTTTGGATGCGGCAGGCGATACATATCATAGAGATCAAGTACGGAAGCCTGGGCCCTGGATGACGTTCCCCCTTTTGTGAACGAACAAAGTTCATTGCCCTCAATCTTTATCGGCCGCCCATCTCTCACCTTTGCAATCACCGGTATCACATCACCATCCTGTACATAAGTAGTGGCATAGTATTTTGCAACGCCGGGAAAAACATCTGCGGGCTTATTAGCAAAAGGCACGACTCTCCGTGATGGTATTTTGCAGCCGGCGGCAAGAGCGGCGGCAGCAGTACTGAATCCAAGATATTTTAGAAAGTCGCGGCGCGGAGTGGTTGCATCCATTACTGTTCCGTCAATATCCTCAAATGGTAATTCTTCCCTGAACTCATCCTCTGTTAGTTTTTTGACGGTCGCTTTATTTTCCAGCTCTCCAAACTTTTGCCAAATTTTCTTTCCCATACCTATAGTTCCCAAAAGGGAATTTAGTTTATTGTTGAACAGAATTGAATTCGCTTCGAGGCATTAGACTGCGATTAATAATGACATCTCTGGCACTCGATTCCCCCGATATCTATAACTCTTACACTGTCCATCTTATGATTCTTGATATCGTTGTGAAATTTTTCGTAAATGCTGTAAAATTTATTGCCCGTGCTATCATTATAGTTGAAATTCACTTTTGTTTCGCGATGGCAATTGATGCACCAACCCATGCTTAATTCAGCAAACTGTTTTACTTCGTCCATCTTGGTAATTTCTCCGTGACAAGTTTGGCATTGAACATTGCCTGCGTGCACATGTTGCGCATGATTGAAGTATACATGGTCAGGCAGGTTGTGGATCTTTATCCATTCGACAGGTTTCGCCATGGAAGGAGTCCATTTTGCCGCATTGGCCGGATCGAAGCCTGCATATTTATATAATTTTTGAATTTCAGCGGTTCCATTTATTTCATTTCCTGCTCCATCATAAAGTCTTTGACTCTTGGGCGAATATTCTGTGATCGCTTTGTGGCAATTCATGCAAACATTCACCGATGGAATGGCGGCATGGCGGCTTTCCCACGCATTGCCGTGACAATACAGGCAACTGATCTGGTTAATACCAGCATGCACTCTATGCGAATAGAAGATAGGTTGCCGGGGTTCATACGATGTTTGCCGACCGAGACTGATGGCACCCTTGGTGAGATAAAAACCGCCCAGTATGAATACTAAAATGGTAGCAAGGGCAATGTATACTTTGTTTTTGTAAAAGGGAACAGTATCCGGTCGAATAATTCCTTCATGGTCATCAGAAAGTTTTTTCAAATTGCTGTTTACCTGCATCAGTATGAGGGCAATGATGCCCATGATAAGCGAGATGACTCCAAAGATTACCCAGTTCTTATTGTCAGTTGGGGCGGTTTGAGTTTCGCCGCCAGGCCCTGGTGCATTTGGATCGGGAGCAGTTTCTATATACTTGAGAATAGCGTCTATCTCTTCCTTTTTCAAAGCAGGAAATGGCGTCATCACTATGCCAAAGGTGGACTTATAGGCCTGCATTTCGGAACTTTTAGATAAGTACACCGGCGGGTTATGAATCCAATCGTAAATGTCGTTTGGTTTTGATGCCCAGGGTTCTCTGGTTGTTACGCCTCTCAATGCAGGTGCAGACAGAGGTTTGAATATACCGTGGCAAGCGGCGCAGTTATTACTGAAAAGTTGCTTACCATCCTGTGCTGAACTTTTTTGAAGTGCGAGAAAAAGCAGACCAAAAACCAATAGAGAAAACTTCCTGATGATTGGATTACATGGGATCATAGTCTCGGTTAAGCTAAATGTGGATAATTCTCACAGTCGGTTGCAAAAATAAGTCAGTAGGTCTATAAAAA
>AR_comb_assmDRAFT_10160838_pt1 | contig 11202 bp, 10 predicted proteins | sample ArasoioldDNA_FD_10543 | JGI IMG/M metagenome (IMG submission 10543) | reverse complement strand
CGGCTCTGGTTCGCCGCCGCCGAGCGCCACGGCCATTTCGAGCAGACCCGTCCGAGCGACTCGGAATAATCGCCGCCGCAGGACCGCCGGCAAAACTGCAGGTGATGTGATCGCCGTCACTCACGGCGTCCGGCCAAAGCATTATCTTCCGGGCGTCGGCCGTGACAGAGTCACATAAGCCCGACAAACCAAGCGCTGCTGAGAAGGACGTGCCGGCGGTTCCCCTCCCGGGCTGCCGGCACGTCCGTTTTCGCGTCCGCTTGGCCGCTGCCCATTCGTTGTGCAGTGCAAAATGAGTGCTTGAAAACTCCATCCAGCAGGCCAAGGTGCTCTTGTGCGTTGCAGCATCACGGGTGCTGCCGGGCTGGGGAGCAACCGCATGCCGCCGAGTCTGCCGATCCCATCCGCCGCTCGCCACGCTCGCTGATCGCAATCGGCCGATGCCGTTCCCCCGATCGCTCATGGCGCCTGCACCAGACGATCGCCGCCGGAAGTCCCTGAACCTGGGATTGCAGGGCGGCGGCGCCCACGGCGCTTTCACCTGGGGCGTGCTCGATGCCCTCCTGGAGAGCGACGGCCTCGCCTTCGACGGCATCAGCGGGGCCAGCGCCGGCGCCATCAACGCCGTGGCGCTCGCCGCCGGTCTCATGGAAGGCGGCCGGGCCGGCGCCCGCGCCAAGCTGGCCGCGGTCTGGCAGGCCATCGCCGGCACGACGCCGGGCGCACTGCTGCCGGCGACCGGTCTGCCGACCGACGCCTGGCTTGGCATCGCCACGCGGATGGTCTCGCCCTATCAGTTCAATCCGTTCGACTTCGACCCGCTGCGGCACGTGCTGACGCAGACCATCGATTTCGAGGCGCTGCGCCGTCACAGCCCGCTCCATCTCTACGTCGCCGCGACCGACGTCGCCGACGGCAAGGCGCGCCTGTTCGCCACCGCGGAACTTTCGCGCGAGGTGCTGTTGGCCTCCACCTGCCTGCCACATCTGCGCCAGGCCGTGCGCATCGGCGATCGCCACTATTGGGACGGCGGCTATTCGGCCAATCCGCCGGTGCTGCCGCTGGTCTTCGAGCGCGCGGCCGCCGACACCCTGATCGTGCTGGTCGACGCCACCGAGCAGGCGCAGGTGCCGACCAGCGCGTCGGAGATCGCCCGCCGGCTCGGCAGCCTGGCCTTCAACGCGCCGCTCCGGCGCGAGATCGAGTTGATCGAGCATTGGCGTTCGCTCTCCGGCGAGGGCGTCACCTTCGGCAGCCGCCGTCAGCGCCGCCTCCGCCGTCACCGCTTCCACCTGATCGAGGCCGGCGACGCCACCGGCAACCTCGCGCCTGCCAGCAAGCTCTACCCGGTCTGGCCCCTGCTGGAGAAACTGCGCGACCTCGGCCGCGCCGCAGCCAGCGCCTGGCTCGACCTCAACCGCGGCGCCCTCGGCTCCTGCTCCACCGTCGATCTGGCGGCGAGGTTCTTGTGATTGTGCCGGTCGCCCCTACGCGTGCGATACTTGGTGGACGATCGACCGCTCGCCTGAAAGAATCGCCGCGCCAACGAGGGAGGCGGAGCGACAATGATCCGGGTCGGCATCGGTGGTTGGACGTATGAGCCCTGGCGCGGGACCTTCTACCCGGCCGACCTCAAGCAGGCCGACGAGCTCAACTACGCCAGCCGCCATCTCACCACCATCGAGATCAACGGCACGTTCTATCGCACCCAGTCGGCGGCCAGCTTCCGGAAATGGCGCGACGCGACGCCGGACGATTTCGTCTTCGCGGTCAAGGGTCACCGCAACGTGGTCAACAGCCGCAAGCTGGCCGAGGCGGGCGAGGGGATCGACTGGTTCTTCAAGAGCGGCGTCCTCGAGCTCGGCGAGAAACTCGGCCCTGTTCTCTGGCAATTCGCGCCGTTCAAGAAATTCGACGCAGCGGACTTCGGCGCTTTCCTGAGCCTGCTGCCGCGCAAGGCCGGCGATCGCGCGCTGATGCATGTGGTCGAGGTCAGGAGCAAGAGCTTCGTCGTCCCGGAGTTCATCGCCCTTCTGCGTGAGCACAATGTCGCCGTGGTCTACGCCGACTCGGACGAGCATCCCGCGATCGCCGACGTGACCGCCGACGTCGTCTACGCCCGGCTGCAGCGGACGAAGGAGCAGAACGAGAGCGGCTATGCCGCCGCCGACCTCGACCGCTGGGCCGCGGATGCCCGCGTCTGGGAGTCGGGCGGCGTGCCCGACGGCCTCCCGCAAGTCGAGAAGAAGGCCGCGCCAAAGGCCAAGCGGCCGGTCTTCATCTACATGATCAGCGGCGCCAAGGAGCGCGCGCCGGCCGCGGCGATGGCGCTCATCGAGCGCCTGAAGAAATGACCTGAACCTACACATCCAATTAATAAATTTCCTGTTTGTCTGGACATTCAGGCCGGAGGCCACTACTGTTCGCGCCCGCAAGCCAAGTTCGCTTCAGCGACCCGGAGAATTCCCATGCCGCGCTCCTCCTGGAAGGGTTATCTCAAGCTCTCGCTCGTCTCCTGCGCCGTCGCCCTTTACAACGCGACGTCGTCTGCCGAGCGGGTCTCCTTCAACACGCTCAACCGCAAGACCGGAAACCGGCTGAAGCAGCAGATGCTGGATTCGGTCACCGAGGAGCCCGTCGATCCCTCCGACCGGGTCAAGGGCTATCAGGTCGGCAAGGGCCAATACGTCATGGTCGAGGACGAGGACCTGGAGAAGCTCAAGATCGATAGCACGAAGATGATCGAGATCGAGACCTTCGTGCCGCAGTCCGAGGTCGACCAGATCTATCTCGACAGCCCGTACTATCTCGCGCCCGATGACCAAGTCGCGCAGGAGGCATTTGCGGTCATCCGCGACGCCATGGCCGCCAAGGAGGTGGTCGGCGTCGGTCGCATCGTCCTCGCCCGTCGCGAGCGCATGCTGATGCTGGCGCCGCGCGGCAAGGGCATCCTGGCCACCAGCCTCCGCTATCCCTACGAGGTCCGGCAGGACGCCGAATACTTCGCCGACATCACCGATGTGAAGCTGCCGGACGAGATGATGGGCATCGCCGAGGTGATCATCGAGCGCAAGTCAGGGCACTTCGAGCCGACCAAGTTCGGCGACCGCTACGAAGAGGCCGTGGTGAGCATGCTGAAGGCCAAGCAGGCCGGCCAGGTGTTCGCGGTTGCCGAGTCGCCGGAACCGAGCAAGGTCGTCAACATCATGGACGCTCTGAAGCGCAGCCTGGAGGCTGAAGGGGCCGGCGCCGCCGACGTGCGCCGCCCGCGGGCGGCGAGCAAGAAGCCCGCCGCGGCCGAGAAGCCCGCGGTGGCGGAGAAGCGGGCCGCCGAAGAGATACGGAAGCCAAAGGCGCGAAAGGCGCGCTGAGAGGCATGGCGCGGCCGCGGCTGGCGCGGCAGAAGGCGCAGCATGGCAGTGAGCGAATCGACCGGGGACTCCAGGCCGCTTGCCGGGCAGACCCTATTCCTGTTCGGGCGCGTCCAGGGCATGACGCGGCGCCGGCTCGACCAGCTCGTCCGCCTGCGCGGCGGCAAGCTGGTCAACAAGCCGACCGGGCGCATCACGATCATCGCGCTCGGCCACTCCGCCACTTCGAACGCGCTACCGGACGGGCGGCTGCGGCTGCCCGCTGGCCTTCCGGAGTCGGCCGCGCTTATCAGCGAGCAGGAACTGCGCCGCCGCCTCGGCCTTCTGCGTCCGCCGGAGGCCGTCGACCGCAGCCTCGGCATCGCCGACCTCGAGCGGCTGTCGGGGCTCACCCCCAGGCTGCTGGCGTGCCTGGCCCTGTTCGACGTGCTCGAGCCGGTCGACGATCGCTACGCCTACCGAGATGTGGTCGCCGCCCGCGAGGCCGGACGGCTGCTGGCGCGCGGGATCGAGTTGCGCCGGGTGCTCGAGGCGGCGATCGCGCTGCGGCGGCGCGGCAGCCATCTCGCGGAGTCCCGGCTCGCCGAAGGGCCGTCGGGCGAGCTCCTGCGCGAACTCTCGGGCCAACTGGCGGAGCTCAGCGGCCAGCTCACGATGCGGCTCGACCATGACGGCCGCAGCATCGACGACCTGGTGGCGGCCGCGGAGAAGGCGGAAGAGAGCGACGATCTGGCGTCGGCCGAGAATCTCTACACGACGGCCCTGCGGGCGGATTCGAACGATCCGGTCCTGCCGTTCAATCTCGGCAACGTCTTCGACGCCCAGGGCCGGCCGGCCGACGCCAAGATCGCCTGGCAGATCGCGGTCGCCCGCGATCCGGCCTTCGCGGAGGCCTGGTACAATCTCGCCCTGGCGGCCGAGGACGAGCAGCACACCGACCTCGCCATCGCCGAGTACCGCCGCGCCGTGCAGGCGCAGCCCGATTACGCCGACGCCCATTTCAATCTCGCGCTGCTGTTGACGAAGCTCGACCGCTACGCCGAAGCCCTGGCGATCTGGGAGCGCTTCCTGGAGCTGGACCCGTCCTCCCGGCAAGCCGTCATAGCCAAACGCGCCGCCGCGCTTTGCCGCATGGAGCTGACCCAGACGAAGCCGAAGGCGGGTTGAGATCGCGACCCGAGACGGCACGATCGTAGGGGCGACCGGCAGGTCGCCCGTCTCTCCGTGCCCAGACCCTCGGCAACGCGCTTGGCATCGCCACAGGCGACCTGCCGTCGCCTCTACGGATCATCGCGCGACGATAGCGTCGATCCACGCCGCCAGCGCATCCAGCACTTCGCGTCTCACCTCCGGGTCCTTCCGCCCCGTGCGGGCAGGCACGTGGAACGAATGGTCGGCGTCCTGGAAGAGCGTCAGCGTCGCGCGCTTTCCGAGTCGATCCGCCAGTGGCTGCAGCAGCGCGAGGTCAGCCAGCGCATCGCGCGTCCCCTGCAGGAACAGCATCGGAATCTGCACGTCGAACAGGTGTTTCGCGCGCTCATCCGATGGTTTCCCGGCGGGATGCAGCGGAAAGCCGAGGAAGGCGAGGCCGTGCACGCCCGGCAGCGGGGCCGCCGCCTGCGCCTGTGACGTCATGCGGCCGCCGAACGACTTGCCGCCGGCGACGAGCGGCAGCTCCGGCATCCGCTGCCCCGCCTCAGCCACCGCCGCGCGCACCGTTGCGTGCGCAAGGGCGGGAGCGTCTGGCCGCTTCGATCGCTGCTCCATGTAAGGGAACTGGTAGCGCAAGGTGGCGACGCCGCGCTCGCCGAGCTCCGCCGCGACCGCCTCAAGGAACGGGTGGGTCATGCCGGCCCCGGCTCCATGCGCAAGCACGTAGCAGGCCCGCGCCCGCTGCGGTACCTGCAGCAGACCGGAGACGCGGTGCGTCTCGTTGACGGTGACCGTCAGCTTCTGTGTGTCGGGCATCGGCTCGCTTACGTCAGATAAACGGATCGTAGGCCCATTGCAGCAGCGCCTGCCGCTGGCGTGGCCGGCAAGTAACATCGCTGGGCATGCAGTGCTTGCGAACTTGCGCGGCGTGACGCGCAAAGTTCCGCCAGCGCCGGATCTGGACGCGATCGATATCCGGCAGCCTGCGTCCTAGATAGTAGCGGCAATACCATTGAAACCAGCCGCGCGGATCGGGACCAATAATCCATCCGTTTTGCCGCCAGATGGAGAGCGGCTGGCGGCTTTTCACGCCGAAACAGTTCACGCCCGGATCGGGCAGGTCCGACACGCGCGCGTTGACGAACCATTCTTCCGGCAGTTCCGGCCGGCAATCGTTGCAGTACTTGCCCTCGAAGACTCCGAGCGCGAGCATTTCCTTCGGCGAGAAATGCGGTTTGAAATCGGGCGCAAAATCGCGGCCGGTCCGCGCGGTGATGGGATAGCTGTAGCCGGTCTGCATGCTGTCGCTCACGACGACGACATCGCCGACGCCGTGGGCGCGTTTCAGGCTGCGGCCGGTCAAGGTGGAACAGACGACTAGGTGGCGCCGCCCCGCGCATCCGCCCGAAAACGCTCCGCCCCGCGGGCGCGGGCCTTGGCCGCCTCGACCTCGCGATCGCGCGGCGGCGCGTTCGTCACCAGCGAATCCAGCAGCTCGTGTGCCGCCTTGGTCACTTGCTCCACCGCCCGGTTGAACGCGACCTCGTTGGTCTTGGACGGCCGCGTGAAGCCGCTGAGTTTCCGCACGAACTGCAGCGACGATGCGCGGATTTCCTCGTCGGTCGCCGGCGGCTTGAAATTGTGAAGCGTCTTGATGGCTCGACACATGAGGGACCTCGTCGCTATCGCGGGCATCCCCCAAAACTAGTGCACCGTCTGCCATTTGCAACAGGGGGAACCGGGCCTACATTCGCGCCGATGAACAAACCTCTCGAAGTCTATCGCGCAAAGCGCGATTTCTCGAAGACGCCGGAGCCGGCCGGCAAACCGCGCAAGACGAAGGCCGGAAATTCCTACGTCATCCAGAAGCACGCGGCGCGCCGCCTGCACTACGATTTCCGTTTGGAGCTCAACGGCGTGCTGAAGAGTTGGGCGGTGCCGGAGGGGCCGAGCCTCATTCCCGGCAAGAAGCGGCTGGCCGTTCATGTCGAGGACCACCCGCTCGAGTATGGCGGCTTCGAAGGCGTCATCCCCGAGGGCGAGTATGGCGCCGGCACGGTCATGGTCTGGGACCGCGGCACCTGGACGCCCGAGTTCGATCCCGAATTCGGATACAAGAAGGGGCCACCTGAAATTCAGCCTGCAGGGCGAGAAGCTGAAGGGCGCCTGGCATCTCGTCCGCATGGCGCGCAAGCCGCGCGAGAAGCAGGAGGCCTGGCTGCTGTTCAAGTCCGACGATGAGGCGGCGCGGCCCCCCGATGCGCCGGACATCCTGGCGGAGATGCCGCGCTCCGCCGTCACCGGCCGAGATGTCGAGGAGATCGCCCGTGAGCAGGACCGGGTCTGGTCATCGAAGCAGGGCGGCGAGCTCAAGCAGAAGAAGCAGCGTCGCAAGCCGGCCGTCGATCCGGCGAAACTACCTAAGACGAAGCCGGGCGCGTTGCCCCGCTTCGTCGAGCCCTCGCTCCCTTCGACGATCGAGAAGGCGCCGTCCGGTGCCGATTGGGTCCACGAGATCAAGTATGACGGCTATCGCGTCCAGGTCCGCATCGAGAGCGGCCGCGTCGCGCTGCTGACGCGCACGGGCCTCGATTGGACTGAACGCTTTCCCGTCATCGCCAAGGCGATCACGAACCTGCCGGTGAAATCGGCCCTCATCGACGCCGAGATCGTCGTGCAGACCGAGGCGGGCGTCGCCAGCTTCACCGCCCTCGTCGACGCCCTGAAGACCGGCAAGGGCGACCTCGTCCTCTACGCCTTCGATCTCCTCCATCTCGACGGCTTCGACCTGCGAGATGCGCCGCTGAAGGAGCGCAAGGCCGCGCTTGCCAAGATCATCGCCGCCAACGGCGAGGACGGCCGCATCCGCTTCAGCGACCACCTGCCGGGCGACGGCGACACGGTCTTCCGCCACGCCAGCCGCCTGGGCCTCGAAGGCATCGTGTCGAAGAAGCTATCGTCGCCCTATCGTTCGGGCCGCGTGACGAGCTGGGTGAAGCTCAAAGCGACGGACCGCCGGCCGTTCGTGATCGCGGGCTACGTGCCGTCCACCGTCGCGAAGAATGCGATCGGCGCGCTCGTCCTCGGCGAATATGTCGACGGCAAGCTGGTTCCCTCAGGCCATGTCGGCAGCGGCTTCAGCGCGGCCGTCGCCCGCGAGCTGTGGCAGAAGCTCGATCCGCTGCGCACGAAGGGAGCATCCCTCAAGGACGAGACCGCCGTAACCAAGGGCGCCAAGTGGGTCGAGCCGGTCCTCGTCGCGGAGATCGAGTATCGCAGCCGGACCGGGACCGATATCATCCGCCACGCCACGTTCCGGGAACTGGTCGAGGGCGCGGATCCGAAGAAGATCGTGCGCGAAGCCTCCGCCCCGGCAACGCAGACGACGGAAACGGCGCCGCAGGTCAGGCTGACCAATCCGGGGCGGCTGCTGTGGCCGGAACAGGGCATCACGAAGCAGGGTCTCGCCGATTTCTACGCGGAGATTGCCGACTGGGTTCTGCCCCATATCGTCGGGCGGCCGCTGAGTCTCGTCCGCTGCCCCGACGGCGTCGAGAAGCAATGCTTCTTCCAGAAGCATCGCTGGGCCGGGCTGGGAAAGGCTGCCCGGGATGTGCCGGTCTCGAACGAGAAGGAGCCGGCGCTCGCCATCGACGACCTCACGGGTCTGTTGGAGTTCGTCCAGGCCAGCGTGCTCGAGATCCATCCCTGGGGCTCGCAGGCCGACCGGCCCGAGCTGCCGGACCGCGCCACCATCGATCTCGATCCCGGCGACGACGTGCCCTGGGACCAGGTGATCGACGCCGCCCGGGAGGTCCGCAGCCGGCTGTCCGATCTCGGTCTGCAGAGCTTCGCGAAGACCACCGGCGGCAAAGGCCTGCACGTCGTCTTCCCGCTCACACCGAAGGCCGATTGGGACACCGTCAAGGCCTTCACCCAGTCGCTCGCCGAGCGCATGGCGGCCGACCGCCCGGACCGCTACACCGCCAACATGGCCAAGCGCGAGCGCGGCGGACGCATTTATGTCGACTACCTCCGCAACGGCATGGGGGCGACGGCCGTCGCCGCCTATTCGACCCGCGCCCGCCCGGGCGCGGCCGTGTCGACGCCGCTCGCCTGGGACGAGCTTGGCCCCGAGATCCGCGCCAACCATTTCACCATCGAGAACCTGCCGAAGCGGCTGGCCTTCCTGGACCCGGATCCCTGGGCAGGAATTTCGTCCTTGCGTCAGGAACTGCCCACCGCCGAAGCAGTCCTCCCTAAACGCCAGCCGGCGGCGCCCGCTGTCGCGGCCAAATCGGCGCCGGCCTTCACGCCCGAAAACATCCAGCGCCTCGTGCCCGACGCCGTCGTGCCATCAAAGAATGCGCTGACCGCCTACTGGAAGACGATCGCGAATGAGGCACTCGAGTATCTCGGCCGCCGGCCGCTCAAGCTCGTGCGCTACGCCGCCGGCAAGACGTTCTTTCATCAAGGCCCGCTGCCGCCGGTGCCGGAGGCGGTGCACCCGCTCCGCGTCGAGACGCGCGCCGGCGGCGAGGGCGTGCGCCTCTGGGTCGACAGCCTCGACGGCCTGCTCGGCCTGCTCGAGATCGGCGTCGTTGAGCTGCATCCCTGGGGCGCGACCGTCGACGACATCGAGCGGCCCGACACGCTCGTCTTCGCGCTCGAGCCGGACGACGGCATCGACTGGAAGTTCGTGACGGAGACGGCGCTGCGGATGCGCGACCTGTTGAAGGCGGAAAGCCTCGACAGCTGGCCGAAGCTCACGGGCACCGGTGTCCATGTAATGGTGCCGGTCGTGCCCGACCTCGACTGGGACGAAGCGCACGGCTACAGCGAGGGCATTGCCAAGAAGCTCGCCGCGACCGCGCCCGAGCGCTACGTGACGACCCCGCCGCGCGACAAGTGGCAGGGCCGCCTCTATGTCAATTGGCTGTGCAACGGCCGCGGCAGCACCGCCATCGGCGCCTACTCACCGATCGCGCGCCGCGGCTTCCCGATCGCCGCGCCGGTCTCCTGGCGCGAACTGGAGCGGGCCATCGCCCCCGACGCCTTCACGGTTTCGCGGTTGCCCTCGCGACGTCGAGCGGCACGTCGCACTTGATCCGACTCCTGCCGAGGCAGGAGAGCAACTCCGATCTGCGGTGTGCCGCGGCAGTGTCGAGCGGACCGGATCGTGCGACGTCGAAGTTCCCTGGTGCGGTACTGACCGCTGCGTTAGCCTTCCGCCGCAAAGCTGCAAGGATGCACATGCGTGTGTTGCTGGTCGAGGATAACGAGCGCCTGGCGGGAGCCGTCGCGCAGCATCTGAAGGGCGCCGGTTTCGCTGTCGATCGAGTCGGCCTCGCCGCCGAGGCCGCGGCCGCCCTGGCCACCGCCCGCTATGACGCCATCGTGCTGGATCTTGGCCTGCCCGATGGGGACGGCATGCGGATCCTGGAAGCGACGCGCAGCCGCGGCGACGGCACGCCCATCCTCGTCCTGACCGCACGCGACGGGCTGGACGACCGCATCAACGGACTCAACGCCGGCGCCGACGACTATCTGCTGAAGCCGTTCGCCATGGGCGAACTGGTGGCCCGGCTGAAGGCGCTCCTGCGCCGGCCGGGCGCCGCCCTCGGCAGCACGCTCGAGGCCGGCAATCTCAGCCTCGACACCGTGCACCGCGCGGTCGAGGTGGCGGGCCGCCCGCTCCTCCTCGGCCGCCGCGAGCTGGCCTTGCTCGAGCTGCTGTTGCGGCGGGCCGGGCGCGTCGTCGCTAAGGGCGCGCTCGAAGAAGGCCTCTACGGCTTCGACGAGCCGGCCACCGCCAATTCCGTGGAAACGCAGATGTCGCGCCTGCGCAAGAAGCTGGAGACCGCAAGCGCGGCGATCACCATCCATACGGTGCGCGGCGTCGGCTATCTCCTCAGCGAACGCCGGCCGACATCGTGACCGGACGAACGACGTCGTTGCAGCAGCGCCTGGCCTGGCGGCTCGGCCTGTTGTTTCTCGTCATCTTCATCGCCGCCAGCCTCATGCTCTTCTTCCGCTATCGTTCGGACGAAGACGAGTTGGCGGCGGATCGATTGCTTCAGTTCATACACGACGTGACGGCCGGCCTGGCCGTTGGCTCCGACGGCCATTGGCGCGTCGATCTGCCGCCGGATCACGAACCGTTCGAGTTCGTGGTGCGCGACGCCAATGGCGCGGTGCTCGTCGCGTCGTCACCCCCTGCCGAGGCGCGCGTGGCCGATGGATTGGACGATGCGGGTTCAGGCACGCGCGGGCAGGGCGCAGGGCCGCTCAAACAGACGTTGACCGGCGCTTTCGCCCACATCGAGACGGCCGCCGGACCGGTCGTCATCGAGGTCGCGGAGGCGGAGACCGCCAACAGCGAAGAGGTGCGGCGCGCCGGACAGGAATCGCTGGAAGACGTCCTGCCGATCCTGGTGCCGTTCATTCTCGCGGCCCTCATCATCGGCGTGTACACCATCCGCAAGAGCCTGGCGCCGCTGGCGGCCGTGGCGCGGCAAGCCGCCGCCATCACGCCTAGCGAGACTCATCACCGACTGACGCAGGGAGGGTTGCCGCGCGAGTTGGAGCCGCTGGTCGCTGCGGTCAACGGCGCGCTCGACCGTCTGGATGAGGGCTTCCGCCGCCAGCGCGAGTTCACCGCTGACGCCGCCCACGAGCT
>AR_comb_assmDRAFT_10235006_pt1 | contig 11203 bp, 5 predicted proteins | sample ArasoioldDNA_FD_10543 | JGI IMG/M metagenome (IMG submission 10543) | reverse complement strand
GGTCGGAGCGTTCGTGCGGGAACACATGCTGGAAGAACTCCTCGCCGGTGAAGTACTGGAAGTATGGGTCGCAGACCCAGCGCTCGCATACCTCTTCGTCGGATAGGGCGAAAATGTGCTTGAGCAATAGAAGCCCCGATCACGAAGCGGGTCTTGATCCCGGGCCGGCCCTTGTCGCTGTAGAGGGGGCCGAAGTGCAGCGAATGACACGGCAAACGGGCTCGACACGCATGAGCTGGTGTTGCGTTGGAATTTTATGCCAAGCCGAATCCAGAGGCCACCATCAATGCGTCGGCATAAACTGCCTCATACTGATCAAGTATGGTGTCCGCACGATACTTCTTGGCCGTTCTTATGGCAGCGTTGCCAAGAGCGCGATGCCGGACAGGGTCGGTCAGGATCGCTCGCATGGCCTCGATGGCCATCCCCGGATCCCCCGGCGAAAACAGCAAGCCGTCGATCCCGTCCGTAATCAGCTCAGGCAAGCCACCGACGCGCGGCGCGAGCACTGGAATCCCGCTGGCCATTGCCTCAAGGGCGACGAGGGAAAAACTCTCCATTTGGCTGCTCACTATCAAGAGGTCCGACTGCGCCAGGATTGCCGGTACGTCGAGTGTGAGTCCGAAATAGCGCACATCTTCGCTAAACGGTGTTGAGGCCAGGCGTTGGCGCACTGCTCCCATCATTGGGCCATCGCCAACCATCCATAGCTCGGCAGGCATGGATTTTCTTAGCCCAACGAACATATCCGCCGCCAGGAGCGGATTCTTGATAGGCCGGAAGTTGGAGACATGGACCACACGACGCACCTTATCCCGCGTCATGTGTCCAGGGGCCCCCCTGGACAGCAACCGGAATGCCGGCACGTCTATGAAATTTCTGACGACTCGCGGCGGCTGGTCAAGGCCGAAAGCTTGAATGGCCAGTTTGGCATGGTGAGACGATACTGCAGTCAACTGATTCGTCTTGCAGACCGCTTCGAGGAGACCGGGCGGCGGTCCCGTTTCCAACGCGCAGGTGACATCCGTCCCGTGCAAAGTACCGACGACCGGTAGGACTTTTGAACCGATGCTGTCCGCGACGGACAGCGCAAGTCGAGCAAACGGGATACCGTAATGATAATGCAAGATCTGCAGTCCACGACTGACACAGACGTTTCGTACCAATGCGAGGTATGCCTCGTTTTGGAACTCGTTCCAGTTGGTGTAGAGAGAGGCTGGATGGCAATTGACCGGGACATCAAGAACAGAATGTTGACTGACGCCCATCAACTCGACCTCGGTGACCATCCTCGGTCGGTTCAGAGTGAATAGGTGTACCTCGTGCCCGCGCCGCGCCAAACGACCAGCGAGCTGCGCACCGATGCGCGCACTGCCGCCCCAGGAATCATGGCACATGACGCCTACTCGAAGCGCGGTGCTAGCATTTGACATTCGATATTGGTGTCGCTAGTCGCACACACTGGCGCCGTACGAAACGTCTGCAGAAGCAGCGATGTGGCTTAATAGTGCGTCATCGCAGATACAGAGACAAGATCGCGTCTTCGCACGCCCGGGGGGCGGGACTTCAGAGATTTTCCCGAGCCGCCGCGGCCAGAATCAGCTTAGCTATCCGGCGCCAGGTCGGCTTATGGCTTCGCCTGAGTCAGCCGCTTAACCAGGATTTCAAGTAACGATATGGCCATCAGCGAATTTGCTTTAAGCAGATCCTTGAACTGATCGCCACGAATGACCAGAAGCTCTACATCGCCTCTCGCCACCAGGGTAGCCGTGCGCGGCACGTTGCCGATAACCGCCATTTCGCCCGCACAAGCGCCTCGTTCTAGGGAAGCGACACGTTTCTTCAGTCCACCGTCAGTCTTGATAACGTCCACGAGGCCATTGTACACAAGGTACAACTCCGTGCCGACATCATTTTCTTGGCAAATGACTGTGCCATCCGAGTACCAGGACTCTGTCATAAGCCGCGCCGCTGCAATCAACTGCTCTTCTTGGCACGCCGCAAACAAATCAAGTTGCTTGAGGAACCCGGCGCGCTCGTGCAAGCGCGCGGTGGGCAGCGCCAGCAGGTTGGCAAAAAGACGGAACGCTCCCGCCACACCGGCTGGCAACTGACGAAAAAAGGAATAACCGACATAGATGAAATGGCCCCGCCCATATTGGCAAGTCAACAACCCCCCGCCTTTCGCTTGCTCTCCGGCATCCGCGCACTTCGCTAATGATCGGTAGCGCTTGTCCCAATCGCCGAAGAAGTACATGCCACGATCGTGTACCCAGCCATCGAAATCGCACTCGGCGATCTTGTTTGGAAAGCGGAATACGGGATGGTTCGGCTCGCTCATGGTGACCTTGGCGGTCTCATTGGTGACGCGATCGTGTGGCTGGTTGTATCGAAATGGGAATGGAGCGAATTCGCCATCTTGGTAACCATAGCCTTGGTACTGCACGATCAAGGTTCCACCGGAGTGTACGTAATTAAGAAGGCGTTTGGCATTATTTCTGAGTTCCTCGCGAAGCAAATAGGCGTTCGGCCCCACGACGATGACGTCGTGCACCTGCAAATCGCTATAGGCTAGGTCACCATCCGAGAGTTCCGAGAAGCTGACGCCGAAGCGACGCAAAGTCTCTCGAATTTCATCCTTCACTCCGCTGATGTATGCACAGCTTTGAGAGCTGGCCCAAGCGGTTCGGATGACCGAAACCTTGATTTCAGCGGGCGCAATGATGTTAGCTTCTTTGCTGCAGTTTGAAGCCGTTGGTGGACCTGGCAGGCCAAGCGCACCCATACGCACCGGTGTTACCGTGTATGAAAAATCTTGATCGTCTATCCGACAATTACAGCGCAGGATGTATAGTCCCTCGAGAATATCAGCTGGCAATTTGATCTCAAACCGGGCGTTAATGCTGTCTCCCACTTTCGATAGCGCGATCGCGATGAATTCCGGCTGAACGGTCCAGCCCGCAGGGACATCTAGTCGAATGTTTCCAACGATTGGCTTGTCAGCGTTGTTGATTGCCGCAACGTGCACTTCAATTGTCTGATTTTCTTGAGAAACGGGCCGAAATTCCTGAGTCAATTGGGGCTGTAGAGCGATCGGTGGCACCACGGCTACGGGAAACTCCCGGTAACCGCCGGGGAACGCCTGGCGCACGACCACCGGCCGTCGCAACGTCAATGCCGTCCCGTCGACGGAGACCCGGCAGGTGGCCTGCAATTCAGGTTCGCTGAATGGCCGACCCGCAGCCGCGTCATCCGGCCAGGTGTAGACGAATCCGTTACGAGCTGACCGCAACCAGTAGGGACAAGTGAACGCGGCCGTGGGTTTAGCCGTGACATGGCAGTCAAGCATAAGATCTGTTGATGCAGTGGCCGCTCTTGATTTTTCGACGTGCCAGCCTGTCGGCACGTCGAGATCAAAGTTGAGGGCGTCGATTGCGGCATCGCGGTGATTCCACAGTCGCACCTGAACAGAAATACGCGAATTCGGAGTTATCCGGCCCTTGTTGCTTATGCCTTCGAGTTCCAGCCCAAGGCATTGGGCGGCGACATCTTCGAAGTCTCGACAGCGCTCATCGAGGTAGAGTAGAACCGCGTCACGATACATTGACTCGGTGTCCGACTCGCGCTCCGAACGAATAGCCTCGCGCAGTAGAGTCAGGCCCTGCATCAAAGTGACGCCTGCCGCTCGCGGATCGGCTGCTCCTAGTACTGCAAGCGCCTCATCAACCGCTTTAACGACCATTCCCAACTGGTCCTTGAGTGCCGCGCCGGTTCTGGGAAGGCGTTCGGCGAGGCCGGCAAGGGTCGGATCGAAGCCGTCGAAGAACTCGCATTCGCGTTTTGGAACCGCAACGTGACTTTTGTGCAGCGTGAAGTAGTAATAGAAATCGCCGGAAGCCGGAGCCATTCCCAAGGCCTGAGTCTTATGGTTGTTGTACGCAAGCCACGCCATTTTCTGATAGGTCATGCCTGAAATCGGGTCGTACTCGCCGGTATTGATTCGCAAGGCGCCATTACGCTCCAACTCGGGGTTCAGTCGACCGAACAGGTTCAGTGCAGCCCCCGCGCTGTAATCGCCGCCCGTATTGTCGGTGGACAAATAGAACTTCGCGGGTTGCCACGGAGGAAGCCCTAGCGACGTCAATTCGGGGAACCTATCTGGCTTGGCGTCCGCATCGAAGGCGTCATATAGCGCCTCACCCACCGCTTGATGATGGCCGTGAAGGTCGCTGAGCGCACCCCGCCAGCGGCCAACCACAATCACCGGCTTGGCCTGGCGAATGGCGCGTACCAGTTCGCGCACCATTGTATCGCGTCCCCATTTGGAGAACGCATCGATTGAGCGCTTGCAATAACCGAAATCGAAAAATGGTCCAAAAAGCGCTTCGCCGCCGTCGTCACTTCTAGCCGCCAGGGTTTCCCACGTGCGATAGATTCCGAGCGCCTCGCCGGTATAGGGCCCCACCCGGTTCTGCCCGCCTTCACCTCGCGTGGCTGACCAGTAAAACACGCGAACACAATATTTGTGTGAAAGATAAGATAGTAAACCAATGTCCTCATCATCGGGGTGCGCTCCGCAATGAAGAACGGACGCCGCCATTCTCAAGCCCTTCACCCGATAGGCCAGCCAATCCATACTCAACGTAGCGTCTTGCATTTCTCCTCCACAAAAATCATATCATCGGCATCGCCACCCCGCTCGCTCAGGACCTACGATTATCTACTCATCCTCATTGCAAATAATTTTTTTGCCACGCTAATGGCTCGTAAAGGGGAACTGATAACAACCCGCTTACCATCAATCAGCGTCATTTCCCCGCAACTTGACAAAGTATGAACGCCGTCCGAATAAGGTGCGATCGGGCTAATCTCCCTAACCGCTTCCTCGGCAAATTCTTCCGGGGTCAGCTTATTGATGCGGTTTAGCACGATCCGCGCGCCATAGGTCCTCGAACAATCTTGGGTTGGACGATACAGGAAGCCTTCATGAGCAAAGGGTGTTCCAGCTGAGCGGGAAGAGCGCACGTCGGTCTTAACGGGGTTGCCATCATGAGGCCGCCAGGGACCGAGTAGGTCGTCAGCATACCATATGAACAGGTTGTGGAGAGATCCTTGGTGGCGGTTAGAACACAGCAGCCACCAGCGTCCTTCGTGCCGAAACAATGTGGGGTCGACAGCGTCGAACTGGTCTATCAAGGTGGAAAGCTTTTGCCAGACCCAAGGTGGGTCGATCGCGCGATACAGGGAGATCCCATGCGATTGCCACGACTCCGGGACACAGTAGAGAACGTCATCATGGCGAAATGTGTAGGGATAGGATAGGTGGCTCGGTAAGATTATCGCGGACCCCCTATCGTGTATTCGTAATGATCCCTGCTCTTTTATCAGCGAGAGCCACGAGATCGAGCCCTTGGCTGTGTCATAGTCGTACTCCTCGACCAGAACGCTGGTGGATGGCGTCGGGTTGTTCTCTCCGGTCGACGCGCAATGAAACGGATCGGCATAGTACCCGCCGCTGCGCGGCGACAGCAACCAATGGACATGGGGGAAGAATTTCGGGTCGAGAAATTTCGTGATGGGTGCTTCGACGACGCCAATGTTCCAATGATTTCGAAGGCAAAGTAAGCACGCGAAACGACGGAGCTGATGTTTCCAGAGCTTCCCGAGGAATCGGAGCATCTCCAAGTTACTGGGTGGGTAAAACATCGGTGCGTCTGTAGAGCTCGGTTGGGCCGCAAATGCAGAAATACGGCCCGCACGAATCTCCTCGCAGACTTGCGCCGGCCAAGCGGAGGATTCACCGTAGACTTGCGAGATGTTCGCGACATAGGAGTGCCGAGCGGTCCTGAAATAACCTCGGCGTAACACTATGCCTCCGTCAAGTCGGTCGGTCAGTCGCTGCAGTATGGCGCCGGTTACGGGGTCGTCGTGGTAGATCTCCCAGAAGCCGGCTGGCGATCCGCGGTATTTTTTTTCGTCGTCATGATGGAATGACCAAACGCCATAACGGGGGACTTCCAGGATTTCACCGCGAATGATGTTAAATCCAAAACGTAATATGAAATCGAGATCATAAGAACCAATCGTTGCTATCGATTTGGCATCGAAAATTTGTGAGAACTTGCCGCGCAAAGCTATCGTTGGAGTCAATCGAGGGACGTCCCTGAAGATGTTCTGCTGATCTAAAATCTGGCGGGGCCATCGGCGGAACCAAGAGCGCCGATAGAGCGTATAGAGCCAGCGGCGGAATGGAACCTTGCGCAACGGTTTTGTGCTGGTTTCTGCATCCCGATCAACGATCAATAATGCTAGCCGTACATTGTCGAGCTCCAATAGTTGACGGACGCAGTCGGCCTGCCAAGCTTCCAATCGGCGGCCGTCGCACATCACACCAAAGCGGATCACGGGTGCAATCCGGATGGCAGGCTCATGGCGGGTCGAATGACGCCCTGAGCGATCGCTCGTCAGAATTTCGGGCTCGGGCATCTATCCTAAAATCGCAATCGCAGCCTTTGGACAGCGAATGCCTTCATGCATTGATAGGCGCACGCTTGCAGCGGCCCGTGCCCACCTGGGAAATGGCCGGTAAACCCGAGCGGCTGGTCGCTCACGAGGGTCTTCCGATACGCTCTTCATTCCACGCGTTCAACAGGTTGAAGGATCTTAGGCGCACCGCTACTCGTTACGACAGCCTCGCGTGAAATTACCTCAGCTAGCTATCCTCGGCGGGCGCGATTAGCTCCTCCCTTCGGATCGGGGTGGCGCCTCGATCGACGGCGGATAGCCGGTCTAACACCTTATGTAGCACGGCAGCGGCATGATTGCGATCATCAGCGGACATCGCGTCGAGGTCGAGGTCCAGTTTAAGACTGGTATGTTCCTCGTGGATGAAACCGCGGACCGTGCGGAGATTCTCATAGGTTTCCACGACTTGATAAATAGTTACAGGGTAGGCGATGCCCTTAACCGAGATGTGCCCACGCTCTTCGCAGTGGATCCGCTGGCGAACTGCCGCGTAAGTTTCATACGATATGAGGATTTCGCCCGGTGTGGCGGCAGCTTCGAGCCGCGACGCGAGGTTCACGCCGCTGCCGATGATCGTGTAGTCCATTCGATCCTCGCTGCCGAAGTTCCCGACGGTGCAATATCCTGTATTGATTCCGATCCGGCACTGGAGGGGTTTTTCAATACCCGACGCCCGCCACAGTTCCTGCAGCTCGCGCATTCTTTTGCGCATGGCGATGGCCATCTCAACACAGGCGACCGCGTCCTCTTTGACGCCGCGTGTCTCGGGATCGCCAAAGAAAATAACAATAGCGTCACCGACGTACTTATCGATCGTCGCTCCGTAAGAGAGAGCGATTTGCGACATTTCGGTCAAATAATGGTTCAGTAGTCGCGTCAGATCCTCGGACTCGAGCCTATCTGCCGTTTCCGTAAACCCCGCGATATCCGAGAAAAACACCGTCAGTTTTTTCCGGCGACTCGCGATTTTGACTTCTTGCTTGCCGGTGAAAATTGACTCATAGACCTGAGGTGAGAGATATTTCGCGAGCTGACTTGAGAGCTGCTCTAAGGCTCTCGATTTTTCCGCCAGCTGGTTTTCGCGTTGCTTTAACTCGGTGATGTCCGAGTAGACGGCCACCGTGCTGCCATCATCGGTCTTGCGCTCGCTCACCAGAATCCAGCGGCCGTCGCCGCGCCGCTGGACGTACGGGCCCGTCGGTTGGTGGTGACGGGCTAGGCGTTCTCTGACCCAGTCCTCGACTTGGCCCTCGGCATCCTTGATATATCCGCACTCGGCGGCGCGCCGTATGATGTGTTCGAAACTCATGCCGGGCGATATCTCTACGCCGCCATCGGGATAGAGGAGCGTTTGGTACTTGCTGTTGCACAGGACGAGGTGATCCTCGCTATCGTAGAGCGAGAACGCTTCGGAGATACTTTCAATCGCGACGGCCAGTCGCCGGCGGCCTTCACGAATCTCTCTCTGGTTTGCCTTCTGGAGCTCAATCGCCGTGTCACGGAAGACACCGAGAGCCTCGGCCATCCGACCGATCTCGTCGCTGCGATCGCGACCGGGCACGTCGATGGATGTGTCTCCGGCCGCTAGCCCGCTCATCGCGCCAGTAATCCTCTCGATTGGCCTCACCACTTGAGGGACCACATACCGCATTGTGATCAGGACGGCCCCCGTCAAGCTCACAGCTGTGATTAGGAGAAGCAGTAGCCGGCCATTTTGGATGGCATTAGCAGCGCGAAGCGCCGCAGCATCACTGTTGCTCTCGGCGGTCATGACCAGTTCTGCAACTTCTTTGCCGAGTTGCAAGAGGAGAGAACTGCTAGTCTCCAAAGATGCCTGAGCAGCCGCGACTTTTCGTAGCTCTTCGCGTCGCAAATCGAAAAGATTGCCTGTGGAAGCGCCGAAGCCGATCAGGGTTTCGGTGAGCCCTTTGAGAGGGCTTTCTCCGGCGGGGGCGGAAAGCTGTTCGAGCAGTTTCTTAGCGTGGTTCGCTGCCGCATCGAACCGCTCCTCAAGAGGTTGCAGCGAGCTCGGATCGGGTACGCCAGCCGCCTGGTTCAGCAGACCTGCGGCCAAATTGCCTTCAGCTCGAAGTGTCAGTAGTACTTGCAGGGTTCTCACCCCACCCAGGACCAGGCCGGTAATCGCTTCCGTGGTCTTGGCCGTCACGCCCTCACTCATGCTTACAAGGTCGAAACCAGCGTCGTCCACCATCGGGGCAAGTTTCTCAAGCAGAGCTCGATGCGCTGACTCCGTGGCCGCCTTCATTTTCTCTCGCTTGGCCTCTAACGACGGCCGTTTCTCGACGGCAGCCCGAAGCTCTTGGGACCTTACCTCGAAAATATTGTCCGCGCTGCTACCAAGTGAAATCAGCGCCTCGCTCGCCTCACGCAGGCGCTCGTTCTCCGGCGATTCGTGCAATGTCCGAAGACTACGTTCTATCGCTCCCGCCGCCGCAGAGAAGCGCTCGCGGAAAGGCGGGATTAGGGCCGAATCATCGACACTTGCCGCGCCGATCAGTAGACCTGCGGCCAGATTGGCGTCGGCGCGCAACGTCAAAAGTGCCTGCAAGTCATGTACTCCGCTCTCGACTAGACCTGTGATAGCTTCCTTGTTCTTGGTCGTTAGGTCCTCACTGGTAATAACAAGGTCAAAACCGGCATCATCCACCAAAGGCTCAAGAACGTCTTGGAATTTGGAGTGCAGGGCGGCTAGATTGGCGACCGCACTCTCCCTCTGCGCGCCTAATCGCAAGTGCTGTCCAACAGCGCTGTCGAGTACTTTGAGTTCGGTTGCGATCTTGTCTTCAATCTCCATCACATTGGCGAGCTTTGCCCCTGCCATCCCCGATTTGAGCTCATGGATCGCGGCGGAGAGTTCACTCAGCCTCTGTACGAGCTTCTGTTGTTCCTGCGCTCGCTCCCTCTCGTTGCGACTCGCGACAAGTGCTGGAGCCGTTGCCGCGATCTCAGCACTCTTCTCAGCGAGGCGGAGCGAGGCCGCCATGCCGGCTAGGCTTTCCGTGGTGATCCGAGTTACCGATCTGTCGATATCAGTAAAGGCGTACCATGCTACTGCGGTCGCGCCGCAGGTCAGCATGGCCAGACTGGCGAAAGCGAGAAAGAGCTTACCCTTGACGCCAAACGGCATCCTACCGTCGCGCTTGCGACCGACGAAGGCCAACTTGGAACTAAGGGCCTCGGTGGTGGCTGCCCCGGATGGCACTCGATCTGCTTCGCTCATTGCGGCATGTCGTCAACAGAAGCGACTCGGCACTGATCGACCGAAGGGTTTCCGCGCTGCGGTTCACCTCAACGCTCTAGGCGATCAATCGGCTTGAAGCTGCCATCCGCCTGGATCACGGTGAAGAAAACCTTGTCCATACCTTGGTTATCGTCTAGCCCATAGGATAGCGTGATCCCGCCAAGATCGAACGTGCCGACCTCTTTGATCGTCGAGAGCAGCCCCGCACGTGTAATGGGACCCTTCATTTTTTTTAATGCTTCAACAATCAATCGGCCGACCATGTATCCCTCGAGCGAGACGAAGCCAATCTGCGCGTCCGGATTCCCCGCCTTTAGCGCTCTTTGGTACCGCGCAACGAGCGGCAGACTCGTGTCCCAGGGAAATGGAACAACCTGGGTCACAAAGACGCCCTTCCCATCCTCGCCAAGTTCCTTGGCAAGTGCATCGGCGCCCACAAATGAGATGTTGACGAACACGGCGTTGAGCTTGAGCCGGCGTGCTAGCTTGATGAATTCAGCGCACGGTTTGTAAGCGCCGACCATAACGATCGCCTGAGGATCCGCCTTGCGAATGTCCAGAAGCGCGGTCTTCACCGCGCTCGTATTGCGCTCGTAAGTCCCTTCGGCGACCAGCTTCATGCCGCGCTTCTCCATCGCCTTCTTCACACCAGAGAGCCCGGCGCGGCCGAACGTGTCATCCTGGTAAAGAATGGCGATCCGCGACGTACCGAGATCTTTGGTGAGGTGCTCGATCCAGGCCTCCGTCTCCTGATCATACGAACTGCGAACGTTGATCACGTTATCAAACGATGGATTGCGCAGAAAGGCTGCGCCCGTGAAGGGCCCGATAAATGGCACCCCCTTTTCAGTGGTGATCGGCTGCGCCGCGTTGGAGGTCGGCGTACCCACCTCGCCGACCAGCGCGAATACCCTCTCTTCGTCGATTAGGCGCTTGGTATTGGCGATCGCCTTTCCAGGATCGTAGCTGTCGTCATGGGAGATCAGTTCAAGCTTGTGACCACTAATTCCGCTTGCGGCGTTGGCCTCGTTGAAAGCGGCGAGAATACCTTCCCGCATGCCTAGGCCCAGGGCCGCTGCCGGCCCATCAAAAGCCGCCGACTGCCCGAAAACGATTCGGTCGTCAAACACTCCTGGCTCGCCGTAGGCCGCAGCATTGAGGAACGACATCGCGCCGAAACCAAGCATTCCAGCGAATGCAGCCCCTTTGAACCTGCGCGTCATGACACCCTCCCTTGCGCAGTCCTGAGGTGTCGCGAGTTGTGTTGGAATTTACCGACACGTGTCGGGCGGGGCAAGGCTATCTAGAAGCGTGCATAGCAACCAACGCCAGCTGTTTCCAGGGCATGTTGAGCCTGATGCCAGGCGCTGTGCGGATCGCCGGCCTTTACAACATGGGCAACCCCGTAGTCCCTCC
>AR_comb_assmDRAFT_10916737_pt1 | contig 11205 bp, 11 predicted proteins | sample ArasoioldDNA_FD_10543 | JGI IMG/M metagenome (IMG submission 10543) | reverse complement strand
ATTGGTGCCTTCGCGGAACCCTTCTCGAACTACGCGCCGTCATATCTCTACTTGCTGGCTCTGGTCAGTCCGCTTGCCGGCCTGATGAACGAAGTCAGTGTTATCAAGACCCTTTCCGTGGTGGCGACGGGGCTGCTGGTGCTCGCCGTCCGTCATCTCCTCAAGGTCTCCGGATGCACCCGCAATGGCGAGGTGGCAATCTGGGCGGCGTTGCTGCCTTCGGTGGCCGTGAATGCAGCCGGGTTCGCCCAGTGCGACGCGATCTGGTCGACCGCCTGCGTGATGGCAGTGGCGAGTGCGATTTCCCGTAAGCCCCTGGCCATGCTGATTTGGTTCGGCGTCGGCGTTGCATTCAAGGCGCAAGCGATTTTTCTCGCACCCTTCGTTGCCCAGAGGCTCTTCAGCGAAAGAACGCCGCTCGTGCTATGGCCGGTTCCGGGCCTGGTCTACGTCACCGCCACTCTGCCGGCGGCGCTTGCGGGATGGCCGTTTTTCGATCTTCTCACCGTCTATCTGCGGCAGGCGGAATGGAACCCCGAATTCATAAGCAATGCCTCAAACTTGTGGGCAGCCGTTCAATACTTCGCGCCTGAGGCCGGCTTGCAATGGCTGTGGCTTGGAATGCTGGCGGCCGCCGCTGCGTCGGTGCTCTTCGCCTTTGCCTTTCATCGCGTTGAAGGCACGCCGGTGAACCTGGTCGCGCTGGCCCTGCTTTCGGCGATGATCCTGCCCTTCCTGCTGCCCAAGATGCACGAGCGGTTCTTCTTCCTGGCCGACGTGCTGGCGCTGGCGTACGCGGCCCTTCGGCGCGACCGCCTGAGCTGGTTGGTCTTCGTGCTGGTTGAGACGGCGTCGGTGGCCGCGCTCGGCGGGATGATGTTCCGGCTTCAGCTTCCGCCCGTAATCGGTGGCGTGATGATATCCGCAGCGATCCTGATCCTGACGCGGACCTTGCTGTATAGCAGGCGTGTGAAGTCCCACGGCGAATCTCTTCTGCTCGCTCGGCTCGATCCGGCCTGACGAAGCATCGTGCTCCATCTGACCGCAACCTTGTGGCGTTGGAGCGGGGAGGGCGGCAGCTGGCACTTCCTCACAATCCCCGAGGATCTCTGCGGTGAGTTTCGCGCTCAGAGCCTTCTTCGGCGTGGCGGTTTCGGCTCAGTACGCGTGGAGGCCAGAATCGATGACGTGACGTGGCGCACGTCCGTCTTTCCGCAGAAGAGCGGCGGCTACATCCTGCCGGTGAAGGCAGACGTCCGCCGTCGGGCCGACATTGGCCCGGGCGAAGAAGTCGATCTGACGCTGGAGATTATCGAAGGCTAGTCGTGGCGCAGAGAGGCGGCCGACTGCTCGTACCCTTTTGCCATCTTCCGAAGAATGTCGCGAGCGGCCGAATCGTCGGTCGAATTCGCAAGTCGCCGGCAGCGCGCCGCCTGCTCGCTCAATGCCTCCGCCTGCTCATCGCTGATGTCGACGAGCATGTTGATCGCACCGGTCAGCTCGCCAGCCTTGTTGAACATGGGCGTGGGATAGGGGCGGAAGGCTACGCGGCTGCCGTTGGGACGCATGGCAACGGCAACTTCCATCCGGATGGATCTCTTTTCCCTGATCGCCGTGGCCATGGGGCATTGTTCGTGGGGGAGGGGATCACCCTCCAGGGTGAAAAGGCGCCAGGTTACGCACCATCGGTCGCCGCCCAGCTGGGGCTCACGCCCGGCAAAGTCTATACACGCCTGATTCCAATAGGTTACGAGACCTTCTGCATCAGTCGTATAGATAGGTATCCGGATTTTATCGAGCTCAGTCCGGTATCCGTCACCATCCTCAATGGCAGCCAGCGCACTGTCGAGCAGTGCGTCAGTTTGGCTGGAGTCCAGCATCTCAGTCTCGATTATGCCCACGATCCCTCGCGACCTGAAACCTGCGCAGGGCAGTGAGGTTCCTACCTTGTTTGCGGATTCTTCGGTTCAGTCGAGACTGTGTTAGGTCCGCAACAGAGCAATTAGCGGAGACGCTTGGCCAGCAGGCTTCCATCCGGCGCCGACTTCACATCGAAGTTGGGAACAGAACGGATGAGGTCCGACAGGCGGGTAAAGCCGTAGTTACGGGCGGCGAAGCTGGACACGGCCGTGGCGCGCTGGCCGAGCTCTGAGAGGGACGCATATCCCTCGTCATCCCGCTTGGACGCCTTGTAGGCCTGCCCAAGCAGGTCGACCAACTCGTCATCGACCGGCCGCTCGGCATCCGTGCGCTCTTCCGTCTCGGACCTCTCGTTGGGCAAGTGCAGCGCGGCTACGTCGAAGAAGCGCGAGCAGGCCTGGCGGAAGCCGAGCGGAGTCTTGGTGGTCCCGAAGCCGTACACCGGCAAGCCTTCCTCCCGGATCCTCTGCGCAAGGGGAAGGAAGTCACTGTCGCTCGACATGATCCCAAAGCCATCAACATGGCCGCGATACAATAAATCCATCGCATCGATGGTCATGCGCATGTCTGTCGCGCTCTTTCCCTTCGCGACGTCGAACTGTTGCATGGGCACGATCGAATGAATCCCGGTCAGGTTCCCCCAGCCCTTGAGGCTGCTTTTCGCCCAGTTCCCGTAGGCACGCCGCACGTTGATCGCACCCAGCTCGCCCAGAACCAGAAGCACCTCGTCCAGATGCTCGGGGCTTGCATTGTCCGCATCGATCAGGAGCGCGATATTGTCTTCGCGCTCGTCGTGCCTGTCGCTCATGTTCCGAATCCATTCATGTTGTCGTGCCGTAATGATCATGCGGGAACGAAACGCCTGTTGGACCGCTAAACCCGCATTGGGAGGAATACCCGGCTTGGAGGATCAGTCGATGAAGAAAGTTGCACTCAGTATGGCGCTCGCGGCGAGTTTGAGCGCGTGCGCAACCAATCCCTACGGGTACAACGACCCGTATTACGGCAACAATACCAACAATGAACAGGCCCGCCGCGCGGCGACGGGCGCTGCGCTCGGTGCAGCCGGCGGCGCGGCAGTCGGCGCTGTGGTCGGCGGCGTGAGCCCGGTCGAGGGCGCAGTTGCAGGCGCCATCCTCGGCGGCGTTCTCGGTGCGGTCGTCAAGGGCAAGCAGTACTACCGCGACACGCGCGGCTACTGTTACTACGTCGACCAGTACGGTCGTCCGGTCTACGACTACAACACCCGCTGCTAGTTCAGCGGACTACGGGCTAGGCGGGGCGGAACGTGTTGTCCGCCTCGTCGAGCACGTAGAGTTTTCCATCAGCAATGGAGAAGTGGCAGCCGTGAAGCGTGAGCTTCCCGGCTTTTTCGCGTTCGGCGACGAAGGGGAAGGTGCGCAGGTTCGATAGGGAGACCTGTACCGCCCGCAGCTCCATTTCAGTGAAGGCTTCTGCATCGAGCACGGGGTGTTCGGCGCGGACGGTATCCCGCGCTCCCTCGAGCAACTTGACCCAGCTGGCGATGAAATGACCTGCGCCGTGCGGAGCGCCGTCAAATTGACCGGTCAGCGAAGCTGCGCAGCCGCCGCAGGAGCCATGGCCGAGAACGATCACCTCTTCGACTTCAAGCTGGGTGACCGCGAACTCCAGCGCGGCCGACACACCGTGATTGCCAGGAGTCGTCTCGAACGGCGGAGCGAGCGCGGCGACGTTGCGCACGACGAACATCTCGCCCGGTCGAGCGTCGAATATGATCGCCGGCTCAGTCCGGCTGTCGGAACAGGCGATGATCATCACCTTTGGGCTCTGGCCCTCGGCAAGCTCTGCCCACCGTTCCCGCTCAATCTTCCACTCATTGCCGCGAAAGCGGCGATAACCCTCGACCAAGTCGGCGAAACGCGTCATGCCTAGCCCGCTAGCCGCACCCGGGGAGGGGTGGCAAGCGGCGGGTCCAGTCGCTATCTGGCGCCCATGAACGCTCCAACCGCAGTTCCCAGGCAGCGCAAGCCGGATTGGATCCGGGTCAAGGCGCCGACGAGCCCAGGCTACGCCCAGACGCGCGACCTGATGCGCTCGCTGGGTCTCGCCACGGTTTGCGAAGAGGCCGCTTGCCCGAACATCGGCGAGTGCTGGACCAAGAAGCACGCGACCGTGATGATCCTCGGCGACACGTGCACGCGGGCCTGTGCCTTCTGCAACGTGAAGACCGGCATGCCCCGCGCCGTGGATCCCCTGGAGCCGGAGCATGTCGCCATTGCGGCAGCCGAGCTTGGGCTCGAGCATATCGTCATCACTTCGGTGGACCGTGACGATTTGCCCGACGGAGGCGCGTCGCAGTTCGTCAAGGTGATCAACGCGCTTCGAAAGAACACGCCGAACACTACGATCGAGATCCTGACGCCCGATTTCCGCAACAAGAGCGAGGCGGCCGTCGAGGCGATCGTCGACGCCGGTCCGGACGTCTACAACCACAACCTGGAGACCGTGCCGAGGCTCTACCCGACGATCCGTCCGGGCGCGCGTTACTACGCTTCGCTCCGCCTGCTGGAGAGCGTGAAGCGCAGGGCTCCGCACATATTCACCAAGTCGGGTATGATGGTCGGCCTCGGCGAGCAGCGCCTGGAGGTGCATCAGGTGATGGACGACATGCGCTCAGCGGGCGTCGATTTCCTGACCATGGGCCAATATCTGCAACCGACGCCGCGCCATGCGAAGGTCGAGGAATTCGTCACTCCGCAGGCATTCGACGCTTATGCGGCGATCGCGCGGGCCAAGGGCTTCCTGCTCGTCGCAGCCTCACCGCTGACGCGATCGAGCTATCACGCCGGCGACGACTTCAAGAAAATGCAGGCGAACCGCAACGCGCAGCTGGAGCGGGCGAACGGCTGATGCCGCGTCACACCGAGACGAAACATCTTCCATACACACCCGACCAACTGTTCGACTTGGTCGCGGATGTTGCCCGGTATGACGAGTTTTTGCCTTGGGTCGTGGCCGTTCGTGTCCGCTCGTCGAGCCAGACGGAAACGATCGCGGACCTCGTCGTTGGCTTCAACGCCTTCAAGGAGCGCTTTACCAGCCGCGTCATGAAGGAGGGGCCGAACCGAATCTGCGTCGATTACATCGAAGGCCCGCTCAAATATCTCCACAATGAGTGGAAGTTCGACCCGGCGCCCGAGGGAGGGACCAATCTCTGCTTCTCGGTCGATTTCGCCTTCCGCTCGCGGATTTTCGAGGCGCTCGCAGGCCAGATGTTCGACCGCGCCCTGCGGCGGATGACGCGCGCCTTCGAGGAGCGCGCGGCCGCGCTTTACGGCATCAGCAGCTCAAGCGCACAGAGCGCCGCCTGAAGCCGGACACCGGCTCGGCTGGCCTCGTCGAAAAGCTTCTGGTCTGCATGAATTTGTGACGGGTCCTTGCCGCGATCGGCGCGAGCGAAGACGACCGTGCCGACCGGCTTCCCAGGGGTTCCGCCGCCGGGACCAGCGATCCCGGTTATCGCGACCGCAATGTCGGCTTCCGATGCCTGAAGCGCGCCGCGGGCCATCGCCCAGGCCGTTGCAATGCTGACTGCGCCGAACGTCTCGACGACTTCCATGCTTACGTGAAGATCAGCGATCTTGGCCGCGTTTGAATACGTAACGTATCCCGCCTCGAAGACGTCCGAAGAGCCGGGAATCTCCGTAATGGCAGCGCTGACGAGGCCGCCGGTGCAGCTTTCCGCCACGGCGATGCGCTTGCCGGCGGCACGATTGGCCTCGACGACCTGTCGTGCCTTGTCGACCAGCACGTCTGGAAGGAGGAACTCGCTCATTGCCCGATTTCCAGGCGAATGCTGGTGACTGCCTGGGCGGCCATCCCCTCGCGCCGGCCCGTGAAACCCAGGCCTTCGGTGGTCGTTGCCTTCACGCTCACCTGTTCAAGCTTCACGGCCAGGACCTCCGCAATCCGCGTCCTGATCGCTGAACGATGGGGACCGATCTTGGGCTCCTCGGCGATGATCGTGACGTCAACATGATCGATGATCCCACCGCGTTCGCGCACGAGATCGGCGGCGTGTCGCAGGAATAGGTCCGAGGACGCTCCCTTCCATTGTGCATCCGACGGAGGGAAATATTCTCCGATGTCGCCGAGTCCCGCTGCGCCCAGGAGGGCATCGGTGATCGCGTGGAGCACCACATCCGCATCGCTGTGGCCGGTCAACCCGCGCGAGTGCGGAACGGCGATACCGCCGAGCATGATCGGTCCGTCGCCGCCGAAGGCGTGAACGTCATAGCCCATGCCTGTTCGGGGGATGAGGCGCGATGCTACTATCGCCTCGGCACGATCCCAATCGCCCGGCGTGGTGAGCTTTTCGAGCATCGAATCACCTTCTACCGCCGCAACCTTGAGGCCCGCTGTCAGCATGACGGTGGATTCGTCGGTCGGCGAGCCGCGGCCCGCTTCCGCGTAGGCGTAGATGAGGTCCTCCACCTGAAAGGCTTGCGGCGTCTGCACGCGCAGCATCCGCTTGCGATCGACCGGGCTGTCGAGAACCGTGTCTCCGAGCGCGAGCGTATCGGCGACCGGCAATACGGGTACTGCACCGTCATTGCGGTCGAGCACCGCAAGCAACCGGTCTACCACAGCCGGCGGGCAGAAGGGGCGTGCCGCATCGTGCACGAGGACCGCACCGTCTCCGATCGCCTTCAGGCCGTTGAGGACGCTGTCCGACCGCTCCGCGCCGCCTCGAATGAGATCGCCGACCGACAGCCCTGAAAGTGCGTCGAGGGCCATCTGGTTTTGACCCTCACCGATCACGACGCGCACCTGGTCGATCGACGGGTGCCCGGCAAGCGCCTCGACCGCCCAACGCAGAACCGGCTTCCCTCCAAGGGGGCGATATTGCTTGGGCAGCTCGCCGCCCAGGCGCTCGCCTCTGCCGGCGGCCACAATAAGAGCAGTCACGGTCATTAGACGGCGGCCTTACGGCGGCTTGCCTTGTCCGCCAAGGGCCGTTCCCCTACATGCGCCCTATCCATGACCGAGCTGAAGCCCATCTCGATCGGACCAGTCCAGATCGCGTCGCCAGTGATTCTGGCTCCGATGACTGGCGTCACCGATCTGCCGTTCCGAAAGATCGTGAAGCGGTACGGTGCCGGCCTGACGGTCAGTGAGATGATTGCGAGCCAGGCGATGATCCGCGAGACGCGGCAGTCGCTGCAAAAGGCTCTGTGGGACCCCGCCGAGGAACCGGTCTCGTTGCAGCTCGCCGGCTGCGAGCCCGACGTCATGGCAGAAGCCGCGAAGCTGAACGAGCAGCGCGGCGCTGCGATCATCGACATCAACATGGGCTGCCCGGTTCGCAAGGTCGTCAATGGGGATGCAGGATCCGCGTTGATGCGCGACCTGCCATTGGCTGCGGCCCTCATCGAAGCGACCGTGAAGGCCGTTAAGGTCCCGGTGACGCTGAAGATGCGCATGGGCTGGGATCATTCGAGCCTTAATGCGCCCGAACTCGCTCGGATTGCCGAGGACCTCGGCATTAAGATGATAACGGTTCACGGCCGCACCCGCTGCCAGATGTACAAGGGAAATGCGGATTGGGCCTTCATACGCAAGGTGAAGGGCGCAGTGTCGCTTCCAGTGATCGCCAACGGCGACATCTGCTCGATCGAAGACGCACGGACCGCGCTCGACCAGTCCGGCGCCGACGGCGTTATGATCGGCCGCGGAGCCTACGGTCGCCCCTGGCTTCTGGGCCAGACGATGGCCGACCTCGGCGGGGGAGGAACCAAGCCGGATCCGACCCTCGATGACCAATTGTCGACCATGCTCGAGCAATATGAGGACATGCTGTCCCTGTACGGCAGCCACACGGGCGTGAACCTCGCACGCAAGCATATCGGCTGGTACACGAAAGGCCTTCCCGGCTCGGCGGAGCTTCGCAACACGGTGAACCAGCAGGAGGACCCCAAAATCGTCGTCGATATGCTGCGCACCTTCTACGCTCCCTGGCTTTCGCGAGCGGCTGCCTGAAAAAGCTGCCGGTAGGCCTCACCCACTGTGTTTTTTGTGCAACTGCCGTGCTAGGCGACCCCCGTGGACGCGCCTGCCGCCGAATCGCAGTTGAATAGGAACGACTTCGCCACCTGGCTCGCTCGAAACCGGGCGACGGGCCGGGTATCGCGCTTGGCGACCCTGGGCGTTGCAGCCGTGCTCATCGGGACGGCCGTTTTCAGCGTCTGGGTGCTGATCGGCAGCGCGCAGCCCGGATCCCTGCTGTCGCCCCCGCTGATCGCGCTGCTGCTGGTCGCGAACCTCATCCCGGCAATCGCACTGATGGTGCTCTATTCGCGCCGCGTCGCCCGGAAGCGCGCGGAAAGGGAAGGGCTCGGAAGCGGCAAGCTGCACGCACGCCTCGTTACGCTTTTCTCGATCCTCGCGGCCGTTCCGACCGTCCTCGTCGCGATCTTCGCCTCGCTGCTATTCCAGAGCGGCATGGAATTCTGGTTCTCCGATCGCGCCCGCAACATGCTCGAAAATACGGTCGCGATCCCGCAAGCCGCCTATAAGGCGGAGGAGGAGCGCGTCGCGACCGAGACGGTCACCATGAGTGGTGACATTGCGGAATATCTTCGCCTCGCCGCGATCGACGATCCGCGGTTTGCGGAGGGCTTCCTCCGCCAGGTCCTGAATCGCTATTTGTCGGAAGCCGTCATTATCAATGTTTCCGACCAGGGCGTCGTCCAGTCGCTGGCGCTCGTGAACCCGTACGACCGCGATCTCCAATCAACGGTGACGGCGGACCGCATCACCGCGCTTCAGAACCGGCGCGTGGTGAATGTGAATTCGTCGGACAGGATCGGTGCTCTGACGAAGCTCGATTACGGGCCGAACACCTATCTTTATGCTGCTCGTGTCTTCGACCCTGACTTCGAGAAGCAGATCAACCGCGGAAATCAGGTCCTCAAAGACTATCGCTCGCTGTTGGAGCGGTCGAGGACCAATCAGCTGCGGTTCAACGCTGCACTGCTCCTCGTCGCGATCATCATCGTCGCGCTTGCGATTGTTGCGGCGTTGAAGCTTGCCGACAGGCTGGTCCGTCCCGTCGGGCAGCTCGTTACGGCAGCCGGACGGATCGAGGAGGGAGATTTCTCAACGCGTGTTCCGGTGGCCAACACGCTGGACGAGATCCAGACACTGGCCAGCGCCTTCAACCGCATGTCGGGCCGCCTGGAGGAGCAGACGGGGGCCTTGGTTGCGGCCAATACCCAGCTCGAGACCCGCCGAGCCTTCACGGAGGCGGTGCTTTCCAGCGTAACCGCCGGCGTCGTCGCTCTGGACGCGAACAAGCGCATCCTGCTGATCAATCGGTCGGCCGAGAACCTGCTTCAGCGCGAACAGGAGGCGCTGGAAGGCGTGCTCCTGGCGGATGTTTCGCCCGAGCTCGACGAGTTCATGCTTGGCGAGCAGCGCGAAGCCGACGTCCTGCTGACGTCGGGATCAGGACAGCGCACGCTTGCAGTGAAACGCGTGCGTTATCATCAGGGTGCAGTCATTACCTTCGATGATATCACAGACCAATTGTCGGATCAGCGCCGCGCCGCTTGGTCGGATATTGCTCGCCGTATCGCGCACGAGATCAAGAACCCGCTGACGCCGATCCAATTGGCAGCGGAGCGCCTTCAGCGCCGCTTCGGCAAGGAGATCTCGTCAGACGCCGAGACATTCGAGCGGCTCACCGGGACGATTGTCCGCCAGGTCGGTGACCTCCGGCGGATGGTCGATGAATTCTCGAACTTCGCCCGCATGCCCAAGCCGATCTTCCGGCTTGAGAATGTGCATGACATCGCCCGCCAGTCGCTCTTCCTGCATGAGGTGGCGCATCCGGGCATCGGCTTCACTTTGACTCCGCCTCAGGGAGAGTTCCGGATGGTCTGCGACCGCCGGCAGCTCGGGCAGGCACTCAGCAATGTGGTGAAGAACGCCGTTGAGGCGATCGAGGCCCGAAAGAGCAGGGGAGAGCACAACCTTGCCGGCGACAAGGTGGACTTGAAGATCCGCGAAGACGATGGGCATCTGATCATCGACGTTACGGACACAGGCGTAGGATTACCCGAAGATCGCGAGCGCCTGACGGAACCCTACATGACGACGCGCGTGCGCGGGACGGGACTCGGTCTCGCAATCGTCAAGAAAATCGTCGAGGAGCATCTCGGCGAAATCGCCTTCCTGGATCGGCCCGGCGGCGGAACGCATGTCCGGATCGCCTTCGACGCGGCCCGGCTGGCCCATCTCGAATCGGACGAGGCGGTTGCGGCCAGCGCGAATTCAGATTCGGGGGTGGAACAGGGCGACAGCGACAGTGGAGTAGCTGATGGCACTTGAAGTGCTGGTAGTGGACGACGAAGCAGACATCCGCGAACTCGTGAGCGGAGTGCTTGAGGACGAGGGTTTCACCGTGAGGTCGGCCGCGGATAGCACCGCCGCGCTCGAAGCCATCGAGGAACGCCGCCCGTCGCTCGTGCTGCTCGACGTCTGGCTTCAGGGCTCACGCCTCGACGGCCTTCAAATCCTTCAGGAAGTCAAACGGCGTGACCCTAACCTGCCGGTGCTGATGATCTCGGGGCACGGCAATCTGGACACGGCCGTCGCTGCAATCCGTGAAGGGGCGATCGATTTCATCGAGAAGCCTTTCGAGGCCGAGCGCCTGCTGCACCTCGTCAACCGGGCGACTGAAACCGACCGGCTTCGGCGCGAGAACGAGACGCTTCGGGCACAGACCGGCCATGACGATCAGCTGCATGGGACGTCGGTCGCCATCAACAACGTGCGGGCAACCCTGAAGCGTGTCGCACCGACGGGAAGTCGGGTGCTCATCACGGGCCCGGCAGGCGTCGGCAAGGAAATCGCCGCTCGGATGATCCACCAGTGGAGCCCGCGCGCCAAGGCGCCCTTCATCGTCGTGTCTGCGGCGATGATGAGCCCTGACCGGGTCGAAGAGGAGCTGTTCGGCAGCGAAGTCGACGGGGTCGCACGCCCGGGTCTGCTGGAGCAGGCGCATGGCGGTACGCTCTTCCTCGACGAGATCGCGGACATGCCGCTCACCACGCAAGCGAAGATCCTGCGTGTGCTTACGGATCAGAGCTACCACCGGATCGGCGGACAACGGCCGATCAAGGTCGACGTTCGCGTGCTTTCTGCCACGTCGCGCAATCTTGCGGACGAGATCGCCGAAGGGCGCTTCCGTGAGGATCTCTACTATCGGTTGAACGTCGTTCCCGTGCGCATCCCGCCCCT
>AR_comb_assmDRAFT_10394444_pt1 | contig 11205 bp, 9 predicted proteins | sample ArasoioldDNA_FD_10543 | JGI IMG/M metagenome (IMG submission 10543) | reverse complement strand
GGAAGACGCGCTGGGCGCCGAGGCGCTCGAAGGAGTGCGGGTAGATGCCCTCGCCGTCGGGGCCGGGCGGCTGGTCCACGGTCATGCCGCCGCCGATGGGGTAGCGGCCGCCGGGGCAGATGACCTCGTGCCGGGTGAGCTGGTCCGGGGCGGACATCTTGAAGGTCTGGTCGACCATCACCAGGCTGCGGGGCGGGCCGGGAATGCCCGGAACGACCCTGGGGCCGCGCTGCCCCTGGACGCGGATCGTGCCCTGCGACGAATTCAGGACGTAGAGGCCCGAGGACGCGCGCAGTGCCATCAGCACCTTGTTGCAGTTCGAGCCGTGCCTGAGCACGAAGACGACGTTCCGCCGCTTCACCCCGCCGAGCCCGTTCGCGGCCCGGACCTTGAGCCCCCGCTTGGTCTCACCGATCTTGCGGGCGAGATCCGGGGCGGGCGGGTAGCAGCCGTCGGTGCTGACCGAGCGGACGTAGAGCGCGATCTTGAACGCGTCCTCGAGCTTCTTGGTCGCGGGGTTGTGACCTGCGCCTCCGCGCGCGAGCGCGCCCGGCGCGCAGGCGAGCGAGATCGCCAGCATGGCGATGGCCAGGACGAGTCGAGGCGAGGTCCTCCGCACGGTCACGATCTAACACGCCGCCTGAGCAGAAAGAGCGCACCGATCAGGAGCACGGCCGCGCCGACCGCGAACGGCCACCAGGGGATCCCGCCGTCATCCGACTCCGTCCCCCTGCCGGACGAGCTCGCCAGTCCGCCGCCCGGCAGAACCTGGGCGAGGAAGTTGCCGTAGGCGCGGGCGCCGGTGAAGTTCGGGTGGAACAGGTCGGGCAGGAACCAGGCGCCCGGGGCCGGCTCGACCTTGTGGTGGGGCAGGCTGTACTTCACCCAGTCGAGCAGCTTGATCTGGTCCGGGTGGTCCTTCGCCGCCCGCACGAAGACGTTGGTGTCCGGGGCGGGCGGATGGCCGGTGTCGGCGTCGTAGGCGGTGACCAGGACCAGGGTCCGGTTCGGGCCGATCACCTTCAGCGCGAACTTGATCAGGTCGTCGTTCACCCCGCCGTTGCCGTACGAGTTGATCAGGATCAGCTTCGGCAGCACGCCCTGGTTCCGCATGTCGCGCGCGACCCAGACCGCCTGCTTGAAGCCGCGGCATCCCTTGGCGTTGACGTCGAACCCGACGCGCGTCAGGTCCGGGATCGGAAGCAGCATGGTGGAGTCGCCGATCGCAATCGGCGGGGGCCCGTCGTCCGGTCCGTAGGGGTTCCCCTGGGCCCTGGCCGTGTGGACGTGGCCGCAGCCGAACGCCGGCTCGCCGGCGGCGGGCGCCGCCGCCGGTTGCCAGACCGCAAGGAGGGCGATCGCCCCGAGGATGCCGCCGATCGACTTCCGCATCTAGAAGTTCTGGGTATAGGAGCTCTTGATCTCGGCGTCGCCCTTGCGGCAGTCGGCGGTGGCGTTGAACTGGACGCCGGGCACGGACTGCCGCGCTCCCTCGGTGCAGGTGAACCCCATCACGGCGGCGTTGCAGGTGCCGCCGGCGCCGCCGTTCTGACGGCGGCAGGCGTGGTACGCGACCACGACCTTCTCCGCCTGTCCGCAGCTGACTCCCGCCACGTCGATCGAGGTGACGTAGGAGGCACCGAGGTTCTGCTGCTTCCCGTCGATGTTGCAGCTGCTCAGGTTCGCGGCGCTCGTGCTGGTCGATCCGGACGAGTCATCGCCTCCACCGCCGCAGCCGGTGACGACGGCGGTCAGCGCGACTGCGAGCAGGAGTGCCGGAAGGCGTCTCAAGGCCGGGGCAGTCTATTCTCCGGTCACGTTGCGCAGGGTGATTGCGACAGCCGTCGCGGTGGCGGGAATCTCGACTGGACTGCTCGTGCAGACGAGCGGTGCGTCCCCGACCGCCCATGCCTCAAGCTTCACGCCCTGCAACATCAGCGGCAAGCAGCAGCAGCTGGGCGCCTCCTACGTGACCTCGCTCAAGGTCCAGGGTGTCAGCTGCACGAAGGCCGAGAAGGTGGTCAAGGCCTACCACCAGTGCCGCCATCAGGCCGGCGGTGCGGCGGGCACCTGCGGGACCACGGTGCTCGGCTTCAAGTGCAAGGAGGGAAAGCGGACCGGCGTTCCCAACGTTCAGTACAACGCCACGGCCAAGTGCCACAAGGTCTCGAATGCCTCCAAGCGCGTGAAGAGCAGCTACACCCAGAACACCTAGGCGCGTCGCGTCCGATGAGATGCGTGACGGGTGCTGCTGAGCAGAGCCAGCACTCCCGCGCCGGGATGTGGGATCCGAACGTTCCACGTCCTCGGCTGCCTCGTCTCGCGGACCCGGGCCGCCTGGCGGTGAAGCTCCGCGCGACGGTTCAGCTCTGCGGAATGATCCTGTGCGTGTCGCTGGTTGAGGCCGGAATCCATTTCCTTCTCCCCTCTGTTGCTCTGCGTCGGAACCTACGAAAACCGGCCTCCGAAGACCGTGACGCTCGGCACAAACGTGCCGCACGCACACTGGGCGCGAAGAGCAACCACACCGCCCCGGCTAGTAGTCGAAGTCCTTGTTCATCGCCGCGAGCACCAGGTCCGCCGCGACCGAGGAGCCGTCCTCGTTCAGGTGGATCCCGTCGGATTCGCGCACGATCGTCTGCTTGCCGTTGATGTCGATCGAGTCGCGATAGGTGTCGCCGGGCGTGAAGGTCGGGCGCAGGTCGACGACCCTGACGGCCGCGCCGCGATCGGCGGCGGCCTCCTCGACGGCCTGGTTGACGGCGTCGGCGATCGGCTTGCGGGCCGGATCGCGCTGCGTGGGGACGGTCAGCCAGTAGATCCGCTCCACGCCGCCGCGCAGGTAGTTGTCCATCATCTGGCCGACCCGCGAGCGGAAGATCGCCTCCCACTGCGGGCTGCAGCAGCTCACCTGCGCCCCGCTCGCATCCGGCATCGGGTAGCCCTCGTTGGCGCCGATGAAGAGCACCGCCGCGTCCGGGTCGTCGTTCGCCGCCTGGGTCGAGGAGAGCTGACTCCAATCGACGAGTCCCGAATTCGAGATCCCCGTCGCGAGGTGCGGGTCCCGGGTCACCTGGACGGCGGCGCCCTGGTCGGCGAGCTTCCGGGCGAGCTCGATGTCGAGCGGGGTGGAGAGCGAGTCCCCGGTGACCAACAGCCTGTGAAGCGGCTGGGGCGTGGTCGGAACCTGAGCGGCCGGCGTCCCCGCGCCGCCGGGGCCGGCCCGGAAGCTCTGGCCCGAGAGCTGCTGATCGGGCGAGAGCCACGAGGTGAGGTCGCGGCGCGTGTCGGAGAAGGGGAGGTTGTCCGAGACCCAGCCGGCGGGACCTCCGATCGCCTTCACGATGTCGCGGCCGAGCCCCGGCTTCAGCTCGTCGGCGGCCTTGCGCACAGAGCCGCCGGCGAAGATCAGGAGCAGGAAGGTGGTCAGCGCGACCGCCTTCACCGCGTCCCAGGCCGAGAACCGGTTCAGGTGCCAACGGTCGAAGCGGCCGATCAGGCTGTCGTCGCCGTGCGGCTGGCCCTCGGGCCCAGGCCGCGACTCGGCCTCCATCTCGGCGATCGTCTCGAACTCGTCAGAGTCGTCTCGAGAGCGTCTTGTGGTCGTGTCGGTCATCGGATCAGAAGCGGAAGTAGATGAAGGGGGGCACGCCCTGGCTGGGGACGGTCGCGCCGACCACCAGGACGACGAGTGCGAGAGCCGCGCCGAGGACCAGCGGCTGGAGCCGGCCTAGGCGCAGCTCGATTCCCTCGGTGGGGCGCTCGGGCAGGAGCTGGAGGCCGATCACGAGGAGGATCGCGCCGACCACCGGCACCGAATAGAGCGTCGCCGGACCGGAGCGCGTCAGCGCGCTGACGTAGTCACCCACCAGGCTCAGGTCCTGCGAGCGGAACAGGATCCAGCCGAAGACGATCAGGTTGAAGGTGACGAACCAGCGCAGCCAGCCGGGAAAGATCCGGCCCAGCCGCCCCTTGAGGGCGTGCTCCGCGGACAGACCGGTCCCCTGATAGGCGCCCCAGGCGACGAAGTTCCAGGCGGCGCCGTGCCAGAGCCCGCCCAGGGTCATCGTCAGCATCAGGTTGATGTAGGTGCGCACCTTCCCCTTCCGGTTGCCGCCCAGCGGGATGTAGAGGTAGTCGCGCAGGAAGCGAGAGAGGGTCATGTGCCAGCGGCGCCAGAAGTCGCGAAACCCGGTCGCCCGGTAGGGGCTGTTGAAGTTCTGCGGGAAGACGAAGCCCATCAGCAGCGCCAGCCCGATCGCGATGTCCGTGTAGCCGGAGAAGTCGCAGTAGATCTGGGCGGCGTAGCCGTAGGCGGCGAGGACCGCGTCCGGCGCGCTGTAGGCCTGCGGGACGGCGAACACGGGATCGACCAGCTCGCGGGCGAGGTAGTCGGCGATCATCACCTTCTTGACGAGGCCGAGGGCGATCAGGGTGAGCCCGGCCCCGACGGCGACCCGATGGGGGTCCCGCGGCGTCTTCAGCTGGGGCAGGAACTCGCTGGCTCGGACGATCGGGCCGGCCACGAGGTGGGGAAAGAAGCTCAGGTAGATCGCGGCGTCGAGCAGCGACGCCGGCTCGGCCTGGCGCCGCTTCACGTCGACCACATAGGTGACCGCCTGGAAGCTGAAGAAGCTGACGCCGACGGGGAGCGCGATCGTGGCCAGCGGCAGCGGCATCCCGAGCCCGACCGAATCGAGCACGTCCGAGACGTCTGTGACGAAGAAGCCGTAGTACTTGAAGACCGCCAGGATCCCGAGGTCGAAGACGACGCCGCCCGCCGTGATCCACTTCCGCAGGCGCTCGTCCTCGGTCCGGTGGATCCCGACGACGGCCAGCTGGCTGACCAGCGTGATCGCGGCCAGAAGCAGGCAGAAGCGCGGGTCAGCGGCGGCGTAGAAGACGTAGCTGGCGACGACGATGAACGGCTTCCACAGCGGCTGGCTGGGCATCAGGGCCCAGGAGAGCGCCAGAACGATCGGGAAGAAGATCGCGAATTCGACTGTCGGGAAGAGCACCTGCCGTCGCCTCTCTCCGCCCGCGGCGCGGGCGGGCCGGGCGATGCTAGAGAATTGACCCGGATGAACCGCGGAGGCGTCCTCGCAGGGTTCGCGGCAGCGCTCGCGCTCGCCGTGCTGCTCCTTGCCGGCTCTCCGCCCGCGGCGCATGCCGGATGCGGCGGGGTGGAGACGATCTCTCCGAAGCACAAGATTGCGCCCCGGCCGCCGCTCGCGATCGGGGACTCATCGATGCTGCTGGCGCTGCCCGCACTCTCGCGGGTGGGCTACAGGGTGAACGCGCGAGGCTGCCGCGCCTACCCCGAGGGACTGCGGCTGTTGCGGGACGAGGCACACCACCATCGCCTTCCCCACTTGGTCGTGATCGCGCTCGGCTCCGACCAGGCGGTGACCGGCGGCGACATCAGCCGGGCACTCAAGATCCTCGGGCCGAACCGCAAGCTCGGCCTCGTGACTCCGCGCGAGTCGGGTGGCGGGGAGTCGAATGACGCGACCGTGATCCGCAACGCGGGCGATCGCTACCCGGGGCGGGTCAAGGTGCTCGATTGGGTGCACTACAGCGCCGGCCATCAGAGCTGGTTCCAGCCCGACGGGCTCCACCTCACCTTCAGCGGCGCCAAGGCGTTCGCCCGGCTGCTGAAGAAGCTGATTCCAATAGCGGCCACCAGGCCGCCGCACAAGGAGCAAAGGGCGAAGCCCTGAGCGGTTATCAGGTGCGGCCGCTTGTGGCCGTGATGGCGAAGCCGTGCAGCGCCTAGGGGAAGCGCCCGCTCCGGGCGAAGGCCAGCGCGCCCGCGAGGAACTGCGCGTAGGCCTCGGCGCCGGTGAAGTTGGGGTGGAAGAGGTCCGGCAGGAACCAGGCGCCAGGGGTCGGCTCGGCGGCGTGGTGCGAACGGCTGTAGCGGACCCAGTCGATTACGAAGATCCGGTGCGGGTAGCGCCGGGCCGCCTTGAAGAGCACGTCGGTGTCAGGGGCGGGCGGCTTCCCCGTGTCGGCGTTGTAGGCCGTGACCAGGCCGAGCACCCTCCTCTTGCCGAGCACGTCGAGCGCCTCCGTGATCAGTCCCGGGTTGACGCCCCCGTTGCCGTAGGAGTTGATCATCACGAGGTGCGGCAGGTGGTGCTTCGCCTTCAGCTTCCGGGCGATGTTGACCGCCTCCTTGAAGCCGCGGCAGCCGCGCGCGTTCACCGAGTAGCCGACCGCGTTCAGGTTGGGAATCGGCAGGATCATCGTCGAGTCCCCGAGCGCGACCGGTGCGCGGCCCCTCGGATTCGGATCGATCTGGGCCTTTCCCCGGTGGATCTTCTTGCAGCCGTACTCGGGCTCCCCCGCCGCATGGCTGCGTGATGCGGACAGGAGCGCGCCCGCAAGCACCGCCGCCGCCAAGAGGGCTCCGGCGGCGGCCAAGTCCCGCATCCTGGCCATGTGCGGAAGTCTAGGCCGTGGTGGTGGCCCTGCGGCGGAAGCGGCCTCGGAGGCCGCCGATGCGCCGGTCGCGCACGATGCGGCGCGCGGCGTTGTGGCCGGCGGCCGCCATCACGCCGCCGCCCGGATGCGTCCCGGCGCCGCAGAGATAGAGGCCGTGGACCGGAGTCGCGTAGTGGGAGAGGTCAGGGGTGGGCCGCATGAAGGCCATCTGGTCGAGCCCCTGCTCCCCCTGGAAGATGTTGCCGCCCTGGAGCCCGAAGATCCGCTCCAGATCAGGCGGGGCCAGGACCTCGCGCTCGAGGATCGCGTCCGGCACGTTGGGCGCGTACCGGGCCAGGTGCTCGACACAGGCGTCTCCGTACCGTTCGCGAGCGTCGCCCTCCCAGGCCTCCTCATCTGGCGGTCCGTACTGCGTGAACATCGTCATCACCCAGCGGCCGTCGTCGGTGAGGCTGGAGTCGATCGCGGAGGGGAGCTCGGCCTCGACGTAGGGCGCGGTAGCCGGCTTGCCCATCAGGCAGTCCTGCCAGGCCCGCTCGAGGTAGTCGATCGAGGGGCAGAGGTTGACCCCGGTCGTGTGGAGCATCTTGTGCTGCTCCTCGCTGACGTTCTCGTAGCGGGGCGGCTCCGCCAGGACCATGTTGATCTTCACCGAGCCGCCGCGCGTCCGGTAGTGGCGCATGTCCTCGGCGATCTCGGTGGGGAAGTTCTCGGCGCCGGCCAGGTCGAGGATCGTCGTCTTCGGATGGGCCCCCGAGGCGACCACAGGAGCCCGGATCTCCTCACCGTTGGTGAGGGTGACCCCGACGACGCTGCCGTCACGGACGTCGATCGAGGCGACCTCGGCGTCGGTGCGGACCGTGGCGCCGGCGGACTCGGCTGAGCGCGCGATCGCCTGGCTGATGGCGCCCATGCCGCCGATCACCTGGCCCCAGACGCCCGGCATGCCGTCGAGCTCGCCGAGCGCGTGGTGCAGGAGGTTGTAGGCGGTCCCCGGCGTCCGCGGGCCGGCCCAGACGCCGACCACACCGCTCGAGGCGATCGAGCCCTTCACCGCGTCGTGCTCGAACCAGTCGTCGAGCAGGTCTCCCACGGACATCGTGAAGATCCGGACCAGGTTGTGCACGTCGCGCTGGGAGAGGCCGGCCGCGCGGCCTGCCTCCCGCAGGAGGGCGGCGATGTCGAGCGGATTCCGGGAACCCAGGGCGGGCGGCTCGCGCAGGAGCATCGGCCGCAGGAAATCCGCCGTTCGCTCGAAGAGGTCCTCGAAGTCTGCGTACACCTCGCCGTCCTTGGGCGAATGAGCCGCAATCGAGGCAGCGGTCTGCTCGGGCTCGTTGAAGAAGAAGATCGGGCCGTCCGGAGTCATCGCGGCGTACGCCGGGTCGAGTGGAATCGCCCGGTAGCCGAAGTCGTGAAGCCGGAGGTCCTTGACGATCTTGGGCTGGAGCATCGAGACGACGTAGGAGGCTCGCGAGATTCGGGCTCCCGGCCAGACCTCCTCGGTCACGCAGGCGCCGCCGAGAATCGGCCGTCGCTCCAGGACGAGGACGTTCATCCCCGCGTGGGCCAGATACGCGGCGGTGGTTAGACCGTTGTGCCCGCCACCGACGACGATCGCGTCGTAACTCGCCGGCGGAGGCCCGGGGGCTGCCGATGCGCCGGGGGTGGGAGTGCTGGTCGCCGCCTCGATGGCGGCACCCTAGCAGATGGTTGATCTTGTAGTCAATTTCACAATCAACGAATGAGGGCGTCGACGGCGACGCAGCCCTCGGGATGCACCAGCACCGGGTTGAGCTCGATCAGCTCGAGGCCCTGCTCGAGCAGCAGATCGCCGATCCGGGCGGCCAGGCCGGCCACCGCCTCCGTGTCGAGCGGCTCACCTCCCCGGCCTCCGAGGAGAACCTCGGCGCCGCGAAGGGTGCGGATCCCCTCCGTGATCCGCTCGCCGTCCGCGGGCAGCGGAATCACCGCCGCGTCACGAAGCGCCTCGGTCCAGATGCCGCCGAGTGCGACGGTGACCACCGGGACGACCGCGTCTGCGCGCGCCGAGATCAGCAGCTCGACGCCCGGGTCGGACATTCGCTCCACGAGCAGGCTCGCGCCCTCCGCATCGGGCAATCCGGCGAGTCGCTCACGCGCCCGTCGCAGCTCCTCCTCGCGCGCGACGCCCAGGGCGAGCGCGCCGGAGTCGCTCTTGTGCCGCACCGCCGGCCCCGAGAGCTTCAGCGCCACGGGCCAACCGAGCTCCTTCGCTGTTGCGACTGCGCGCTCCTCATCGGAGAGATCGACCTCGGCTCCCTCGGGGACCGGAAGCCCGTGCTCGCGTAGCAGGCGCTTCGCCGCCCCCTCCCCGAGCCAGTCGCCCGGTGTGCCGTTCGATCCAGTCTGCGCTCGGGCGGTGGCCGCCGCGATCGCCCGCAGCCGGGCGGGATTCCCCGGCGCGGCGCGGAGCGCCCGGATGCAGGCCAGTGCCGTGGCGAGGCCGGCGACCGCCGGAATCCCGCGCGCCGACAGCTCCCGCGCCGCGCCGTCGTCGAGGAGGTCCGGGAGCGTTGAGGCGATCAGGGCGGCGGCCTCTGAGCGCAGGGCTCCGTCGGCCAGGCCCAACCTCACCGCGCGCCACTGGTCCTCATGCTCCGGGCGCAGCCCGGCCGGGTGGTCGTAGAGCAGCAGCAGCTGCTCGATCGCGGGGTCCTCGCCGACCGTCTCGACGATCGAGGCGAGCAGCTCGCTCTCGCCCCAGATCAGGGAGGTGTAGTCGAGGGGGTTGCCGGGGGTGGCGGCGTCCGGGAGCAGCTCATCGAGCCTCCCCCTGGTGGCATCCGCGAGGGGGGGCAGATCGATCCGCTCCTCCTCGGCGAGGTCCGCCGCGATGCCCGAGTCGCCGCCCGAGCAGGTGAGCACCGCGAGGCCGCCGTCGCGACGCGCCGGACGGGCGCTCGGCTCGGCGATTACGCGCGCCACCTCGAGCAGCTCGTGCGGATCTCGGACCCAGGCCGCGCCGGCCTCCTCCACCAGCGCACGGAATGCGCGCTGGTCTCCGGCGACTGCGCCGGTGTGAGCCGACGCCGCCGCTGCCCCGGCGCGCGAGGAGCCGACCTTCAGCACCGCCACGCCCACGCCGCGCTCGGCGCAGACGGCGAGCGCCTCCGCGAGGCGCTCTCCGTCGCCGTCCTCCTCGAGGAAGAGCGCGATCGAGCGCACCCCCTCGCGGGACGCGACCGCCGCCAGCCAGTCGGCCGAGTCGAGGACCGTCTGGTTGCCGGCGGAGACGATCGTGTGGAAGTCGATCCCGCGACGCGAGCCGATCGCGTTGACCGCGAGGTTCCCGCTCTGCGTGATCATCGCGATCGGGCCCGGCCGCAGCTCGGGCGCCGAGTCACCCCAGAGGGGCGCCCGAGCCCCGACCGAGATCACCCCGTTGCCGTTGGGCCCGCAGACCGGGATCCCGGCCCGAGCGGCGACCTCGGTCAGCTCAGCCTCGAGCGAGTCCCCGCCCGGCGCCTCGCCGAAGCCGGCGGAGATGATGATCGCTCCCCGGCAGCCGCGGTCGGCCGCCTCCGCGAGGGAGGCGGGCACCTTGGCGGCCGGAATCGCGAACACGACGGCGTCGACCGGCTCGGGCAGCTCGGCGGGGGAGGGGACGCACTCGCGGCCGTGCACGCTCTCCCTGATCGGGTGGACGCCCCAGACCGGGCCGGCGAAGCCGGCCCTTTCGAGGTTCATCAGGACCGTGTCGCCGTAGGAGCCCGGCCGGTCGGTGGCGCCGACGACCGCCACCGAGCGCGGCACCAGCAGCGGGGCCGGATCGGGCCGCTCGGCGCTCATCTAGTGGAGGATGCGCTCGACTCCCCGCCGCTCGAGACCCCGGGCGATGATGAGCCGCTGGATCTCGCTGGTCCCCTCCCAGATCCGGTCGACCCGCAGCTCTCGGAGGAAGCGCTCGGCGACGTTCGAGCGGACGTAGCCGCGGCCACCGAATGTCTGGACGCAGCGGTCGGCGCATCTCCAGGCGGCCTCGCTGACGAAGAGCTTCGCCATCGACGCCTTGTGGTGAGCGAGCTTGGGATCGGCGCCGTCATCGATCATCGCCGCCACCTGGAGCGCCAGCAACCGCCCGGCGGCGGCGTCGGCGGCGGAATCGGCCAGCGGGAAGGAGACGCCCTGGTAGTCGTAGATCCGCTCGCCACCCTGCTCGCGGGAGGTGGCCCAGTCGACGGTCTCCTCCAGCAGCCGCCACATGGAGCCGACCCCGCGTGCGGCGATGCCGAGGCGCTCCTCGCTGAACCAGGAGCGCTGGAGGTCGTCACCGCCGCCGATCTCCCCGATGTAGTCGTCGGGCCCGACCTCGACGTCGGTGAAGCGGATCGTCGGGTGACGGTCCGGGTAGCTGTGGGTGAAATCGGGGTCGTCAATGGTCTCGACGCCCGGGCGGTCCTTGTCCACGACGAAGAGGGTGGGCAGCCGGGCGGTGCCATCGACGACGTTCGCCATCACGACGAGCACCGTGGCGATGTCGCCCGAGGTGACGAACCACTTCTCGGCGTTGATCACGAAGCCCCCATCGCTGCGCACCGCGGTCGCCTCGATCCGCGAAGGGTCGGAGCCCGCGCCCCGCTCGGTGACGGCGTAGGCATCCTTGGCCTCGCCGCGAAGCGCGGGGCGGAGGTAGCGCTCGATCTGCTCCTCGCTGGCGTGGGCCCAGACGTTGTAGGCGTTCGGGACGTGCCAGCTGATGGCATTGGTGCTGCGTCC
>AR_comb_assmDRAFT_10137114_pt1 | contig 11207 bp, 11 predicted proteins | sample ArasoioldDNA_FD_10543 | JGI IMG/M metagenome (IMG submission 10543) | reverse complement strand
TCAGCAGGAGAAATATTTCGGACATAGCTGCCTCCATCGAGTGCGTTGCCCATCACGGCAGTGCAGCCTTCGGGCAGCTTCCTCTCAGAACCGGGCCGCACCAGGGCGCGCACTTCGTGCCCTCGTTCCAGCAGTCGAGGGATCAGTCTCTGCCCGATATAGCCAGTACCTCCGGCAATAAAAACGCTGCGTCGTTCTGTGGCCATGGTGAATGCTTCAGACTCCTGACTGAATTAGCATCACTTTTGTTTTGGCCGGGATTCTAGCCGACCCGTCCCATGTACCGCCAGCGCGCCGGCCTTTTGTGATACAAACTCGCGATGCCAGAAACGGGCCCTGAAACGACCTCCAGCGAAGGCTTGGTGCGGGCCATCGGTCGCTGGAGCATGGCCGCACTCACGGTGAATTGCATCATCGGAAGCGGCATCTTTGGCCTGCCCGCTGTTCTGTCGAGCCTGCTCGGACGAGCGAGTGTAGCAGCAATTCTGCTCGCAGCCATGGCCGTCGGCGTCATCATGGCTTGTTTTGCGGAGGTTGCTTCACGTTTCTCACATACTGGTGGACCCTACTTGTACGCCCACGAAGCCTTCGGCCGTTTCATGGGAATCCAAGTCGCCTGGTTGGTGTGGTTCGTCCGGCTCACCGCCTGTGCGGCGAATGCAAACCTGTTCGTGACCTACCTGGGAGAATTCTGGCTGCAGGCGACTCGGCCGGCCATGAAGTTGGCCATTCTCACATTGCTCATCGGAATCCTTGCTGCGATTAATTTCCGCGGTGTAAAGGCTGGCACCCACGTGAGTACGTCCTTCACCATTGCGAAGCTGGCGACACTTATCTTCGTCACGCTGGCCGGCGCATTCTACATACTGGTAAAGCATCCTGTCTTGACGAACCCTGCTCTCACCCTCGGGGCTACCCAGTGGGCGCGTGCGATCGTACTTCTGATTTTTGCCTACGGCGGGTTTGAGGCCGCCCTTATTTCTGCCGGCGAAGCCAAGAATCCACGCCGCGACTTGCCGTTCGGATTATTCGCCGCCCTGATTACTTGCGCGGTTATTTACGGATTGATTCAGTGGGTCGTGGTCGGAGTGCTACGCGATCCTGGTCACAGCGAGCGACCGCTCGCCGATGTGGCCCGCATCGTGATGGGTAGTGGTGGAGCCGCACTGACGGCGGCCGGCGCGCTGTTTTCCATCTATGGCTACCTGAGCGGCAACATCCTGGCCACGCCGAGAATCACCTTCGCCTTGGCTGAGCGTGGCGACTTCCCTTCGGTTTTCGCTCTTGTGCATCCGCGATTCCGCACGCCCTATTTTTCGATTCTCGTGTTCGCTCTGCTGGTATGGTTACTGGCTCTTTTCGGCAGCTTTGCAGGGAATGCAACGCTCTCGGCGGGATCGCGCCTGTTTTATTACGGAGTCGTCTGCGCCGCGGTACCGGTCTTAAGGAGGAAAATGCCGGAACCACCTTTATTCCATCTTCGCGGCGGAACTCTACTTGGCATCGTAGGTGTGCTGATCTGCGCCGGTCTCCTGACGCAGATCGAATACGATAAGTCCCTGATCCTGCTGGCCGCAGTCGCGGTGGCCTTTTTCAACTGGCTAGCCGTGCACAGAAATCTGAAATCCACAATCTGAAATCTGCGATCTCACTGCCCGCCGCGCTCCATCTGCAATAGAGTCTTCTTGCGTTCCAGTCCCCATCGGTATCCGCCCATACTGCCATCTTCGCGAACCACTCGATGGCACGGAATCGCAACCGCAACCGGATTCGTGGCGCACGCGCGAGCCACGGCGCGACAGGCCCGGGGCTTGCCAATAGCTTTCGCGACGTCGCTGTAGGACTTCGTTTCGCCGAAGGGAATGGATTGCAGGTAGGTCCACACCCGGCGCTGAAAAGCAGTCGCACGAATGTCGAGCGGTAGAGACGCATTCAAATCCTTGCCTCGCAAGTGTCGCAGCAGCGCATTCACCCACGAGACGAGCCCGCCACCATCGGTCTTGCGGACAGCGAACGGGAACTCCCGCTTCAGGCCCTCAATGAGCTCACCGTCACTCCGTCCAAATTGGATCGCGCAAATTCCCTTCTCGGTAGCCGCAATCAGCATCCGGCCCAGCGGCGAATCGGCGCAGGTGTAGCGAATCGTGGCTGCAATCGCGCCCCGGCGGTATTTGTCAGGAGTCATGCCAAGCTGCGACGCGGTACGCTCATACAGCCGACTGCTCGAGCCGTATCCGGCGTCGTACATGGCCCGCGTGACCGAATCGCCCGACTGCAACCTGTGCTTCAACGTCTTCAAACGGCACGAATCCGCGTATTCTCGCGGCGTAATCCCGAGCACCGCCTTAAAGTGGCGTTGCAGGCGAAACGGGCTCTGATGGAATTCTCCGGCAAGACGGCCAAGCGTCAGCGGCTCATCCAGATGTTGCTCGATGAAACGGCAGATCGCTTTCACGCCATCGGATTCCGCATTCCCGGTGAACGCTCGCGGACGGCAGCGCAGACAGGCCCGGTAGCCGGCCTGCTCCGCCGCTTCGGGCGTGCGAAAGAACTGCACATTCTCCCGCCGCGGACGGCGTGCGGCGCACGATGGCCGGCAGTACACTCCGGTCGTCGAAACGGCAAAGAAGAACTCGCCGTCGCGCCTCGGATCACGAGCGATCACCGCTTGCCAACACCGGTCGTCCGATATCGCGGCGAATTCTGCGCTTTTCGATTGAAGAGCCGGCATGGATTCCAGAGCTTCCCTTGCGAGTATGGCATTGGTCGTCATAGTAAGAAAAGCCTACGGCGACTCGACCGAGCCGGCTATCCGAATCTTGCGTCCAAATTGATTTTCCCCATCCGCTACCACAAGAGACATTTGCTCCAGGCTCGCCAAACAATTAAAGTTCCCCAGTGCCTATTTGAAGCTCTTTCATGGGCTTTGAAAGGTCGCGGCTTCTAGCCGTGCCGTAAAAGACTTGGTAGAAGAGCGGCCCTTCAGGGCCGCGTTAGCGGGCCAACACTGGAGGGCTTCAGCCCCTGAGGGCCCAGAAAAGGAACCGTTTGCGATGAACAAGTCGGGTCTGAAAATGCTCTTCATTGTCGTACTCACACTGGTTGGATGCGCCCTGGCCCAGCAGGCTTCAAAGCACATCCTCAGCAGCGACGAATTGAAGAAGGCCGTCCCCACGGAATACTTCTTCCGCGGCCAAAAGGCTCCCGTACAGCTGCGCAATGCCGTGGGATTTCAACTCGCAGACGGCAAAATGATGCTCGCCGCCTTGGTCGACGCCTCCGGGTACTCCACCGCGATCCAGCAGAAATACCAGGGCCTCTTGATCACCGAAACGAAGCTGAATGTCGGCGGATCATCCCTGCCCCCGGGCCAATACGGCTTCGGCTTCGCCGCCGACAACAAGTTCATGGTGATGGACGTCGCCAACAACGACGCCCTTAGCGCCTCCTACCAGACAGACCAGGCCATTCAGCACGCTGTTCCTCTTAAGCTGGTCGAAGATGGCGGCGGCTACAAGCTATATGCCGGAAAGAAGTGGATCGCAATCAAAGCTGAGTAAAAAGCCTTGGGCCGACGCCCGCCTTAGTGCGTCAGCGGCTGAAACGGGCCCAACACGGTGGTAATCCCCGCCCGCTTCCGCAACTCCGTCAGCAGAGCGCTGGCGGCATTCTGATAAGTCTTTCCCGGATCGGAAGGATCGGCCCACACCGCGTCGTAGATAATCTGCGCCGCTTCCTTCAAGTCAATGTGCAGTGCCGCTTCGCAAACATCTAGCCGCTCCTGCACCCGCTCACAACACGCGCCACAAACCTCTGCTTTACCCGGCTCTCCGGGATGGTGCTCCGTAAACTTGCAGGCCGATTCCGGACCATTCATAACTTCGGCATGCGCCTCAAGCATGTGTGACTTGAACTGACGCAGAAACTCCTCCCGCTCCTGCTCCAAAATAGCGCTGTCTGGAATTAGATCGGGCACAGCCTGGGCCGGCCTGATCGGTAGCTTCGGCGCTACTGGAGAAACCCGTTCCTTGTGATGACAAGTCGGGCACGCGTCAAGGTCAGCGGGGTAATACAGATGGCATTTCGAGCACGGCAGCCCGTATCCCGACACCTTCCGCGAGGATTCCTCCACCGCGTCAGATGCCATCCGGCGCGCGCCGGCGTCCTTCGCCAAAGCCGCTTGAGCAGCTGCAGCGTTGCCACTTTGCTGCGATCGGCTTACGTTTGTCGGCATCGAATAATCCCCTGAACACCCGTGCCAAAAAACCCGGCTGGATTCCCTTCCAGCCCTAATTTATTCGCTATTGCCGCTTTCGCCTACAGACCAGAAGTACGTCTCCTGCACTGACCCATTGGGCAGATTCACTGTGTGTTCGTATCTTTGATCAGCTTCAGAAGCTCTTCACGACGGGCCCGATACAACGTGCGCTCCGGATCAAGCTTGGTAGCCAGGTCGATCTCCGACAACGCCTCCTGATACCGATCCAGGCTCATCAGGCAGGCAGCCAGAGAGTAGTGATTGTCGGCCGAGGCATTCACCCGTAACGCTTCCCGGAATTCTTTTTCGGCCGCCATCAGATTTCCCTGCTGAAACAGAATCGTTCCCAGCAGGTGGTGAGCAAGATCCGAGTCCGGATTGAGCGAAACCGCGACGCGCAGCTCGTGCAGCGCATCTTCCGGCTTGTTGTCAAGCAGCAGGGCTTGGCCCAGGATGCGGTGTTCGGTCGATCCCGTCGGGTTCTGATGCACTGCCAGCCGCAACTGCTCCACAGCATCGTCGTATTTGTTTTTCGCCATGTAGGCGCTTGCCAGGCACGCGTGCCCCTGCTGCCACTCCGGATGCTGGTGGTAAAGTTCCTGCATCTCTCGGATAGCTGCGTCGAAGTTCCCCTGGTCGCAGTACGTATTCCCAAGATTGTTCCGCACCGATGCCTCGTCGGGCGCGATCCTCTTCGCTTCGCGATATTCGGCGACAGCCTGCGCAAGATTCCCTTGTTCGTGCCGAATCAGGCCCAAATTCGAGTGTGCCTCCCAGAAACCCGGTCGCAGTTGGATTGCCTTCTCGTACGCCGAAATCGCACCCGGAAGTTTTCCGGCGGCGTGTAGTGCGATGCCCATGTCGTAATAGGTGTCCGGATTATCATGGTCGCGCGTGAGCGACTCAGCATACGCATGCACCGAAGCCTCATACTGCCCCAGCGAATAATGCCCGAGTCCCAGGTACTGATACGCCTCACCATTTCTCGGATCGAGGCTCAGAGCTGTACGCGCTTCCCCAATCGCATTGGGCCCGTCATCCAGGCGGTAGAATAGATAGGCCATCGCGCTATGGTTCTCGGGAAGATCGGGCATCAGTTTCAGAGCCGTGGCCAATTCATCGTAGGCATCGTCGAATTTGTCTTGCTGACGGAGCACGACACCCAGTGCGAAGTGCAAGGCTGAGTTATCAGCATCGGCCGAGATCACTCCTCGCAACTCGCTCTCGGCCTCATGGAGACGCTGGGCTTTGAGGTCAGAGGCCGCCTTCAGCAGGCCTGCCGGAATCGCCGGACCAATCTGCGCCGAGAATGCATTCCCCGAACTGGCAATCCTCATCAAGTCCTTGCCCGCCCCGGCCGCTTCCAATTGTTTTAGTTCGGCATGCGTTGGCAGGGTGGCAAGTCCGCGTTCGCCCACCAAACGCGCCAAACGGCTACTCGAAACTCCGCCTGCAAGCCATGCTGCAAGTTGGGTGGAGGTTACAGCCCTGGACTGCGGATCGGGACTTTCGGAGGAGCGCGCGGCCACCGTGGCCAGAACGAACAGCGATAATGCTAGCGAGGCCTTGATTCTCACCGTACTCCCCAACTCGTGGATTGGCTTGCCTAGAGCGGCTTCTCAGGGGAATGCGAACGCAAACGCCTGCGAAAGGCCCTCCTGAAAAATAGCCTGCCCGCCGATCTGGGGGTAAGGTCACGGAGGTAACCGGGCAGAATAACTTTGCCTTGAAGTTTAGTCTTTTTAGACAACAACCCGTCTGTGCGTCAAATCACACCAGTGCGTAGCCTCCTTCACCGAAACTGGCTTCCAACTCGCGTAAAACACAGGACAAAGCTGATTTCGGGGCTTGCAGGGCACGGTCCTTCCCCCGCAACCCGGAAATAGCGTATGATCGTAACTTGCTTGTATCCCTCGGAGGCACCCGATGTTTGAAGGTCTATTTCAACCGATGCACCTGTTGGTGATCTTCTTTATTGCCCTGCTGGTCTTCGGTCCCAGGAAACTGCCTGAGCTCGGCAAAGGTCTGGGTGAGGGGATCCGCGCCCTGAAAGACAGCATGAAGGATCACCCCCCAACGCAGGCTTCGTCCGATCAAAGCAAGAACACCGAAACTAAGAGCTAGCCAGCTCCTGGTCGAGAGGTACGTCAGGCACCGTCTCTGCCTCTTCGTCTCTGTTTTTCCATTGCTCCGCAGCAACCTAGGGTCCCCAAGTCGCTACTGATTACTTCTGCAATCTGGAGGGTTAGGCCGTGCTATGCAAGCTGGAAGTATTGTCCCTGATTACGCTTCTAGGATTCTCAACCACCCTGTTCGCTGACCAAGTCACTTTGAAAAACGGCGACCGCCTCACCGGAACCGTCGTCAAGTCCGACGGCAAAGACCTGGTGCTGCACACCGACGCCGCCGGCGATGTCACCCTGAAATTCGACGCGATCCAGGAAATCAAAACCGACGCCGATCTTCACGTCACCCTCAAAGACGGAAAGACCGCCGTCGGCCCGGTCACCACGACCGATGGCAAGCTGGAAATCGTTACCAAGACCTCCGGCACAGTGGAGGCTCCGAAGGAAGACGTCACCCTCATCCGCAACGACGCCGAGCAGCAGGCCTACGACAAATCGCTTCACCCCGGACTCATGCACGGCTGGAACGGAGGAGTCGACATCGGATTCTCTGTGGCCCGCGGGAACAGCGAGACCGAGAATCTTGCGCTCGCGTTCAATGCCGTGCACCCCACGCTTCACGACAAGATCACACTCTACGCAAGCTCGATTAACACCACGAACAATCTCGCCACCCCCAGCACGGTTGCCAGTCTCGTGCAGGGCGGATTCCGCTATGACCACGACCTGAAACCACGGCTCTTTGTCTTTGGCGCCGCCGACTTCATGGCCAATGCGCTGCAATTCCTCGATCTCCGCCAGGTGTACAGCGGCGGCTTCGGATTTCACGCCATCAAATCCGACAGCACAATCCTGGATTTCCTGGGCGGCCTGAACTACACACATGAGACGTACTCCAATGGGACGTTGCTCATCCCTGCCGCCCCCCCGAATCCGGCAGTTTATGAGTCCTATGGCAAGACCAACAGGTTTGTGGCTCTGACTCTAGGCGAGGAACTCAACCGGAAACTCGGCAAGAGCACGGTGCTCACTCAGAGTCTGGGATTCTTCCCCAATCTGCAGCAGACGGGCGAATACCGCTTCATCTTCAACGTGGGCACGGCCACCAAGATCAAGAAGTGGCTGGGTTGGCAGAATCAATTTGGAGACATTTACATCACGAACCCACCCACCGGTTCGAAGAGCAATGACGTGATCTTCACGACCGGGCTGAACATATCGTTTAACCACTAGAACGGTCTCGCAAGTGACCTCGAAAGGGCACGGCTTTAGTGAGCGCGTGAGAACTAGGTATTCAATGACGCGTTGAAACGAACCCGTCCTCTTTTAGCCGCGAAGCGGCGTTAGAATGCAGCCCACTGCGTAAGCCGTGGAAAAAGTGGGACACAAACAAGCCCCAGCGGGGCGAGAGATGAGTTCTCACCCGCACTCTTCAGCCGCGCCGTCCGGCGCCAGCAAGGCCGCGGCCTTCACAGTTTGCTGAAGAACTCGACTTTGGGTGGCGCAGCCCTTTCACAGCTTGCGGAAAAACGCTGATTCGCGCAGGGTTTGGGACGGGCACGAGTGCTACTCGTGCCGTAACGCGAGCATAATCCAAGCGGCTTTCAGCCGCTGGGGTTTGCTCCTTGGCCTCCGAACCATTTTTCCGCAAGCGCTTTCAGCCCTGCGAACAAGTCCTCCTCTACCTGACGGCCTTTAGCCACTGGGGAAACCTGGTCTCGGGTGCACCAGCCCCAGAAGATCCGGAAGCATTCCATAATCGGCCTTCGCGTGACAGAGTCTGTGCGCCGACGTCGGCACTTCTGACTGCAGATTCTTGTTCAGAAGGCCAAACCACTCTTGACATCACGCTTAGCAAAAATTACCGTTCATCCGAGGCTCGGCTATAAAGTGGGGCGAATCCTCGGGGTGTTCTTTCTACCGTTTGAAAGCGCCGCTCTGGTGGCTATGTCGCCAGGTCACGATTCCGAAATTGCTTGCCGCGAAAGCAATGCCGTTCCGACTCCGTCATTCACGGCAGTCGAAGCCTCGAAACTGCTCCATGCCGGCGGCAATTCCACCCCGGCGGCATCGGTTTCTTCCCGTGTGTATGCCCGCAGAATTTCTTCTGCGGTTGTCGATGAGCCGTTCGATGCCGGACAAATTCCCTCCAACCGCTACTTTATCGCTCCTGACTTAGTCGGCGTTCGGTCTGAAATTCCGATCGTGCTCTGGCCGGGCATCGTCGATGAATCGCGTCTCGAAGTGAGGTCCTGAACAACCGCGATTGCGGATCTAGTCCCCGCAAACGCGTCTCACGGCCGTGCTTGCTGAAATCATGCATTGAAAGGGCGGAATGCAGAAGAGGCAACCGGGACGTACCAAACGGCGCGCTGGCTTGCCGGCCATCAAGAAGCGGCGTCGGACCGAAGCCAAGAAGGTCTTTGTCACGGTTTACAGGCTATTGGAGGAATACGGGCCTCGCTGGTACTCGCTAAAGCTGAGACAGGATCTCCAGGCCGCATTGAAATCGTTCCGTCAGTGACCCTTGCTCCCACTGCGAAGTTTGTATCGTTGCACCTTTCCGGTTGCGGTCTTCGGGAGTTCCGGCAGAAATTCAATCCAGTGCGGCCGCTTGTAGACCGGCAGACGCTCCAGCACGAATTTCTGCAACTCGCCGGCAAGTTCAGAACTGCCCTCTCCATCCCTCAGAACAACGCAGGCTCCCGGCTTTTGTAGTCCATCGCCATCCGGACGAAACACGACGGCAACCTCCAGCACCAACGGGTGGTCTGTCAACACCCGCTCAATCTCGATCGGACTTACCCACACGCCGCTGACTTTCATCATGTCGTCCGTGCGTCCCGCGTACCAGAAATATCCGTCTTCGTCCTGATGATATTTGTCTCCCGTGCGCAGCCAATGACCCGCCAAGGTGCTCTTCGTCTTTTCGTGCTCATTCCAATAGTGGGCGCAGGTCGAGTCGGCCTTGATGAGAAGGTTCCCGATTTCGCCTTGCGCGACTGGCTGATCGTTGTCATCGACGATCTTTGCTTCGAATCCCGGAATGGTCTTGCCGCTGGACCCTGGCCGCACTTCTCCGGGAACATTCGAAATCATCATATGGAGCGCTTCGGTAGACCCGATCGCATCCAGAATCTCTACTCCAAACCGCCGCTTGAAATGATGAAACACGGTCGCCGGCAACGCTTCACCCGCAGACACCGCGTGACGAACGGAAGAAAGATCGAACTCATGGCCCTCGGGCGCCGCGTGCGCCAGAAGTTTGACGAAATTCGAGGGCACCGAGAAAAAAAGGGTAGGCCGATGCCGCTCAATCACTTCAAACACACTTTGCGGACGCGGCGGGCCCGGTAGCAGAATGCTCGTCCCACCCGCAGCCAGGGGAAAATAAAGTCCGTTCCCCAATCCATAGGCGAAGAACAGCTTGGCCACGCTGAAGAAGCGATCCTGCTCCGAGATCTTGAGAATCGCCCTGGCATAGCGTTCTGCGCTGACCACCATATCGTGCTGCAGATGCACGCAACCCTTGGGCTGTCCGGTGCTGCCCGATGAGTACAGCCAAAATGCCGCGTCATCCCTGCTGGTTACAGCGGGTTGCAATTCGTCGGAACTGCCCTTCGCCAGATCATCGAATGCAGGCATCCCTGCGGGCGCTCTGCCTTGAACCACAATCGTTTCCAGATAACGTAACTCCTCGCGCGGGATCGCCTGCACCAGCGGAAGCAAGGATTCTCCCACGATCGCAACCCGCGCCCGCGAATTATTGAGCAGATACCGGTAGTCCTGCGATTTAAGAAGAGTGTTAACCGGAACCGCGACCGCGCCAATCTTGATTGCCCCAAAAAATGAGAACGCAAACTCCGGCACGTCCGGAAGCAGCAGAAATACTCGCTCTTCCATCCTCACGCCCAGGCTCTTCAATCCATTGCCCAGTTGATTGACGCGAGCAAACAGTTCGCCATAGCTCACGCGCACGTCGCCGCACTCAATCGCTATCTTCCCTGAGCGGCCTGCTTGCATGTGCCGGTCGACAAAGTACGCCGCCGCATTGAATTCGTCCGGCAGCGCGATGGCAGGCGCCCATGTCATCGAAGGAATCAGCCAATTCTATCGCGGCACTTCATGCCGGCGCGAAAAGCGTAGTCCGAGATGAAACCTCGAACGCTTACAGATTTACCTTCGGATCTTAGCCTGCCCTGAGCGAAGTCGAAGGGTGCTCTTCGTGGTTGAAAGCCGTTCGCCTTACTTGATACCACGCGCAGCCTACGGGTATGATCCCAGCGCTCTCGACGGAGAATCGTAATGATCTTCACCACGCGCTTGATGCGACGCATCACTTGGGCTCTCGTACTCTGCAGTTGCCTGTCAGTAGCCCAAGCGCCGGACTCGGCTGCAGAGTCTCTCCGCCTCGATCGCCTGACTGCGCTCGCCAAATTGTGGGCAGCGGTCAAATACTTCCATCCCTTTCTTGCTTACCGTGACGATATCGACTGGGACGCCGCGCTAGTCAAGACAATCCCCAAGGTGAATGCTGCGAAGACCCCGGCCGACTACTCTGCTGCCCTCAAGGGCATGCTAGCCGAACTTGGCGACCCCGCCACGCGGGTTCTCGATGCCCCCGATCCCAAATCTCCCAACCCATCCGACGCGACTGAGAAACATCCCTTTTCTCGGATGACTGCCGACAACATCGTTGTAGTCGACATGACAAATTACTCCGACTTTCAGGATTACGTCGGAACCAACGAAAAGCTTTCTGCCCTGAAGAAAGAAATCCTGAAGGCCCGAGCGATTGTTTTCGATCTGCGCCCCTCCAAGCC
>AR_comb_assmDRAFT_10104465_pt1 | contig 11207 bp, 8 predicted proteins | sample ArasoioldDNA_FD_10543 | JGI IMG/M metagenome (IMG submission 10543) | reverse complement strand
TATAAACTCGACCCGTCAAAAAGCGAGAGTGCCGACCAGATACTTACGGAAACCAATGTCGATGGCGCCAATCGCCAGGACCTCCAGAAAAAACTCGAGGCGCCTGAACAGATCGCTCTTGATGTTCGTGGAAACCAGGTGACATTCGCAGCATCGAACTCGTCGCCCATAACATTTATCGCTGACGGCAGCGAAAAGACCGATACAGACGCGAGCGGCCGAGCCGTGAAAATGAAAGCGACGCTGCACGGGCAAGACCTCACGATCGCATCTCTCGGCGGCGAAACCGATTACACGATCATCTTCTCGCCCACGGACAACGGACGCACTCTGAAAGTAACCCGTCGGATAACGACGGACTATCTGCCGGAAACGGTTTTCGCCGACAGCTTTTATACGAGGACAGCGGACATCGCCGGTCTCGGTATCGAGCCGACAAATGTTGCTACTAACGCCGACGGCGGATGGTCGAGCAGTGACGAGTCTCAACCAACCGGCACCCCGGGACCGGTCGCGGTACCGGGACGAACGGGTGAATTCGTTGTGCCCAACGGCACGTTGATCTCCGGCCAACTCGAAAACACGATTGATACAAAGGCGTCGCAAAACAATGACAAGTTTCGCATGACCGTGCAGTCGCCGATGGAATATCGGGGCGCCGTCATCGAAGGCCATCTTTCGGGTGTCGGCCGCTCGGGTCGCGTTTCGGGCCGGTCGAACGTAACGTTCAACTTCGACACGATCACGATGCGTGACGGTAAGACCTACGATTTCGCCGGATTTCTTCAGTCGATCAAGGACCAGAATGGCAAGACCGTACGAGTTGACTCGGAAGGCGTCGTGACGAGCGGCAGCCAAACACACCAAACTGTTAAGCGCGGCGGCATCGGCGCCGGTCTCGGTGCAGTCATCGGCGCGATCGCGGGCGGCGGCACCGGAGCGGCTATCGGCGCGGTCATTGGCGGCGGCGTGGGTGCCGGCTCGGTGATTGTACAAGGCCGTGATGATGTCCAATTAATGAAGGGCTCGATCCTCACGGTGCAGGCTTCGTCACCCATCCGAGGCAGCGACGGTCCGAGCGATCAGTAACTATACCTATATCGAAGTAACCTTTGGCGAGCGATGTTGATTGCTCGCCCTTTTCTTTTTGTCTATGATGCGTAAGTCCCGATGAGAGAATTTCCCGAAGAGATCGAACTATATCGTGATCGTAAATGGCGGCGAGAAGAGTCGTTGAAGATCGACTCCGCTGGGCAGGTCGAGGCGATGGTTGAGGAGCTTGGCTTCTGCCTCGGCATGACCGACGCTCGTAAAGAGCTCCCGTCGGTTTACATAGCTGTCTGCGGCCGCCGTGATGCACACATGCCTCGCAATATTCAAAAAGATTACGAGGCAAGCCGTGCCTGGGTCTTAAAAGATGAGACCGTCGCCCGCGGTCGCGTCTATTATGGAAAGCTTGTGAAAGGCAATTCGATGTTCCTCGCGCGACGAATGATACCAGTGTTCAACTCGATATGGGGAATAACCAAGCGACAGGAAAAGGAGTATCTGTCTGAGGATGCTAGGAGAGTACTAAAGGTGCTAAGAAAGGAGTGGGAAATGGCGACCTCAGACCTGCGGGCTGAGACGAAACTCGAACGAGCCGCTCTCACACGAGCGATCGACGAGCTGCAGCGAAAGATGAAAGTCGTGCCGCAGGAGGTCGTCTACGTTCCAAAGTTTACCTACATATGGACGCTTTCTGAGGTGAGGTTTCCTGAAGAGATGGCGATCAAGATGCCTCGCGACGAAGCCGTTCGTGAGCTTGCGCGTTGTTACCTTCAGTTGTGCGGGCTGACATTGCTTGGCGATATGTCGCGGGCCTTCGGGTTTTACCGGTGGGAGTCTGGCCGGGCAAATCACGAGCTTGTCGATGAGCAATTTGCCGAACGCCTTGCAACGGGCGTTTACAAACTCGCCGATTATCGCGCGCTGGCTGCCAGATGATCGCTCTTAAAAACAACGCTTAAAAACAACGCGCGAAAACGTCAATTCGTTTTCATCGTCATCAAACTTGCGTAGATCTCGATCCCGTCCCAGAGATTTTGCAGCCTGATGTTTTCATTCTCAGCGTGCTGATTGTTGTCGTAGTTTGCGATCGGAACTGTGATAGTCGGAACGTTCAGAGCGTCGCTTATGATCGATAACGGAAGACTCCCTCCGAGCGTCGGCATACGAACGACCGGATCGTTTGAAGCGCGTTGTACAGCGACAGTGACCGATAGTGAAATAGGAAGGTCCATTCGGGTTCGCTGCGCGTTGTAACCACCTTTCAGCAGAATTAGCTTCGCAATGAGAGGATGCTGCAGACGTTCGGCGTCGCTAGGTTCGTGATCAATAACGTAAAAGCCCTGCGACTCAATATGCGTTTTGAGCTTTTGAAATTGGCGGATGTAATCGTTGCCTTTTACCAGCCGCAGATCGAGCACCGCGTTCGCGGTTGTCGGAATAACATTGCGGGCAAGCGAACCGACATCGCCGCTTTTCATGCCGTTGATATTCAGCGACGGCATGTTGATAAGGTCGAGCAAGCTCTTCCCGCTGCCTTCGGTGTAAACGAGCCCGAGTTCTCGTTTTAGCTGCTGATCGATCTGCGGGGCGTCAGCGATCGCCTGTTTTTCGATCGATCCGAGGGGCTCGACGTCATCGTTCCACAACTTTATTGTGATGTTGCCGTGGTCATCCTTCATTGACCCGAGCAGCTTGGCCAACAGCAATGCGGGATTGGGCGACCAGTTGCCGTAATGCCCGCTGTGCAGCGGACGATTCGCTCCATAGACGGTCAGGTCGACGTTCGTGTCGCCGCGAACGCCAAACACAACTTGCTTTCTGCCCGATTGGTGCACCGGCCCGTCACAGACAATGAATGCGTCCGCTTTTAGTAGATCTTTATTCTTAGTGAGGATCTCACCGAGGTGCGGTGAGCCGACTTCTTCCTCACCTTCGAAGAGAAATTTAATGTTAACCGTCGGCTCAATGCCCTTTGCTTTTAAAGCCTCGAGCGCCGTGAGTATTGCAAAAACCCCGGCTTTGTCGTCCGACGCTGAGCGCGCATAAAGTCGCCATTCGGGATCGATCTTTTCACTAGCTCCCGGCATCATCACAGCCTTCCCGCCTTTTTCAAATGGCCTGTCGAAAATCACAGGCATAAATGGCGGAGTAACCGTCCACGCCTTCGGATCGACCGGCTGTCCATCGTAGTGCGCGTAGAAAATGATCGTCTGGTTTGCGCCGGGCGTCAGCCATTCGCCATAGACCACCGGCGCTACGGTCTTATCTGTCAAGGTGAGCAGACGGGGCTTCAATTCGCTTTTTCTCATCATGTCGATGAGGTAGTCGGCGTTGCGGACTATGTTCGGTGTGTCCGACGCGACATTCGGCATCGAAAGAAACTCGATAAACTGTTGAGCGAGTCGATTTTCGTTTGCGATCCGATATTCGCGCGCTGAGAGTACAGCATTCGCCTGGCCAAACATGGCCGTCGCGAGCAGTGACACTGACACTGCGATGCAGAAAATGCGATTCATATGACGAGGATAATTGTTAGGCCTGTTTGGAGATCATTATATGTGTGCCACGCTCGCCCGGCACTGAGTTTGTGCATTTATACCCAAGTTCGCGCAAATTCAGACCTTCGAATAGAGGTTCCCCGCGGCCGAGAATAACCGGACGCAACACCAGGTGCATCTCATCGATAAGTCCCGCTTTGAGAAATTGACGAATGGTGGCTGGCCCGCCGCCGATGCGAACGTCGCGATCGGCGGATGCTTTCTTGGCTTGCTCAAGAGCGGAATGAATGCCGTCGGTGACAAAATGAAATGTCGTCCCGCCCTTCATCTCGATAGGCTCTCGTTCGTAATGCGTGAGAACAAAAGCCGGAACATGATAAGGAGGCTCGTCGCCCCACCAGCCTTTCCAGTTGTCGTCGGGCCATGGCCCGCGGACCGGTCCGAACATGTTGCGGCCGAGTATCCAGGCGCCTTTTTCGGCCATGCCCTTTTCAGCAAAGCTGTTGTCGATGCCAGTTTCGCCGCCTTCCATGCCGTGCATTGCGCGAAAGACACGGGTGTTGAAGAACCATTCCATCAACTCCGGTCCGGTTGTGCCGAGCGGATTTTGCACGTCTTGATCGGGTCCTGCGGCAAAGCCATCGAGTGAGACTCCAATACATTGAACGACAACTTTTGACATATTTTAGCTTTCGACGTTAGCTTCTCGACAAGTGTTTTTCATATAGATCTTTAAAATGCTCAAATATATGAAAAACTGTCTTACTTTCTTCAAGGTGCTTTCGCATAAGGGGCTTAACTTCCAATTGCCAATCCAATTTGCCAAGACCCGCAGCCATCTTTGGAACTGCAACATCAATAACTTTGTTCTTTGAGCAAAAAATCGCGAGGTTTCTCAGACCTTTAGTTAGAAATGGCAAAGTCGCGTGGTACATGTCCGGCTGTGTCGCAATATAGATAATGCCGGGCCGGTCTATTTCAGGATTAGCTACGAACAAATCACCGCCTTCGAATTTATTGTTAAAGGTGAACTTCTTAAACTTTTTTTGTGCGTCAGGCCATTTGATCGAGATTTTCAGAGCGAGGCCTGTACCCATGCCCTCTTGCGATCCCACTGCCACCCCTTGGGCTATATACTGCATATCAGCTTGGAGGACGTCTCCGGAAACAAATTCGATCATGATCTCTACAATTTGGGCTTCCAACCCGCCAGCACAAACTCAGGCCGGCTATAGTCCGCGATCAGTTTTGCATCTTTGACCTTATCGAGTTGTCGCGACCAGGAAACGCGCTTACTGACATCGACCAGTGAACCGTCCGGATTGTGGCTGTTGTATTCCCAGAAATGGATATTTCCGCCCTTGTCGGCCTCGCTCCAACCTTCTGGAGCGATGTTGGTGAGCGCAGTGTTTAGCAGGACGACTTCGGCAAACGGATATGTGAATGATTCGTTTTTGGGTGAACGGGCAATTGTCGTTGGAGCGTCGGTTCCAATCAACGCGCTGTCTTTAAAGACGTTTCCATGTATGTCCTTCGGATTACGCGGCCACATAAACACGCTTCTCGATCTGATCGTGCAGCGTTCACAGAACAGCGTACCCCGACCTAGGATCGAGTCGCCTCCGCCTACCACAGTACTGTCAACGATATAGATCCGGCCATTTGCCTGAAGCGCGTCGCCGCTGCCGATCACCATCACATGCGAAAGTATGTTTCGATCGCCCGTGATCAGCAGTCCCTCGGCCTGCCCGGTCGCAGTAGTCTGAAGCGTCATCTTGTAGATATGGATGTCGTTGCAATTGTCGACAGCCACTGCCGCACGCCGCGAGGGAAACGTACCCTTCTCAGGATTTGTGCGAATGTTAGCGGGATGAGGATTGAAAACTTCGTTGTTGTAATACCGAACAACGGTCTTCTTTTCATCCTCGCCGATGAGAGTCACATTGTCCTTGTTGCGGAAATAGACGATCTCTTCGTAAATGCCGTTACGGATAAAAACGGTTATGCGTTTTTTGCCGTGATCAGGAATGGAGTCCATCGCGCCTTGAACAGTATTGAAATCGCCCGTGCCGCCGGCATCGACTATCAGTCTCGGAGCATTTGCCCGAGGAGCTTTCTCGATCGGCTTGGTCGTAAAGGTCCAGTTCTTTCCCGAGATTCCTGCGAAATCATTATTTGCAAAGACACCGCGGTCGATCTGCACATAATACGACTTGCCATACTGCAGCAAGTCGTGGTGCGGATGGATGGTCGCGGTGTTGTCGTCTACTGTGATCGGATAAAAGTGGAAACCATCCGTAAAGCCGCCGATGATCGTTAATTGGTATTCGTTTGAGGTCGGTACCGCGCCGGCCGAAGGTGTGCCCGGTTTCGTGTTTGCATTAGTTGGCCGTGAGGTACGGTCGTAAGGATAAGGAAAAGCCAGATAATTCTTTGCTCTAACGGCCGGGTCGACCGGCTTTGTCGGCCCCGGCGGAATGCTCATATCGAGCGTATCGACGAGACGGTCATCCGCGGCATCATAAATCCGAATTTTTCCGGAAGCGCCGATCTTTGGCGTCTCATTGAACGTCAGCTTTAGCTGCACATCCGGATTGACCACCGTTGCCTTGTCGGCGGGGAATAAAACCTGTGCGCTCGCAGAAACCCCGAACACAAGGCAAACAGCCGTTACTCCACAGAGCAACGCGTTGTCAGGCAAGAGTTTTTTCATTACGAATGCCGTGCCAGGAATTGTTGTTCAAACGCCGTTACATGTCTAAGTGATCTCGAACAGATGGTTATGAATCCTCGCTGATCGATCCGGTAGGAATAATAGTAGTGTTCCGGCGAGTCGTATTCAACAAGCATTCGCTCCCCGCCTTCAAAGATCATCTTTCCATCGGCTTTGAACCGAGCTGTGGATTGATCGCGGCTTGAATTGTCCTCGAATGAACACGACCACGACGAGACTCGTTCAAATTGTGTAGAGGAATACACAGAGAACGAGCAAAAACTGCCGGGACCAGCGGATCCCGAACCCACGCCTTCACAGATAAACCGAATTGGTGCCAAACAAAATCCAATCGAAAAAGTGAAGACGAGAAGGCAAATGCGGAGTAAATGGCGTTTCATCTTTTGTTTCACGCACCGCCTCCGACTGGGTTGCAATTAGCTAATACTTCATCAATTCCTGCACGGCTTTTTCGACATCCTCAGATTGCGGCAGGATGAAGTCTTCTAGCTGCGGAGCGTAACCGACAAAGGTATCTGTCGCGCCGACGCGGCGGACGGGTGCATCGAGATATTCGAAGATTTCGTTCGAGATGCGTGCAGCGATCTCGGCACCGTAGCCGTATGAGATCGGGTCTTCGTGGGCGACGATAACGCGTGAGGTTTTCTTTACGGATTCTGCAACGGCTTCCCAATCGTAAGGAACAAGCGTGCGCAGATCGATGATCTCGACCGAGACGCCCTGCTGCTCGAGACGTTTCGCGGCTTGGTTAGAACGTTCAACCAATGCTCCGAACGTAATGATCGAGACATCAGTTCCTGCGCGAACAGTTTTCGCCTTTCCGAACGGTATGAGGAAATCGCTGCCCGGATAGGCCGATTTGTTGTATATCTGCCGATAGAGATGCTTATGTTCGAGGAACAATATGGGATCGTCAGCGCGAATTGCCGTACGCAGCAAGCCGTTCGCATCGAGCGCAGTCGATGGATACGCGATCATCAATCCCGGCGTATGCGAAAACAGCGTCGTCCCCGACTGCGAATGGTAAACCGCTCCGCCCTTTAGATAACCGCCGACCGGCACGCGGATCACCATCGGGCATTTCGCGTCGCCGTCCGACCGCCATCTGGTCAAAGCGACCTCGTTGCGGATCTGCATCATCGCGGGAAAGATGTAATCGAAAAACTGGATCTCGACGACCGGTTTCAGTCCGCGGAGAGCAAGCCCCACCGCACGCCCGACAATATTTGCCTCGGCGAGCGGTGAGTTGTAAACGCGAGCTGAGCCAAACTCTCGCTGCAGGTTCGCGGTCACCTTAAATACCCCGCCCTTGCCTTTGACGCGATCGAGATATTCCTCACGAGAGCAATCTGCCACGTCCTCGCCAAAGACGATGATCCGCGGATCACGCTTCATCTCTTCGTGCATACACCGATTGATCAGGTCGACCATCGTGCCCGGATTGCCGGAAAGCTCTGCACCCTCCTCCGTATCAAACTGGTGCCGGTCGGTCGTATCTACATCCGGCGAAAACACGTTACGCAATGCAGTCGGTCCCGCGGGCTGCGGGGTTTCGATGGCGATATCAGCGGCTTTGTTGATCTCGTCGTCAACCTCTTTTCGGAGTACCTCCAGATCATCGGCTGAAGCGATCCCCTGGTTGATCAAAAACTCAGCGTACGTTTTGATCGGGTCAATGGCGGCGTCGGCCTGACGCTCCTCGTCGGGACGATAAAGTTTTTCGTCGTCCGACAGCGAGTGGGAATACGGCCGGATAACTTTGCCGTGGATGAATGCCGGTCCTTTGCGTGCACGACAATGATCGGCTGCTCGCTTGAACGCCGCGTACGATTCAAGCGGATCTGTCCCGTCGACTTTCTGAATGAAAAGATCGGGGAAGCCGGCAACGAGTTTCGAGATATCCCCGCCCGGCGTTCCTACTTCGACCGGAACAGAGATCGCGTAGCCGTTGTCCTCGACAACAAAGATCAGGGGCAGTTTGAGATTCGACGCCGTGTTCAGAGCTTCCCACCATTCACCTTCGCTAGTTGTGCCGTCACCGACCGACATATAGACGACCTCATCGCCTTTGAAACCCTCGACCTTGTCTTCGAGTTCTTTGACGAGCGAGGCACGGTAGCTTGCTTCCGCGGCACCGACGGAATGTAATGCTTGCGATCCCGTGCACGATGACTGGGATGGAACATTCAAACGCTTGTGGCCCCAGTGTGAAGGCATCTGACGACCGTGCGAGTTAGGGTCGACTTCGGCGCCCACGGCGGAATACAACATTTCGAGCGGTGTCATTCCAAGCCCAAGCATCAACGCCCGGTCGCGATAGTAAGGAAAGAACCAATCGTATGACGGCTTAAGCGCTAAAGCGGCGCCAGTTAGTAAGGCTTCATGCCCGGCACCCGAAATTTGAAAAAAGATCTTGTTCTGTCCTTTGAGCTGGATCTCTTTGTCGTCGACCCGGCGTGACGTGTACATTGTTCGGTAAATACCGACAAGGGTTTTCTCATCGAGGCCATGAAGATCGACCTTCTTCATCGGCCTGCCATCGCCGCCGGTGGGCGTTTCGGCCTTAGCTGTTTTCTGCACTTTGGTATCGGGATTATAGCCGTCGGCCTCGGTCGTCTTTGCTGGTTCCGACACAACCTCTTTTCCGTTCTTTCCGGAACCGGTTTTTCTATCTACTTTTTCGGGTGCAGTAGCCATTAAATTGAGTGTCCCTTATAACAATACTTTATAAATACGTAACCATTTACGATATCAAAATACCTATAGCCGGGCAATTTAACCAACATTGTCATACTCGACGCTTTTTGCCGAGTTTTCGGAGACCTTCGAGGTCGCCCAAAAATAAAGAATTGCATGACGTATTTCGGATAGAACGCACTGTCCATGACGAGTAAACTCAAGAGCATGATCACGGGAACTGGACCAAAAACAAGTGGTGACTGGCGGTGGCTGGCCGTTCAGCAAAAAAATCCGGAGTTTGATGGGCTCTTTTATTTCGGCGTACGAACGACAGGCATTTTTTGCCGGCCATCGTGCTCGTCAAGAACCCCAAAACCGGAAAACGTCGCATATTTTTCGAGTACGACCGAAGCTCAAAAGAAAGGCTTCCGAGCTTGCATGCGATGCAAGCCGCTGAACGGATATTTTCCGGGCAGGAATGCGGAATTGGTCGCGAAGGCTCTCGAAGCATTACGCAACAGCGATCTCGAGATCACGACGACGGAAGAGCTTTGCAGGCGCTTAGAAGTAAGTCCTGGGCATTTGCAAAAGACATTTAAATCGATACTCGGACTATCACCAAAGGAAGTTATGGACATGATGCGAATAGAAAATTTCAAAGAGAACGTTAAAGGAACGGATGTCACGACATCGCTATATGAGAGTGGTTTCGGCTCGAGTCGGTCGCTGTATGAAAAGGCTGGCGAGCGGCTCGGTATGACACCGGCGGTTTACAAGAAAGGCGGTAAGGGAATGAATATACGTTACACGATAGCCGACTCGCCTTTAGGCAAGCTGATGGTTGCAGCGACCGAACGCGGGATATGCGCAGTAAGCTTTGGTGACGATGAACGGTCGCTCAGCGAAGAGTTGCGGGAAGAATTTTTTGCGGCTGAGATCGAGGAAAGCGACCGGGGTTTGAAAGATGCCGTGAAAGCGATCTTAAAGAGTCTCGACGGCGAGAAAACGATCCTCACATTGCCGCTCGATCTTCGGGCCAGCGCTTTCCAGATGCGCGTTTGGTCAGAGCTCCGCAAGATCCCGTACGGCGAAACGCGTTCGTATGGCGAGATCGCGAAAGCGGTAGGTAATCCAAATGCTGTGCGCGCAGTCGCACGAGCATGCGCGACAAATCCCGTCGCCCTGGTCAACCCTTGTCATCGCGTTATCGGCGCCGACGGAAAACTAAGCGGATATCGCTGGGGTATCGAAAGAAAGAAGAAAATACTCGAACATGAAAAGGAGCAGAGATAATGAGCTACAAGATCGTCCCGATCAGTTCGGAAGTTGCTAACGATGTAAGAAAAACAATGACCTCGCCGTACGGCGGCCTTCCAGCGTGGTCATCGATCGCGAACGGTTATGGCCCGTGTCGCAGCTGCCTCCAGACGTTTCGTCAGGGCGAAGAGGAACGTATTTATATCACGTATGACCCGTTCAGTGGCCGCTCTGAACTTCCATTGCCCGGACCGGTCTTCATTCATACCGAACAGTGTCGTGAATATGCTGGAGACGCTTTCCCGACCCATCTACTGAGTATTCCACTGATCTTAGAAGGCTTCGGCGAGAACAGTCAGCTGGTTACTAGTCATCCTGTGGAAGCTGATAGGCTCGATGAACAAATCGAGACTGTTCTTAATACCGAGGGCGTAGAGTTCATTCATCTTCGTAACGCGGAGGCAGGATGTTTCATAGCGAGGATCGAACGGCTTAACTGAGCCGATCGATCCTTCTTTAGCACGTATCTTTTATAGCGCCTTCAGCACCCATCCCTTCGGATCGACAACCGGAGCCGTTCCCGTGAAGTTGACCGACGCCTTTCCGTCCGACATTTCGATACGCTGCGACGTACCATTGATCACGACGTCGATCGGCATTGGGAACGGCATGTTGTTTGGCGTTTCCCAGCGAAGGCTAAGCGTATTGCCCGTGAGCTCTGAGACAAGCTTTGGCAGTTTTGGCTGACGTAGATACATTTCAAACAACCAATCCAGCTGTTTACCCGAATCCTGTTCGGCAATGTTGAGGAAATCGTCCGTTGTTACTAGACGTTCCTGCCGGCCGTCAGTGTATGTTTCCATCTCCTTCGTTGGATAAGCCATGTGATGCAATGCATTGAAGAAAGCCTTGTCGCCGATCAGATATCTGAGAGTGTGCAGAAAGCACGCTCCTTTGTCATAGATATCGCCGTCTGAGCGAACATAGTC
>AR_comb_assmDRAFT_10025654_pt1 | contig 11207 bp, 8 predicted proteins | sample ArasoioldDNA_FD_10543 | JGI IMG/M metagenome (IMG submission 10543) | reverse complement strand
CGGATCACGGACTCGACCGTGGGGCCCGGCGCGGTCGTGGGCCCGCACTGCGAGGTCGAGGGAGCGCGGATCGGGGCGCGCTCCCGGGTCGGACCCTTCGCCCGCCTGCGGCCGGGCACCGTGCTCGAGGAGGAAGTCCGCGTGGGCAACTTCGTCGAGACGAAGCAGGCGACCCTGCGCGCGGGAGCGAAGGCGTCCCACCTGTCGTACCTGGGAGACGCGGAGGTCGGGGCGGAAGCGAATATCGGCGCCGGCGTCATCACGTGCAACTACGACGGGGAGCGCAAACACCGGACCTCGATCGGCGCGGGCGCGTTCATCGGCAGCGACAGCCAGTTGGTCGCGCCGGTGACGGTCGGAGCGGGAGCGTACGTCGGGGCGGGCTCGACGATCACCCGGGACGTCCCCGACGGTGCGCTCGCGGTGACGCGCGTCCCGCAGAAGAACCTCGAGGGCTGGGCGGCGCGTAGGAAAATGAGAAAGAAAGGTGATCGGGCGAGCTGACGGCTGACAGCTGACAGCTTCTTCTTTATGTGCGGCATCGTTGGCTATACCGGAACCCAGGAGGCGTCTCCGCTCCTCCTCGACGGGTTGAAGCGCCTCGAGTACCGCGGCTACGACTCGGCGGGAATTGCGACGCTCTGCAACGGCCACTTCACGATCCAGCGGAGCGCCGGGAAGCTCTCGACGCTGATCGAGAAACTCGCCGGCTCGAGCTCGCCCGGCCGCGTGGGAATCGCCCACACGCGGTGGGCGACGCACGGCCGCCCCACCGAGGAGAACGCCCACCCGCATACCGACTGCAAGGGCCAGGTCGTGGTCGTCCACAACGGGATCTTCGAGAACTTCGCGGAGAGGAAGGCTTTTCTCGCGACCCGCGGGCACCGCTTCACGAGCGAGACCGACACGGAGGTCTTCGCGCACGAGGTCGAAGAAGCCTTCCGCGGCGATCTCTTCGCCGCGGTCCAGACCGCGACGAAGCGCTTGACCGGCGCGTACGCGGTTCTCGTCTCGTCCAGCGCGGAGCCGGGAGTCCTGGTGACCGCTCGCTCCGGCCCGCCCATCGCGCTCGGCCTGGGGCACGGCGAGAACTGGGTGGCGTCCGACCCGGTCGCGCTCGTCCCGTGGACCCGGGACGTCGTGTTCCTGGAGGACGGCGACGTCGCCCGCGTCGACGCGAAGAGCACACGGATCGCGGACGGGGATGGGCATGACGTCGAGCGGCCGGTCCACCGGATCCTGTGGGACTCGGTCGCCGCCGAGAAGGGGGGCTATCGCCACTTCATGGCGAAGGAGATCCACGAGCAGCCCACCGCAGTTTCGGAGACCCTGGGCGGCAAGGTCTCCCTCCAGACCGGCGAGCTCACGCTCGATTCGCCTCTCCTCTCGGCGGAGCGGGTTGCGGGTTTCGACCGCGTCCTCCTGCTCGCGTGCGGGACCTCGTGGCACGCCGCGCTCGTGGGCAAGTTCCTGATCGAGGGGATGGCGCGGATGTCGGTCGAGGTCGACTACGGCAGCGAGTTCCGCTACCGCAGCCCGGTCCTCGACGGGCGGACGCTGACCGTGGGCATCTCGCAGTCGGGCGAGACCGCCGACACGGTTGCGGCGCTCTCCGAGGCGCGCCGGGCCGGCTCGCCGCTCGGGGCGATCGTCAACGCGCCGGGGTCACAGATCGCGCGCATGGTCGACTCGGTCTTCCCCACCCACGCGGGCCCCGAGATCGGAGTTGCTTCCTCGAAGGCGTTCACCACACAGCTCGCCGTACTCTTCCTGCTCGCCGCGAAACTGCGCGAGTCGCGGGGTCTCGCCCGGGGCCTGACCGCCGGAGAGCGCGCGGCGCTCGTTCACCTTCCGGTCGCGATCCAGCAGGCGCTGGCTCTCGAGCCCCGGATCGAGAAGCTGGCGCGCGACTTTCACGACGCGCGGGACTTTCTCTTCCTGGGTCGCGGGCTGCACTACCCGATAGCGCTCGAAGGTGCCCTGAAGCTGAAGGAAATCTCCTATATCCACGCCGAGGGTTATCCGGCGGGGGAGATGAAGCACGGCCCGATCGCGCTGGTCGACGAGAACCTGCCGGTCGTGGTGCTCGCTCCGCACGACGCCTGGCGCGACAAGACGCTCTCGAACCTGCGGGAGGTCAAGTCCCGCGACGGCATCTCCCTCGTCGTGACGACCCGCGAGGACGAGGAGATCGCGTCGCTCGCCGATTACTCGCTCGTGATCCCGGAGACAATTCCGGAGCTCCAGCCGATCGTGTCGGTCGTGCCGCTGCAGCTTCTCGCTTACCACATGGCGGTTCGCCGCGGCTGCGACGTCGATCAGCCGAGGAATCTCGCCAAGTCGGTCACGGTCGAATAGCTCGGCTACCGGCTACCGGCTACCGGCTCCCGTCTCTGCTAAGTTCCACTCGGTGTCCGAAACTCCCGCGCTCCAGGGGCTGAACCCCGAACAGAAGGAAGCCGTCCTCCACGAGAAGGGTCCGCTCCTCGTCCTCGCCGGCGCGGGCTCCGGCAAGACCCGCGTCATCACGCACCGCCTGGCGCGCCTCGTGGAGCGGGGCGTCGATCCCCGCTCGATCGTCTCGGTGACCTTCACGAACAAGGCCGCGGACGAGATGCGCGAGCGGGCGCGGCGGATCCTGGGAGGCCGGCCGCTCCTCTCTTTCGTGGGGACGTTCCACTCCTTCGCCCTCCGTTTCCTCCGGCGCCACGCCGCTCTCGCCGGGCTGCCGCCGCGGTTCTCGATCGCCGACTCGGCGGATCAGCTCGCGCTGGTCAAGGAAGCGATGGAGGAAATCGGCGTCTCCGAGCAGGTCCTGCCGGCCGGGGCGGTGCGCGCGCGCATCTCGTCGGCGAAGAGCTCTCTGATCACGGCCCAGGCGTACGCCGATTCCCAGACGGACTACGCGGGCGAGAGAGTCGGCCGCGTCTTCCTGCTCTACGAGAAGAAGCTCGCCGCCGCCGGCGCGCTCGACTTCGACGACCTCATCTTCCGGGCAGTTCGCCTCCTGCGCGAGCGGGCCGAGGTCGCGCAGGCGGAGGCGGCGCGGGTGCGCCACCTCCTGATCGACGAATACCAGGACACGAACACGTCCCAGGACGCCCTCGTGAAGCTCCTCGGCCGCGGAGCGGACTCGCTCTGCGCCGTGGGGGACGAGGACCAGGCGATCTACCGGTGGCGCGGCGCGGAGGTCGAGCACATCCTGCGCTTCGACGAGGATTTCCCGGGAGCCCGGATCATCCCGCTCGAGCGGAACTACCGCTCGACGTCGGGGATCCTGGACGCGGCGTCCGGACTGGTCGCCAACAACCGCCGCCGCCGGCCGAAGAGGCTTCTCGCCGACCGGGGCGCCGGTGCCCGGGTGCGGCTCTGGCGGTTCGACGAGGACCGGACCGAGGCGGAAACCGTGGCGCGGGCGATCGAAGACCGGCGCGACGGCGCCGGAGACGTCGCGGTCCTCTACCGGACGAACGCCCAGTCGCGGCCCTTCGAGGAGGAGCTCGTCCGGCGCCGCATCCCCTACGTGGTGGTCGGCGGGATGAAGTTCTACGAGCGGGCGGAGGTCAAGGACGCGCTCGCCTACCTGCGTCTCGCGGCGCGTCCCGAGGACGACCTCGCGTTCCGGCGGGTCGTCAACGTGCCGGCGCGCGGCATCGGGTCTGCCACGCTCGACCGCATCGCGAAGGCCGCCCGGGAGAGCGGAAAGTCGTGGTGGGAGGCCTCCGCGAATCCGCCCGCGGAGCTGACCGACCGCGCGCGCACGGCCCTGTCCCGCTTTCGTGCGATCGTGTCGGAGCTCGCCGAGCGGGCGAAGACCGAGCCCCCTTCGGCGCTCCTCGAACATCTCCTCGAGGCGACCGGGTATGCCGCGCTCTACGACCGGACGGAGGACTCCGAGGACGTGGCCCGCCGGGAGAACCTGGCCGAGCTGGTCAGCTCCGCGCGCGAGTTCGAACGGAGGAGCGGCGAAGACGCGACGCTCGCGGAATACCTGGATTCGGTCTCGCTCGCCACGGACGCCGAGGCCGCTTCCGGCGGGCGGGGCGTGACGCTCTCCACGCTGCATGCCGCGAAGGGCCTGGAGTTCCCGACCGTCTTCGTGGTCGGTCTGGAGGAAGGGTACCTGCCGCACGGCCAGTCCGCGGAGGACGAGGACGAGCTCGAAGAGGAGCGCCGCCTCCTGTACGTCGGCATGACGCGCGCGAAGGACGAGCTCACGCTGACGCTCGCCCGGCGGCGGCTGGTCTTCGGTCGCGTGCAGCCGCGTATGGAGTCGCGCTTCGTCGCGGAGATTCCGGCGGAATCGGTGGAAGAGCGGACCTTCGGGACGGGCCGGACGGCGGCGTTCGCGCCGTCGTTCGCGGCCGAGGACGAGTCGCAGGAAGTCGAGCTGCCCGACGTCGGCGTGCTGCGGCGTGGCCGCCGGGTCCGTCACCCGCGCTACGGCTACGGCGTGATCCTCGCGCAGGAAGGCTCGGGCGACGAGACGCGACTAACCGTTTACTTCGACCGCGCCGGGAAGAAGAAGTTCGTCGCGCGCTACGCCGACTTGACGCCGGCGTAGCGCGCGAGAAGCGCTACATCCGCCGGATCAGCAGGAGCGAGGCGCCGGCCAGGGCGATCCCGAGCAGCGCGATCATTGGGAACGACAGCGTCGGCACGGGGGACGACGGGGCGATCGGGATTGTCGGCGTCGGCGTCGGCGGAGCGCCCTGAACGCCGATGAGGACCGAGAACGTGCCGACGTTGTTGAACCAGCCGACGCCGTCGGAGGTCCCGAGGAAGAGCCGTGTGGCACCGGCGGGAACCACGAAGGTCTGCGGAGTCCCGCTGCCTGTGCCGGTCAGGCCGTCACCGATGAAGAACGCCTGCTTGAGCTGAGGAGAGACCGTCGTGAAGCTCGTATTGGTGAAGTCGAGGGGGGACGGCGCAGCGGACGAGTCAGGCTGGCTGTTGTCGAGGAAGACTCCGACGAGCGCATCGATCGGCCAGGTTGCGCCGGCGATTCCGTTACTGGAGGAGGTCGAGAAGAGCCCGCTGCCATCCGGCGAGAGGGTGGGTGTCGCTCCCGTGTGGTCGACGCTTCCAGTCACGGCGAACGTGAACGAAATGCCGGGCGTAGCGACGACCGCCGCCAGGACGGGCGACTGTGCCGGAGCGCTGTCGCCGGAGCAGCAGGTCGTGCCGTTGGGCATGCCCGCCAGGAAAGGATTCGAGGATCCCGGGACGATGGTCGGCCCGCCTGCCGCAGAGACGAGTGGCATCAGAAGGAGAGCACCGACAACGGCGACGGCTCGGAGCAGCGGTCGCTGGGCGAGGTTTTCCAAACTCATTCACTTCCTCCTGAAAAAAGAATCTGGAACCGAGTCTCCGGCTGAGAAGTTGACGAAAGTATACGCCCGTCAATTTCGGGTCGAGAGATCCGTTTTGGGGTCGAACCGGGTGATGAGCGCGATCATGCGGCCGGCCCGATCCCGATCGCGCCGATACGACGCGAATTGCGGACCACCGCAGAAAGTGCAACCTTCCGGTTGCATGATTTTCTCCGGCCGGATTCCGGCCTCCCCGAGCTGCCAGCGGACGTAACCCGGCAGGTCGAGGAGGAACCGGTCTCCGTTCGACGGTCGGGAAAAGCGCGGCGGGAACCGGCCGGCAACCTCGGGTCCGACCTCGTAGCAGCAGGGACCGATCGCGGGGCCGAGCCAGGCGCGCGCGGTTTCTCGGTTCGTTACGAGAGCGAGGAACGCCTTCACCGCGCGGAGCGCCACGCCCGCGGCCGCTCCGCGCCAGCCGGCGTGGACGGCGCCGATCGCGTCGTCCGCGGCGAGGAGGACGGGCACGCAGTCCGCGGTCTGGACGGCGAGGCCCACGCCCGGGAGCCTGGTCACGAGCGCATCGCACTCGCCGGCGTCCGCGACTTCGCCCGGCTCCGGCGCCTCGGTGACGACCACCACGCGGGAGCCGTGAACCTGGGTGGCGCGGACGAGCGGCAACTCGGGGTAGCCGAGGGATCGGGCGAACCGGCGGGCGAGGAAAGCCGTCGGCGAAGGAGCGCCCTCCGGAGCGTCGCCGCGCGCCGAGACCGCGACGACGAGGTTCTCCGGCGCGTCTTCCGCACGAAAGATGGCCTCGGTCACCGACCGGTTCTCCACGCTGCGCATGCTAAGATTTTTTCGGTGTCCTCCTCCGAAACAGTTGAGCAGACGCGGGTTTTTCCGGTCATCGGGCTGGAAGTCCATGCCCAGCTGCTGACGAAGTCCAAGATCTTCTGCTCCTGTCCGGTCACGGTCGGAGCGCCCCCGAACTCCGCCACCTGTCCGATCTGCCTGGGGTTTCCGGGAACTCTACCGGTCCTGAACCGCGAGGCCGTGGCTCTCGCCCTGCGGCTGGCTCTCGCCGTCGGCGCCACGGTCCACCGGGACTCCCGCTTTGCCCGCAAGAACTACTTCTATCCCGATCTGCCCAAGGGATATCAGATCTCGCAGTACGACCGTCCGTTCGCGACGGGCGGCGGCATCGAGATCGACACGCCCGCCGGCCCGAAGACGATCCGGCTCGTTCGGATCCACCTCGAAGAGGACGCCGGGAAGCTCCTCCACGACACCCCGTTCGACGACGTCTCGCCTTCGGTCTCGCTCGTCGACTGGAACCGCGCGGGCGTTCCGCTGGTCGAGATCGTGAGCGAGCCGGACCTGCGCGCCCCCGCGGAGGCCGCCGCGTACCTGACGGAGTTGCGGCGCCTCCTCCGATACACCGGCGTTTCCGACGCGGACATGGAAAAGGGCAATCTCCGCTGCGACGCAAACGTATCGGTGCGCATATCCGAGGACGCGCCGTTCGGGACGCGCGCCGAGGTCAAGAACCTGAACTCGATCCGGTTCGTGGCGCGCGCGATCGAGCACGAGGCCGCGCGGCAGGCCGAGCAGCTGGCGCGGGGGGAGCGGATCGCGCAGGAAACCCGGCTGTGGGACGTCGCCGCGAATCGCACGGTCCTCATGAGGAGCAAGGAGGAGGCGCACGACTACCGGTACTTCCCGGAGCCGGATCTGGGCGCGGTCGTCGTGGACGAGGCCTGGATCGCAGACACGGCGCGCGCTCTGCCCGAGCTGCCGCGCGCGCGGCGGGCCCGTTTCATCGAGCAGTACGCGGTCTCGCCCGCGGACGCCGAGACGCTCGTCTCGACCCGGGAGCTCGCCGACTACTTCGAGGAGGTCGCGCGCCGGGCAACGCCGCGCGTCGCCGCGCAGTGGGTGACCGGCGAAGTCCTGCGCTGGATGAAGGAGCGCCGGATCTCGGCCGAGCAGGCGTCGTCGTTCCCCGTTTCTCCGGAGCGGCTCGCGGATCTTCTGAAGCTGGTCGAGGCGGGAGACATCTCCGCGACGTCCGCCAAGGACGTCTTCGCCGCAATGCTCGACTCGACCCGGTCGGCCGCGGAGCTCGTGGCGGAGCGCGGTCTCGGCCGGATCTCCGACGTCTCCGCCCTGGACGCCGTCGTATCCGACGTCGTTCGGGAGAATCCGTCCCAGGTCAGCCTGTACAAGTCCGGCAAGACGCAGACGTTCGGCTGGTTCGTCGGGCAGATCATGAAGCGCACCGGCGGGCGGGCGGATCCGGCGACGGTGCGCGACGCGCTCACGCGCGCGCTCGAATGATCCAGGTTTTCCGCCTCTGCAAGGACTACGGCCCCTTCCGGCACGCGATCTCCGACGTGTCGTTCAACGTCGAGCGCGGCGAGTTCGTGTTCCTGACGGGGCCCTCCGGGGCCGGGAAATCCACGCTCCTGAAGCTGCTCTTCCGGGAGGAGCTGCCGACCTCCGGACAAGTCCTCGTCAACGGGCGGAACATCGGGGTGCTGCCGGACTCCCAGGTGCCGTACTTCCGGCGGACGCTCGGCGTCGTCTTCCAGGACTTCAAGCTCATCGGCCGGAAGACGATCTTCGAGAACCTGTCCTTCGTCCAGAGCGTGCTCGGCCTGCCGCGCGGGGAGCAGAAGCGGCGGGCGTACCAGGCGTTGAAGCGCGTCGGGCTCCAGCACCGGATGAACTCCTATCCGAGCGAGCTCTCGGGCGGCGAGCAGCAGCGGTCGGCGGTCGCTCTCGCCATCGTCAACGAGCCGGTTCTCCTGCTCGCCGACGAGCCCACGGGGAACCTGGACCCCGTTCTCTCGGAGGAGATCATGAAGCTCTTCGCCGAGATCAACATCCGGGGGACGACGGTCTTCGTGGCGACCCACGACATCGACCTGATCCGCCGGATGGGCAAGCGCGTGCTGACGATCGAGAAGGGGATGCTGAGGGAGCGGGACATGGCGCGGGAGTCACTCGCGCGCGAAGCGCCGTTCCTACCGGGGTGAAACCCGCCGGCAATCGCGAAACGGGAAACGGGCAACGACCGGGCCCACCGAATCGTTTTACGTTTTACGTTTTTCGTCTTACGTCCTCATGAATTCCCGCTACCTCTTCGGCGAAGCGTGGGCGATCGCGCGGAGCGGTCCGCGGCACACCGCGATGGCCGTCCTCCTGATCGCGCTCGCCTTCTACGTGCCCGGTCTTTTCGCGCTGCTCGCGCGAAACCTGTCGCGGATGTCGGACCCCGCCCGGGACCCCGTGGGCGTCGTTCTGACGCTCGATCCGTCGGCGGACGCACGCGCGATCGCCGCGAAGGTTGCTCAGGATCGGCGGGTCGCGCGGGTGACGATCGTCGGCAGCGAAGCGGCGCTGGAGCGGTTCCGCCGGGCGTACCCGGACCTGGGGGCCGCGCTGCAGGAGCTTCACGAGGCGCCGTTTCCGCCGACGATCGAGGTCCATCTCCGGCCGGCCGTGCCGGCGCTCGCGGCCCGAGATCTCGCCGCCTCGGCGCAGTCCTGGCCGGGCGTCGACTCCGCCGAATCCGAGGAGGCGTTCGCCCGGAAGTTCCGCGACGGGGTCCGGCTGCTCCGCGGGGCGGGCTTCTTCCTGGGAGGCCTCCTGGCGTTCGCGGCGGTCCTCTCGGTCGCGTCGGCCGTGCGCCTCGCGCTCGACCTCCACCGCGACGAGATCGACATCATGCGCCGCATGGGCGCGACCGAGGCCGCGATCCGCGCGCCGTTCTGGCTGCACGCGTCATTCGAGGGCCTCGCGGGTGGCGCGCTCTCGCTCCTCCTTCTCTATGCCACGTACCGCGCGGCGATCCACCTCCTCTCGCGGGAGCCGCACCCCGTTCTGTCGCTCTTCTGGGTCGGATTCCTGGACCTGCCGACGGCGCTCGCGCTGCCTGCCGTCGGAGCGATCGCGGGATTCGTGGGAAGCCTTCTGTCCCTGTCGAAGCGGCCGAAGTCGTGAGGCTGGCCGTGGTCCTGGCGCTCGCGCTCTCCGTCATGGCCGGCGCCGGCTCCGGCGCGTCGATCGACGACGACATCGCGGCGAACCTGCGCGGAGTCGCGCGCGCCGGCGAGCTCCCCGGGTTGCGATGGCCCCGCTTCCCCGACTATCGGAACGCGCTGAGCGACCTGTATACCGCGGCCGACTGGCGGCCCGTCTGGACCGTGGACGGGCGGCCCACGGCGGCGGCTCGCGCCGCGATCGAAGTCCTCGAGAGCGCGACCGAGCGCGGACTCCACCCCGAGGACTACGACGTGGAGACCCTCGCCAGGCACTCCGCGGAGCTCGCCGCCGGCGGATCTCCTTCCGCGCGCGACATCGCGTGGTTCGACGCGGCGCTCACGGTCGGCGTCTTTCGTCACGTCTCGGACGTACACGTGGGGCGCGTGAACCCGGCCCACCTCTCGATCGGCATCAACGTGGAGCGCAAGAAGCTCGATCTCGTCCAGGTCCTGCGAGAAGCGATTCGCCGCGGTCGCATCGCCGAAATGGTGCGCGAATCGGAGCCGAGATTCGTGCAGTACCGGAGCCTGAAGGCGGCGTACGCGAAGTACCGCGCGCTCGCCGCCGGCTCCGACCTTCCGGCCGTGGTCGCCCCGCGGGAGGTCCGCCCGGGCGATCGCTTCGACGGGGTCGGAGTTCTTCGACTCCGGCTCACGGCCTACGGCGACCTGCCGGAGAGCGCGGCCGGCGCGCCCGGGGCGGATTCGCTCTACGACGACGCCACCGTTGCCGGCGTCGCCCGGTTCCAGGAGCGCCACGGTCTCGCTGCCGACGGGGTGCTGGGCCGGGGGACGCTCGCCGCGTTGAACGTGCCGCCCGCCCGGCGGGCGCGGCAGATCGAGCTCGCCCTGGAAAGGATTCGCTGGCTGCCGGCGCTCGACGTCGGTCCGTTCGTGGTCGTGAACGTCCCCTCGTTCCAGCTCTACGCTTTCGACTCACTGCCTCCCGACGGCGCCCCCGCGCTGACGATGAATGTCGTGGTCGGAAAGGCGGAGGTCGGGCGCCAGACCCCGCTGTTCGAGCGCACCCTGCAATACGTCATCTTCCGTCCGTACTGGGTGATCCCCCCGTCGATCCTGCGGAAGGAGATCCTCCCGGCGGTCCGGAAAAACCGGGCGTACCTCCGGAAGAACGACCTGGAGGTCTACAGCGGCTCCGGCGACACCGGGCCGGGACTCCCGGCGACGGCCGCGAACATCGCCCGCGTGGCCCGGGGGGAGCTCGGGCTGCGCCAGCGCCCCGGCCCGCGCAATTCACTCGGACTCGCGAAGTTCATCTTCCCCAACGATCAGAACGTCTATTTTCACGGGACGCCCGCGACCGAGCTCTTCTCGCGCACGCGGCGGGACTTCAGCCACGGCTGCATCCGCCTGGAAGACCCGGCGCGGTTCGCGGTCTGGGCTCTCCGCGACCCGGACGCATGGTCGGCCGGGCAGGTGCGACGCGCGATGGACGGCCCGAGCTCAGAGCGCGTGAATCTCACGCGACCGCTGCCGGTCGTGATCTATTACGCGACCGCCATCGTGCGCCCCGATCGGGGGGTCGAGTTCTACGAAGACATCTACGGGCACGATGCGCGCCTGGAGGGGGAGCTCGCCCGGGGATACCCGTTCCGCTAGGGTGCGCCGGGTTCGGGGGGTCGGACTAGGTTCGGGCCGAGGGATCCGGGTCGCCCAGAAGCCTCGCGACTCCCTCCCAGCCCTTCACGTGCTCGCAGACGACCTTGATTGCGGACGTCAGCGGTACCGCGAGCATCGCGCCGGGGATCCCCCAGATCGAGCCCCAGAAGATGAACGCGATCATGATCGTGAGCGGGAAGAGGCGTACCTTCCCCCCCACGATGAA
>AR_comb_assmDRAFT_10680339_pt1 | contig 11208 bp, 9 predicted proteins | sample ArasoioldDNA_FD_10543 | JGI IMG/M metagenome (IMG submission 10543) | reverse complement strand
CCGCCATCAGCTGAACCGGTTTCGCCGGCCACGGCGATTGACCGACACCTACCTGAAGGATCCGCTGATCCGGCGCCTTCCCTCGGAGGTGGGGGAGTGACGTTGACCGTCAACGGAGAGCGTCGGGACGTCGCCGAGGGGCTGACGGTCGCCGCGCTCGTGACCCACCTCGGGGTCCGGGGGCGGGTGGCGGTGGAGCTCAATGGCGAGGTGCTCCGCCAGGCGCAGCATCCGGAAGTCACCTTGCGGGAGGGAGACACGCTGGAAGTGGTGACGTTCGTGGGGGGAGGGGTTTAGAAGTCCCCCAATGGACGACGCTCTGGTCATCGCGGGCAAGCGGTTCGGTTCCCGCCTCCTCATCGGCACCGGCAAGTATCCGAGCCACGAGGTCATGAAGCGCTGCCACGAGGCCTCGGGCGCGGAGATCGTCACCGTGGCGGTGCGCCGCCTGGACCTGAGCGCGAAGGGCGAGGCCTCGCTCCTTCACTGGATCGACACCAGCCGGATGACGCTCCTTCCCAACACCGCTCTCTGCTACACCGCGGAGGACGCGGTCCGGACCTGCCGGCTGGCGGCCGAGCTGGGGATGAGCAAGTGGGTGAAGCTGGAGGTCCTCGGCGACGAGCGCACCCTCTTCCCCGACGTGGAGCAGACCGTCGCCGCCGCGCGCACCCTGGTGAAGGAGGGGTTCACCGTCCTGCCCTACACCTCGGACGACCCCATCACCGCCAGGAAGCTCGAGGACGCCGGATGCGCGGCGGTGATGCCGCTGGCGGCCCCCATCGGCTCGGGCCTGGGCATCCGCAACCCGCACAACATCCGCCTCATCCGCGAGGTGGTGAAGGTTCCGGTGATTGTCGACGCCGGGGTGGGAACGGCCTCCGACGTGGCCATCGCCATGGAGCTGGGCTGTGATGGCGTGCTCCTCAACACCGCCGTGGCCGGGGCGAAGGACCCGGTCCGGATGGCGCAGGCGATGAAGCTCGCCATCGAGGCCGGTCGCTCGGCGTTCCTTGCCGGGCGCATCCCCCGCAAGGCGTACGGCTCGGCGTCCAGCCCCCTCGAGGGTCTGGTCGACTGAGCTCCTTGCTCCTGGACCTCGGGACCGATTTCGTCGCAATCATCTGACCAACCCACTCGGTCTCCGCCATGGAGCTCCCCCGGCTCATCGTCGTCACCGACTGGACTCTGCCCGACGAAGCTCACCGGGCGGCGCTCGAGACCGTGGCCGCACTCGGGCCGGAGGTCTGCATCCAGCACCGTGACCCGGGCGCGCCGGTGCGCGGCTTTCTGGAGCGGGCGCGATGGCTCTCCACGCTCACCGGGCGGTCCGGCGCGCAGCTGGCGGTGAACGGACGGCTCGACGTGGCTCTCCTGGTGGATGCTCACCTGCATCTTCCGGTCGACGCGCCGCGGCCCCACGAGGTGCGTCACTGGCTCCCCCCTGGGCGTTGGATCAGCGCCGCAGTGCACTCGGAGGAGGAGCTCACGGAGGTTCACGGCTGCGATGCCGTCCTCCTCGCGCCGGTCTTCGGTCCGGGGTCCAAGCCTCGTGACGCGCGGCCGCCACTCGGCCCGTTGGGGTTCGACCGGCTGGCCCGACTCGCATCGCCCCTGCCCTGCTTCGCTCTCGGAGGGATGACGCCCGCCCGGCTCGCGACCCTCGCCGGATGCCGTGGCGCCGCGGTCCAGAGCGGGATCTTGCAGTCACCCGACCCGGCGGCGGTCGCGCGCGCCTTCCTCGCCCGCGGCTGACCATCCGCTGTCGGCCCGCCATGCGGACGGGGAGCGCGGCCGTGCTGTGCCCGACCGTGCACACCACGGAACGATGAAAGCGGTGCCCGGCGAACAGTGAACATCACCCGGTTGCGCGCCGTTCCGCTTCGCCGACCCAGTGCCCATCCATGGGGCCGCTCGGGGTGCACCCAGGGAGGCAGCGCGATGAAGCGGTTCGCGGTGGCAACGGCGGCGGTCCTGACGGTGGTGGTCTGGTTCGGCTGCGGTGACGATACGAACGGCGGGGGTGGGAACAACGGTCCGCCGCAGAACAAGGCCTGGGTGCGCTTCGGGAATCTCTCCCCCGACGCTCCGGCCATCGACATCTGCGTCAAGCAGTCCACGGCGTCGAGCTGGGGCTCCCCGGTGCTCGCCGCGAACAGCATCAGCGGAGGCCTCACGTATCCTGGGATGAGCAAGGTCATCTTCATCGACCCCGGAGCGTCGCTCGACTTCCGCGCGGTGGCTCCCGGGGGGACCTGTGACACGCCCGTGGGGATCGACCTCACGGCACAGACCCTCAACGCGCACGGCACGTACACCATCACCGCGGTGGGGCTGCTCGCCCAGGGCGCATCGGGACCCTACCGGCTGCAGCAGTACATCGAGCACGCCGAGGCGCCGGCGACCGGCAAGGCGCGGTTCCGGTTCGTCAACGTGATCCCGGATGCGCCGCCCATCGCCGACGGCATCGCCGACGGAGGGACCTGGGAACGGTCCCTGACCGAGGCGGAGATGCCCTTCCGGGTGGGAGCGTCCGGGGTCGGCATCGTCGATGGCTACCAGGACATCGACCCCAATCCGGCCTTTCCGCTGACCATCCGCGCCTCACCGCCGGAGACGAACCTCGACCTCTACACGGCGCCGATCAACTTCCGCGCCGGCGTCATCACTGCCGTCTGGGCGATTGGCCAGGTGGCCGGGCTCGGCGACCAGCGGCTCGGCTACTTCGTCTGTGACGAGGGGCCGGCGGCCGACGGCGGCGTGACGGACTGCGCCCGCAGCAGCCCGTAGGAAGCGTCAAGGCGTCCCCGAGGTCGATCGAAACCTCGGGTGTCGCTCAGTTGATCGCGCCGGGACTGTTCCACTGGTTCTGGTCCCGATCCGAGCAGTGGTAGTCCTCGGCCGGCATGTCCCACTCCGACCAGGGCGCCACTGTCCAGCGCTGGGACGCCCCCGAACGCCACTTGTACGCCCAGGTGTACGTCCCCCAGGTGTCGTTGATGCCGGGATTGTAAGTGCTCCAGCTCCAGTCGTAGGTCTTGTTCTTGTCCACGTTCCAGGCGCCCCACTCGCCCGTCGAGAACCAGGACCATCCGCTGCTGTTGAGCACGATGTTCTGCCGGATCCTGCTGTTCGACGACGGCCAGCCCCACTCCGGAGTGTCGAAGCGGATCGGTGAGAACTTGGTGCGGTTGAAGTCGTTGAACCCGACGTAGAGGCTTCCGTAGGTGTCGGTCACGCTCCCGCCGGAGTGAGCCCGCCAGTAGCGGAGGCCCTGACCCACCCACTCGACGATGTTGTTGGTGATCCGGATGGTCTTGAGGGACCAGCCGACCCAGGTGCTCTCGTTGGCGAGCTGGATGCCAGTGGCCCGGTAACCGAGGTCTTTCCGGTTGTACTTGTCGGTATTGGCGTAGATCCAGTTCCGGTTGACCGTGACGTTCCGGGAGTTGGAGACGAAGAGGTTGACGGAAACGCAGTTGTAGATCCGGTTTCCTTCCACCGTGGCCCCGTCCACCGCGAGCACGTCGGCGCACTCGCCGTAACTGTCGTGGATCGAGTTGCCGATGAGCTTCCAGCTCCACTGGTTCTTCGTGGGCTTGCTGGAGACGGCGGCATCCCAGTAGTCCGACTTCCAGTACTGGTTCCGCATCACCGTGTTGTAGATCTCGTTGCCGACGATCTCCATCGAGTTGCCGTCGGTGATGATCCCGTGCCGGGCGGTGTCGTGGACGGTGTTGTAGTAGAGCTTGACCGAGCTCGACTCCGACACGTTGATGCCGTAGCCGCCATGCTCGGCGTCCGGTACCCCGGTGTTCCGCACTTCCAGTCCCTGGATGGCGATGTTGCCCACCCGCCACAGCCCGAGCACCGCCCCGAAGTCCTTGACCCCGCCCCAGCCCTCGATGACCGGGCTTTCGCCGGGCGCGTTGGTGATCAGGACCCGGTCGCTGGGCCAGAGGTTCATGAGCAGGACGGGACCGTACGTCCCGCCGTGCACGTAAATGGTGTCCCTGCCCTTGGCGCACTTCGCGGCTGCGGGGATGGTGCGGAAAGTGTAGCCGTTCCCTGGACACCAACCTGGGTCCGAGCCCCACGTTGCCACGTGGAACAATCGTGCACTCCAGTCAGGTTGGAGACGAGCTGGCTTCGCGCAGGACGTCCAGCTGCCGTCTGCCCCTGCGGCGAGCGCGGCGGACGCGAACAGCGCCGCGGCCAGTCCCAGGACTCTGTCGATTGGGTACAACCCCGCCTCCGGCTGTCGAGAAAGCGGGGCTCTTACGACGCAGAGCGGCCATGAATCATTGTAAACAGTTTCGGCACATCCGAAGCAGGCCGTCCGGCTGACAGGAGAGCGACGGCCTGCTCCGAAGGGAGGTTGCTTGGCTCACCCCCACCCAGGAGATCGTGCCTGCGCACGCCCGGTGTTGGGCAAGGCGTCCGCCCGTGTTGGACCGCGCCGCGGACGCCTCAGTTGATCGCGCCCGGCGTGTTCCAGTCGTTCTGGCTGCGGCTCTGGCAATGGAAGTCCGCCGACGGCATCTCGGAATCCGACCAGGGCGCCACCGTCCAGCGGATCACCGAGCCCGACCTCAGATCGTACGCCGGGATGTAGCTGCCCCAGGTGTCCACGATGCCGGGGCTGCTGGCGGTCGTGGTCGGGCCGTAATTCCAGTTCCCCTTCACGTCCCAGGAGCCCCAGCTGTCGGTGGAGAACCAGCTGTAGCCGCTCTGGTTGAGGACCAGGTTGTGATGAAGCCGGCTGCCCGAGCTGGGCCATCCTCCGTCAGGGGAGTCGAAGCGAATGGGGCCGAACTGCGTCCGGTTGAAGTTGTTGAACCCGGCGTAGACGTTCCCGTAGGTGTCGCGGACCGAGCCGCCGGTCCGGGCGCGCCAGTAGCGCAGCCCCTGCGAGACCCACTCGACGATGTTGTTGGTGATCCTGATGTTGCTGACCGACCAACCCACCGAGCTGCCCTCGTTCGCGAGCAGGATGCCGGTGGCCCGGTAGGCGTAGTCGGGGCGGTTGTACTGGTCGTTCGCCGCGTAGAGCCAGTTCCGGTTCACCGTCACGTTCCGCGAGCCGGAGATGAAGAGGTTCGCGCTGACGCAGCCGTAGATCCTGTTCCCCTCCACCGTGGCTCCGTCCACCGCCAGGACGTCGGCGCACTCGCCCCAGCTGTCGTGGATGGAGTTGCCGATGAGCTTGTATCCCCACTGGTTGCGGTGCGGATCGCTGGCCACCGCCGCATCCCAGTAGTTCGACTGCCACCACCGGTTCCTCATGACGGTGTTGTAGACCTCGTTGCCGACCACCTCCATCTGGTGGCCGTCGGTGATGATGCCGTGCCTCGCGGTGTCGTGGACCGTGTTGAAGTACAGCTTCACGTGGGTCGACTGGCTCACCCGGATCCCGTAGCCGCCGTGCTCGGCGTCGGGGACCCCGGTGTTCCGGACGGTCAGCCCCTGGATGGCGATGTTGGTCACCTGCCACAGGCCGAGGATCGCCGCGTAGTCGGGCACGCCGTTCCAGCCCTCGATCACCGGGCTCTCCCCCGGCGCGTTGGTGATCAGCACCCGGTCGGAGGGCCAGAGGTTGGAGAGCAGCACGCGGTTGTAGGTCCCGGCATGGACGTAGATGGTGTCCTTGCCCTTGGCGCACCTGGCCGCCGCATCGATGGTCCGGAAGGTGTACCCGGGGGCGGGGCAGTCACTGGGATTCGTCCCCCAGGTCGCCACGTGGAACGTCCGACCCGCCGGATCGGGGGTGAGACGCGAGGGCGCGGCGCAGTCCGTCCAGCTTCCGTCTGCTCCAGCAGCCAGCGCGGCGAGGGAGAGGAGCCCTGCCGCCAGTCCCAGGGTCCGACCGAGTGCGTGCAACTGCGCCTCCTTGGGGCACGAGCGAGAGGCGCAAGGTACGACGCAGGGATGTGTTGACGCCTTGTGAACATTTACCTACAACAAAGCCTGCCAGGGGAGCGGCCGTCCGAGCGCTCGCGATCCATTGCACCCGCGCATGGGCTCACCGCAGGCAGCCCTCCCTCGGGAGCCGCCCGTTCGCCAGGACCGGCAGCGGCCGGACCGTCGAGGGCGCGCCACCCGCGCGAACATCCGCGCGCCTCAGGCGGCCTCAGTTGACCGCGCCCGGCGTGTTCCAGTCGCTGTGGCTGCGGGGCTTGCAGTGGTAGTCCGTGGAGGGCATCCCCGACTCCGACCACGGAGGGATGGTCCAGCGGATCACCGCGCCCGGGCGGAGGTCGTAGGCCGGGATGTAGCTGCCCCAGCTGTCCTGGATGCCGGGGCTGGTGGCGGTGGTCTTCTTCCCGTAGTTCCAGCTTCCGGTCAGGTCCCACGAGCCCGACTGATCGGTGGAGAACCAGCTCCAGTCGCTCGAGTTGAGCACCAGGTTGCGGCGGAAGCGGTTCGTCCCGAGCGGGGCCCAGCCCTCGGGGGTATCGAGGCGAACGGGGGAGAACTGCGTCCGGTTGAAGTTGTTGAACGCCACGTAGAGGTTTCCGTAGGTGTCCTTCACCGAGTGACCCGAGTGCGGGGCCTTCCAGTAGCGGATGCCCTGGCTCACCCACTCGATGATGTTGTTGGTGATGCGGATGTTGTTCAGGGTCCACCCCACGGCCTTCCCCTCGTTCGCCAGCTGGACGCCGGTGGCGCGCGTCCCGTAGTCCTTGCGGTTGAACTTGTCGCTGGTGGCGTAGAGCCAGTTCCGGTTGACGGTGACGTTCTGGGAGCCGGAGACGAAGAGGTTGGTGCTCACGCAGTTGTAGATCCGGTTCCCCTCCACCGTGGCTCCGTCGACGGCGAGCACGTCGGCGCACTCTCCGTAGCTGTCATGGATGGAGTTCCCGATGAGCTTGTAGCCCCACTGGTTCCGATCGGGCTGGCTGGTGACCGCCGCGTCCCAGTACTTGGACTTGAACCACTGGTTCCGCATCACGGTGTTGTAGACCTCGTTGCCCACCACCTCGATCTGGTGCCCGTTGGTCAGAATGCCGTGCCGCGCCGTGTCGTGGACGGTGTTGAAGTAGAGCTTCACGAAGGTCGACTCGAAGGCGTGAATGCCGTAGCCGCCGTGCTCCGGGTCGCTCACCCCGGTGTTCCGGATGGTGAGGCCCTGGATGGCGATGTTGGTCACCCGCCACAACCCGATGATCGCGCCGAAGTCGGGAATCCCGCCCCAGCCCTCGATGACCGGGCTCTCACCGGGAGCGTTGGTGATGAGCACGGTGGCGCTCGGCCACAGATTGCTGAGCTGCACCGGCCCATAGGTGCCGGCGTGGACGGAGATGGTGTCCTTCCCCCGCGCGCACCGCGCGGCCGCGGAGATGGTGCGGAACGTGGCACCCGACCAGTCGGGACATGACCTCGGGTCGGTCCCGGATGTCCTCACGTGGAAGGTACGCCCGGCCGGGTCCGGCGAAAGACGTCTCGGTTGTGAGCACCACGTCCAGCTTCCGTCCGAACCAGCAGCCAGAGCAGCAAGGGAGAACAGTCCTGCTGCCAGTCCCAGGGTCCTTGCGAGAGCGTGCAACCGCGCCTCCTCGGGGCTCGTGAGAGAGAGGGGCGCACCCTACGATGCAGATCTGATTCGCAGCGTGGTGGACAGTTTCGTTACACCACGGGTCGGTCGGAGGGCGGGCGAGCGGCCACGCGAGCGCGGCAGCGGCCCGTCCGGCGGATCAATCGGAGGCGCCGGACGGCGCCTCGGCCCGCGGCGTCGAACGGCCGGGGCTCTACGTGCGTGCGAGGAGCGTCTGCGCCGAGCGTGCGAGCGCGTCCACCGCGCGGTCGAGGGTGAACCGCTCCAGCACCCGCGCCCGTCCCCGTCGCCCCAGCTCCGCGCAGGCGTCGAGGTCCGTGCAGAGCTCCATTGCGGCGTCGGCCAGGGCGTCCGCATCCCCCCGCGGCACCAGCCGGCCGCACTCGCCGAGCACCTCGGGCAGGCCGCCCACGTCCGAGGCCACCACCGTGGCCTCCGAGCACATGGCCTCTGCTGCCGACAACCCGAACGACTCGTTCACCAGCGTCGGGGCGAGGAGCACGTCGATGTCCCGGAACAGCGGCCCCAGCCCCCGGACGGTTCCGAGCAGGTGGACCGCCCTGCCCCGGGCCCAGGATTCGAGCTGGTCGCGCTCGGGGCCCTCGCCGGCGAGGAAGAGCTCCACCCCGGGAAGCCGCCTCTCGAGCCGCTCGAAGGCGCGCTGCAGCACGTGGATGCCCTTCTCCGGATGCAGCCGACCCGCGTAGCCCACGCGGGGAGGACCCGGCCGCCGGGCCCCGCTCCGCCCGGGCCAGCGTTCGACATCGACGCCGTTGTGGACCACCTTCACCCGCTCCGGGTCCAGGCCGAGCGAGACCAGCCGCCGCGCCACGAAGTCCGAGACGCCGATCGCCTCGTCCACCAGCCGCCCGGCGATGACGCCGCGGAGGCGCTCGGCGCCGAGCATCAGCGGTCCCTTGGAGGAGACGAGATTCCCGGCGTGGTCCACCGCCTGGAGGCGCGCGATGCGGCCGGTGGCCCGCGCGAGGAGCAGGAGTGGATCGAAGGGAGAGACGAAGTGCGACTGGACCACCAGCGGGCCGCCGGCGAGCGCTCTCCAGAAGCGGGCCGGGGCCTTCCGGAGCGGAAAGGGAGCGGTGCCCCAGCTGACGCCTGCCGACTCCAGCTCCCGGGCGAAGTCCGGTGCGGGCGGCGCGTAGAAGAGCATCCGGACCGGCCACCCCGCCTCCCGGACCCGCCGGCCGATCCGGCCGATGAACAGGTCCAGGGAACGGTCGCCGCGCGGGGTGAAGTCGGCCAGGACGACCAGTGTCGCGCCCATCGTTCGGGCCCTCAGAGGACCGGAGCCTCGGCGGGCTCCCCGGGGTCGGGCTGGGCCGGCAGCACCGGAGCCGCCGCGGGACGCGAGCGCCGGAGCATCCACAGCACCCGGAGCACCCGGATCCCCTGGGCGTGGAGCACGGCCACGTAGGTGACGGTGAAGACCAGCGCGTCGGACGCGAGCGGAACCAGCCGCCAGAAGAAGGTGTGCGGCAGCCAGTCGAAGTGGCCGGCGATGACCCGGTGCCAGACGAGCATCGCCGCCACCGCCCCTCCCGCGGCGAGGGTTGCCTGCAGCCCGTCCCGGAACGGCACCAGCCCCAGCAGCTGTCGCGGAGAGGCGAGCTGCAGCGCCCGCGGCAGCCGCGCCACCAGCAGCACCTTCCCCACCGCCTCGGCGAGCAACCAGGAGAGGACTCCGCCGATCAACCCGAACATCTCGACCAGGAGCAGCACCAGAGGAACGGTGACCAGCGCCTTCACCAGGTAGGAGAGGAGGATGGCGCGGGTCTCGCCCCGGGCCCGAAGCAGGCCATCCAGCGGGAAGCATCCGAAGAGCACCGCCAGGGTGCTCACCCGGAAGAGGGGCACCGCGTCCAGGAATCTGGACCCGAACAGTGCCTCGATGAACGCCGGCGCCGCGGCGATCAGGAAGGCGCAGCTGGGGACGAACACATAGGCCAGACGGGCCGAGGCCTCGCGCGAGAGGGCCACCGAATCCGCCAACCGTCCCGCCTTCTCCAGCTCGCCCACGTGCACCATCAGCACCTCGGTGGTGGGCGTGTAGAGCAGATCCACGATGGGAAGCTGGAAGCAGCCCACGGTGTAGATGGCGAACAGCGCCGGGTCGAACTGGGCGCTCACCACCCACTGGTGCAGCGAGTGTTGCGGCACCGAGATGGCCATCGCCGCGCCGAACGGGAGCGCATAGGCGAGCTGCGCCCGCAGCGCCGCGCGGTTCCACCACGGGCCGGGAGCGGCATTCACCGCCAGGGTCCAGGTGGCGAGGGTCCGGACGGCCATCAGCCCGGCCACGCTCCACATCGTCGCCTGCAGCCCCAGCCCGAGGAGGATGGGCACGGTCATCGCCGCCGCCCGGAGCGAGTCCCACACCAGGTAGTTCACGGCGGCCAGGCCCGTGCGGCCCTGGCTGGTGAAGAGCGTCTCCAGCGGCGATGCGGCGAGGAAGAAGCCGGCGTAGGCGGCCAGCGCGTACCGGTAGTCGGGCAGGCTCGGCGCCGAGAACAGCCGGCCGATCCACGGCGTGGCCACCAGGACCAGAGTCGCCGCCACCGCGCCTGCCCCGGCGAGCAGCACCAGGACGTGGACGATGTACGGCCGGCCCTGCTCGGTCCGCGGCAGGAAGTAGTAGAGGCTCTGCGGGACGCCGAAGGCGAGGACGGAGGTCAGCGTGACCCCGACCAGGAAGAGCTGCTTGTAGGTGCCGTATTCCTCGATGGCCATCGCCCTGGCGAGGACCAGGGGCACGACGGTGGTCACCACCGCGCTCGCGAACCGGGCCAGGACCAGCGGTCCGGCCCGACGGAGGAAGGAGTGAGAGGTCATCGGAGGCGCGAAGTTGGGTCCGGTCGAACTGCCGGACACCGGAAAGGACGCGACGTGTCGGGCAGCGGGCGGGCGCCCCCCTCGCCACCGCGAAGCGCCCGCCCGCCCAGCCACCGCCCGGACCGACCCCGTCGGCGCAAATGCGTCGCCCTCACCCGTCCGCACCCTCCCCGGAGACGCACCGGTTGCAGCCCGGGTGCCAGCCAGGCGTCCTTGAATCCCGCGGACATTCCCCGAAGCGCGCCGATCGGCTGTAAGAACTCCGGCTCACCGGCCCCGGGCCCGGCAGGTGGCACGTGCCCTGCTTGCCTTCACGGACGATTTCGGACAGTTCAGCTCCCCTCGAACCGTGGAACTCACCCCCGCCCTGCAGCTGCACGAGGTCAGCAAGCGCTACGGGGCGCGCTGGGCGCTCGTCCGTCTCTCGCTGAGGGTGCGCCGGGGCGCCGCGCTCCTTCTGACCGGGCACAACGGCTCGGGCAAGACCACGCTGCTCCGGGTGCTGGCCACCGCGGTCCGCCCCTCCTCGGGGAAGGTGGAGGTCCTCGGCGTCGATGCCCTCCGCGACCCGGACACGGTCCGTGCCCAGGTGGGCCTCCTGAGCCACGCCAACTACGTCTACGAGGACCTCTCCGGTCTGGAGAACCTGGTGGTCCTGGCCCGGCTCCTCGGCGAGCCGGTTTCCGCCGGCCCCGAGGCGCTGGAGCGGGTCGGGCTCTCCTCGAAGGACGACCGACCGGTGCGGACCTGCTCGGCGGGCATGCGCCGCCGTCTCGCGCTGGCGCGGCTGTTCCTCAAGCAGCCCG
>AR_comb_assmDRAFT_11099039_pt1 | contig 11209 bp, 16 predicted proteins | sample ArasoioldDNA_FD_10543 | JGI IMG/M metagenome (IMG submission 10543) | reverse complement strand
AGAGCATCGCATTCGTAATGCGGGGGTCACAGGTTCGAGTCCTGTAAGCGGCACCATAAATTTCCTTATATATCAAACACTTAGCGGCATTTTCTGCCTTTCTGGCAGTTTGTCCTTTATCTTCCTCAAAATGTGCCGAGGATGTCCCCTCTAAGGGAGGGGAAACTCGAATGGTTGGCACTGAGAAGCACCGTTACGCCATCGTGATGCATGGTGACGCCGTTGAGGCCACGATAGCCAAGTTGGACGAAGCCGTTGCTGACTACTGGCTCGCCCAACCGGCTCAGAAGCTTTTCGACCACACCCACCGGAGTGAGGACGATGAGCTGGAAAACTCGATTCCGCAGGAATTCCAGCTTTCGGAATGGAGGGATTTTCCGGGACAGTTCCACGTCGATGGGGTTGAGCTGGCAAAGGGTGAGATTGTTGTCTCTGATCAAGATGACAACGTGGTGTACGAAAGAGGCCTCGATAGCCCCTCATTCGCCGACGATCACATCGATCGCAAAGTCGAGTATACCGAAGAAAATGGCTTTGGGGGAAATGTGCCCTGCCACGTGGGGCTGACGTTCTACACCGGCTCTGTGACGTACGATCTAGTGACCGACACACCATTCAGACCCGAGTTGCTGAGGTTGCGTGTTTGCCAGACGTCAGAAACCACTCCGTTTGTTTGCGGGGTCGTTTATGACGGCGATGAGCTTTCCGGAGACGGAAATGGCCATTACCGAATGCAAAGTTCCGGAATCTATGCAGAAGGCCAGGAACCAAATGTTTCGTTCGTAGAACCAACGTTCTGACGAAATCATTTTGAAAATGTAAAATGGATCGGCCGATGGGGGTAAAGAGGGTATAAATAGACAAACACTAACCCAACCACAGTCTATTTAATGCCACCTCCCCCACACTCCTTTCAATCTACATTCCGTAACTTCGCCACGATTGATTCGTGGCGAGCCCCTCACGCTGCCACCCTCACAATGAGGCAGGGCATCAGGGCCTGGGACGAGCCAGCATCAGCTACCGAGTTTCTAAACGCCCAGAAGGCCATTCAGAATTTCCGGCATTTTATGAACCTCCTCAACCGCCGAGTGTACGGGAAAAGGTATCAGCATCACGGCGTTCGGCTGTCTGCAATCCCAGTTTTGGAAGGTGGCCGAGGAAAGAGGCTGCACTATCACGCCGTGATCGATTGCCCGCTGGTTGAGCTCGAAGACTCATTTCCCAACCTGATCCAGACGGCATGGGAGAAGACCAAATGGGGATACAATCAAATCGATATTCAACCCGGAGCCGACAACGGGTGGATTAATTACATCAGCAAGCTGAATGACAAACCCAACTTTGCGGACAGCATTGATTGGGAAAACTATCACGTTTCCGACTGACGGGTATAAACCCCTTCGAAACCCTTGCCTTTATCGAATTATCAGCTTGTATCGAAAAACATCGACCCTTGATTAAATAACTGTATCTAAAACAGATACAATACATCACAATTATATTGCGCCGCAGGCGCATTCACGAAGTGAAATATCTAACAATCATTCTATCTCTTCTTAAGATAAATATAACACCTATAACGAAGAGGATATCAAAATGAATGCTAGCTCTTTACAGACTCTGGTAAATTTCCGAGCAAATAAAATACTATTGGAAGCATTCGATAACGTTTGCCTCCTCTCAGGAAAAACAAGGACTCAGGTTCTTAGCGAAATGATGAGGCAGCGAGTTTCAACCGCAGGTTCGAAACTTCCGATCAGGCTCGCTAAGCAGCGTGAGATGGAAAATCGGATTAGAACGGCCGTAGAAGCCCGTTCGGTAGACGATACGGTTGATCAGCCTCGAACGTGGTCCAAAGCGCTGTATGGGCGCTTAAAATCGTTCTCATCGTTTGATCGGGCTGGCGGTTGAGATGCTGACGAAATTCGTGAGCCCGAGAACGAAGGCTGAGCTGATCCGGGCTCTGCAAGCAGCCACTTTCTCGACCGTGGAAGTTTTCGAAGGGGAGGCGCTGGCGAAGGTGCCACCCCGCTGCAAAGCTACGATCGAAGGGCGCAGTTCTGGTGGTTTTGCGATGAATCGGATTGATCGCTGCCGAGCGATTGGAAAATCAACTTTTAAAGTGGTCTTTTGGGCAGGCAAATATCAAAATATTGTAAGTCGTATTCAATGCCTCACCAATAAATTCGTGCGACTGTCCATTTAGATCTGTTATCCGAAAAACTGTTGGCTTAGTTACTTTTCCAAACGGGACAAGTGGCCAGAAGGGATGCGATTGGTTGATGATAGATAGTTGAGGTCGTCCGAATTGCTGCTCGAATGAGTATGAAGTCTCTGCTCGACGGATTTCAGCGCTCCAGCCGTTTTGGGGGCAGAGTGCCGGGACTTCGATTGCCATCGCGATGCAAACGTGCCGATGTGTCCGCGTGTACTCTCGTAGCCCAGCGTAAAGGGATACATTGAAGCTTCTCTGCATCTTTTTGACCGACGATAAAGCCAGAGGAAGATCAGCTGCCCGATCGCTATAGGCACTGCCGTTGAATATTGCGTACCGTGCAAAATTATTTGCTTCGCGTTCGAATTTGTCGGCGATCGAGGGATCTAACTCCTTTTCGCTATCCTCGAAAAAACGAAAAATTTTGCGCTGATGTGGTAGCTCGAAATGCCCGGTTTCGTGCAGTTTGAGGAAGCGCTGGCGCGTTTCCAAAACTGAGTCATCGATATGGATGACCTCTTCGTGGGCATCGAGAATGCCAAGTATCTTGCCGATAGCCTGCTTTACGACATTGGCCGCCTTTTTGCCCTGGGCAAGTGCATAGGCGGCGATCGCACGTGGATCGAATAGGCTTGTGGGGGCGACCTTGAGTTTGGCGGCGCTCAACAAGTTCTCGATCGGTACCGGAACTACGCCCCAAGCGTCGGCGCGTTCGAGCAGCATACGTGCCCGATTCTCAACGAACTCCCGCTCAGCGCGGCTTAACGAGCTGTCGTCTTTGCGCACTACCTACTTCTTTTCGCTTCGCATGAATTTGAGAAATCGTAGAAGTTCAGCCTCCTCATCAGTAGTCAAATCAATTTCTGCGAAGGTAGCGGCTCGGCCATGGCGCTTGGCTGGGGCTGTGGCCTGTTGTTGCGTCAAGTATCCCGCGCGTTCCATCAGGCCGATATAATCGATGGCGTAAGTCGCAGATAAGGCATGAAGAATGTTAGGCGAAGGCTGCTTCACCTTATCGTTCTCAAGTTGGCTTAGATAGGCATTGGAAACTTCCTTGCCCGTCATCTCTTCCACTTGTCGGAGCGATAGGCCGCGGTCGGATCGAACGGCGGCTAGATAGCCGCCGAGTGTCAGCGCCTGCTTCTTTTCGTCAGGCAAAATCAAAAATCCGCTGGATTAAGCATCTACGAATTTTACCAGTTTGCGCTTGATGCGGCAAGCGCGCTTGATGAACGCTTGACATATCAAGCGCGCGTTGGAAATATTGCGGGCACTGGCTCGCCGATTCCCGGTGGCCTTGATCCCGAAAGGGGGTGAGTAAAAATGGCAGGCAACAAGGAAGTAACGAGCGCCAAGGCGGCCTCGGCGGCGGCGAAGGTTCTGAGCAACCCCAAGTCGAGCGCGGCGGCGAAAACGGCGGCGGCGTCGGCGCTGACGCAGCGCCCCAATCGCAGCAAGTAAGAAAAGAGCCGGGCAAGCCCGGCTCTTTTTCTATTCGTTTGATGGAGAATAATATGCGCGTCCAAGGAGCTGTGATCCGCGAGCAGGGGCAAACCTTCGCGGTTGTGATCGTGAAGCCCCATGTGGTGCAGGATAGCGGGATTGCAGCGGATACCATGCGCAGCTTTATGCCGGTGTTCGGTGTTCCCATCGTGCTGATGGCGCAAGATGGCCGAGGAGTACCGACCTACTATGGTCGGCGCGATCTCGCCCGTTTCATGTCTTCCGTACCGTTGCGGGCAATCCCGTGGAAGGAGTACACCATCAACTAAGGCGGTAGAATCATAAAACGCCGAGATCCGGGAGTGGGTGATTAGCCATCGTTCGTTGTCGCCCTGTTCGAAGTTTATTGGGTCATCGACATAAGGGGAGGAAGCTATGACCTACACACCGCTGAGCCAACTGCAGTAAAGAGCTCTCCGATGAAGCTCGACATGAATGCCGCGATGACCGCTTCTGAGCGCTTCACTCATATTCAGGTTGAGATGCATGAGCGAGCGTTACCAATGGAGCGGTTCGATTATGAGTTTGAACGCGAGCCTGCCGCAGCTTTCCGTTTGAAATTGCCGCAAGTGGTAATTGCATGGCTTCACGAATTGAATGACGAGCGCTAGCCCCCCCCCCGGAGGGCGTACTGGGTCGCCAGACATTGACGCATTCGGTCAGCTAATGAATGCTGGGCACATGCAGAAGAAATGCACCTGTCCCGGCGGCACGCGATGGATCGAACAGGCTCCAACGAGTGCGGCACGATATCGCGTTGAGTGCATGCGTTGCGCCACATTCATCAAGTGGGGCACAAAGGCTCAGCTTGATACAATGGTTGAAGCGGGCGCGGATGGCGAAGTTGTCACTTACGCTGACCAAGCTGTTCCGAAACCCGACCCGTTCGCGCCATTCTACTCGTCCAACGATTGAGCGCAGGGTGACGGAGCCGGAAAAGCCCATCGGGGAAAGACTTGAGGAATGGCTTAAGACCGAAGGGTATCCGCTAGAATACCTTACGGCGAACGTATTCCGTTCGCATGGATTTGAGGTGAAGCAAGGCTGGCACACGCGAGCCGCCGACGACGCTAAACCCCGAGAACTGGATGTCGTCGCTAGCCTGACACAGCGCGTCGGGAATGGGTTTGTACGCTGCCAGTTCGTCGTCGAATGCAAATGGTCGGCGGACAAACCATGGATACTGTTTACATCGCCGACAGCTAACATGGCTCGCAAGGCCTGCATGATGCAGACGATTACCGATGATTTCGGTAGGGCGTTGCTATGGCTGCTGTCCGATGGGCCGGCACTAAATCTCTCCTTGTTTGAAAGCCCCGAGAGCCCTGCTTTTGGGGGGCGCCAGTCCTTCTCGAAGGCGGACCTATTCTACGGCTCGATCAGCTCCGTGACTTCTGCGTGCGTGAGCGAAACCGCCAGTTACCATAGTCAAATAAATGGGTTGGTCCCTCAACACACAGTGCTTTCGTTTCCGGTTATCGTGGTCGACGGTCAGTTGTTCGACGCCAAGTATGACGCAGCCGGGCGGAGGCTCCAGGTCGAGCGGACCGATTGGCGCCGATGCCACTGGGTTGGCTCGTCCGATTGGAATCTGCACGCGACGGTAGATATTGTGAGTCGTGATGCGCTGCCCGCTTATGTGGCTGATCGGTACGCGGCGACCTCTTCGCTCCTGAACTCTCTAGCCCCCACCTACGAACTGGTCGAAAGCGCTAGGGTTCAACAAGATCCGACGCGGCTTCAGAACATGATTGGCAATCGCAGCGGTGTTCCGTCGCTGATCACCATGATGCTGCGCGCATTCGAACCCAAGCCGTCGTTGAGCGAACTCGGTAAGAATCTCGGATAGGGTCAGTTCGTGTGACTCAGCCGTTGTCCGATCGATAATCGATCCGGACCTCGTCATCGGCAAACCAAGGTTTGCCTATGACGGAGCCAGCGAATGACGAGGTATGTGGCATATTTCCGGGTATCGACCGCCTCACAGGGACGGTCGGGCTTAGGCCTAGGGGCACAACGAGCACGCATTGAAGACTTCGTTGGCGACAACGGCGAAATCGTTGCGGAGTATGTTGAGGTTCAGTCCGGAAAGTCGGACACTCGTATTGAGCTGTGGAGAGCCATTGCCACCGCCAAGCGGCTGTCGGCAAAGGTGCTGATCGCCAAGCTGGACCGGTTCTCCCGCAAAGTCAGCTTCATCGCCGGAATCATGGAGCAGGGCGTTGGACTGGTCGTAGCCGACATGCCGAATGCCACCGACTTCCAGCTGCATATTTTTGCAGCGCTAGCGCAGGAAGAGCGCCGGATGATCTCCGAACGAACTAGAAATGCGCTCGCCGAAGCAAAGCGGCGAGGCACTCCGCTCGGGCGGAATGGAGCAGTCCTAGCGGCTCAACATCGCCAGCGTGCCGTCGATCATGCCCTTTCGCTGGCACCGATCGTAATCCCGCTGATCGAGCAATCCCGGTCCTATTCCGCGATTGCCCGTCATCTCAACACACTAGGCATCCCCACAAGAAAGGGAGGTCGATTTTACGCCGAAACGGCCAAGAATGTCGTTCGGCGCCTCATGGAGTCCAACCAAGATGCACAATGAAAGGATCGGAAATGTAACCCTGACCGAAACCGTCGGCTCGCCCTATTACTACGTTCGCTATCGCCGCAATGGCCGGCCGATCACCCGGTCCCTGCAAACCCGAGACATTGTTGCGGCTCGTGCCGAGGCAAATGCGTTGTCGGAATCGCTTGGCGGATCGCTGCGTCCGATAAAGGCCGATAGGACATTCCAGCGGTTTGCCGAGGAGGTGATCGAGATCGATCGCCGCCGTTTCGCCAGAGGAGAGTGCAGCCCTCGTCTGGTTGAAGATCAGCAGCGGATTTTGCGGGTATATTGCTCGTCCATCGCCCCGCTCGGCGTTCGGCGGATCAACCCGCAGAAATTGCAGGAATTGGTCGATGAATTGACCGACCGAGATCTCTCCTCGGCAACGATCAAGATCGTGCTGTCCCTCGTTAGCAAGACGATGAAGGCCGCCGTTCGGGCGGAGGCGATTTCGCACGCCCCGATCATGCCGCAGGTCAGCTTGAAGGCGGGAGTTCGGGGCTGGTTGTCACTGAGCGAATATCAGCGTCTGCTGAAGGAGTGCAAAAAGCACGAAGATCTCGGTACGAAGGTTCGGACTCATGTGATCACTGACGAGCTGCGGCGTTTCGTTACCTTATCGGTGAACACGTTCTTGCGTCCCAGCGATGCCAAGCAGCTGCGTCATCGCCATATTGAGATCGTTCGGACCGAGGGACGGCAGTACCTCCGGATCACCACGGATTTCAGCAAGACCGTTTGTGCTCCAATCATCTCAATGCCGAATGCTGTGCCGATCTATGAGAAACTTCTGAAGGCCGGGAGAGATGCCGGATACGGGGATCCAGATGACTACATTTTCATGCCGAAATATAAGAACCGGGAATTCGTGATCCGATCGATTTCACGGCAACTCCGCACCGTCCTGAAGTCCGCAGGCCTGTATGAGGCACCCTCCGGCGAACGCCGGACGCTATACTCATTGCGGCATTCGGCGATCATGTTCCGGCTGATAAAGGGTAAGGATATGTGCCTGCTGACGCTCGCGCGAAATTGCCGAACAAGCGTCGAGATGATCGACCGGTTTTATGCGAGGCATCTGACCGCTGAGATGAACGTCGATGTGTTGCAAAGCATGAGATAGCTGATCACCAATTATTACTCGATCTTCTCATGGCGCGCTGATAGATCTATTGGCGGATGGGGGAGAGTGCTTTGAGCAAGACCACGCATAATAGCCATCGGATCGACCCCGACTTCACGGAAGAAGTTGTTGGGATGGCTCTAGACGCATTTCTTGCGACTATGTGCTTTCCGCGTCAGCGGTTTTCTATCGAGCCGCTTTCGAGATCTGTAGAACGTTGGCTTGGCGCGGACGCAGTTCTCACGAGCGGAATCCGAGGGTTTCGTCCATTTTACATGCAGTTCAAGCGGCCGTCCGCGTACCCGGATTTCAGCGTCTCAAAAATCGTAACCGACCGAGCGAAGTTGGGGTTACAGACAGGGCCTCGTTCTCTGTATTTTCCGCTGAGGGAGAAACAGAAAAGCCATTCGGACTATCAACACAACATCCTATTCAACCTCCGTCAGGAGCTGCTGAAAACCGGAAGCGGCGACGCCGCGTACGTGTGTCCGTTATTCGTCGACCGGGCAACATATCGCTACAATCTTCATTGGGCTGGCGTCAGGAGATGGCCGCTTCTCTGGCGTCATATACCTTGGGATTTAGATGATGTTGTCCTTCATGGCGGTAGCAGAAAGCTACGATTTGATCGGGTTCCAATCCTTGCCGCACACATCTCGGTTCCGCCTCACGCAACCGTGACTTCGGCTAGGCACCGTTACAGCTTTACGGAATCTGGGACGGAGCTTTGCTTTCACTCTCCGGAAGCGTTGCCTGAGGGCGCGGAAAGCTTTGGCAAATTTCTGACCCGGATTGCAGAGGGGTTCCTCGACGGAGATCGAAAAATCTCCCCGGAAGACTCTATAGGCACTTTGTCGAACCTGATTGATGCGGTCTACAACTCTCGGAAGTGGGATGGGCCGTCATTCGTTGGTCGGGATTCCGACCCTATGGGCAGGTGGTTTGCGTGGGGCGAGCATTTACGTTCTGAGTATGCGATCGAGCAATTCGCCCTAGTTGCGTGGCGAGATTGATGTCGAAACTTGTCCTATCTGATAGAGAAATTGGGCTCATAAAGGGGTTGATTGCTCACAAGGGATACAATGATCAGCAGGTGCTTGCGATTTTCAGCTATCTCGATCGCAATATAAATCACCGTGAGATTAGCACGATCAGGCGTGGAGGTCGGCCTCGCTATGTAGCAATTGCGGCAGCATCGGCGGCGGAGGTGGAAGCCCTCCTGTATCACTATTCCAAAATTGCCTCGTTGGCCGACCGCCTCGGATTTTGCGACATGGACGCTGTGTCCATGCAGGTTCACAAAGCGGTCGAGATTATGAAAACAGCCGTTCTGATCTACAATAATAACATGATTGTCACTCGATCAGAGACATTCATTGTTCTGGCTGTGATCGCATGGACCTATCTGCTTCATGCACATTTCATGAAGCAGATGGTGCACCCGATCTATCGAAATCCGGACGGTACGCCGGTCCTCATTGATGGGGACAAAGCGAAATTCTGGGAGCTTGGACACTGCATTGAGCAACCTCAAGCATCTCTCACCAATGGCGAAAGGAACAATCTGAGATACATTATCGCCGTTCGTAACGAGGTCGAGCATCGCTCATACGATGACATAAATGCTGATGTTCAAGCGAAAGTGCAGGCTACCGCACTCAATTTTCTCCGGTTCGCTAGAGAAAAATTCGGCTCGAAGTTCGACTTTTCCCACGACTTGGCATTTACGATTCAGCTGCAGGCTCTAACGCTCAATGCGCCAAATTCAATAAAGGGACCAGGCCAGGTCGCTAAGTCGGTCGCAGCCGTAAATGCCTTGCTCGAAAATCCGATGTCATCGTCCGATTTCAACGATCCCGACTATGCCTTCCGCGTCTATGTGGTCCCGAAGGTCAGCAACAATTCCAAGAAGGCAGACCAAGCTGTTTCATACAGTCCTGTAGGCTCCAATGTTGAGATGGCGATCAAGCACGTTGAGAGGCCAAAATTTCGAGCCACTGAGGCGATCAAAATACTGGTCGATGAGGGCGTTCCAAACGTCACCAGCCACACCTTCACCAAGGCTTGGCAGGGCGCCAAACTCAAGGATCCAGCCAAAGGCTTCGCGATCGAACTAGGGAACCAATGGTTTTGGTATCAGGAGGGAATCGATCGGATCAAAGCCATTCTTACCGCCCCGTAACCCCTCCAAGGGTGAGCAGCGCTCCTGCTTCGACCTCTAATGCTTCCGCCAATCTTCCCAAAGCTCTCACGCTTGGATTGCGGGTTCCTCGCTCTAGATCGCTGAGATAGCTCCGCTTCATCCCCGCCCGAAACGCCAATTCCTCCTGAGACAATCCCTGCTCGGTCCGAAGCCGTCGAACATTTTGGCCAAGGAGCAGAACCAAATCCATTCTGCGAAATGGCGGCAGGTGGCCGCAACGGTCTGTCCCCCAATCGTGTCATTTTCGTTGTCGGCAGTATCGCCGATCAGATAGGCTTGGAAAAACGCGGATTGGGGGGCGATGAATGTCGAAATATATTTGCGGGTTGTTGCTGATGTCGGCGGCAGTTTCCGGGTGCGATGGGCGAGCGCTAGCGGGAAATGATACTTCCCGGTCTGACGTTGCGAGAAATGCGACGAGAGATACCGGCCCGATAGCGACTGCGATCACGTCCGATCAGCAAACGGAACCGCACTTTTCACGTGCATATGACGAGTGCATTGGCAGCGGTGACGCAGCCAATGGTGTCACTGCGGCCATGATGGATTGCATCGGGGCAGAGATCGAGCGCCAAGACGCCCGGCTGAATCAAGCGTACAGGATGGTGATGTCTCGTCTCACGTCGGCGCAGCAAACGGCCCTTCGATCGTCGGAGCGCACTTGGATTAAAGCGAGAGATGCCCGTTGCAAGGCGAGCGGGGACGGCGGCGGGTCACTCGATGGGGTGCTGTATGCCAATTGCATTTTGGATGCGACCGCTCGACGGGTCCGCTTCTTGGAAACATACCGCCCCTGATGGCGATCGTCGGGGGCAGTGAATTCCCGCCCCCGACTATGCCGTTATTTGGAAAAGCGGGCCTTGAATTGTGCCACCGCTGCAAGAATCAACTGATCGAGTTCGCCGCTTCGAACAGCGTCCCGAACCGTTCCCAGCGTCGACACGAGCGCATCCCGATCAGCGATTTTGATGGCAGCTTTGCCCTTCTGCAGTTCCAGAACCTGATTTCCATATTTGATCCACAGAAGGATCGATCCGTCCTTGTCCGTCGACCACCACGGGCGAACCCGGGTGCGAACCGGCGTCTCCGAGACCTCGTCGTTTTCGAGGTCCCGTACCCGGCGGTAGCGGACCCGCTGGAAAGCCTCGCCGGTAGCGGATGCCTTCGCCAAGGCGATCTGATCGTCGATCCGATCGAGCAATTTCTGGCGCATCATACCGATACCACGGACCCGCTGTTCGGCGGGATTGGCGGCTACGAGTGAGAGGGTAGAAATCAGTGCCATCTTCGGTCTCCAGTTATTGAGACCCTCCCCGTCCCCATGACCGAAAAATCAGACAACGAGCCCGCATCGACCGCCGACTGAAAAGCCCAGTAAGCGCATTGTAATACCCCTAACGGGTGGAGAAAAAGTGGAAATTGTGTGACCGATTGCGACTGTCAAACGGAGTCAAACCTTGTTTTTTCTCCGCAGATTTTAAACGGTTATTGCTGGACTCGTGCCTTCGTAATGCGGGGGTCACAGGTTCGAGTCCTGTAAGCGGCACCACTCCTTTTCAT
>AR_comb_assmDRAFT_10324032_pt1 | contig 11209 bp, 9 predicted proteins | sample ArasoioldDNA_FD_10543 | JGI IMG/M metagenome (IMG submission 10543) | reverse complement strand
GAAATTCAAATACATCTGGATACCGGCCTTCGCCGGTATGACGCAAAGGAGACCAAGACTAATTCAACGAACTTCTGAGACACCACACTAGGCGTTTTGACACAAATTTCGCCCAGAAGCGCGGCTGCAGATAAATTCCGATCTATTATGAGCAACAGGATTACGAAAATCACCGAGGAATAAATAAGTTAAAACCAGCAAGCCATTACGGGACCTCGAAAGCCCCTTTCAATACGTACACCGGCGGTTCCTTTTAACGAATCTCCGGGGAGGACAATCTCTGACAAATTCCCTTACTCATTCTGTAGCGAGAGAAGAGGTGAGAGCAGATTAAAGATTCTCGATGCGCACCGGCTCGATCGAATCGGCGGGTTCGAAGCGGAAAATTTTGCCGTAAAAATAAAGCTCCGCTTCCAATACGCGCTTGATGTTTTCCGCCTTACGAAAGCCGTGCTGTTCGCCTTCGAAGGCGAGATAGGCAACCGGCATTTTTTTTGCGCGCACGGCCTGGAACATTTTTTCGCTCTGGTCGGGCGGGACGACTCTGTCTTCCAGGCCCTGAAAAAGAATCATCGGACAATTCAAGCGCTCGGTGAAATTAATCGGCGAACGCTCAAAATAGAGATCGCGTCGTTCGGGATACGGCCCGATCAGCCGATCAAGATATCGGGATTCGAATTTGTGTGTATCTTTTGCGAGGGCTTCCAAATCGCTCACGCCGTAGTGGCTGGCGCCGGCGGTGAAGCTATTGCGGAACGTGAGCGCGCAGAGGGTCGTGTAACCCCCGGCGCTGCCGCCGCGAATCGCCAAGCGGTTAGCGTCGACCTCGCCGCGCGCGACGAGATAGCGCGCGCCGTTGACGCAATCGTCGACATCTACGATTCCCCATTGGCCGTTGAGGCGTTCCCGGTAGGCGCGGCCATATCCCGAGCTGCCGCCGTAATTGACATCGAGCACGGCAATGCCGCGGCTGCTCCAGTACTGGATCGAATACTTCAGCGATGCGGAGCTCGAGGATGTCGGTCCGCCGTGGCTGATAACGACCAGCGGCGGTTTTTCATTGCCTGAAATCTCATAACCGGGATTCTTCGGCCGATAAAAATACCCGTACGCGGTCAAGCTGTTCTCGGTCGGAAATTCGATTGGCTGAGGCTCGGAGATGAAGCTTCCGTCTACTTCGGAGTCACGCGATCGGCGGAGTATCTCGAAATCGCGAGTGTGCAAATGGTACGACACGATGGAACTGGAGGCTTTCGGCGACGCAGCGATGAATAGCACCCGATCACCAGCACAGTGGATTTGGGAAATCGCGGTAAATGGAGTTTCGATCGGCTTAAGAGCTTTTGTCTCGATGTCCAAGGCCGCGAGGCAATCACGGCCATCTTGAACGTAACTGCAGACAATGCTTTTTCCCGAGACGAAGCCATAGAGACTTGTTCCGAAAACCCAGTGAGGCTGTCCACACTCCGCTTGCATTGGACAGAGCGGTTCGACTTCATTTTGATTGCGCCGGTAGAGATTCCACCAGCCGGTGCGGTCCGAGACAAAATAGAGATCACCGGCAGGCGACCATTCCGGATGGCAAATCGATTCATGATCGCCTCCGGCAATTTTCTGTTGGTCGACAACGGATCCGTCGGCCGTGAGCTTGCCGAGCCAAAGCTCACTGCCGTCCCACGGCATGTTCGGGTGGTTCCAGGTAAGCCAGGCGATCAGTGATCGGTCGGGGCTGAGCCGGGGCGAAGAATAAAAATTGTTTCCGGACACAATGACGACACTTTCGCCTGTTTCCAAATCAACGCGGACCAATGTATTTATCGGTTCGCCGCCGCGAGTATGATCTTCGCGCACACAGAAGAATGAGTTTCCGCGTTTGTCGATTTGACCGTCCGCATAACGTAGTGCCGCCTGAGGGGTGAGAGCCTTTGGCTCGCTGCCTCGATGCTGACGATAAATTCGTTGATCGGCAAAATTGGAAAAAATGATTGTTCCATCGGCAACCGCGTAATCGCCGCCCCCGTATTCGTGCACGCGCGTGCGTGCGTTGAATCCTACGGGCGTGACGTCGCCGAGATTGCCATCCGCGGAGCGCTGGACGATGATTTTTCTACCGCCCTCCTGTGGCCGCCGCTCAATCCAGTAGATGTTATCGTCGTCGATACGAACTTGCTCAAGCCCGATCTCGGCGCTGGCAACTAAATCGGCTGTGATCGGTGATTTCCACGAACCATAGGGTGAGAGGATGGGAGCCATGGATTCCTTCCGTGCGAGACTTATCAGTGATCTTTCTGTCTTTCGAGCCACCCGTTCATTTTTACTTCTAGTACGTCGAGCGGTAAGGCGCCGTCCTTGAGTAATTCGTCGTGGAAGTCGCGGATGTCGAACTTGTCATCGAGCGCTTGTTGCGCCTTGGCTCGAAGCTCAGTGATCTTCAATTGGCCGATTTTATACGCGAGGGCTTGGCCGGGCCAGACGATATATCGGTCGATTTCCGCGGCAACCTCCAATTCCTGCTTCCCAGTATTTTTCATCATGAAGTCGATAGCCTTCTGGCGGTCCCAGTGTAAATAGTGCATCCCGGTATCGACAACCAACCGGCTGGCACGCCAGACGTCATACATAAGCTGTCCAAATTTCGAATAGGAATCGCCGTAAAGGCCCATCTCGTCGCCAAGCGACTCAGCGTAAAGTCCCCATCCTTCGATAAAAGCCGTATAGCCGCCGTAACGGCGAAAGTTGGGAATGTCCTGTTGCTCCATGGCGAGCGCGATCTGCAAGTGGTGTCCGGGCACGCCTTCGTGCAGTGATAGAGCCGTCATTTCGTACTTCGGGCGGATCTCCGGCTTGAAAGTATTCACGGTAAATACGCCCGCGCGGGAGCCGTCCGTTGCGGGTCCGCGATAGAGTCCGGCCGGGCTGTCGGGCGCAATATTAGCCGGCACGGGCTCGATGCCGTAGGGCATGCGCGGCAGCGTATGAAAAACTCTCACGAGCAACGGATCAATACGGCGACTCAACGCGCGATAGGCCTCGAGCAATTCGTCATCGCTTTTGAAGTAGAATCGTTCATCGGTATGCAGGAAATTGACGAACTCGGCGAAGGAGCCGCGAAAACCCAGTTTATCGATGATCGCCTGCATCTCGGCGCGAATGCGTGTTACCTCTTGCAACCCGATATCGTGAATTGCCTGGGGGGCCAGCTCCGTGGTGGTGTTGTAGCGCACCTGATATGCGTACATCGCGGCGCCGTTGGGAAGGTGCCACAGGCCAACCTGCTCCGATGCGGCCGGCAGATAGTCGTTTACGATGAAGTCCTTCAACTTGCGGTAAGCCGGGACGACGAAAGCAGCGATTATCTCTTGCGCCGCCGTTACGAGACGAGTTCGGTCCGCTTCTGTGAGGGAAGAAGGAAACCGGGTGAAGGGCCTATAAAGCGGGCTGGCTTTCGGATCGCTGACGATTTGGTGATCGATCTGGGCTGGCACCCGCTGCAAAACGACCTTCGGGTGAATGATTCGTTCTTTGATGCCGACACGTAGCAGAGCAATCGTCTGATCGATGCGCGTGGGAAGCGCTTTCAGTCTACGGAGCCAATCTTCATAGTCTTTGAGTGTTTCAAAACGTAGCGCATCGCTCAGGCGATTAACCGTCTGTACCCCTTCAAGCTGATTGAGCGGCAGCAGATACCAACGATACTGAAATCCTTCGATTTCATTTTCATAGTTCTTTTTGAACAGATTGTAATTAAGCTGATCCGCGCTTGACAGAGCGGCGCGGTCAATTTGAGAGAGCTTGTTTAACGTCTCAATGTCGTGATCATGGCGTTTGAAAGTTGCTTCGAGACTGATATCGCCCCAGCGATCGTTCCAACGCCTGTCTCCTAAGCTCGACGCCCAAGCGGGGTGCTGCTCCATCTGATAATCCCACTCGGCCGCAAAGAGCGCGTGCAGCGCTCCCGCGGCGTCAGTGAGGCGAGGATCCTGAGCAGACGCGGACGCACCGATTAGGAACAGGGTGACGACGGCGCGGGCGGCAATTTTAATCGCGCAACGCATCGAAAGCGGAGTGATGACGTTACGATCCGTAGGGATACTACCCGATGCGCATCAGCTTGCGCGCGTTGCCCTGGAGCATGGCTTCACGTTCGTTTTCGGTGCAGTTCATCGTCTGAATCTTTTCCGCCGCGTTCCAATCGCCCAAATCGAATGGATAATCGGTTCCAACCATGATGTGGTCGGCGCCGACCATGCGCTTCAAGTATTCGACCGTTTCGACGCGATAGACAAGATTGTCGAAATAGAGGTTTTTTAGATATTTGCTCGGCGGTAGCTTGGCGGGAATTCGCGACGACCCTGAACCACCTGACATGCCCTGATCCAGGCGACCCAGATGATAAGGAATATAACCGCCGCCGTGCAGCAATCCCAGTTTTAGATCGGGAAAACGATCGAAGATCCCAGTGTACATCATATACGTAACCGACAGCGTGGTATCGGCCGGATTGCCGCAAACGCTGCGCAGACTAAAGGGGTTCATTTTGTCGCCACCGGCGACCCACTCCGGATGCATAATCATCAATACGTCGAGCTCCTGGGCTTTCGCCCAGAAGGGATCGAAGTCTTTGTTATCGAAATATTTCCCAACGACGTTGGAAGCGATCGTCACGCCCGACATTTTCAGATCGCGCATCGCGTGTTCCAATACTCGCGCGGCGCGGGCCGGGTCCTGGAGCGGCACGGTAGCAACGCCGATGAAGCGATCGGGATAACGCTTGACCAGATTCATGATCGCTTCATTGTAAGCTTCGACCAGGTTTCGCCTCGGCTCCCGTCAAGCTCATAGCCGATGCAAGCGGTGTGCACTTCCACACTGGCAATGCCGATGTTTCCTTTCGTCATCACCTCGAGTCGATTGTTGATCTCCGTCATGCGCGGATCCGGCCGTAAGCGATTGCCTTTGGGAAATTGAATCTGAAACGGATTGTCTTTGGCGTCCTTCGGCGGAAAGTACTCCACGCCGAGCGCTTTGCCGTTGGTTTTTACTTCCTCGATCAGCTCGAGCGGAATGTAATGGTGATGAATGTCGATGGCGGACGATGGCGCAGATCGCGGAGCTGATGTCGCCGAGCAGCCGGCGAGAAAGCCGGACGAGACAATCGCCGTCTTGGCGGTGAATTTCAAGAAATCGCGGCGGGTGATGTTTGAGTGTGTTGCTGCCATTGTAAATTTCTCTTTTTGCAAACGTAAAGTTTTCACGGGGCGGCTCGCGGATCGTATCCCAGTTTTAACACAGTGGAGTCTTCATTCCGGGCAAGCTGGCGGTAGCTAGCGCGACCCGGAATCCAGGAGTTTTGAAAAGGCCTGGATGCCGGTTTTCACCGGCATGACGATTGGTCAACCAATCGCCCTTCCAAAAATAACTTGTACATTAAGCCAACTATTCCCGGTTGAAAATAAACTCTCGAATCGCTTTATGCGCGGCCGTCGGGTTGGTGGCGAGGTAGTGATGTCCTTCGCCTTCGAGCACCACGAGCTTGGAGTTGGGAATTGCTCGTGCGAGATCGTGAGCGGCGTCGTAGTGCGTTCGATCGGCGGCGCCGTGGCGCTCGTCGTCACCGACGAGCACGAGGGTCGGCACAGGAATCTCCTTCAGACGTTCCGTATGGTCGTGACCCTGACGCGCAAGCACGAAATAGAGATAGTTCTCCAGGGGCGCGATGCCCGACATGCGCACGCGCAGAAAGTTTTCGATCAGCTCGGGATGCGCCGCAACGAATTCCTTGGTCCAGCCGGTTTCGATCGTGTGCTCGCGAATATAACCTTCAAATCCCAAACGCACCATGTCACGGCACATGGCGAGGGGAATGCCATGAGCGCCAGGATGAGAGCTGCCGCTCGAGGCAAGGATCAGTTTCTTGACTTTGCGCGGATGATCGAGAGCGAGCAGTTGCGCAACGACACCGCCCATGGAATGACCGCAGACAATCGCTGGCTCGGCATCCAGATGATCGAGCAGTGCAGCGGCGTCCTCCGTGAACATTTTGATCGAGTATTGTTGTATAGTCTTGCTCGATTTTCCCGTCCCGCGGTAATCGAAGACGATGACGCGGTGATCGCGCGAGAATTCGGCGATCTGGTGAAATTTCCACGCCTGGTGATCGAGTCCAGTGACACTGCAAAACAAAAACGACGGCCCACTGCCATGAACTTCGTAGTAAATTGCTGTGTCCTTGAGTTTAAGGTATGGCATAAGCTTTTCCTTCGACTACGACAGTTCGAATAATGCCCTAGCGTCAAAGCTTGGCGCCGTAGGTCGCATATGCACGCTCGATAAAGCCGCTCTCGTCGAGCTTGCGCATGATGCGATTGTCAATGATGTCTTCCGCTTTGACCTCGCCGATCTTCGGGTTGCGAAGTTTCAAAAGACGTTGGACATTGCGTAACCCGTCGAGGGACGGAAACGGCTTCCGATCGACGCCGCGAAGCAGATCCTGATAGGCGTCTTCGGCTGAGGACGCGTCGATTTTGAGATTGTGCATTAAGCTCTTGATGACCACCGGCTTGTTCTTCGGCGCCAGCGAAAACGCCAGAGCTTCGATTTCACCTTTAATGTAGTTCTCGGCGATTTCGGGCCGCTGCTGCAGCAGAGCTCCCGGAACTACCACTGCCTGGCTGACCAGTGCGGCCTTGAGGTCGCTGTATTCTCCAAGAACGTTCATGCCTTTCGATTTGAGCTGTTTGGTAAAGACGCCGTCGACGGCGGCGGCGTCGCACAGCGCATTCACTACGCACTGAACCTGAACGGCCTGGTCGCCGATCACTTGAAATCGAATGTTGTCGCGCTGCTGATCCAAACCGAGGTGCTCGAGCCACAACAAAACCCCCATCCAGCTGGTGCCGCCGATGCTCGTGACTGCAAACGTCTTTCCGCGCAAGTCTTCGGCGCGTTTGATATTTGGGCGCACCACCAAGTCGTAGGTGTTGCGGCTGGAAAAGGTCGTAACGATCTTGAAATCGTGACCAGCGGACACGGCCCCCAGGGTGGCGGGGCCGCCGGTTCGGCCGAGCGCGATGCTACCGGCAGCAAGACCGGCGACCAAAGTCGGCGCGCCGCGAATAAAGACCGGGTCAATATCGACGCCGTTTTTCAAATAAAAGCCTTGCTCGCCGGCAAGCCACAGCGGCAGCACGCGTGCGGTGTGGCTAGCATAACCAACGACATATTTTGCCGGCGCGGCGCCGGCAAAGCTCCCGCAGACACAAAGAACCTGCAGCGCAGAGACAAAAAGCATGCATCGTATCGTTGCTCGATGGCCGACTGTCGGCAAGATTTTCATAACACCAACCTCTCAGGAATCAGATATGGACGTTCTCCGCCGTGCGAATGCTACGGCTTGAGGTTCGCGCCTTGCGCGGCGAAGGCGCGGTCGATAAAGCCGCTCTCGTCCAATTTGCGCATGATGCGGTTATCCACCACGTCTTCGACTTTCACGTCCCCGATTTTCGGATTTCGCGGCTTCAGTAGCCGGTGTAAATTGCGCATCCCTTCCAATGACGCGAAAGGTTTGCGATCGATGCCCCGGAGCATATCCGAGTAGCCTTCCTCCGACGCTTCGGCGTTGACGCGCAGACGGCGCATGAGCGTTTTGATCACGGCCGACTTGTTTTTCGGCGCGACGGCAAAAGCGATTCCCTCGATCTCGCCTTTCAAATAACCTTCTGCCACCTCCGGATATTTTTGCAGAAAGGCGCCCGGTACGACTGTCGACTGGCTGACCAACGGCTGCTTCAGCTCGCTGTACTCCGCGAGAATATTCATCCCTTTTTGCTTGAGGACTTTACTATAAACGGTATCCACGAAGACGACGTCCACAACGCCGGATTCCAATGCCTGGGATTGCACCCCCTGATCACCCGTCGATTGCAGCAGAATCTGATCGCGCTGCACATCGATGCCGAAATGTTCGAGCCAGAGCATGGCGCCGATCCAGGTGCCGCCGCCGACGCTATTGATGGCGAGTTTTTTCCCGCGGAGATCTTCGGGCCTTTTGATGGTGGGACGAGTGACGACGTCGTAGGAGTTGCGACTGGAAAACGTGGCAAGCATCTTGAGATCGTGACCCGCCGCGACTGCGGACAAAACCGCCGCGCCCGCCGTGCGCCCGATCTGAATGTCACCGGCGGCCATGCCGGTAACCAGATTGGCGCCGTTGCGGAACAGTACAGGCTCCGACTCGATGCCGTACTTGGCAAAAAATCCTTGATCGCGAGCGACCCACAGCGGCATCAGGCGCGGTGTGGTCGACGCGTAACCGATCACAAGCCGCGAGGGAGCGGCGGCAAGGGAAAGAGAGGGCCATGCGGTGATCAACGTCAGGAAAAAAACGGCGGTAATCATAAATTGGCGTACCATTTCCTGCCTTTGCAATTCAGGGCGACCACCGGTCGCCCCTATCACGTCGTTCGCGCTCTAGTAATTCGTCTATTTCAAAATGACGCCCTGCGCGGCATAGGCGCGGTCGATAAAGCCGCTCTCGTCCAGCTTACGCATGATACGCGCATCGATGACTTCCTCGGCTTTGATTTCGCCGATCTTCGCCGTGCGCATCTTCAGCATTCTTTGCACATTGCGCAGACCGTCGAGCGACGGGAACGGTTTGCGGTCGACGCCTTTGAGTAGATCCTGATAGCCTTCCTCGGCGCCGGCGGCGTCTGTCCGAAGACGCTTCATCAGCGTTTTGATGACCGCGGATTTGTTTTTCGGCGCGAGCGCGAACGCGAGAGCTTCGATCTCCGCTTTCAAATAGCTTTCGACAATGTCTCCTCGCTGGTTGAGGAACACGTGCGGCGCAACCATCGCCTGGCCGACAATGCGCTGGTTCAGATCGGAATACTCGCCAAGAATCGTGAAGCCCTTTTGCTTCAATTTCTTGCTCCAAACGCCGTCGAGTGCAGCCGCGTCGGCGATGCCGGCCTCGACGGCTTGCGCCTGAATGTTTTGATCGCCAAGCACTTGCAGCAGAATATTGTCGCGCTGCGGATCGAGGCCGAAATGCTCGAGCCAGAGCAGCACGCCCATCCAGGTGGTGCCGCCGATGCTGGTCAGGCCGATTTTCTTGCCACGCAACTCTTCCGCGCGTTTGATGTTTGGTCGCGCGATAAAATCATAGGTGTTGCGGCTGGAAAAAGTAGCGACGATCTTGAAATCATGACCGGCGCCGATCGCGGCCAAGGTCGCGCTGCCGCCGCTCCGGCCGAGCTGAATATCGCCGGACGCGAGTCCCGCGACTAACGTCGGCGCGCCGCGCAGGTAAACCTGCTCGACTTGCAGACCGTATTTGGCCAGGTAGCCCTGTTCATCGGCGAGCCAAAGCGGGCTGATGCGTGCGTTCAAGGCGGCGTAACCGAGGATCAGTTTAAACGGTGCCGGTGCCGCCCAAACGGAACGGCTGAGCAACAGGAACGCGACCGCGAGAAAACCCAGCGATAAATGAATCTCTGCGCTGGGCGAAGTTTTCCTCATTCTAGAATCCGCGTAATTCGTGCGAAGTTACTGCTCTTTGTTTAGCCCACCGACAATGGAACCGTCAATCGACTCTTAACGCCGCGGCTGATCTTCGGTTGCCGAGAAAACACGGATGTTGTCCCTCAGTCGCGAAACTGGACCAACCATTCATTGATGATCTCCACGAACTCTCGTGTGTGACGATTATAAAAGTGATTGGCACCATCGACCAGCCGGCAAGTTCCTTTAACGCCAACAGCCGCGGTGATCTCCTGGGCATACTCGTAGAAAAATTTGGGTTCGGCACTCCCAACCAAAGCGAGCAAGGCGCAGCCGAGACGGCTGGCATAAGGCCGGCAATCGTTATTATCGTCGCGGCCGTATTTATTGACGTGCGTACGCGCCGTGAAGATGCCCGGTGTCGCGCCGACGCCGACAAACAACAATTCGTCGCCTTTGTCTTCAGCGATCAGCCCTTCGGCTTTGTCCATCAACTCGCGAAAACCCGGTTGGCGCGCAACCCGCTCCGAGTACAATTGCCGCGGCGCGGAGCAGGAGACGATGCCGACAACATCTCGGCGCCGGCGCGTGCCCTGGTAAATGATCGCCTTGATCGCGCCGAGGCTGTGCCCGATCATTACGAAGCGGCGGTAGCCTTGTTTGCGGAGAAATTCCAAGGCGGCGTCGAGGTCCGGCAGACACTCTCCGAGAAGCTCGTAAGCCGATCCGCCGAATTTGGTGAGGTTGCCGGCGCGAGAGATCCAGTCGTGACCGCGGGTATTGATGACGAAGCTGTGAAAGCCATGCGCGGCAAGCTCCTGGCCAAAAACCGATAATGGCGGCAAATAAAAATTCATCGCCACGCCATGCACGAACAAGAGCGCGAGATCAGTTTCCTGAGTTTGCGGCGTGAACAACAAGCCGTGCAAGCGCTCATTATCCTGGGTTTTGAAGGTGCAAAGTCGGGTGTGAAAACGCATGAGGCTTTGAGAAAATCGGACGGATTCTATCGTGAGGGCAGAGTCTGTCAAGGCAGAGACGGAAGGAGACGCGTAACCGACGACGTGCAAAGAAGCCGCTTGAATAGGCGCCGACGCTTCGCCGGCGCGTGCTGCGTGGCGATCGGCTACTTGACGCGGTATTCGGCATAGAGTTTTTCGAAGAATCCGCCGTCGTCGAGTTTTTTTACGATACTCGAGTCAACCAGAGATTCGACTTTGAGCTCGCCGATTTTTGGGTTTTGTGTCTTCAAGAGGCGCTGCAACGTCCTCATCGCCTCCATAGAGACGTAGGGTTTGCGATATTCCTCGAGACGGACCAGAGTGACCACATCCTGGTAAGCGCCTTCAGCCGGCGCGGCTTCGGTCATCTTGAACTGCTTCATGATCGTCTCGAGCACGGCGGGCTTGTTCTTCGGACTTGCAATGAACACCATGCCCTCGACCAAAGCTTTCATCACGTTCTCTAGAGTTTCCCCGTTCTGCTGTAGATAAGGTCTTTCGACGAGAACGGTCATGCCGACCGAAGGCAAGCGGGTCTGTTCGCAACTACCCAAAACCGTAAAACCTTTTTCGGCGAGCCTGCGGCTCAAATATCCGGGCACGACGGTGGCGTCGATCAAGCCACTTTCGAGCGACTGGCTCAAAACGGTCACGTCGCCGATGACGATCATTTGAATGTTGTCGCGCCGCTCGTCCATGCCGAA
>AR_comb_assmDRAFT_10070815_pt1 | contig 11210 bp, 9 predicted proteins | sample ArasoioldDNA_FD_10543 | JGI IMG/M metagenome (IMG submission 10543) | reverse complement strand
TTCCAGCGCTTCTTGCTGCCCTGTCTGATCAGTCATGGAAACTCCAACCTCCTGTTGACGCCCCAGAGAACGTATGTACCTACACGCCTCTCTTACCTAACACCCCCTGTGCACCTCCCGTTGCATCCCCCATCTCATGAGAGTGCATGTCGAATCTCTGATAGCATAGTTTGGACAACCTCGTCAACTGTCAAATCCGTGGTATCGATGGTTTGGGCATCTGGCGACCGCACTAAAGGGGCTGTAGCACGCGCTCGGTCCTGGCTATCGCGTTGCGCCATGGCCTCCACCACCTGCCCCAATGTCGCGGTGTTCCCGCCCTGTTGCAGCTCCTGTAAACGCCGCTGACCGCGCACTGTCGGCGAGGCATCGAGGAAGAATTTGACGGTCGCATCCGGGAAGACGACCGTCCCAATATCACGTCCTTCCATGACCACGTCTGCCTCACAACCGATCTGGCGCAATTGCCCCGTGATCACCTGGCGCACGCCTGACATCGTCGCCACGGCGGAAGCGGCGCGCGCCACCGCCTCACTCCGCAATTGGGAGGTCACACATTGCCCGGCGACCCGTACCTGCAACGTCCTATGGGGAAACGTCAGCTCGAGCGGTGTACGTTGCAGGCATGCCACAATGGCAGCTGGGTCCTCCAGCGGCAGGGCATATGCACGCACGAGCCATCCCACAGCACGATACAGGGCCCCCGAATCGACATAACGGTAACCGAGGAGGTGTGCCAGCCGCTGGGCGGCAGTGCTCTTGCCGGCCCCGGAAGGTCCGTCAATAGCAATAATAACACAAAGACGTTGCTTCTCAGTCATCCTAGACGCCGCTTTCCCTGCCTGGCCTCGCCGCTAACCCTGTGAGTATCACGTCTTTACACGGTGCTCGCGAGTTGCGCATGCACCGTACGAGCCTCCTGGGCGTCACACGCAATCTGCGCTGTCAACTCTGCTACCGAAGCGAACTTCCGCTCATCACGGATACGATGCAGGAACTCAACGCACACCGTTGCACCATACAACTGCACATCCACATCGAATAGATGCGCCTCCACGCTGAGGGCCTGATTCCCGAATGTCGGATTGTACCCCACGTTTGCCACCCCTGGGTAGAGGCGTTTTTCCCACTCCACCCGCACGGTATATACGCCTTTGCGCGGCACGATGGCATTAATCGGGCGGACATTGGCCGTGGGGAACCCCAATTGTCTGCCGCGCCGAAAGCCCTCCACAACGGAGCCTTCGATGGCATAATAGCGCCCCAAAAGACGTGCTGCCTGGGCGACATGGCCCTCGAGTAAGAGGCGCCGAATATTCGAGCTACTGACTACGGTATCATCTTGCATAATGGCCGGAATCACGGTGACCTGATAGCCAAAATGCTCGGCCTGTGCTTGGAGCAAGTCTACCGTCCCGGCGCGACGATGCCCAAAGCGAAAATCGTGCCCAACCACCACCTCGTGAATGCCGAGACGTCGCCATAAGACCTCACGCACAAATTCAAGAGGTTCCTGACGGGCAAATTGCTCGGTAAACGGCACCCGCAAGCCGACGGTAATCCCGAACGCGGCAATCAAGCGGATCTTTTGCTCATAGGTGGTCAGGAGGGGTGGCGCTTTCTCAGGCGCCAGCACCTGTAAAGGATGCGGCTCAAAGGTAAACACCATGCTCGTCCCGGCAACCTCCCTGGCCCGGGCTACCACGTGCTGAAAGATCGCCTGATGACCGCGGTGCACCCCATCAAAATTCCCGAGCGCAAGGACGGGCTTGGGATAGGCTCGTGTATCGAAGGCCGTTAGATTCTCGACAATCTGCATAGACTATCCTGTCGTGTATCAGTCTGGAGTGTGGTGCACGCCATGAGCCGGTGGGGTACTATAACAATGCCAGATGCAGGTCGCAATAGAAAAGCAAGATCTGGAGCCCTGCGGCTAAAAAACGCGCTTGACATTGGGCGGTACTCCAAGTACAAAACGCCATTCGCAAGGTGGTCGAGAAGCGTCGAGTGGTTAGCCCACCGCAGGGCCGTGCGGGCGGCTGACGTCGTTTGGTCCAAGGCAAGAACTGGGGATGATGAAAGGGGGGTATGAACACACGTCGCAGTCCAGGCACCGCCGTTTTGTCCACGAGGGCAGCAACGCTCACATTCATCCATGTACTCATAGGCAGCTTTGTACTCAGCTACGCTCTCGTGCCCACTGCGACAGTCCAGGCACAACGGCGCGAAATGCCCCTCACCTTACGTGAAGCCACCGCTCTTGCCCTGCAGGGCAACCTGGAAATCCAGATCGCTGGCCTGAATCCTCCAATACGTGCCGCGCAGATCACCGAGCGCGAAGGTATTTTTGATCTTATCACCCGGGCTACGCTACGTGCGACAGATACCCGCACGCTGGACACCTCTACGACGTTCCTCAATCGCGTCAACGGTCTACTCGTTGGCCAGGATGACTCCCAGGAGCAGCGCCTGGCACTCGGGGTCTCTCAACTGACCCTCTATGGCGGCACGTACGATGTCGAGCTGTCTGAGATCCATCTCGAGACCTCGCGCCGCACGACTGGGAGCGAACTGAAAGCGTTTAACGAACAGCGCCTCCTGGCCTTCCCGTATCCTTTTCGACCCCGCAATGAGTATTATACCGGTGAAGCAACGCTACGAGCCACGCAACCCCTGCTCAAAAATTTTGGTTCTGAGGTCACCAAGAACCAGATTCTCATTGCGCAGAACAACCTGACCATTTCCAAAGAAGATTTCCGCCGCCAGGTTATTACCATTACCTCACGGGTCCAGCAAGCCTATTGGGATCTCGTCTTCCGCCGCCAGGATTTGGAGGTGCAGAAACAGCAGCTCGTCCTGGCGCAGCAGCTCCTCGATCAGATCCGCAAGCAAGTGGCGGTAGGCACCCTGGCCCCCCTCGATGTCTTGCAGGCTGAAACGAATATTGCCCGTACCGAGGAACGTATCCTCGTAGTTGAGAATGCCCTGCAGGCTGCAGACGACCGCCTCAAGCGCGTGATGAATTTGAGCCTCGTTGGGGAACGTGCTGACGTCCCGATTGTGCCTGCTGATCCGCCAATGTATACGGACCCAGCGCTGGATCAAGACGAGCAGATTCGGCAGGCACTCGAACAGCGTAGTGATCTCATTCAAGCGAAACTCACCCTGGAGAATCAGCACATTGGTCTCGTTTTTGATAAGAATCAGGCCTTGCCGACCCTGGACTTGGAAGCCTCCCTCCGGTTTAACGGTATTGACAACCGCTTTGGGGGGAGTTTCGAAGAGATCGAACCCAACAAACGCTATGCTTGGGGCGTCGGCGTGACCTTCCGCTATCCGCTGCAGAACCGGCAAGCGAAGAGCCGTGTGCAGCAGTCTCAATTGGCCATACGCCAGCAAATGGTGCGCATCAAAGATCTGGAGGAAAACATCATTGCCGAAGTGCGCAACTCTTTCCGCGATGTGCTCACCAATGCCCAACGGGTGCAGGCCTCACGCGTCTCGAGCCGCCTCGCACAAAAACAACTTGAAGCTGAAGAGAAAAAACTGCAGGTTGGCCTCGCCACCGTCTTCACAACACTGCAGTTTCAAGATGTCTTATCACAACAACGCTCGAACGAAATCAACGCCATTACCGAGTATCTCAAGGCCATCGTTCGACTGGAGGAGTCTAAGAACACGCTGCTGCAATCCTATAATATCGTGCTACAGGCTGACGGCCCGCGCCTGCAGCAGTGAGCGCAGGTAGAGCATGTCCTGGCATGTCTACTAAAGGGGGCACGCCTATACCGCCGGCTGTGGGCGCCAGCGGTTCCAGAGGCGTTGCGGACCCTCCCATAGCCGGGCCACATCCAGTGGCGCGGCATCTCGCGCCGTCCGTCGCAACAGCCAGAGTGTGACGCCGCTCATACAGGCGTTGGGGAACCAGGCAGCAAGGACGGCCGGGAAGAAAGGAATTTTGTCCGCCAGGCCATCACTGGCCGTTAAAAAGATGTAGTAGACAAAGATCGCCCCCAGACCAAGGACATACCCCGTAGAGCGCCCAGACTTCGGATGGACGACCCCCAGAGCCGGGCCAAGGCCAGCAAAGATAAGGGAGGCAAACGGGAGAGCGAAGAGCTTATGCCAGTATAAGACGAGAGGGCGGGGATTCTTCCCGAGGGCCTGCTGGCTGGCAATCTCCTCGCGCAACTGGGAAGGAAACAGTTCGCGCGGACGTGCTTCATCACGTGCCTGGCGTGCCAAACGTGTATCGAGATCGAGAATCACATCATAATGGCTAAACTGGAGGATGTCGTAGCGCTTGTACGGTGGCGCCGAGCGATGGATCGCCCCTTGGTCGAGACGGAGAATGACACGCAGGGCTTCGGGCTGGATGACCAGCGTTCCGGCCCGTGCGGTAATGATCTGGGAGACATCCGAGCGCGTGTCAGCGATAAAGACGCCCTCGAACCGTTCTTGCTCTGGCATGATACGCTCCACATAGAGCACCAGACCTTTAAACGTATCGTTGAATTCACGCGCTTGGAGATGGTAGTAAGCACGGCTGCGGGCTACTTCAAAGAAGAGGCGCTGTAACCCCTGAAACCCCCAGGGCGACACATACATGAGCACAAAACTGGACAGACCATAGACGACCACAGCCGCTGCCCCCAGAGGCACGAGCATCCGGCCCAGACTGATCCCAGCCGCCCTGAACACCACATACTCACTATCCATCGACAACCGGTTAAACGCCAATGTACACCCGATAAGAAAGGCAATGGGCAACGTGAGACCGCTGACCGTCGGTAGGGTGTAACCCAGTAAGCGTATCGACGTCACCGGATCGAGATGGTTGCGGAGAATGAGGCTGGTGAGCCAGAGAAGCTTATCCGCGAAGAGGACAAACGTCGCCACGACGAGCGCCAAGACAAATGAGGGCCAGAGTTCACGGAGCATATAGCGATCGAGCAGAGACAGCATGGCGTGTCCGTACCGCGTCAGGTTGCATGACTCCAACTGGCAAGCACGTATCCCAGAGCCTCATGATTGTCTTTGGGACAGCCTTGTATTACAATACGCCCACGTTATGGGCGTTGTGTCGTGCACCCAGCACTAGAGTGTCGTCAGCAGAAATTATACGCTTGCGTTCTCTGGCTGTCTTCTTAGGATGCATGGTGTGGATACGATTGGCTACTGTTGCTCCCCGGCGTAGACGGTGCTACGGTACGAGAAAGGCTCAGTATGGCCACGAAACTGTTGCTGGTTGAAGACAGTCTTTCCATTCAAACCATCGTCGAGACTGTGTTTGCCCGCGAGGGCTTTGAGGTCATGGTGACGAGTGATGCCCTGGATGGCCTGCACAAAGCGCAGACGTTGCGGCCCGATATTGTGCTGGCTGATGCCTCCATGCCAGGCATGGACGGCTTCCAACTGTGTCAGAGCATCCGTCAGAGTGTAGGCGGCCGCCATCTGCCTGTTGTGCTCCTGACGAGTGGTTTTGCAGCGTATGACAAAGCCAAAGGGGACCGGGCGGGGGTGACGACGCATCTGGCTAAACCCTTTGAGCCCCAAGTACTCCTTGACATGGTCAAACAACTCGTGCCCGTGGCACCCCACCCTGCGTCCCCTCTTGCGACCCTGGCGACGACCCTGCCCCGTCCAGATGGAGACCCTTTCGAGGCACCAATGTCGAGCCCCCGGGAACATGCCGAGAGCGATATCCCACTGGCGGCGCGATTGTCTATGGAGCGGGTCGAGGCCGGCAGTGTCTCCCATCGCGAAGAGCCTGAGATGGCTGGTGAGCTTCTGGGTAATGCGTGGAGTGACGTGACCGTCCCTGCCACACCTACAGAGGTCTCGCGTCCGGCAGAGCCCATCCCAAGGGCAAGCGCTCGAGTGTCCCCTGCGGCGTCTCAAGCCTCGCAGGCGGCACCCCCCAGGGTTAGCGGTGAGACGGTATCGCTCGACGTCCTGTATCAAACTCTTGGGTATCACATGGTCCAGATGCTTCGTGAGGCCCTCGACACACATCTCACCACGCTGCTCGCGCAACTCATGCCGCACCTGTTGGACACTGTACGCGACGTGGCGCAGGCGAAAATGCCCGACCTGCTTGAAGTGCTGCTCCAACAGGAGATTGACAAACTCAAGCAAGCTGTCGAGCAAGACCAACATGATGACTAAGAGTACATGGGACGGACAGCGCCAACCTGCGCAGGACGGCGATATTCTTGACGCGACCTCGCTCCAGCCGCTCCTGACCACGCAAGCATTCGGTCGTACCATGTATATTTTGTCTTCTACCACTTCAACCAACGACATTGTCAGGGACTTGGCACAACACAGCGCTCCAGAAGGGACAGCGGTCGTGGCGGAGCATCAAACGCAAGGCCGTGGACGGCATGGACGCTCCTTTGTTTCGCCAGTGGGGGTAGGTATTTATGTATCACTCCTCGTGCGGCCACAGGCCGACACACAACGTCTCCCACAGTTGACGCTCGCTGTGGCGGTGGCGACAGCGGAGGCTTTGGCGGAGTACAGTGCCCTCCCTGTACGCCTGAAATGGCCGAATGATGTCGAAATCTATGGCAAAAAAGTTGCCGGCATCTTATGTGAAGCAGTACTGCATCCCGCAGCCTCCCCTCTGGTTATTATTGGTATTGGTATTAATGTCAACACGGCGCTCGAGCAGTTCCCACCCGAGTTACACCAGCATGTGACGTCACTCGCCCTTGCTGCTGGCCACACCTGGGCACGGTTGCCACTGCTGGCTCTTTTACTGGCCCATTTGGAACGTCTCTATTGGGCTTTTCAACAGGGACACATGACGCCGGTCCGGCAGCGATGGTTGCACTATGGGGGACAGATGATCGGCCGCCAGGTGCGTTTTGCCCCTGAGCCGAGCGCCGGCCTGGGGACAGTCATGGACCTCGACGAGGATGGGGCCTTACTGGTACAGCATGCTGATGGCACTCAGCACCGGCTGATAGCTGGCGAAGTACTTTTCCTCTGAGTCAACTGAAAGGAGGCCCCCAGTGGTCTACATCGGCCAGGCTATGAAAAGGTTTGAGGACCCCCGATTGCTCACTGGCCAGGGCACTTTTCTCGACGACATCAATTTTCCAGGCATGCTCCACGCCGTGGTGCTCCGCAGCCCCCACGCGCACGCCCACATCACCTCGATCGATGCTGCGGCCGCCCGGCACGTACCGGGAGTGGTTGCCGTTATCACTGCCGAGGACATCGAAGGAGTAGTCGAGCCCGTACCCACCAGAAGGGAGACAGAGGCTGAGGAACTACGACCTCCCGTCCACCCGGTCCTGGCGCGTGACAAGGTGTGTTACGTCGGGCAACCTATCGCTATTGTGGTAGCCCGAGAGCTGGCTCTAGCCCAGGATGCCAGGGCCTTGATCCAGATGGGCTATGCACCTCTGCTTCCGGTAATTGACCCTCTGGAGGCGCTGCAGGCAGATACCCCCATCGTGCATCAAGAGTTGGGGACGAATATCGCCTTGCGCACGCTCAATGTTGGTGGTGACGTCGAAACGGCCTTTGCCCAGGCCGACCATATCGTGCGGCAGCGCTACCGCGTCCAGCGCCTGGCTCCAGCGCCTCTGGAGACGCGCGGGATCGTGGCCGATTACCAGCCCCAGGATGACGTCCTGACCGTGTGGGATTCCACCCAACACCCCCATGCCATCAGGGACCATCTGGTTCAGGTGCTGCACCGACAGGAGAGCCGTCTACGCGTGGTGGCTCCAGACGTCGGCGGTGGCTTTGGTGAAAAGGGAGGCCTGTACCCCGAAGAGGTTGCCATACCATACCTGGCCATCCTCCTGGGCCGTCCGGTGAAGTGGGTGGAGGAGCGTTGGGCAAACCTGCTCGCCTTCCACGGCAGGGGGCATACGGTGGACGTAGAGGCGGCGGTACAACGAGATGGTTCCCTGCTCGGCCTGCGGGTGCAGATTGTGGCCGACCTGGGCGCGTATTTTCTCATGTCCACGCCCACGGTCCCCCTCCTCACCAGTCATCGTCTCGCCGGGCCATATAAAACCCCAGCCATGCACGTCGAGGTGCGGGGTGTCATCACCAATAAGCCGCCGACCGGCGCTTACCGGGGCGCTGGTGGTCCTGAGGCGGCCTTTTGCCTGGAGCGTACCATCGACCTGATTGCCAGGGACCTGCAGCTCGACCCGGCAGCGGTGCGCCGGCAGAACTTCATTCCACCAGAGGCGTTCCCCTATGAGACCCCCACGGGGCTCACCTACGACTCCGGTGCGTATGCCAAGGCCCTCGACCGTGCTCTAGAGCTGTCAGAATACCACCGCTGGCGCACGCACTCCCGTCAGCCAGGTGCCCCCGGTGGACCACTCGTCGGGGTGGGTCTGGCCACGGTCGTGAAGGGCTCCGGCGGCCGCGTGCCTCCTCTCACCGACCATGCTCGCGTCATCATTGAGTCCTCGGGGCACATTACGATCCATACCGGGGTCTCCCCCCATGGCCAGGGCTCGGCGACTACCTTTGCCCAGGTGGTGGCCGATGTGCTGGGCGTGACGCCAGCGGAGGTCCGGGTGTTACACGGCGATACCGCGCTCCTGCCCGCTGGCGGGGGTACTGCAGCCAGCCGGGGCCTGGTCGCTGGTGGCTCGGCGTTGTATGCCGTGCTGCAAGAGGCCCGCGAGAAACTCGTCATGATTGCTGCCCATCTGCTCGATTGCCCGGTGGCGGATATCTGCTTCCAGGACAGGCGAGTCTTCCCTCGGTACGACCCCGAGCGCTATGTCCCCTTCTCCCAGCTCACTACGGCTGCCTACAACGACACACAGCTCCCTCCAGGTGTAGAGCCCGGGCTGGATTTCCGAGGCAGCCACACGCTCCGTACCAGCCCCTATGCGTTTGCGGCGCATGTGGCAGTGGTCGAGGTCTCCAAGGAGACAGGGGCGGTCAGCGTGCTGCGCTACGTGGCCGTGCATGATGCTGGCCGCATTATTAATCCCCTGCTGGCGGCGGGGCAAGTGCACGGGGCCCTGGCCCAGGGCATCGGCCAGGCGCTGCTGGAAGGTATGGTCTATAGCCTGGAGGGACAGCCTGTGACGGGCAGTTTGCTGGACTACGCCATGCCCAGGGCGAGCACTACGCCGGCGTTTATCCTGGACACGGTAGAAACGCTGTCACCCCTGAACCCTCTGGGCGCCAAAGGCATTGGCGAGTTACCTACGCTGGCGGCTCCAGTGGCCATCGCCAATGCGGTGATGGACGCGCTGTCGCACGTCGGCGTCCGCCATATCGATACGCCCCTGACGCCGGACAAGATCTGGCACGCCTTGCAAGAGCAGGGAACATAGCGCGGGTGTATACACATGCCAGCAAAAACGGCCTCAGCGCGCTTCCATCTGCGCCAGCGCCGCCTCCGTTTGCGGCAACCAGAAGGTCATGTCCATGGTGTGGCCCTGTCCTGGATGGGTACGGGAGAGCTCGAGGAGTCGTCCGGCGCGTGCGCTCGCGTCCTCGACGCGGCCAACGAGCAGCAGCCCCTCACTCAGCGCGGGTGCGAGATCGAACGCCTCCATGATCACCACCGTATAAACTCGCAACTAAGTACCTGGACAGACATTTTTGCATGTTCGTTCCTCCCTTTACCAAAGGGGGGTAAAACTTGTGTCCGGGTACTTAGTGCATGAGTAGCGTTTTCTCACCACGAGACCAGGCTGTATCTGTGCTATACTGCGGCACAACTCCCCAGTACCGCAGTACTCTCGAACGCCGTAGCTTACATGTGGGAGTCTATACATTGGGGGTATACAACACCGTGCACTACCACGACCCGAGGATGCTTTGGCCATGGCAGCGATCCTGACTGTCAAAGACTTACAGGTCGAGTTCCACACACGCGATGGCGTGGTCAAGGCTGTCAATGGTGTGACGTTCTCCCTGGAACGGGGTAAAGTGTTGGCCCTTCTGGGGGAATCAGGTTCAGGGAAGAGCGTCACCATGCGCTCGCTGGTCCGGCTTTTGCCCAAGGCCAGGACGCGCATGGCAGGGGAGATCACGCTCAAAGGGCAGAGCCTGTATGCCCTCTCAGAGGGGGAGGTGCAAAACCTGCGTGGCAGCCTTGTCGCTATGGTGTTTCAGGAGCCTATGACTGCCCTCGATCCAGTGTATACGGTAGGCGAGCAGATCGTTGAGACCCTGGTGCGCCACCAGGAGATGTCCCGGGAGCAAGCCAGACAACGCGCTATGGAACTGTTCGAACTCGTGCACATCCCCTCGCCAGAGCGTCGTCTCAAGTCGTATCCACATGAAATGAGCGGAGGCATGCGCCAGCGCGCCATGCTGGCGATTGCGCTGGCGTGCAACCCGGAGTTGTTACTGGCAGACGAGCCAACCACGGCCCTGGATGTCACCGTGCAGGCGCAAATCCTCTATCTTCTGCGTGAGTTACAGATGCGCCTGGGGATGGCCATGATCTTCGTGACGCATGACCTGGGGGTGGCTGCTGAGGTGGCAGACGAGGTGGCGGTTATGTACGCGGGGCGGATTGTCGAATACGGCCCGGTGCGGGCCGTCCTGCAACAACCAGCGCACCCGTACACGCAGGGCCTGATGAACGCCACAGTGCATCGTGGCATGAAAGGCAAGCAACTCGTACCCATCCCAGGGCAGCCGCCTGATCTGACACGCCTGCCGGTGGGTTGCAGCTTTGCCCCACGCTGTCCGTCAGGACACACCCGGTGCTGCGAGGCCTTCCCTGACGAGTATCGCGTTTCTCCTGACCATATGGCGCGCTGCTTTTTGCTGGAGAAGGCATGATGTGAGATAAGGGCAAGAGTGAAGAGGTGAAAGGAGACACGTATGAAGCAGTGTAAGGCGCCACGTATGTCTAGTATGCAGCTCGTGTTGGGCCTGGTAATTCTTGGGCTGCTGGGGACACTGCTCTTCCCTCCGGTCTCCTGGTCTCAGGGTAAGGGCGGAGTGCTTCGCATCGGCATGACCGCGGCAGACATTGCCTATACCGCGGGGATACCTGATCAAGGGTTTGAAGGTTATCGCTTTGTCGGGTATCAGCTATACGACGCCCTGGTGCGATGGGACCTGTCACAGGGGGAGCGCTTGCCGGATATTGCGCCGGCCCTGGCCGAGTCGTGGGAGGTGGATAAGAACGATGTGCATCGCTGGGTCTTCAAGCTGCGCCATGGGGTCAAATTTCACGATGGCAGCGATTTTAA
>AR_comb_assmDRAFT_10016075_pt1 | contig 11214 bp, 7 predicted proteins | sample ArasoioldDNA_FD_10543 | JGI IMG/M metagenome (IMG submission 10543) | reverse complement strand
CGACGTGCGCCTGACCATGGGCGGGGAGCCGACATTTGTTTCCATTGACGATCCCGACGGTGAAGAATGGAACACAGCGGCCCTGGGAACTGACAAGCGCAGATTCGCCGCCAATCTCTATCATCGTTTGCGCAGGCGCTACGGAGCGCAGGGACTGGTCCATTTTGGCCAGGGTAAGTGGTATCCGGGCGAGCAGCTGCCACGCTGGTCGCTTAACTGCTTTTGGCGCGCCGACGGGGAGCCGATCTGGCTTAGTGAGTCACTGATCGCGGACGAGTCGCGGCCCGGCAGTGCGACAGAGGCTACAGCCGCGACTTTTCTCAGCGGCGTTGCCGAACGGCTCGGCCTCGACGCGCAGCACGTATTCCCGGCTTACGAGGACGCTCTGTATTTCCTATGGCGCGAGCGGCGATTACCCGTCAACGTCGATCCTTTCGATACTAGGCTCGAGGATACACTGGAACGTGAGCGTTTGGTGCGGGTGTTTTCGCAAGGACTCAAGCAAGTCGTCGGCTATGGCTTGCCCATGGGGCGAGACACCGCCACTCACCGCTGGCGCAGTGGTTCTTGGTTCCTTCGCAGCGATCGCTGTTATTTGATCCCGGGCGAGTCGCCAATGGGTTATCGGTTGCCGCTGGACTCGTTGCCGTGGGCGAAAGCCACCGATTATCCGTACGTCCATCCGCCGGACCCCACGGCACCGCTTTTACCTCTTGCCAGCCATGCCGAATTCCGCTTTCAGATTGCCGGAGCCCGGTTCGCCGAGGACGCAGCTTCCCCGGCAACGGCTGATACCAGTGAAGCCGGCTCGAGAAAAAACTACTGGTTCGACCCGGCGCCCCGCCTTTTCGAGAGCGCGCCGTGGATTACGCGCACGGCGATGGTCGCAGAGCCAAGAGAGGGCCTACTCTATATTTTCATGCCGCCGGTGGAATCTTTGGAGGACTATCTTGAGATCGTCTCCGCCGTCGAAACCACGGCGGAGGAAATGCGCCAACCGATTCTACTCGAAGGCTACGAACCGCCTCGCGACCCGCGGTTGATTAATTTTCGGATCACTCCCGACCCGGGCGTAATCGAAGTCAACATTCATCCGTCGGCAAGTTGGGACGAGTTAGTGGAACATACTACTTTTTTGTACGAGGCCGCGCGGGAGGCGCGGCTGGCGACGGAGAAATTCATGATCGATGGCCGCCACACCGGGACCGGTGGCGGCAACCACTTTGCGCTGGGCGGCGCAACGCCCAACGATTCGCCCTGGCTGCGCCGTCCCGATCTGCTGCGCAGCTTGTTAAGTTACTGGCACAACCACCCGTCGCTGTCGTATTTGTTTTCGGGGCTATTCATCGGCCCCACTTCGCAAGCCCCGCGCATCGACGAAGCACGCGACGACTCGGTGAACGAAATCGAAGTCGCGTTCCGCGAAATGGAGCGCCACACCCACTCGGCCACCGATCCATGCCCGCCCTGGCTCATTGACCGACTGATGCGCAATTTGCTTATCGACGTGACAGGCAATACACACCGTTCCGAGTTTTGCATCGACAAGCTCTATTCGCCGGACAGTGCAACCGGCCGCCTCGGACTGCTCGAAATGCGCGCCTTCGAAATGCCGCCCCATGCGCGCATGAGCCTCACCCAGCAGCTGCTGCTGCGCGCTCTGTTGGCCCGCTTCTGGCGCGCGCCTTATGCGCCGACGCGACTGGCACGCTGGGGTACCGAACTGCACGATCGGTTTTTGTTGCCGCACTTTGTTTGGCTTGACTTCAATGACGTGATCACCGAATTGAACGAGGCCGGCTACCCGTTCGATGCGCGGTGGTTTGCGCCGCACTTCGAGTTTCGCTTTCCTAAATACGGCGACTTCGCGACCCGGGGTATCGACATCGAGTTGCGCGGCGCCCTGGAACCCTGGCATGTGTTAGGCGAAGAAGGCGCAATCGGCGGGACGGCGCGCTACGTCGACTCGTCTCTCGAGCGTCTGCAGCTTAAAGTGACCGGTCTGCCGCCGGACCGCTACACGATCACCTGCAACGGCGTACCGCTGCCCTTACAAACTGTTGGAACTGTCGGAGAGTTTGTGGCTGGAGTGCGCTACCGCGCGTGGCAGCCGCCATCGGCCCTCCACCCGACGATTGGCGTGCACACGCCGCTTACCTTTGACGTTGTGGACCGCTGGATGCGGCGCAGTCTCGGCGGCTGTCAGTATCATGTCATGCACCCCGGCGGGCGCAGCTATGCGACATTCCCTGTAAACGCCTTCGAGGCGGAGAGCCGCCGTTTGGCCCGATTCTTCCCCATCGGTCACACACCGGGACGAATGGAGGTCGGCGAGCCCCGCGTCGATCCAGAGTTTCCGTTTACCCTCGATCTGCGCAAGATCTAGAAGCAAGGCTATGGCAGCGTCCTCGTTCATGAACTACCTACCTCAGTCGGAACGTTACGACGAAGTTTTCGGCACGGATGGTCGTCCGCGCCCGCACTGGAAGCGTCTCGCAGAGTCAGCAGCACGAGCAAGCCGTGCAGAGTTGTCGCGTCGGGCCGGGATCATCCGCCACGCGGTGGAGCAGGACGGTGTAACGTACAACATCTATGCCGATCCTAAAGGAGCCGACCGGCCTTGGGAAGTCGATCTTCTCCCATTGATCATCAGCACGGAGGAGTGGCGCTTTCTCGCCAAGGCGGTGCAGCAGCGCGCGCGCTTGCTGAACGCGGTGCTTGCCGATCTATACGGCCGGGGTCGCCTGCTTGCTGAGGGTCTGCTTCCTCCTGCCATCATTCACGGTCATCACAATTATCTATGGCCTTGCCGCGGGCTGGAGCCGCCCGGCGGTACTTTTCTGAACCTGTATGGTTGTGATCTGACCCGGTCTCCCGATGGTCGCTGGTGGGTCATTGCTGACCGCACACAGGGGCCATCCGGCGCAGGGTACGCCGTGCAAAATCGTCTTATCGTTACGCCCATGTATGGACGGTTATTCCGTTCGCTTGGCGTACAGCGGCTTGCCGGCTTCTTTCGCACATTGCAACAGCGGTTGGCGGCTCTGGCGCCCACCGACGGCGAGGCGCCGTTCATCGCGCTCCTGACCCCTGGGCCATACAACGAAACCTACTTCGAGCAGGTCTTCCTTGCCCGCTATCTAGGTTTTGCTCTCGTCGAAGGCTCGGATCTTACCGTGCGCGATAATCGGCTCTATTTAAAAACCCTCGAAGGTTTGAAACGGGTACACGTGCTGTTCCGCCGCCTCGACGATGAATACTGTGATCCATCCGTGTTGCGAACCGACTCGACGCTGGGCGTGCCCGGCCTACTCGGTGCGGTGCGCGCCGGCAATGTGGCCATCGCCAACGCTCTCGGTTCGGGGGTTCTGGAGACACCTGCCTTGCCGGGTTTTCTCCCGATGATTTGCCAAACGTTGTTCGGTGAGCCGCTTGAACTCCCGTCCATTGCGACCTGGTGGTGCGGTGAAGCGCCCGCCCTCGAGCATGCGATCAAGCATCTCCCCGAGTTGGTTATTAAGCCGGCCTTTCCGTCCATGAAGCTTGAACCGACTTTCGGACATGTGCTCGACACGGCCGGACGTGAAGCAATGGTCGAGAGAATGCGTGCGACGCCCCATGCCTTTGTGGCTCAGGAATGGATGCGCCTTTCCCAGGCGCCCACTTGGTCGAGCGAGCGTGAGCGATTTGAGCCGCGGGTCGTGGGATTGCGCCTCTACGCAGTGGCCACCGCCACCGGCTACGACGTCATGCCTGGTGGTCTCGCCCGGGTTTCACCCGAAACCGGCACCGAGGTCATCAGCATGCAGCGCGGCGGATCGAGTAAAGACATCTGGGTGCTGGACGGCGCCGCGACGGTGTATGAATCGCTGCTTCAGCCTCGGCTGACGGCGCGGGATATCGTCCGCGCTGGCTTTTACTCGCCCTCGCGCGCCGTGGAAAATCTCTTCTGGATGGGACGCTACGCCGAACGCGTGGAATCGGTTGGCCGGCTGCTGCGGGCCACGGCCCTGCGGCTGGTGGAAAGCGACCCGTCAACTTCGGCGGGTGTCGAGATCCTGACCGCCTTGTGCGAAGGTGCACGGCTTGGCGAAATCGCGCCGGCGTCCGAGCCGCAATCCTCGAGCAGGAAAAAAACAAAAAAAGTCGCAAACGGCGGCGATGATTGGTTGCTGGCGGCGGTGGGAAATCCACGGGTCCTGAACGGCCTTCCGGCTACCACGGCACGGCTATTGTACTGCGCCACCCAATTGCGGGATCGCATTTCGCTCGACAACTGGCATACGGTTCAGCATCTTGCCCATGCGCACGAGCCCCCGCCGCAAGACATCGAAGCGGCCTTAACGATTCTCGATCAAGTCTTGCCGGCCTGTACCGCTCTTGCGGGCTATTCTTTCGACGATATGACGCGGGATGATGCCTGGCGCTTCTTGGTGACCGGACGGCGGTTGGAGCGTATGGCGTTCATCGCATCGGTGGTGTCCCAGGTTCTGGCGCGACCGGAGGAGGAACGTGAAGCAGCATTGGGCGCGCTCCTTGAGATAGGTAACATTATCATCACCTACCGAGCGCGTTACCAGCGGCAGCCCGAACTGCTGCCGGTTATCGATCTGCTGGTCAAAGATGAATCCAACCCCCACGCGGTTTGTTTCCAACTCGCGCTTCTAAGCCGCGAGATCCACGAGTTCGAAGCTAGACTGGGGTTCCGTGCCATCAACAATCCTCGGCCGCTGCTCCAATCCCTGCGCGGGTTCGATTTGGCTGAACTCGACAACAATCGTCTGTCCCATGGCGAGCCGGGGCGATTAGGCGAGGGCCTCGGCGCGATCCTCAGAGCATGCGAGCGCCTGGCTCATGGGCTCTCCGACGAGTTGTCGCAGCGCTTCTTTGTCCATGCGGGAGAGCGTCCTCAAGCGAGCGTTGCGGCATGAGCGCGGACAGCGTGCGTTGCTACCGGGTCGAGCACCGGACCACCTATCGCTATTCGGAGCCGGTGACGCTCTCGCATCAGCAGCTCCACCTGACGCCGCGCTACCTTACTTATCAGCGGAGCCGGATGCATGAAGTGACGATCACGCCGATGCCGACCTATCGCCGCCAGCGAGCCGATGCCTTTGGCAACCCGGTCACCGAGATCGCCATAGAGTCGGCCCACAGCACGCTCGAGATTGTTGGACGTTCGGTTGTCGAGGTGAGCGGTCGAGAACGACCCGAGGCTGATAAAACAGTGGCCTGGGAGACGGTGCGGGAAGCGCTCGCTTATCGTGCCGGTTGGCGACCGGACCCGCTGGCTCTTGAAGCGACGGAGTTTATGTTCGAATCGACCCATGCGCGGGTAAAACGGGATTTACGAGCCTATGCGAGCGACTGCTTCAGGCCTGGACGTTCAGTGATGGAGGGGGCCGAAGCGCTCATGGGTAAAATCCATGCTGAGTTCAAGTTTGATCCGGAGGCAACGACCACCACAACGCCGGTCATGACATTCTTCAAGCAAAAGCGTGGCGTGTGCCAGGACTTCACACATTTCATGATCTCCTGCCTGCGTTCCACCGGCCTCGCCGCTCGTTATGTGAGCGGCTATCTCGTTACCCGGCCAGCACCGGCTAAACAACGGCCCGTGGGAGCGGAAGCCTCCCATGCGTGGGTTGCACTGTTCGTTCCCGGCAGCGGCTGGATTGAGCTCGACCCGACCAACAATGTGCTGCCCTCTTGTGAGCACGTTACCCTTGGGTGGGGCCGTGATTTCTCCGATGTCACGCCATTGCGTGGTGTCATCAACGGTGGCGGAGAGCAGACCCTTACGGTCAAGGTCACTGTGGAAGGAGATGAAAGAGAAGGTTAGAATTTTTGAAAGTCGAATAGAATCTAATCTTGCATCATTCCGATATTCCACCTTCCCATTTCCACTATTCGACTACTCTTCTGTCACTATCATGAGGATGTCGGCGTACCAGGCGCAGTTGAGGTTTAATCTCTCGTCTTGTTCGGCGTCGCGGTTAGTCACATCCATCCGGGCCGCGTGGACGCCGAGGAGCATCCACGGCAAATCTCCACGACCGGATCCTTGCGTCGTCATCCGCGCGACGACGGGAGCACCGCTCGTGCCGCGGTGCATCCGCGCGTCAGTCAGAAAGTAGCCCTGTCCTTGAAAGCGGAGGCCGAACGCCGAGGCGATAACCGCTTGTCGTACCACCGGCAGATGATGCCATGTGTCGTGGAAACCCAGCGGAAAACCGACGATCAGCACCCGCGTTCCGACTTCTATCTCATCGAGCTGCTCGATCAGATGGTTGGGCGTAAACGGTTGGAGGAGTAGTTTCTCCGGCAGCGCCGTGCGTTCAAGTTGCAGAGCGATGACGTCCACCGCCCCGGCTGGGTCGATACCTTCTCGCCACACGGGCTGAATTCCTCGGTAAAGCGGGATGGAGAAATAGGTTATGACCGCTACGTTCTCCGGATCAATATGTAGTTCGATTTCGAGCCGGTCGGGGCGATGATTGCTTCCCTCGTCAAGCACTACATGCTTATTCGTCACCAAGAACAACCGGCCATCCCGCTCGAAAAAGAAGCCGGTGGCATTAGTCAATTGTTGCTGGCCGAAAAACGTCGAGACCCGGGTTACGGAAAGTAAAAGTGATTCAATCACGATGGATCTCCTCACAGTCCATCATTCCAAACTTTGATTAGCTGTCAACCCTCTAAGGGTTGCTCGCCACGCGGCCTATTCTATGGACTGAGGAAGAGGCACTACACTGAGCAGTAGGGGCGGATTTGAACCGAACCACCCGCGGTAGTTTAGATTCCAGGCTCCTTAACACCGAGCGGCGGATTTGCGACGTTCTTGGTGATTTCACCGACATCCCAGAGACGAGAGAATTTCAACGCTCTTGGGCAGTGGCTATAAGATTCATCTACATCCAGCACCAATCCTTGCAGGATTTCGGCCTTTTCATCGGGATTGTGCACCTCGAGGCGGACGTGCGGCAATTCCACTTTATCGATCACTCTCACTTTGCCATTGACTCTTACGGTCGAGTTATGGCCGGGAATGAAAAATACCAATCCTACCTTGGGATTGCTTTCGATGTTGCCGTAGCCGTGGAAAAGTTTGTTCCCCGCCACGTCAGGTATGAATAGCTGCTTGGCGTTTATCACTTTGACGAAGCCAGGCCTCCCGCCTTTGGGAGAAGCGTCGCAATCCCCGTCGGCGTTGCTCGTGGCGAGAACGCAAAACGGTGAATGTCTAATAAAGTCCTGTATCCAGGCGGCCATCGTCGGCTTGACTTTCCCCCTGGTGCGCTCGGCAGGACAGCCGAATTTATCCTGATATTTGTTTGTCATTTTTCCTCCGATGAAATTGTTCACCGTGACTTGCTGCTCCTCGGCAATTTTGAACTCAAGCCAATATGGGCTAGCAAAATGTTATCGAGCGCCTCCGGTTGTGCGCAGAGTGTTGTTGCGCCTGCAGCGATAAGCTCATCAGAGGATCCGTAACCCCACAGCACCCCAACGGGAAACACGCCCTGCGCTTTGGCGCCCAGGATATCATAGGCACGATCGCCAACCATAACAGTCCAGTCCGGCGACAGGGATTCCGCTTCAAGGACATGCGCGATGAGGTGGCCTTTGTCGGAGCGGGTACCGTCCAGTTCGCTGCCATAAACGGCACAAAAATACTTCTGCAGTCCCAAATACTCCACTATACGCTCGGCAAAAACACGGGGCTTTGAAGTCGCAACGAAAAGCAGGGCGCCGTGATTCTGAAGTGTGGTCAAGGCGGCGTGGATACCGGGATAGACCGTGTTCTCTAACGTTCCCTTTGAAGAAAACCGCTGGCGATACAGCTCCACAGCGGCATTTATCCGCTTGGGATCGATCGACTGCAGAAGTATCTCGAAGGTTTCGCGAAGCGGTGGCCCTATGAAACGCTCCAGCTCTAAATCGGTAGGGCAGTTGTAGCCGAGGCCCAGCAATGCATACTTCAGGCATTGAACGATCCCTTCGCGCGGATCTGTCAAGGTGCCGTCCAGATCAAAAAGAACGTTTACCATTCGTGGCTGTCACGAAATCAAAACACGAGTGAGTGGATCCAATAAAGAACTGGCCGACTCTATTGCGATCAATATCGCTTGGCAAGGAAAAAACTGGTACCTAAAAAATCCGCCGCTCATAGTTGATTGGGGAAATCTTATCTCCCGCATTCAACCTTTCGATAAAATAGGAAACTCCATGCACTGAAGGCCATGACCTTCATGATTCCTAGCGAGCTCATCTTAACTTTCACAAAAAACTCAACTCTGTTGTGAGCAAGCCAACACGCGACTTTTAGGCACGGGCTTTGCTGAGTGTGAGAAAGAAATCTCGAAAATTGCGCAGTGGAGTCTTCTCCACGTGAGGAATGTCCGTTTGGTCGCCTGCTTCGGCGAAGAGGTCTATCCTTGTCCTTTCCGCGCGAAGCACGGTAGATCAAGCGAACACAAGTCAACGCTATCAAGATCAATCGATGCATTGAGAAATTTTCTGGGGAGGAAATGCTGTGACGCGAAAATTATTTGTGTCGCTGTTTTTAATCCTGGGAATAGCCGCTTTTCTGATTTCAACTGCGGCCTCCCAATCAAACCGTAACCGCAGAGATCGATTCCGACATAACGGCGCGATGGAAGATGAAGATCGCTCTGCCTTCGGCGAGCGTAGGGGTGATGCCACCGAAGCCCCCACGGGCTTTGACAACTTGACCAACGGCTTCAGTGAGCAGGGACCTGATTTCGATACCTTGAATGAGGACACTGTCGTTGCGCTCCGTTCGTTTAACGATAACCGTTTCATCTTCGAGGAAGTGGAAAACGTTCAAGACGGACTTGGGCCGACGTATAACGCGCAAAGTTGTCGAGAGTGTCATCAGAACGTCGTGACGGGCGGGGCGAGTCAGGTAGCGGAGCTTCGATCCGGGCGCACAGAAGACGGCCAGTTCTTTGAATCCTTGGGAGGTACACTCATCCACTCGCGGGCAACTTACCCTGATATCGTGGAGCAGATCACTCCGGCGGATAATACCCGGAGTTTCCGCATATCGACCAATACTCTCGGCAACGGTTTCGTCGAGGCCGTAGCCAATAGCACGCTCCTTGCCATTCGAAACAAACAACCGGAGGCTATGCGTGGTACGGCCGTCATGGTGCCCGTACTGGAAGCGGGAAGTAAGGCACGTATCGGTCGTTTCGGTTGGAAAGGTCAACATGCGAGCCTGGTATCGTTTTCCGCCGATGCCTATCTGAACGAAATGGGAATTACCACGCCGCTGTTTCCTGAGGAGAATACATCCAATGGTCGTTATGTAGGGTACGGCTCGGGGTATGATCCGGTTGCGGAACCGGAGGACGACGGTGTCGATGTTATGGCCTTCGCTGACTTCATGCGCGCAACGAAAGCCCCGCCGCGGGGAACGATCACCGCTGACGTTTCGGCGGGAGAAACGCTGTTTAGCAAGACTGGCTGCGCGGTTTGCCACACGCCGTCAATCACCACGGCGCGATCGGGCGCAAAAATCAACGGTGGCGAGTTTACCGTGCCGAACGCCCTAGGCAACAAGATCATTCATCCTTACAGCGATTACTTGTTGCACGACATTGGGACCGGAGACGGCATACCCGTTTTGCCGTTACCAGAATATGCGTCAACCGCAACTCAGATGCGAACGGCTCCGTTATGGGCGCTTAGAACACGTAACCGTCTGATGCACGATGGCCTTTCGTTTACCAAACAGGACGCCATCCAGCGTCATGCCGGGCAAGCGGTGGGCGTAACCCAGAAATACCACGCGCTCTCCGACGCGGAGAAAAGCCAATTGCTGGCGTTTTTGGATTCGCTGTAACGTGGAATAGCGAGAGCGTTCCTTGACACAGAAAGAACCGTCCGATAATGGCTATAAAGAAACAATTTACAGGAGAACAGCCATGCAAGTTATCGATTCGGACGGGCATCTACATGAGCCTTTCGATCTTTTTGAACGCCATATAGAGAAAGAATTCTATTCAATGCGTCCTCGCGTGGTGGAACTGCGCGACGAGCAAAGAGACGAAGGGCGTTGGTTGGTGGAGGGCCGGCTGGTTCCTCGACTGCCCTTTACTAAAGGCGTCGGCGGCGGTGGTTTCAGATATCAAACGCCGCGCCACTCCCAGATGAGAGCCAAAGACAACTCGCTGGATGACATCGAAGGCCGACTCCAGGACATGGACGAGATGGGGATCGATTTTCAGATCGTCTATCCCACCGCTGTGGTCTGGGCCTTCGATTTGGAAAACAAGGAATTGGCCGCGGCAGTCTGCCGCGCCTATAACGATTATGTCGCCGAGCAATGCGCGAAAGCACCCAAGCGACTGAGCGGCGTTGCCTTGGTGCCGATCCAGGATCCCCCGGCGGCTGCCGCAGAAGCCCGCCGCGCCATCCAGAAGCTCGGTCTGCTCGGGGCGGTTATTCCCGGGATTGTTAAAAACGAGCCGCTTCACGCTAAGCAATTCATTCCCTTCTTCGAGACGATGAGTGAGCTCAACGCACCCATCGGGTTCCACGCTGTTACGGGCATGCACTACACGCCCTGGGCGGACTGCTTCAGTGACTTTTTCTCCACCCACGTGACCGCGATGCCCTTCTCGATGATGGTGGCGATGATGTCGATGGTTCGGTCGGGTCTGTTGAAGACGCTGCCCCATTTGCGCTGCGCCTTTCTGGAGATCGGCGCGAGCTGGTTCCCTTATTGGAATTGGTGGGTCGGAAAACATATTGAGCATGTGCTGGAGCCCCGCGCGGGCCGCAAGGAAAGCAACTGGGGCAAAGAGCCCTACGAGTTGCCGTCCACGGTTCACGAGCCCATCGAAGATATCCTCGAAGGGAGAATCCTGAGCGGCTTTGAAACGGATGAAAACCTCCGTTCCATCATTGATCAACTCGGCAGCAAGGGGTTCATGTATGCCAGCGATTATCCCCATAGCGACATGGAATGGAACCGCGTTCAGTCGATCAAAGGATCTGAGGCTTTAACCGGCGCGGAGAAGGCTGATCTACTGGGTGAAAACGCCCGGCGCTTCTACAATTTGCAGATTTGAATTCTCACCAGATTGCGTTTTCGACGAAGGGACGCCAACAAAAAACTTGCGGTAGGCTGTTACTACGTCGGAGCGAGGAGATTGAGCGCGACAAGCGATATCAGGGTTTTTT
>AR_comb_assmDRAFT_10114587_pt1 | contig 11215 bp, 8 predicted proteins | sample ArasoioldDNA_FD_10543 | JGI IMG/M metagenome (IMG submission 10543) | reverse complement strand
CGCGACGTGGCGATCAAAATCCTGCCCTCGCACTTCACTGCCGACCCCGAGCGCCGCGCCCGATTCTCGCGCGAAGCGCGCCTGCTGGCCACGCTCAGCCATCCGTACATCGGCGCGATCTACGGGCTCGAAGAAGGGAATGGCGTGATTGCGCTAGTACTCGAGCTCGTCGAAGGGCCGACACTCGCCGACCGCTTGGCGCACGGGCTACTGCCCATCGTTGAGGCGCTCGCCATCGCGCGCCAGATCGCTGAGGCGCTCGATGCCGCCCACGAGAAAGGCATCGTCCACCGCGACCTGAAGCCGGCCAACATCGTCCTGGAGTGCTCCGCCAACGCATCGGGGGTCCCGTCCGGCGAGGCGCGCGCAAAAGTGCTCGACTTCGGCCTCGCCAAGACGATGGCGGCGGGACTGGAACGTGACTTGACCCAGCAGCCGTCAGGCTCGCTCGACGGCACCGAAGAGGGCCGCATTCTTGGAACGCCAGCCTACATGAGCCCTGAGCAGGCGCGCGGGCAGGCGGTCGACAAGCGAACGGACATCTGGGCGTTTGGCTGCGTGCTGTTCGAGATGCTCTCGGGTCGCCGGGCGTTTGACGGCGACACGATCTCCGACATGGTCGTCAGTATCCTCGAGCGCGAACCGCATTGGGATGCGCTGCCCGCCGAAACACCCGTGCCCGTCCGTGCGTTGCTCGAGCGATGTCTCCGAAAGGATCCGCGCAACCGGCTCCACGACATCGCGGACGCACGAATCGAACTCGATGATGGGAGCAAGCCACTCGCATCGACCAGGTCGGCGACTGATGCAACGCAGAGAAAGTCAGGCCGCGTTTGGGACCGGCTCGGCTGGATTGCTGCCGCGGCTCTTGCCGTGGCGTTGGGTGGAACGATGCTGCTCAACCGTCGTGGCGTGGCGCCGGCGGCGCCCGAGCTCGTCGAGTTTCCAATTCTCGCTCCCGAGGGCTCGAGCCTCACGAACCTGGCGGTCGATTTCGCCGTGTCTCCCGACGGCCGACACGTCGCGTTCATCGCGAATGCGACAGCCGGGTCGTCGCTTTGCGTGCGATCGTTGGCAGCGGTCGATGTGCGGCCGATTCGCGGCACGGATGGCGCGCGCAATCCGTTCTGGAGCCCGGACAGCCAGTCAATAGGTTTCTTTGCGGGCAATCAGTTGAAAACGGTGAAGGCGAGCGGGGAGGCAGCGGTCGTGCCGTTGCCATGGTCCGTGTCCATGCCCGAGAACTGGGAGAGTCTCGGGTTGGCCCCAGCCGGGACTTGGAACAGCCAGGACATCGTTGTCTTCGGGCGTACCCCTTCGAGCACAACTCAGAACTGACATGCCGGGGAATCGCGGGTTCTCGGTCTCCGCGAACGGCCGATTCGTGTTCCTGGCGGCGCCGAAAACGGAACCGCAGCTGACCTGGGTGGATCGCAGCGGACGACCTGTGGAAACCGTTGGCGCCCCGGGATTTTCTGGCGGCAATCTCGATTTGAGCCCAGACGGTCAGCAACTCGCCTTTGCCAAACCTGGCAACCTGGCCGAACCGCAGGTCAATATCTGGCTGATCGAACTGGCGACGGGAAGAGCGACGCCTCTGACGGACGACCTCGCGGGTGACTACGACCCCGCGTGGTCGCCAGACGGAAAATACATCGTCTTCAACTCAGCCAGGCCGGGAGGCTCGGGTCTGTTTCTGCGCGCCTCCGATGGAAGTGGTGTCGACGTCCCTCTTGCGAAGGTTGAGAAGTCGGAGGCCAACAGCTTCACGGTCGCCTCCTGGTCGCGCGCCGACGTCCTGATCTTCAACGTCCTCAAGAAGGACTTAGACTTTGATCTGGGGACACTGTCCATGGCCGGAGACCGGACGCCCAGGGTCTTTGTGAGCTCGAAACAGAGCGAGCTCAATGGCACCTTCTCGCCCGACGGCCGTTGGGTCGCTTACCAGTCCAATGCGTCGAACCGTTACGAAATCGTCGTCCGGCCGTTCCCGAACAAGGACCCCGCGCGAACTATCTCACGTGATGGCGGGAAGTTTCCCCGCTGGCGAGGAGACGGCAAGGAGCTTTTCTTCGTGTCGCCCGCCGGGACGATGATGGCCGTTGGCTTTGACGCGACGAACGGAGTGTCCCAGGGCGTGCCTCAACCGTTGTTCTCTACGCAGATCAGGATCGGCGACAACCGACCGTACGCGGTCGACAAGGACGGTCAGCGCTTTCTTCTGAAGGTCGGTCCGGATCCGCAACTCGTCGTTGTCATGGATTGGCGGACGTTGCTCGACCGGTGACCTGTGTATGACCGGACAGGTTCAGTCTCAGTACGGAGGAATCACCAGAGGTTGTTCGTGGCCTAGCGCGCTGTGTGATGCAACGAGTCGAAGCTGCGAATTGCGAGAGCCTCGGACTCGAAGGCATCGAAGACGGCGAGCAGGCGAGCGATCGAGATCACCCGGAGCACCCGCGGAGACAGCTTCAAGAGTTTGAGATCGCCGCCGCGCCTTCGCAGCGTGATGTACTTGGAGACGATGGCACCGACGCCGGCGCTGTCGATGTAGGTGACGTCCTCGAGATTGAGGATGATGCGGACTCGATTCTGACGAGCGAGGGCGTCGATGCGCTCGACACAGGACGTGTCGCCCTCGTCCAACACCAGGCGCCCGTGCAGGTCGAGGATCGTGACTTCGCCGATCTGACGTTCCGAGATTCTGATGCGCGGCGCCATGGAGTCACCTCCGCCCTCTCCTGCTGCATGGGTGCGCCGACAATAGCTGACGTCCGATTATAGGCCCATCGGCAGTTTTTAGTTTGTCCCGGCCGTCGGCTGGCATGGAGCCTTCGATTCATCCCTCCACCTCATCCGGGTGCCCGAACGACGTCACTTGATCCCAGCTCCCAATCTCCTGCCACCGATAGAACTTCTTGTGAGCCAGCGCCATCATCTCGCGATCCTCGCCGCTGTCACCGTAGGCATACACAACCGAATAGCGACCGAGATCGTAGCGCGCACGAATGCGCCGCGCCTTCTCCGGTCCGCAGCAGTCGCCGTCGACGTAACGGCCGGTGAGTCGGCCATCACGTTCTTCGAGCGTCGTGCAGATGAACTCCAGGCCGCGCTCGGCGCACCAGGGAGCGATGTAGACGTCGAGCGACGCTGACACGACGACGACGTGATCGCCCTGCGAGCGGTGCCATTCGAGACGCTCGACAGCGCGCGGTTGGAGCGTTGAAGGCAGCATCGTCGTCGCATACCGCTCGCCGTGCTGACGAATGGCGCGGGCGGGTTCCCCAGCGAATCCAACGCGCGCTGCTGCCTGGCGGCCTTTGCTCGAGGAGATCATCCCGAGCCGATTACCGACGATCACCGGACTGAGTACGACGACGGCCATGCGCAGGCGCGACGGGCGCACAGCCATGCGCATGAACGGCGTCCAGGTGTCGGTCGAAGTGATCGTGCCATCGAAATCAAAAAGCGCGAGATTCATAGCACCGACGTCGCACTCTAGCATGCGGCTGCGTCGGAGGCGCTAGTGCGTCTCAGCTCCCCTCATGCGTGGCAATGAACCAGTGATTCCCGCCTGAGTCGGTTACGCCGGCTTCGCGATCCCCATACGGCTGATTCATCGGCGCATAAAGCGATGTCGCGCCAGCATCGAGTGCCTTTCGATACGTCTTGTCCACGTCCTCGACGTAGACGTGGAGGCTGCACGGCCGCGGCGGCCATTGATCGCTGCCGTCGGAGAACTCGATCATCGAGTCGGCGAGCTGCATCTCGGCATGCATCACACCGCCGTTGTCCGCAGGCACGCGCGTGCGCTCGGTCGCACCGAACACCGAGCGAGCCAATGCCATGACCGCATCCGCGCCACGCGTGATCACGTATGGCGTGATCGAATGGAAGCCGTCGGGAACTGCCGGGCCTTCGAGACGCGTGGCGATGAACCAGTCGTTGCCGGCTGGATCCCGGACGCCGGCGGCTCGGTCGCCGTACGGCGCGTTTGCCGGCGCCGTGAGCGACGTCGCGCCCGCGGCAACAGCTCGCTCGTACACGGTATCGGTATCGGGCACGTACAGATGAAGCGAACAGGGGCGGGCCGGCCACTCGGGTCGGGCTTCGCTGATCTCAATCATCGAGTCGCCTATGCGGATCTCTCCGTGCCCGACGCTGCCGTCGGCATTTTTGTGGACTTCGCCCGTCCGCGCGTCGAACGCGCGCTCGAGAAACGTGAGCAAAGCCGTCGAGCCACTCACGCTCAGGCCGGGGGTCACAGAACGAAAACCAGGACGACGATATTCCTTCACCATGGGCCGCTCCTTTCTTGATGCTCGCTCGGCCATTCGGCTCGCTCGAGCGCAGCGCTTTCTACCATGGTCGATCAGACATCGGCCCGTCGTCTTGGAAAAAAGTCTAGGCCTCGGCGACGCTCACGCTGTTCGGATAGCGGTGAGCGTTTTGAAACTCGGTGGGCGTGAAGCCGCTGAGCTCGCGAAACTCAGCATTGAGGTGTGGCTGATCGTAATAGCCGGCCGTAGCGGCGATGTCGGCGAACGCCGAGTCCTCCGCGTGGACGAGCTTCATCGCGCGATTGAAGCGTACGATCCTGGCGTACTGCTTGGGGGTTATCCCGATTTCCTCGGCAAACGCCGACGTGAGCCGGGTCTTCGACCAGCCTGTCTGCTCTCGAAGCTGGCCGATGGACACTGCCCCGTTCTGGCATCGAATCTGGCCGAGCATCCACCCGACGGCCGGCGTCAGACGCGAGCCGGCGGCGAGCCGTTGCTCGACCCAATCGAGGGCAGCACGCGCGCAATCTTCGAGCGTCACGGCATCCTGGCATCGTGCCGCGAGCTCGGCGCCTGCGCGCCCAGCGACGTCCTCAAGATCAACCGTAAGGCCAGCGATCTCATCCATCGGCCTGGCGAGAATCGCATACGCTCCAGCGGGCGTCAGCCGGATGCCAAGCACCTTGGTACGAACAGGAGGCGCCTCGACAACGAGGTGTTGCAACTGCAGGCCGGTCAGGCAGGTCTCCGGACACACCCACGAGCCACGCTCCTCGACGACGCGGTAACGGTCTCCCAGGTGAACGATGATCTCGAGCAGGCCGTTTGGAAAGTTGCGCTCGCGTAGGAAAGTCATCGACCCATCGAACGCCCAGATGTGGTCGAGGAGGCCCGCGAGGTGCGGGGGACGGCAATACAGATACGCCCAGGCACCGTAGGCGTCGTTGATAGTGCCGGAGGTGGTTGCGGGTAACCCGGAGGCCACAACTAAAGATAGCCGGTCTTCAGCGTTCTGTCTGCATTACTCACTGCGCGGGGCCCCAGGTTACTTACTGCGCGTAGGGCCCCACCCCCACGCGCTCTCGCGCCGCGACTGCGGCGGCGCTCGGGCCGCAGGCGCTGCCAAGACAACTCTTGGGATTAATCACCGGCAGCCCGGCTTGAAGATCGTCTGTCTCCTAGCTCCTACGTCAGCTAGTTGCCTCGCAGAACCACCAGTGGATCCACCGACGCAGCTCGGCGGGCGGGCATCAGGCAGGCGCCCAGGGCGACGATCGCAAGGACCGCGGCCACGACGACGAACGTCGGTACGTCGGTCGGTTCGGTCTCGAAAAGCAGCGAACTGACGGCGCTCGAGAGCGCGAGCGCGCCGATGCCGCCAAGGACGAGGCCGATCGCGACGAGCCGGGCGCCCTGGCCGAGCACGAGTTGGAGCACCGACTGGCGCGACGCGCCGAGGGCCATCCGCACGCCGAACTCCTGGGCGCGCTGGTTCACCGAAAACGCGATGACTCCGGCAAGTCCCGCGGCAGTGATGAGGAGCGCGATGCCGGCAAAGACACCGACCAGGGTCGCGGTCAGGCGCGGCGCGGCGAGCGACGCCGCGCGGACTTCGTCGAGCGTCCGGAACTGATCGACGGGTTGATGGGGATCAATTGCGTACACGGCGTCACGCATCTGCTGGACGACGCCGCCAGGATCGCCCGTCGTGCGTGCGAGAAACATCACCGTCAGGAGCGGCGCCTGCGCCAGCGATCGGTAGAGCGTCTGCGACGGTGGGGACGCCAGCGTGTTGCGCACGTCACCGACGATCCCGACGATGCGGAGCCAGGTTCGACCGTTATCGGTCGAGATGCGTCCGCCAACCGGATCACCTGATGGGAAAAATTGCCGCGCCATCGAATCGCTGATCACCACGACCGGCTCGCGCTCGGCAATGTCGCGGTCGTCGAGCAGCCGCCCGCGCAACAGCGGGATGCCAACTGTCTGGAAATAACCCGGACTGGCCGACTGGATTTCCGCGCGCGGCAGGCGTGCGGCTTCGATCTCGGGTTGCCCTTCGATTCGCACGCCGCTCAGGAAGCCGCCGCCATCGTTCAACGGGAAGCTGCCGGCGCCACCGGCGGAGCGAATGCCAGGGATGCTCTTGAGCCGCTCGGTGAGTTGCGACAGGAACTGGGCCCTCGACGCCGCGTCGGTGTATTTCGTGAAGTTGAGCGCGACGCGCATGCTGAGCACCTGCTCCATGTGGATGCCAGCTTCAACAGATTGCAGGCGGACCATGCTGCGCAGCATCAATCCGGCGCCGATGAGCAGCATGAACGACACGGCAACCTGCGCGACGATGAGCGCGCTGCGCATCGAACCGCGGCCGGCGGAGATCGTGCGACCGCCTTCCTGAATCGCCGACGACAGGCTGGTCCGTCCAGGCAGCGCCGGAATCGCGCCGACCAGGACGCCGGTCGCCACGGCGATGCCCAGCGTGAAGAGCAGCACGGTGCCGTTCAGCGAAATCTCCTGCGCGCGGGTTGTGAATTGGGCACTCAACGTCACCAGCAGATCCATGGCCACGAACGCCAGTAGCAGTCCGACCGTCGCGCCGGCGAGTGCGAGCAGGGTGCTCTCGGTCAGGAGCTGCCGCACCAGCCGCCACCGGCCGGCGCCCAGGGACATCCTGATGGCCATCTCGCGCTCGCGCTTGAGCAGGCGCGCGAGCATCAGATTGGCGACGCTGGCGCACACGATCAGGAGCAGAAAGCCGGCAGCGCCGACGAGAATGGCGAGGGTCGGCCTGAACTCGCGGGTCAGCTCGTCGCGGAGCGAGACGGCCGTGGCGGTGAAGCCGGCGGTCGCCGGATAGGCCTCCGGGTACGCCCGCTGCATGTTCGCGGCCACCATCCCGAGATCCGTGAGCGCCGCCTCGTGCGCCGCGCCGTGCCGAAGCCGGGCAAACGCCTGCACCATGCGCGCGTTGCGGTTGGTGCGGACGCCATCCGACGAGCGGAACGGGCACGCCGACACCGGCATGTAGACGTCGTTCTCGTCGGGAAACTGCGGGATCGACGGCAACACGCCAATGACGGTGTGCGGCCGATCGTTCATCTCGAAGACCTGGCCGATGACGCGCGGGTCGGCGCCGAAGCGACTCTTCCAGTAGGCATTCGAGAGCACCAGGACGGCATCGGCGCCGTGCTGATCGTCGCTTTCGCGGAACGTCCGCCCGGCCACGGGCGTCACGCCGAAGAGGTCGAAGTAGTTCCACGAGACGACGCCGGTGGCCAGCCGCTCCGGCTCACCCTTGCCGAGCAGCACGAACCACATATTGTGATACTCGACGATCGACTCGAGCGTCTTCGTCTCCTGACGATAGTCCTCGAGCTCGAGCGGCGAGAACCCCTGCGTTCGAATCCCGGCCAGCGGGCGCTGCTGCCGCAGGATGAGCAGGTCGTCGCCCTTCGCGTACGGCAGCGGCCGCAGCAGGACGCCGTGCACGACGCTGAAAATCGCCGAATTGGCGCCAATACCGAGCGCCATCGTCAGGATGACGGCGGCGGCAAAGCCGCGACTCCTGGCCAGTCCCCTCGCCGCCGCCCGCAGATCCTGCATCAGCGAATCCATATCCCCAACTCTCCGCCCTTGTCGACATTCTACAAGAGCGATTGCAGCATAGCGTCAGCTCTTGTCGATTGTCAACACGAGCACACCGCTCCTCTTGACATTCGACAGGTCGCGCTCCCACAATGGTGCGCATGGCTCGTCAGAAACAAGACCTCCTCCAGGGCACGCTCGACATGTTGATCCTCCAGACGCTGGCGCTCGAGCCGATGCACGGCTGGGGCATTTCGCAGCGGATCCAGCAGATCTCGCGCGACGTCCTGCAGGTCAATCAGGGCTCGCTCTATCCCGCGCTCCATCGCCTCGAACAGGCCGGCTGGATCGATTCGGAGTGGGACGCGTCCGAAAACAACCGTCAGGCGAAGTACTACCGGCTCACACGGAACGGGCGCCGCCAGCTCACCGAAGAACGCGAGAACTGGGCGCGGATGACCGACGCCGTGACACGGATCCTGCAGACACAGGAACCGTAATTCCTTCCGCCTGCAGGTGGAAGCAGAGCAACTGAGTCCCATGTGTCATCCTGGATAAAGCGCATCCGCACGATCGTTCGCCGGCGCGCGATGGAGCACGAGCTCGACGCCGAGCTGCAGTTCCATCTCGACATGCTGGCGGCCGAATACGTGCGCCGTGGCGCCAGCCCGGAGGTCGCGCTGCGCACCGCGCGCCAGACGTTTGGCGGCGTCGAGCGCGTCAAGGACGATGTCCGCGACACCTGGCTCACGCGGCTGTTCGAGACCTTCGGCCAGGACGTGCGCTATGGTGCGCGCAGCTTGCGCCAGCAAAAAGGCTACGCACTCGCGGTCATCGTCACCATGGCGCTCGGCATCGGCGCCAACACCGCCATCTTCAGCGTCATCAACGCCGTGGTCCTGCAGCCGCTGCCCTACTCGCGCGGCGAGGATCTCGTGCTCCTCCGCCAGGCCAGAACCGGCGTCGAGAACACCGGCTTCTCGATCCTCGATATCGACGACATCAAGTCGCTCACGACGGCACTCGATTCCGCGGTCGAGTATCACAACATGTACTTCATCCTGCTCGGCGGCACCGAACCCGAACGAGTGGCGACTGGAGTGGTGTCGTGGGACTACTTCGACACACTCGGGCTGTCACCCGCGCTCGGCCGGACGTTTCGTGCCGGCGACGACGCGCACGACGCACCAGCGACGCTGGTCCTGAGCCACGAATACTGGCAACGCGCTTTCGCTGGCAGTCGTGACGTCATCGGCCGCGTCGTCGAGATGAACGATCGGCCGCACACCATCGTCGGCGTTTTGCCCGATGTGCCGATGTATCCAGAGGCGAACGACGTCTACATGCCGCGGTCGGCGTGCCCATTTCGAATGAACGCGGTCGATCGCGAGCGACGTGGTGGCGGCATGGCCTCGGTGATCGGCAGGCGTGCGTCCAACACGACGCTCGATCAACTGCGTGCCGATCTCGACACTATCGGAGGACGGCTGCAGTCCGCGTATCCGGGCATGTATCGTGCCGATCGAGGGTATGCACTCACGGCAAGCCCGCTTCGCCGGGAGTTCACGCGGCACTTCGAATCAACACTGGTCATCCTCGCGAGTACCGCCGGCTTTGTGCTTCTCATTGTCTGCGCGAGCGTGGCGAACCTCGCCGTCGCGCGAACCATGCGTCGCGATCGCGAGCTGGTGCTGCGGACGGCGCTCGGTGCCAGCCGCGGGCGTCTCTTGCGGCAACTCGTCACTGAAAGCGTGCTGCTGGCGATGGTTGGCGGCGCCTGCGGGCTGCTGCTGGCCTATGGCGGGATGGACCTTCTCGTCGAGTACGCGGCCAGATTCACGCCGCGGGCCACCGAGGTCCGCATCGACCTGGCGGTGCTGCTCTTCACGCTCGCCGTATCGATCCTGACGGGCATCATCGCCGCCGTGCTTCCCGCCGTGTCACGCCGCATCGGCACTCGCCGCGCCGCAATGGACGCCGGCCCGCGCACACCTTCGCGCCGCAGCGATCTCCGGCGCGCGCTCATCGTCGCCCAAGTCGCCGCGTCGTTCATGCTCCTGATCGGCGCCGGTCTGATGGTCCGCAGCCTGGTCAAACTCACGGGTGTCGATCCGGGCTTCCGCACCGATCACGTATTGACGATGCAGATTGACATGAACTTCACGAAGTATCGTCAGATGTCCGACCGATCGCACTACCTCGAGCGCCTTTTGGCGCAGCTTCAGACGATCAAAGGCGTCACGAAAGTCGGCGCCACGGGCACAATTCCGTTCCTTGAAGGCGCGGGCGGGGAGTTCGGCACGTTGCAGATTGCCGGCGAGAGGGACGCATCACAGGATGCCGACGGTGCCGGCCCGCGGGCGTTGTTCATGATTGCGAGCGATGACTACTTCAAGGCTATGGATATTCCGCTCGTCGAAGGGCGTTTCTTTGCCGAGACGGACCGGTTCGACGGACCAGGGGTCGTCATCGTGAATCAGTCGCTCGCGACACGCAACTGGCCGAACGGCTCCGCCCTCGGCCAGCGCGTGTCGGCGAACGGTGGGCGCACCTGGCTGACCATCGTCGGCGTGGTCGCCAACGTTCGTCAGCAGCTCGCGCTCGAGCCGGCCGACGAGGTCTACGCGCCAATTCGGCAAGTGCCGTACGTCACGACGAACTGGGCGATTCGCTCTGGGCTCGATGCTGCGGCCCTCGCGCCACTCGTCAGCAAGGCCGTGCGCGCCGTCGACCCCGACCAACCAATCCATCGACTGCGCACACTTGACGATGTTCGTGCGGCGTCGCTTGCACCGCCCCGACTGACGACGACGCTGCTGGGATTGTTTGCCGCGCTCGCTCTCGTGATCACGGCTGCCGGCATTGCCGGGGTCATCGCCTTCTCGGTCAGCCAGCGGACGCAGGAGTTTGGGGTACGCGTGGCGCTCGGTGCCAGCCGCGCGGACGTTGTCTCGATGGTTGTCGGCGAGGGACTTCGCCTGGCGCTCGGCGGCCTCGCAATCGGACTGGTTGGCGCTCTCGTCCTGGGGGCGCTGCTGTCTACAGTTCTCTTCGGCGTCGGGCCACTCGATGCGCCGACCTACCTCGCCGTCTCGTCCGTGCTGCTGTGCGTCGCTGCCCTGGCGTGCCTCCTGCCGGCACTCCGAGCCGCTTCAATCGATCCGATGACGGCGCTGCGCGTAGTCTGAGCCCAGCGATTGAATGCTTTTGACAGCGAACCGTGCGTGCTACTGCACCGGTAGACACTTGGTCGACGGTCCCACCCACCTCCCGCCGCCCACCGAGCTTGAAAGCACAGTGGACGTCGGATCGACGTCCGGACTCTTGTTGCCCACCGGGCGAGCGAA
>AR_comb_assmDRAFT_10084134_pt1 | contig 11218 bp, 8 predicted proteins | sample ArasoioldDNA_FD_10543 | JGI IMG/M metagenome (IMG submission 10543) | reverse complement strand
GGCAGAGATCGAACATCGGCGCGCGTGATGCGTCTTGTCGCCTCCCGAGCCCGCTCGAGCATAGCGGAAGAGACATCCGCGCCGATCACCCGCGCTCCGCGATCGCCAAGCTCCCGAAGATAGCGGCCGCTGCCGCAGCCGGCGTCGAGCACGGTCAGCCCGCGGACGTCGGGCAGCAGCGTGAGCATCGTGGCGTGCTCCAACTCCATCAGAGGGTTATGCGGCCGCGGTGGATACGATTTCGCCCAGAGTCCGTACGCCGCCTGTGGATCGAGACGCTCGATCGCCACGTCACGACGGCGGGCAAAGGGCCATCTCACTAGAAACCCGTCGTCTCCGGGCGCTGATACCGGAAGGCGCGCTGCAACAGGTTGAGCTCGACCGGCCGCGTGTAGGCCTTCGCGTGGTACCTCCATGCCGATGCGGCGCGCAAGAGACGCCGGCGCGCCGGAGTCATTCGCGTGTCGGTGACGGTCGGGTAATAGGCGTTCAGGACGCTTTCGAAATCGCGCACCTTCTGGCGGACTTCGCCGTGCGACCACGGCGTCGATGGGTCCCGCCGCAGTGCGAACGTCTGCCAGCGCTCGCTCACCCAGCCTTCAAGCGTGTCTGGAAACGCAAAGCCCTGCTCGCGGGCCGCATCGTAGAAGCTGCCCTCCATCGGCACTGGTGAATAGACGTAGAGGATGATCTCGGTCGCGTCGTTCTCCTGCTTGAGTCGGCGAATGAACGACAAGGTCTGCGCCAAATCTGCCTCAGGATCGGGCGGGTTGCCGACCACAAACGAGAACTCGGGCACGATGCCGTGCGACTTCATCCGCGCTGCCAGCTCGATCGTCAGGTCTGCCGATGCGGTGCCGCCCTTGTTCATGCGTTTCAGCATGTCGGTCGATCCCGACTCGGCGCCGCAGAACACCATCTTGAGCCCGCTCTGCCTCATCGCCGTCCAGGTCGAGTCCCTGTAGCGCATCAGCTCGTCGACGCGGCCAAGCGCCCACCACGCCATGCCGAGCGGCTTCAGCCGATCCGCGACCGCCTGGGTGCGCGCTTCGGAAATGAAGAAATCCATGTCGTGGAACTGGACGGCGTCGGCGCCGTAGAAGCGGCTGAACTTCTCGAGTACCGCACCGACGCGGTCGGGCGACTGCGCCACCCACTTGCGGTTCGACATGCCCACGACCGCGCAGAAGTTGCAGGCGAACGGACATCCGAACGACGAGTGATGGGTCGCGACGCGATCGCCGAGATAGTGCTTGTGGAAATAGCGCTCCATCGGCAGCTGCTGGTACGGCCAGTCGGGCAGGCCGTCGAGCGGCGTCAACGCGCGCGCCGGCGTGCGGCAGATCGTGCCGTTCTCCCAGTATGCGATTCCGGCAATCGACGACAGTGATCCGCCGCTCCTGATCGCGCGCATCAGCTCGCGGATCGTCTGCTCGCCCTGCCCGATCACGCAGATATCGACGGTATGCTCGCTCAGGCACGCCTCGGCATGCTGGGAGGGAAAGTAGCCCCCCCAGATGATCGGCACGCCTGGCAGCACGCGTTTCAGCTGCCGGCTGCACGACACGGCGGCGCGTAACTGGGGGCCGGGCATCACGGTAACGGCAATCGCGGTGATCGGCCGCTTGTCGGCGATCGCGATAATCGCGCCGGCGGCATCGGGCTCGATGTTGCCGTCGACGATCCGGTACTCGAATTCGCCATCGAGCATCGAGCCAAGCGCCAGCAGCGACATCGGCAGCGGCTTCTTCGGCGACGGTGTGCTCCACGGATTGAGGAGAACGATCATCGTTCTCTCCAATTCGCAGTGACCGCCATGCCGATCCTGCCGACGAGCGCCGAGGATGCGGAGCGGGCGGCCTTCGCGTAACGCCCGCGGCGCCAGTGCTGATCCTTGGCGACTTCCGCGGTCATCCAGCGGCGCGCGAAATCGTAGTAGGTGCGCACCGGTCTGCCGCGAACCACGAGATCTCGATCGGTGGCGTCGGCCCATGACTGTGGCGCGAGCCGATCGGCGACCTGTTCGTAATAAGGCGTGCCCTTGATGGGATACGACACGGTGGTCAGGAACACGTCCGGCGCCGTGTGCTTCAGGTGATCGACGGTGGCCTGCAGGTCCTCCATGCGCTCGCCGTCGTAGCCGAGCATGATGAACATGCCGACCTCGATGCCGTGGCGGCGCAGCCGCCGGGCGGTGTCCCGCACCTCGTCGACCGAGACCTTGCGCTTCATCGCATCGAGGATCCGCTGCGAGCCGCTCTCGGAGCCGATCCACACCCGGAAGCAACCCAGACTGGCCAGCGCCGCGGCGACGTCATCGTCAATCCGCTCGGCGCGCGAGATGCATTCGAAGGGCAGGCGAATCCGGCGCCGCTCCAGCTCGCGCGCGTACGAGATCGTCCACGTGCGATGAATCGCAAACACATCGTCCGCGTACCACAGGCGCTCCGGGTGATAGCGATCGACGATGGCCTGGACTTCGTCGGCGACGTTGCCGACGGATCGGCGGCGATGCGTTTCGCCGAACACGGATCGACTGCACCAGGTGCAGGTGTACGGGCAGCCGCGCGCGGTGATCAGCGACACCGTACCGGTGCCGTGGCGCTCGCGCCACGCGCTCAGGTAGCGCGGCAGGTCGATCGCTTCACGGTCCGGATACGGCTGGCTGTCGAGATCGGGCAGGAGCGCGCGCGGAGGCGTGCTCGCGGGCTTGCCGTTCCCGCCTTTGAACACGATGCCGTTGATGGCGGATAAGTCCGCACCCGGAGATCGGAGCGCCACGATCAGCTCTTCGAGCGTCTGCTCGCCCTCGCCGATGACGACCACGTCGGCGCCCGCGTCGAGGTACGACGCCGCGTGGTGCGGCGGATCAGGACCGCCGATGACCACCTTCGCGCCCAGCCGTCTGGCGATCGCGATCATCGTCAGCGCGTTGCGTTTCGTCATCAGGTTGACGGCGATGCCAATGATCGGCGGGCGCTCGCGTTCGAGCGTGGCGGTGAAATCGGCGATCGAACGGAAGGTGCTGTCGAAGACCCCGACCGCGAAGCCGCGGCGCTTCAGATGCGACGACAGGTACAGCAGGCCAAGCGGCGGATGCGGGCGCATCAGGCGCTGCTCGGCGGCATCGAGCGAAAGGAAGTAGCCGTGGGCAAGCAGCAGATCGAGTGACATCACGACACCTGCTGGGGTGGACGCACGAAGTCGACAATCACCTTTTCAACGGGCAAGCCGTACCAGTCGTGCTCGCATCGCCACTGTGACGCCGTTCGGAGCGGCCATCGCCACGCCCCCGGCTTCCACGCGTGGCGGCTGTAAAACTTGAACCGCTCGACCTTCTTCCACTGATCGGCGGTGATCCATGGGCCCCGGCCGCCGACGTAATCGAAGTCGGCCCACTCCTCGAGGCCCTTCGGAAAGACGTAGCCGCGCTCGGCGCACGACTCGGCGAGGGGATTGCCGGGGTAGGGACGGTAATAAAAGATCGGCGTCTCGAACGCTGGATTCCATCGCCGCAGCTGCTTCGCGAGCGCGAGCGTCGCCTGCATGCTCTGGTCGGATTCGCCCGGGAAGCCGACGATGAAATTGAAGATGGCGCCGACACCGTGACGCGCGCACATGTCGGCGGCGACGCGGACCTGCTCGAGCTTCATGTCCTTCTGAAGCCGATCCAGCATCTCCTGCGAACCGGATTCGACGCCGACCATGACGCGGCGCAGTCCCGATCGCACCGCCTTCGCGAAAAGATTCTCGCCAAGGCGGCACGCCTGGTCGGCCCGCAGGGTCGCGGTCCACGTCACCGGCAGGTTCCTCTTCAGGAACTCGTCGGCCAGCATGTTCACGCGCATCGTGTGCGTGAAGAACGTTTCGTCCTGGAAGGAGACCTCCTCGACCCCATAGCGCCGGTGCAGGAACGAGATCTCGTCCGCGATCCGCTCGGGCAGCAGGCCCGTCCAGCCGCGGTTGAAGACCGCCGGATCGGCGCAGAATGCGCAACGAAACCGGCAACCCTGCGACGAGATGTAATCGATCTGCCGGGCGCCCTTGAGCGCGAAATACCGCTCGACCGGAATGAGCGAATAGTCGTGCGCCGGATACGCGTTGAGGTCCTTCATCGCGCCCGATTCACACCCGCGCACGCGCTCGCCGGCGATCAACCGGTCGACGATGTTCTTGAAGGTGTCTTCGCCCTGGCCGGAGACGACAATGTCGACGGAAGGCTCATCGAGGCATTCGGACGCGAGCAGCGACGGATGCCAGCCCCCCCAGACGATCGGCATCGAAGGATTCGCCGCCTTCACGGCCCTTCCGACCGCGAGCGCATCGTGAATTGGCGCGCCGGTCAACACTGTCATGCCGACACAGACGGCATCGCGCGATGCGGCGACGACCGCGCCGATTGGATCCTTCTCGAGCCTGCCGTCGATGATGACGACATCGATCCGATCGCGATCGAGCGCCGACGCGATCGCGACAAGCGCCAGGGGCATCGTGTAGAAGACGGCGCGCGGGTTGTACAAGACGACGCGCGGTCGGTTCAGCACGATGGTTCACCACAGCAGTTCAACACGATGGTTCAACCCGGAGGTTCTGTAGTCGCCATCTTGTGACGGCGAGGGCAGAACGGTTGTAAATCCACGATGCGGCGCGGCGCGCGTCGGACGGCCGCATCTCCCACGGAGTCTTGACGAGCGCCGATAATGCGTGCGCGGACTTACGCGCGCGGAACTCGTGATGCACGAGGCGGTGGACGCGGCGGTAGACCTCCGGAGCGTAGGTCGCCTTGTACATCGTCGCGAGGTCGCTCGAGTCGAACCAGTTCTGCTTGACGCCGAGCTCCTGCCTGACGCGCTCGTAGAATCCGGTTCCCGGCAGCGGGTACGACACCGAGACGCCAATGTCGGCAGGCTCGATCTCACGCGCCAGTTGCAGTGTCGCCTCGATGTCGGTCCAGGTCTCGCCGGGATACCCGAACTGCAGGAAGACGCCGACGTCGATGCCCTCGGCCTTCAACAACCGGTTCGCCGTGCGGATGTCGTCGACGCGCAATCCCTTTTCCATCGCGTCGAGGACCTTCTGCGATCCCGACTCGGCTCCCATCCACAACATCCGGCAGCCGGCGCTCGCGAGGGCCCGGGCGACGCTCTCCGTGACCTGATCCGCGCGCATCAAGCAGCGGAATGGAATCCGCACATTGTGGTCGTTCACGAGCGCGGCGAACTCCTCCACCCAGCCCGGCTTCAATCCAAACACGTCGTCCACCACCCAGAGGTGATCGGGCGCGAAGTGATGTTTCAACCATGCGATCTCTTCGACGACGGATTTCGGGCTGCGCGTCGCGTAACGCTGGCCATAGATTGGCTTCGCGCACCAGTTGCAGTGATACGGACAGCCACGCGTCGTCGCGATGTTCATCGAGTGGTAACCGTGATGGCCGTGCCAGATCTGGCGATAGCGATCGATAGCGACGAGATCCCAGGCCGGGAACGGCAGCTCGTCGAGCGACTTGATGAAGGGACGGGCGTTGGTTCGCTTCACGGCGCACGCATCATCGAGGTAGGCGATGCCTGGCACGTCCTCGATCGACGCGCTGGCGAGCAGGCGATCGGCCAAATCGGCGATGGTGACTTCGCCTTCGCCGATGATCACCGCGGCGGCGCCGCGGCGAAGGTACAGCTCGGGATGATCGCTGGCATCGGATCCTGAGACGACGATCGGCACGCGCGCGCGAGCGGCACGGTCGATCATTTCAAACGCCGCTTCCCGCATGCGCAGCAGGCACATCTTGCTCAGGTAATTGAAGCTGTCTTCGTAGACCGCGGCGACTCGCGGGCGGGACTCTTCGATCGCGACGCTCCACTCCGCGACGGACTCGGCGAGCATTGCGTCGAACAGTGCGACGCTGTGACCGCGCTGCCGCAGGTATGACGCGGCGTAGAGCGTGCCGAGCGGCGCGTACGGCTGTTGCGCCTGGAACAACTTGGGGTCGAAGCGCAGGTAGTAGGCCTGGCCGAGCAGCAGATCAGCCATGGCTCGCCCGCCGTTTCACCCAGCGCGACATGGTGTGATCGCCAAGTTGATTGATGAGCGGCCACGATCCGGCCACCCGATCGACGCCGGCCGCAGCACGCCGCAACAGCGCGGGCACCTGCCGCCACCGCGGCTCGAGATACGGCGGCGGCACGAGCACGCCGACGCCGATCACGCCGTCCCTGACGAACGTGTCACCGAGCGAGGCGCCAATGTCGCTCGTGCGGTGGTAGAACGTCGGCACCGCGATGCCGGCAACCGGCACATCGGCGGTGGCGCCGCGACGGCGTCCCGCCTTTTCGCGATCACCCCGGACAAGAAAATATGCCGTCTCCCACAGGCAGGCGCGGCCTATGAGTCCGATCGCCATGGCACCGCCGGCGCGCAGGTGGCGGCGGCCAATCACGCCGAGCGGATCGAGTGACGGCGCGCAGTTGAGCGCGCCGAAGTTCGAGACGATGGCGTCGAAGCCTTCGGCATGATCGAGCGCGTCCAGGAATTGCGGCAGATCCCGCAGCCCGCACGACAGGAGGCCGACGCGATCGCCGAAGCCCGCGGCTTCGAGGCGGCGCCTCGCGCGGCTCAACATCGCCTCCGACGGGTCGCACGCGACGACGCGGGCGCCGAGGCCCGCGAGGAACTCCGTGTCCGCGCCCGTTCCGCAGCCGATCTCGAGGACGCGGAAGCCCGACCGAATCCACTGCGCCAGCAGGCGGTGCGTCTGCTGGCGCTGCAACCGAAATGCCTCGCCGGCCGCGAGCGCGTCGTAGGCGGGCGCCAGGCGATCGAATGCCAGCCGCGCGGTCGTCACGACAGGCGGCTCCTCGACATCGACTTCACCGGCACACGCTGGTCGGCGGCGTCGACCGGCGCCGGCAACGGCGATTTCTGCACGACGCCGGCGGCACGGTGGTAAACGGCCAGCATGTCTTTCGCGGACTGCGCCCACGAGAAGCTGCGGGCGCGCTGCAAGCCGCGCCCGGCTCGATCGCGGCGCAGTTCGGCGTTCGTCGCCAGGCGGATGATCGCGTCGGTCAGTGCCTCGGTGTTCAGCGGATCGATGGTCTCGGCGGCATCGCCGGCAATTTCTCCGAGCGACGAGCTGTTCGACGTGAGCACGGGAATGCCGCAGGCCATCGCCTCGACCACCGGCAAGCCGAATCCTTCGTAGAGCGACGGGAATGCGAAGAAGTCGGCGAGGTTGTAGATCGCCGGCAGATCCTCGAATGGCAGGTAACCGGTGAAGTGGACCGCGCTCTTGATTCCAAGCGTTTCGATGTGCCCGGCGAGATCGCCGGACGACCATCCGTACGGTCCGACACACACCAGATCCTGGGCGACGCCGGCCTTGCGCGCCTCGGCGAACGCCGTCATCAGCCGCGTCAGGTTCTTTCGCGGTTCGATGGTTCCCACGTAAAGCATGAAATGGTCCGGCAGCCCATATCGGGTGCGCATCGACTCGAGCAGCGCCCGATCCTCGATTGGCCGGAACGCCGGGCTCGCCGCCTCATGGACGACGGCGACGCGATCCGCGGGGACTCCGTGCAGGCGCAGCAGATCACGCCTCGCGCTGTTGGACACGGTGACGATCGCGGAGGCGTGCTGAATGGCAACATCCATCAACGGGCGGTTGAGCAGGACGCGCCGCACCGGGTGGCACCTGGGGTACAGCCGCAGGCTCATGTCGTGCACGGTCACGACCGTGGCGACGGGAGAGCCGATCGGGATCATCCCGTTCGTAAAGTGAGCAATATCGGGCCGCAGGGCGCCAAGCGCGCTCACCGCGCGGAGTTGCATCCAGCCGATTCGTAGCGGGAAACGATGGCCTTCATGCACGCGCACGTGTGCGGGCAGCGGCGACTGCGTATCGACGGGCTTATTCGACACGACCACGATCTCGTCACCGGTGTTGACGACTTCACGGGCCAGGTGCTGCAGCAGGTGCTCGGTGTAATAGCCGACACCCGTACGCCCGGGAGTGAGCGTCGTGCCGTCGAAAGCGATTAGCACGTCTCACCTTCCGGCAACGAGTGCGCGCTGAACAGCATTCCCGCGGCGATGGCAAACACCGCGTAGGTCGGCGTAAAGGTGAGGAACGAGTCGACGAGCGCATGGACGGCGATCGCGGCGCAGGCGGCGAACGAGGCAGCGACAATCGGCACGCGCGCATCGGATACTTCGACGAGCGATCGCGTTCCCGATCGCAACGCGGCAAACATCAGCCACAGCGTCGCCGCAAGGCCGATCACTCCCGTCCCGACGAGCATTTCGATGTACGAGTTGTTGGCATGGACGCGCTCGTCCCACGCCGCAAGACCGAGACGGCGTCCGTAGGTATGCCGGAAATTGTCCGGGCCGATGCCGAGCACCGGATGCTCGCTCGCGATCCCGAACGCCGTCTCCCACAACACCGAGCGCGGCATCCGCATCACGCCCGACGGCATGCGGCCTCGCGACGGCAATGGCGCGCCGACCGGCGTACCTTCAACGGAGACGACGCTGCGGCCCGGATAGACGCCCTCGAGACTGAGCCACGTGCGATGTTCCTGGACGACGTCCCAGATCAGCAGGTACGTTCCCGGATAACCCGGCGCATGGACGCGCGCCTTGACCCGCACTTCGTCGCCGGGCTCAACCGGCTGGACGAACGGCGTCCGCAGGCCATCGAAGATGACGACGTCTTCACTGTCCGCTTGCAGGAGGTGGTACGAGAGAGCAAACGGCGGTTCCGCGGCGGACTGCCAGGTCAGCCGGCCTTCGTTTGCGAGCGTGACCTCGACATCGTTGAAACTGTCCGGCCTCAGCGTCAATTGCCGCGGCACGTCGTAGGTCGCGCCGTACCAATCCTCGGAGCCTTCAACGCTCATGCGCGCCAGCAGCATTTGCGGCGAGCGCGACATCAGCACGAGCGCGACGAGCACCGCGGCGAGCACCGCCAGCTTCCGATGTTCGCTCCCCCACTGCCGGCGGCGCGCGTAGAGAACTGCGCCGTAGAGCGCAAGGCTCAGCGTGATGGTGATGAGTCCCGATCGCGTGAACGTCGCGATCACGCCGGCGCCGGTGAGGACAAGACCGGCAAACGCGAGCCGGCTCGAGGAGATCCACACCAGTCCAAGGGCGAACGCCACCTCCAGGAACATCGACGTGATGGTTGGATAAAACAGCGTCGACGTGGCGCGCAGCTGTCCGCCGACGACGTGGAAGCCTGGGCGGAACGCCGTGAGCGCCCTCAGCACCCACGGAATTTGCGCCAGCTCCAGGACGGCGATGACGCCGACGATCGATGCCGAGACGAGAAGCGCCGCGGCGATCTGCTTCGCGGCCCAACCGCTCCTGCCAACGTTGGCGACGAGGATGAACAACAGCCCCGCAGTGCCGATGCGCGCGGTGGCGCGAACGGCGTTGCCCTGGAATTCGGGCGCGGCGGCGGCCGAAACGATTGCGACACTCACTATTGCCGCGAGCGGCAGGGAAATCGGCGTGCGCCACTCGAATGCCGCAGGCCGGCGCAGCCACGCGATCGCGCCAACCGCCAGCGCGATCACAATCGTCAGTTCGACGGTCGTCAAGGTGAAGCCGAAAGCCGAGCCGGGTAGCGCCCACTCGAAGGGCGCGACGGCAGCCACAAGCATCACGCTCGCGGCGAGCGGCCACGAACCCACCACCGTGCGCGCCTGCGACACGCGGGGCATGGACATTACGGCGGCGTCGGACAAGAGTGGCTGTCGAAGTGCAATTCAAGTGCCTGTTCGACCCGCTCAGAGCAAGTCCGGGTTCCCGGGCATAGTCAGTGCATTCGTTGGCGGGCTTGGGCGTAAACTCACGAATCGCGGCGGTGCCGCGATTCAGGGCTTTCCTTCCGTGAAACTGCTTTCGCGATTCGTAACCTCGATCGGCGCTCGAGTGATGTTGAAGGCGGTAGCCGATGTTGGCGGCAAGGCGGTCACGCTCGTGATCACGGTGCTGGCGGCGCGGACCCTGAATGCCGATGCCTTCGGCGTGATGGCGCTGGCCATGGCGACCGGCTGGCTGCTCGGAGTCGCCACCGACGCGGGCCTGTCTATGCACCTGGCTCGCGAGAGCGCGCGCCGATCGATCCAGCCGCGCCAGCTCCTGATCGACGTGCTGCGCCTCCGCGCCGGCCTCGCCTTTTTCGCGGCGACGATGATCGCGTTTTTCACGCCGGGGATGGTGCCGCCGAACTGGAAGATGCCGTTCGCGCTCATCGTGCTCGCGCAAGTGACGGGCGCCGTCATCGAGACGACGGCGCATTACTTCCGCGGCATCGGGCGTAGTGAAATCGAATCGGCGATCCACGCCGGGTACCGCTTCAGCACGCTCGTTCTTGCCGTAATCGTGCTCGCGGGGTGGCCGCGCCTCGATTTTCTCGGTGCCGCCATGCTCATTCCTGCAGTGGTCGCCATGCTTGTTTCAATCCTGATCGCATGGCGCCTCTCAGGGATCGGGGATCAGGGATCAGGGATCAGGGCAGTGACGCTGACTCCCTCATCATTTGCGCGCGACGTGCTGCCGCTCGGCGCCGGAGTGCTGCTCTCGGCGCTTTATTTCCGCATCGACGTTTATTTCATCGAACGGTGGCAAGGCCTCGAAGCGGTTGGCGGATACAACGCGGTATTCCGCCTCGTCGAGGCGTTGCGCCTGCTGCCCGCGGCGGTGATGGCCGTGACCTTCCCGATGCTCGTGCAGACTCGTGACACGAGCCTGGTGCGGCGCATCGGCGGCGCACTCACCGTCGCCGGCGCCGCGCTCGCCCTGGTCTGCGGACTTGGCTCGTCGTCGATCGTCACCCTCGTCTACGGCGCGCCCTACCTCTACGCCGCACCCACGTTCGCGATTCTCTCGCTCGCGCTGCCGCTCTTCTTCCTCAACTATGCGCTCACGCATCAAGTGATCGGGTGGGACGGGCAGCGCGCCTACCTGCTGATCGCCGCGCTGGCCTTGGTCGCGAACGTAGTGGCGAATCTCGCGCTGGTGCCGTCGCAGGGGATGATCGGCGCCGCGATCGCGACGCTCGTTACCGAAGTCGTCGTCACCGCGGGTTGTCTCTATGCGCTCGCGGCCAGGCCGTCGCCGCGGCCGGCACTGGAGGCGCGATGATCCCAACCCGGGAGCAGGAGCTCGCCGTCCTGCGCTCGGTCGTCTACGCGTCGCTGTTCGACTATCCGCT
>AR_comb_assmDRAFT_10707487_pt1 | contig 11219 bp, 10 predicted proteins | sample ArasoioldDNA_FD_10543 | JGI IMG/M metagenome (IMG submission 10543) | reverse complement strand
AACCACCACGTGAGCTGTCCGGACAGCTTCCGCTTCGACGCCAGGCCGCCCTCGAGACGAAAGCGGGTCCAGTGGTAGCTTCCGGGGTCGATCACGACACCGTCGGCGATCTCGAACGGAGCCGTTAGGCGCTCGCCCGTCGGCACGACGTTGAACTCGAACCGGTCGCCGCTCTCGAGCCGCCAGTTGACCGGCGCCATGAAGATCTCGTAGCTCTCCCACTTGCCACTCAGGTCCGTCACGAGCGTGTTCTCGAACTCATTGAACATCTGGCGGACGTGGAGGCCCAGGATCGGGCGCTTGGGACGCGGCTGGAAGGCGGCGCTGAAGTTGATGATCTGCACGTTCGGCCGCGGCACGATCCCGAGCGAGGGATCGAAGCCGTCGCCGAGCCATTTGTACGTGAAGGCGATGTCCCAGAGGTCGTTGGGGTAGTCGATCTTCCCGCCCCACGCGCGCGCGCGGCGCGTCAGCTCCTCGCGATCCATCGCAAGGCCCCAAGCGCCGACGAGAAAGTTCTTGTCGCCGCGAAACCGCGACGTCTGATACGTCAGGTCCGGCCCGAACAGCCACGAGTTGCCGCGGCCAACCGGATCGCCGACCGTGGCAATGACGCCGACGGACGATTCGCGCAGGACGTTCTGCTTGATGCGAACCACACCCATCGTGTTTGCTGTCGGCAGCGAGTCGATGGCGGGTGCATCGGCCTCACCGGTCCTGACGACGAGGGCGCCGAAGTTGGTCCCGTGCTCGCGCCCGTTCACCTTGAGCCCTGCGTTGAGCGGGACCTCGTAGTTGTTCAGAAGGCCGATGCGCCGGCTGAAGAACGGTCGCACGTCGTCGCCGGTGCCGAGCCCGAAGGCGAAGATGTCGGAGCCCTCCAGAAAGAACGTGCGCTTCTCCGGGAAGATAAGTGGAAAACGCGTGAGGTTCGTCCGGCGCGTGTCGACCTCGGTTTCGGCGAAGTCCGTGTTGACCGTGAGTGACGTGAGCGTGTTGGCGCCGAGTCGCTGCGTCACGTCGAGACTCATGTCGGCATCGCGGTCGGTCGTGGCGTTAGGCGCCGGCTTGCCGGTGCTCGCCGTGAACGCCGGGCGAATACTCAACCCCATCCCGAGGTCGAAGGCCGGAAGGCCGGCAAGCAGTCCAGCCCTGCCGACGTGGGTGACCTTGTAGTCATGCTCCGGGCTCGTCCAGCGATCTGTTTCCTGCAGCTGTTGGATTCGACGCTCGACGTTGAACCCCCACTGCGACAGGCCGCGACGGAACAGGAGGCTCTTGAGCGGGATGCGAATTTCCGCGGACCAGCCGTTCGACGTCCGAGACGTCGCCGCCTCCCACACCGCGTCCCAGTTCGCGTCCTCTTCCGCTCCCTGTTCTGCGACGAGTGCATCGTAGCGTGCGCCATTCGGATTCACCGCGAACACGTAGCCGGAGCGGCCGTCGAGGTACGTGTCGAGCACGAGCTTGATGTGATCCTCGCTGTCCAGCGCGGCATCGCGCTGTCGGGCGAACGCTACCAGGCCAACCCCGGCCGGATTCTCCGCCCGGATGCCGAACACGATGGCGTCGCCGGTCGTCACTACGCGGACGACCGTGCGCGCGCTTGGAGCCGCGCCCTGATTGGGCTCGACCTGTGTGAGCGGCGCGATCGAGTCGACCGTCTGCCAGACGGGCTCTCGCAGCTCGCCATCCAGATGAATGGCTTGCCCCGCTCCAACGCGCACCGAAGCGCGTTCTGTCGAGCCGTTGTTTTGGGCGCGCGCGGAACTGACGCCGGCGATGAGGAGCGCGATGGCCAGCAGCGGGCCGTGACGTCCGGTCATTTACATGGGCTACGGGCGAGCTTCGAGGATGCGCAGCGTTGGCTTTCCGTTCACGTCCTGGAGCGGCACGAACACGCGATGCGTCGCCGGATCAACCGAGACGCTGTGCGCGTGTGGCGCGCGGTACTCGCCGAGCGGCGCGAGCGTCCCTCGGCCGTCAGCGAATCGCTCCTCGAAAACCGACACCGCCCCGGTTTCGCAGCCGACGTACAAGCGCCGCAGGACGGGATCGAGCGCGAGGACGTCAGGGTCTTCAGCGGTGCGGAGTGTCGCGGCGATGCGCATGGTGCGCAAGTCGACGACCAGCAGCCTTGCATCTCCTTCGCAGGTGACGAACGCCAGACGATTCGGCTCGTCGATGAGGAACCCATGCGGGTGGTCACACGACATTTGGTACCGTGCGACGACGCGTTCGTTGGCCGGATCGATCGCAACGAGCTCGTGCGTCGTCTGGACGGCGACGACGATGCAATGGGAAACCGCGTCGTAGTGCGTGTTGCCTGCCTCGCCGCCGAGCGCGGTGCGGCCAGCAAGCGTGTTCGAGCGTGCATCGATCACCAGGTCGACTTCGCCCGATTCATCGGAGACGAACACCTTCTCCTCGCGAGGGGCATAGGCGATCCCGTCCGGGAACCGCGCCCCACCAATGCGCGCCACGACCGCCAACGTTCGATCATCGACGACTGCCACCTCGTGCCGGCCGGTAACCGAGACGTAGACGCGATGAAGCTCGGGAACCGCCCAGACGCCTGTTGCGCCGGGGAACCCTTCGTTGCTGGCGAGGACCTTCTGCGCGCGGGTGTCGAACACGACGAGCCGGTCGCCGCGCATGTGCGAGATGTAGAGACGTCCGGTTGTCGAGTCGAAGCTCTGGTAGTCGAAGCGCTTGGCAGGGCCGGGCAGCGGAACGTCGGCAACGAGCGCGAGCGGCGTGTTGGTGGTCGACGGGGCTCGGGAGCTCGGAGGCGCTGGGGCCGTCCAGGCCGCCGGAGTCATGGAGGTCGGAGTCGCACTGCATGACGGCGGAGCCTGCGCGGGGACCAACGTTGGCGCCAGCAGGCTCACGGCGAATGGGATCGCTCCGTTGCCACGGCGCGTAGCGCCACGGAGCCAGGCGCGCACGATGCGGGATCCTAACGAGAAGCCGGCTTCTGCGACTTCGTCGCGTCGAGCGCCGCCCGAAGCCCCGTCGCGAGCTTCGAGGCGTCGTCGTTCGCCCAGAAGTGCATGAAGAAGAGCCGCGGCGTCTCATCGAGCAGATGGGAGTGGATCGACACGGCCTCGATACCATGCGATGTGAGCGCCCGGATCACAGGATTCACCTCGTCGGCCGTGAGAACGAAGTCACCAGTGATCGCCGCCTTGCCGCCGCCCGTCGGCTGGAAATTGATCGCGGTTGCAAGCCCCATGGATGGCGGGATCTGCATGCCGTGCTCGGTGATCGGGTCCGCGCGCGGGACGCTCACCTGATACACGCCACCGTTGACGCGACCCGCATAGCCTAACGCCTTGGCGACCGCGGTCGTGTCGAGGTCGATGGCGGCCGAGGGAGCGGCGGCGGGCGACGGTGCCGGGGCTTTCGTGAGCGCGATCGCGTCGCGGATGGTCGGGGCGATCTTGAGCGGGTCGCCCTGCGCGTGCACGTGCATGTAGTACACGCGCGGAGTCTCCCGAAGCAGGTGATGGTGAATGGCGGTCTGCTCGATGCCGCCCTGCTGCAGCCTCTTGATGACGGGCGTTATCTCATCCTCGGTCAACACCAGATCGCCCATTGCGACGACCCCGCCGGCGACGGCCTTCATCGCCACCCACCCACCTAACGCGAACGCCGGCTTGATCGCTACGCCCGCCGCCGTCACCTGCAGGTCGCTGCGCGGGAAGTTGAAGCGGTGAACGTCGCCCGGCTGTGCCACGGACGGCCTGCCGATCAGCGAGTCGACCGCCTTCCAGTTGACGGAGTCAGCAACGGGAGACAACACCCCCGTCGCGTATAGTGCCGAGTACAGCATCGCCTGCGAGAGAAGAAACATTCGCCCTCCTTGCCGCGAACGGACGTCTACGATTCAACTGTTATACCAATCTGTGCGGGACCAACCGATGGTTCAATCGCGCCCAGCGCTCGGATCTGCCTCCGACATGTCAGCGAGGAAGGTGCGAAGCCGCCCGAGTATGGCGTCACGCGCAGGTCCGTAGCCGTCGCTTACCGCCGGGATGTCATCCCAGCGTATCGCCGTTGCCGGTGACGAGCCCGTGTCGACGCTACATCCGAGCGAAACGACGACATCGGCGCCGGCAAGGGCGGCATCCGTGAGGGGTAAGGGGGTCCGTCCAGCCACGTCGAACCCGTCATTGGCGAGGCCGTTCACGACGTGTGCGGGTATCGTCTCGTCCGGTTCGACACCTGCCGGGACGGCGTCGACATCGCGCTCGGAGGCGCGCGCGAGGCGCCCGAAATGCTCGGCCGCTATCACGCTCTTGGCCGACCCGTGCAGGCAAACGAACAGCACTCTCAGCGGTCGAGGCATCGGAATCTCCGGGTGACTGGCGATGATTCAGTTGTGATACTAACATGTCACCTGGGATCCGCTACCGATATGCAGGGAACCCCATGACCGACACGCTCGCCCGCGACACACTCGTCTTGACGCGCCACGACATCCGCCGCCTGATGTCGATGGACGAATGCATCGACGCAGTGGAGGATGCATTCCGGCAGCACGCCCTCGGCCGGTCGATCTCGCCAGGCGTCCTCGGCTCGCACGTAGCCGGCGGCGGGTTTCACGTGAAGACCGCGGGGCTCACAACCGATCGACGGCCGGTGTTCGTTGCCAAGATCAACGCCAACTTCCCCGGAAACCCGTCGCGGTTTGGCCTGCCGACGATTCAGGGCGTCATCGTGCTGTTCGACGCGATCGACGGAAGGCCGCTCGCCGTTCTCGACTCGATCGAGATCACGAGTGTCCGCACTGCCGCCGCGAGCGCCGTCGCGGCACGCCATCTCGCGCGTGAGAATGCTGCCACGGTCACCGTTTGTGGGTGCGGCGAGCAGGGCAGGAGCCAGCTCCGAGCGCTGACCCGTGTGCGGCCGATCCGGCAGGTGCTCGCGTTCGACACCAATTTGGCGAAGGCCGAGCGGTACGCGCGTGAGCTTTCGGCGGAGCTCGACGTCGCCGTCACGCCCGTTCACGAGCTCGGTGTGGAGACGCGGCGCAGCGACATCTGGGTGACGTGCACGACCTCGCGCCGTTGGTTCGTTGGGCGCAACCACGTTGCACCCGGCGCGCTGGTGCTCGCGGTCGGCGCGGACAACGACGACAAGCAGGAGATCGAACCGGCGCTGCTCGCGGCCAGCACGGTCGTGGCGGACGTGCTCGAGCAGTGCGCGGTCATTGGCGACCTCCATCATGCCCTCGAGCTGGGCGTGATGCGACGCGAGGACGTACACGCCGAGCTGCCGGACGTCGTCGCCGGCCGCCGGCCGGGCCGCCGGAGCGTCGACGAGATCATCATCTTCGATAGCACGGGCACCGCGATTCAGGACGTCGCCGCCGCACAACTCGTGTACCAACGAGCCATCGCCATTGACGTGGGGACATACGTCGACCTGGGCGGATCGGCAGCGCCTAACGCTCAAGCCGTGACGCATCGATGAGCCAATCGCGAGAGTCGGATGCCGCTGGATGGGTGCTTCTCATCCACCAGATTCCGCCGAAGCCGGACTATCTGCGAGTCAAGATCGGCCGGCGCCTGCAGCGGGTGGGAGCGATAGCCGTGAAGAACTCGGTGTACGTGCTCCCTGATGGGGACCAGTCGGTCGAGGACTTCCAGTGGATTCGCCGCGAGATCGTGGACGGCGGCGGGGACGCGTCGGTATGCCGCGCGGCGTTCATCGACGGGCTAACGGATGACCAGCTTCGCGACGCATTCCGCGCTGTGCGGGACACCGACTACGAGGAGATCGCCGAGGCCGCGCGTGCGCTTCAGCCTGCAGCGCGGGCACGCAGTCGGGACGCTTCGTCGCGAGGCGAGGATGAGGTGAGCCGACTGCGGAAGCGGTTCGCCGCGGTGGCGGCGATCGACTTCTTCGAGGCGTCGGGGCGGGTGGCAGCCGACAAGGCGCTGAACGCCCTCGAGATGAAGCTTGCTCCAGCGAACGTGAGGCAGACCGTCGCGTCGTCGCGCGTAGACCGCGGGAAGTATCGAGCGCGAACCTGGGTTACCCGCAAAGGCGTGTTCGTCGACCGGATCGCAAGCGCCTGGCTCATCCGTCGGTTCATCGACCCGGACGCCCGCTTCCGCTTCGTCGATCCCGAGACGTACCGGCCGATGCCGGGCGAGCTGCGCTTCGACATGTTCGAGGGGGAGTTCACCCACGAGGGCGACCGCTGCACGTTCGAGATGCTGATGCACCGGTTCGGTCTGGAGAACGACCCTGCGCTCATCGCGATCGCCGAGGTCGTGCACGACATCGACATGAAGGACGCGAAGTATGATCGCCCGGACACGGCGGGCGTCGAGAGCCTGCTCACCGGGATCGCCCGAAGCACACCTAACGACGAGGAGCGCGTCGTGCACGGCGGAGCGCTGTTTGCCGCGCTCTATGCGTCGGCTCGAGGCACGGCGGCGGATGCCACCGGTTGACGGCGGCCTCGTGCCGTGTACGCTCCGCGAGCTGATCGGGTACTTCATCAGGCTGGGCACGTTTGGTTTTGGCGGGCCGATCGCGCTTGCCGGCTACATGCAGCGTGACCTCGTCGAGCGTCGGCGCTGGATTTCCGAACAGGATTACAAGGAAGGTCTCGCGCTCGCGCAGCTGGCGCCCGGGCCGCTCGCCGCGCAGCTGGCGATCTATCTGGGATGGGCTCGCGCCGGAGTCGTCGGGGCGACCGCCGTGGCGGTGGCGTTCATCACGCCGTCGTTCGTGATGGTCCTTGCCCTGTCCGCATTGTACGTGCGGTTCGGTGGCTTGCCGTGGATGCTCGGGGCGTTCTATGGCATCGGGGCCGCGGTCATCGCCGTCATCGCCCGAGCGACCGTGAAGCTCGCGAAGCTCACGCTTGGGAGAGACTCGTTGTTGTGGGGGGTGTGCTGTCTCAGCGCGGTGGTTACCGCCTGGACCGAATCGGAGATTTTCTCGCTGTTCGTTGCCGCGGGGCTCGTCACCATGGCAGCCCGGGCTCGAACACGACACGCGTTAGGCTCGGCGACGGCGGTGCTGCCCTTCGGCGGCTTCACGACTGTCGCTGCGGGCCAGGCCGTGGGCGCGGGTTCGGCGGGCCTCGTGACGATCTTCTGGTTCTTCGCGAAAGCCGGAGCGGTGGTGTTCGGGAGTGGACTCGCGATCGTTCCGTTTCTGCACGGCGGTGCGGTCCAGCGATTCCACTGGTTGACGGAGCAGCAGTTCCTCGATGCGATTGCCGTTTCGATGATCACGCCGGGACCTGTCGTGATCACCGTGGCGTTCATCGGGTATCTCGTTGCCGGCGCAAGCGGAGCGACGGTGGCGGCGGCTGGCGTCTTCCTGCCGGTCTACCTGTTCGTGATTCTGCCCGCGCCTCACTTCCGCCGATTCGCGCGGAATCCTCAGGTCCACGCGTTCGTGGATGGGGTGACGGCGGCTGCCACGGGAGCGATTGCCGGGGCCGCATTCGTCCTGGGTCGCCGTGCCATCACGGACGTCGGCGCGGCGATCATCTGCGTGACGGCGTTCGCGATCCTCGCCAGGGCGAAGCGGATTCCCGAGCCGCTCGTGATCGTTGCCGCCGGGATCCTGGGACTGCTCACGAGGGATCTCTGGGCGTGACGTGCAGCGATCGTCGCTGAAGTGGCTCGCGCGCCGGCTCTCCGTGCGTCAGCGCGATGACCGATGGCAGGACGAGCTGGGGCTGTCCGCTCGGCTCACGCCCGTCGAGCACGTTGTGCGGCAACCCGAGTGACGCGGGGAAGGCGTAGACCGACACCTTGGCGCCGTGAGCCTCCCACTCCTTCGCGATGTCCAGCGAGGCCGACGCTTTCACAGTGCGATCGCGATCGTTGAGCATGAGCGTGAACTCCGCTGCCTTGGGCGGCCTGCTTTTCGCGGCGGCGTCCACGGCTCTCCCGAGGCGCAACACTTCGGCGAGCGCGTGCGTCGCGAAGCCCGGATTGCGGTCGGGACGAGTGGTGTCGGGTGCGGAGCGCCGCGTGACGTTAGGCAGTCGCTCCGTCAGGTTGATCATGAAACGCTGAAGGCGTGAGGGGATGCGGCCCGCCTCGAATGCCGGCGCGATCATCACCACCCGGCGTACCTCCCGGCGGTGCTGTCCCATCCAGGCGGCCACCGTTCCGCCGACACTGAGTCCCACGACGACGACGGTGTCGCCCAGCGCAGCGGCGATGTCCACGGCAGAGTCTGCAGTCTGACGGAGCTGAACGGCCGTGAGCCCGGCCAACGCGCGCGCATCGCCCGAGTGCTCGGCGTGATGCGGCAGCCGCGGCACGTACACGTTGTCCCCGTCCCGAAACAGCGAGTCGGCGAGCTCGGCAAACTGGTTGGGGGAATCCGTGAAGCCGTGAAGGAGGATGTCGACTCGCGGAGCCCGTTTGCCGTGAGTCAGGAGGACGGTGCGGCCGCTGGGCGCGACCACCCGGTCGTCAGCGATCTGGCGGCGGGCCACGCGATCCAGCGCCGACCGATAGTCCGCGGCTGGGAATGGGTGCGACCGCAGATCGCCCGACCGAAGCGGGATCGTGGCAGCGAGGCCGACAACGAGTGCGAGGCGACGGAGCGCGTCGTCGAAATTCATCGAAACGGCAAGAAACGGTGGCTCTTCTGATTCCTCAAACGGTTCAGTATTGGCCCGCGAACCTAGCTCTGATATGTACGGAGGCCGCATTCGAGGTGGTCAGGGCAGGCCAAGGTGCGCCAATAGCTCGGCCGCCGCCGCCCCGCCGGCCCGATTCGCCCCGATCGTCGATGCAGACGGACCGTAACCGACCAGGTGAATCCGCGGATCCTTCGCCACCTGTGTCGCGAGCCGGCCCGTCATGACAATGCCACCGTTAGGCTCCCGGAGCAGGAGCGGCGCGAGATGGTCGAGCGAGCTGCGGAAACCGGTGCACCAGAGGATGACATCGGCGTGGAGGGAGGTTCCATCCGGCCAGCGGATTCCGTCCTCCGTGATCTCGCTGAACATCGGCAGCCGCTCGAGCACGCCACGCGCGCGCATGGCTTCGATCGCGGGGGTCACGGGGAGCCCAGTGACCGAGACCACGGAGCTCGGCGGCAGCCCGTGGCGCACGCGGTCTTCGACCATCGCGACCGCGGCCCGGCCGGCAGCCTCGTCGAACGGGCCCGTGCGAAACTCCGGCGGGCGTCTCGTGACCCATGTCGTCGTGGTGACGCGCGAGATCTCGTCCAGCAGTTGAATGGCCGAGATCCCGCCGCCGACGATGACGACGTGCTTGCCCGCGAACTCGTCCGGCGTGCGGTAGTCGCGCGTGTGGAGCTGACGCCCGGTGAATCGTTCGGCGCCCGGGTACTCGGGGATGTACGGGGTTTCCCACGTACCCGTCGCGTTGATGATCCCGCGCGCCGAGACCTCGAGGCGGTCGGTTTCGACGGTCAGGCGTCCTCCCCGGTCGCAGACCACGATCACCTTCACCGGGCGATAAACGGGAAGCTCGAAGGCCTTCTCGTACGCCGCGTAGTACTTCGGCACGGCCACCGCCGCCTGAACCTCGGTGGCGGACGTGTCGACGGCGTCGGCGAACGGCATTCCCGGAAGATCGTGAATGCGGTTTACGGTGCTCAGGGTGAGCGACGGCCAGCGGAACTGCCACGCTCCACCGGCGTTAGGTGACTGGTCGAGGACGACGAAGCCGCGGATCGGGGCGAGTCCACGACGCTTGAGATGGTACGCCGAGGACAATCCGGCCTGCCCGGCACCGATGACGACGATGTCGGTCTTGAGGCGGATGCCGGGTGGTGGAGTTTCGTCCACTACTGGACCTGTCGGTGGAAGCTGAGGCGAATCTTACGCCGCAGGGCCAGCCTGGTGGTCAGTCGATCCTCCGCTTTCGGCACAGCTCGTGCTCGATCGCACTTCCACTGACCCGTGACCCGCGACCGAGGACAACAGCAATGCCTGGCAGACGCGAATTCCTGATTACCGCGGGTGGTGCCGCCGCTGCGTTCGCCGTCGGATGCCGCAGCGCCGCCTCCGGCGCGAGTGCCAGTGTGTCGCCTAACGCGAACGCGTCCTCCGGCGCGCCGGATCATCTCGGGGCCCGCGCGTGCTCCGTGATGTGTCGCTCGATGTCGACGGCGACCGCCTGATGCTGCGGCTCGTCGCCTCGAAGTTCGCGGCCGTCGAGGGGATGCAGGAAGGGCGATCGGCGTGTATCTCGTGAACGGTCTCGTTCCGACCGACCCCGACATTCGGTACAGGTTGCAGAGCCGGCATTACGAGCAGTCCCGCTACCGGTTGGAATACGTGCAGACGGGCGCCGCTCGGGATGCCGCGCGGTTTTCGTGGTGGACGGACGTAATCGGCCTGTTCACGATCGCCGTCCTCGTTTCGTTCGCGCGACTCATACTGTTCAGGCGGCGGTATGCATATGTGGCAACCTGAGACGTCCACGTGCACCTCGTAACACGCTGCGTACCGATCCCGCAGGGCATGGGATTAGCGTGCTTCATTGCTCGAGCGCTGCTCAGCGCATAACGCGACGTTGCGATGTCATCAGTTGGAGGATGGATGATGTTCAATCAGATGGACGAAACGCAGTGGCCCGGCTGGTCGGGGGCCATTCACTCGCTGCTTCGTATGATCACTGGGGCGCTTTTCATCCAGCACGGTGTGCAGAAGCTTTTTGGGTTGCTCGTGAGCGCCAACCAGGTATGGAACGGCCCGCCGCCCGTGTTTTCGCAATTCTGGTTCGCGGGCGTGCTCGAGGTGTTCGGCGGAATCCTCATTGTGCTCGGCCTCTTCACGAGGCCGGTGGCATTCCTGCTTTCGGGTGAAATGGCGGTCGCGTACTTCCAGGCGCACTTCCCGCGGAACTTCTGGCCCGTGCTCAACGGCGGCGAGAACGTGGTGCTCTTCTGCTTCGTGTTCTTCTATCTCTTTGTCACGGGCGCCGGACCGTACAGCCTCGACGCGCTCCTGGGTGCTCGACGACACACTCGCGCCCTCGCGACGTAGCCGCGCGGCGCTTTGCGTCACCCAACCCTGAGACCTCTCATCGCCCCGGGTAACCGAGTTGTCTCTACTGTGAAGCGGGCCTTACCAACCCGTTCATCGGCGTGGAGTATGTCGAGCTGATAGGATCCGCTTGATTGCTGTCGTGGCTTTGGGAGGGCGATGAGAGTCTTCGAGGTCGTCATCGCGCTGCTGGTCGGCGGCGCGGCGC
>AR_comb_assmDRAFT_10320504_pt1 | contig 11219 bp, 9 predicted proteins | sample ArasoioldDNA_FD_10543 | JGI IMG/M metagenome (IMG submission 10543) | reverse complement strand
CAACTGTCCGGTGACGGGAGCCACGACCAGCTCGATGCTGCTTCCCGCGCTGCTTCCAATCGTCAGCGTGTGAATCGGTCCAGCGGAGAGGTTCGCCGTGTCGTACACCAGCACGCTGCGGTCGTTCGGGCCAATCGCCACGTACAGCCGCGACCCGTCGTTCGAGACCTCGACGGCGAGCGCCGGTGAAGACGGCACCAGCGGAGCCAGCAGTGAGTGGTTGTCGGTGCGGACGGGAAAGATCGTGCCCTCGGCGGTGAGGATGTACAGCCGCTGGGTCCCGTCGTGCATTGCCACGGCAACCGGGTGCGCGACGGGCACGGTGTTCGCCCACGTGATCGTCGGTGTGCCGGGCGTCTGTATGGGCAGCGGCTGATCGATCAGCAGGTCGACTTCCCACGATTCCAGGATGCGGTTGGGCGCGCAGCGCGACTCGTCGCAGCTGCAGTCGTCGTACAGGACCGGCACTTCTTCAGTCGGACATTCGCGGTAGCGGATGCAGACCTGCAATCGATGCGTCTTCTCCGGGTCCTTGATCGCCTCCCGGTAGTTCTCGAGCGCGGTCAGGTCGATGCATTCGCGCTCGCGCACGACGATCTCGTGACCGCAGCAGTCGACGGCGGTGCCCGGCTCGATGCAGATGAACCGATCGCGGCACGCCGGGTTCTCGTGCGGCGTGACGAGCAGGCCGCAGACGACCCCATGTCCGTGCAGCACGGCGTTGTGGTGCCGCAGCTTGTCTACGTGGTACTTCTGCTCGTCGGTGAAGTCGCGCTCGACGAGCAGCTTCCCCGTGAAGTAGTGGTTACGCGTGAACGGCCCGAACGCGCAGTCCGGACAGCTCGGCGAGCAGCAGGGCCCATGGTCGTGGTGAGACATTCCTTCTCTCCGCCGTTCAGCTCATCAGCTCAGCGCTGTGTCATCCCAGCACTGTGGTTCGTCCAACACTGTTCGGCACGCCGCCATCCATCGGCTGCCCGCGTCCGCCCGTGAGGACCGTTCCCGATCCAAGCGGCGTGGGCGCATCCGTGCCCCCGGCCAGCGTCACACCCTGCGGATAGCGTCCGACCACGCTATTCAGCCCGATGGTGGACTGCACGCCAATCCGGAAACGCGGCTCGACGAGCTCGAGGGTGTAGATGGTGTGCGCCGGCCGTTCCGACTCCAGGAGATTCGTCAGCGACCGCCGCGCGCCGTCGGACCGCACAAGACACGCCGGCACGAACACCGAAAACGCGTGGGCGTGCACGTGGAACGGGTCACGCACGGGATCGAGCGTAGTGTGCAGCTTCGTCGTGCCGACCTGCGCGGTCTCACCAAGCTGACTGCGGTTGACGATCTGCCGTCCCCACAGCTCCGCCTGATCGCCGAGCCGTCCAGCGCCCAGAAACAGCCATCGCCGCAACTGAAAGTGCTCGAGGATCAGCGGCGGGGTATCAGGGCAGCACACCGGCGCCGGCGTCGGTGCGCAGTTGCGCGAGCGCGGCGTGCACACCTGCTTCGGCTCCTCACAGCAGCACCCATACGCATCGTCCATCCCGAGCAGCAGGAGGAGCTGCCGATGCAACCCGTCGCGCGTCCCGCGCATTCGGAACAGCGCACCGGCACGGCGCAGCCACTCGCGCCGCCGCGGCTCCGGCCACTGGCGATCGAGCGTGATACCGATCCAGGTCGCCAGCCATGACAGGAAATCGATGCGCGAATCGCCGACGGCTGTTGCCGGCGTCGAGCGCGGGTCGAACAGCTGCGCCTGGTCGTCGATCCTGGTTTCGATACTGCGCAGCGTCGTGTCGAAGATGCTCAGGAACCGGTCGGTGAAGTCAGCGGCCGACGGCTCCTCGCCAAACACGGCTGGCAAATAGCGCCGCAGGCTGATGCGCGGAAACTCGATCGCGACCGACGAGATCTCCGGCGCGCGCTGACCGTCGCCGCGCAGCTCCAGCTTCAGCCACAGGTATCGTCCGCCCTTGTTCAGCACCAGGCAGTCGAACGTGCCGGCATCCAGCTTCGACGCATCGCGATTCGTTTCCCAGCGAACCTGCGGATCGAGGATGAACTCGTCGGGCAGTTCGGTTTCGGCGGTGAACGCCGACACCCGGACGCGCGTGCCCTTGGGAAACGACCCGGTGAGCACGACCCGATGCCATTGACAGCGGTAGATTCGGCTGTCGAGCGCACGGGAGATGTATATGCCGCTCTTCAGGAAGAGCGCCGGAGCAGCTGTCACCTGACCGTCCGCCACGAGTGATCCCGCCAGATCGAAGACCGCCGATTCGCCATCGGCGCAGAACTGGTCGAAGTGCAGGCGACCGGCGGCATCGACCACGAACGGAAGCGGCGGAAACGCAGACGCGAGAGCGCCGACGTCCGACGCCGAACCGGCTTTCACGCCGTTGTGAAGCACGATCGCTGACGGCTGCCCGTCAACGACCGCATAGACGCGGTCCGCACAGTCAACGGCCAGCGCATGGACGACGCCCAGCGCGCCGATGAAGCCTTCCCATTTGCCCGACGCCGTGAACCGGTGGACGCCGAGGTTCGCCGGGTCCGCGACATACACCGTTCTCCGGCCATCGCTGACGATCGAGACCGGCATCCAGGGATTGGGCAGCGCCGCGCGGACCGGATTCGTCCAGATCGCCTTCAGCGTAAAGGTGCGCAGCGAGAGGACCTGCACGCGATTGTTGCCGGCGTCGCAGACGTAGAGCTCGTTCCCGATGATCGCGATCCCGCGCGGCGATTTCAGCTGCCGCGGTGCTTTGCCCTCACCTCCGAAACAGGGGACCTCCACGAACTCGCAACAGCAGGGATCGAACCGCAGCAGTCGCAGCGATGCCGCATCGAGGAGGTAGACCGTGCCATCCGCGGCGACGGCGACATTCGAGGGAGGCACGAGCCCGCCGAAGCTGCCGGACGGGTCGAGCAGCGACCGCGAGACTCCCGGCGCCGCCTCCAGTGTGAGCACGCCATCGAAGCGGACGTGCGCCGGCTGCAGGGTCGGCACCGGCGACAGATCGAGGGCACGCCATCCAACGCGGCCGTTGAGCAGCGTGAACCGCGGATCGTGTGGCGGTTGTGGAACGCGCGGCAGCAGCTCGGAGGCTCCCACGTCCTACTCCTCGAACCCGTAATGCACCTCGACGTCATGCGTCGTCGAGAACAGCAGCGTACCGGCAGGAACCGGAACGTCTTTGCATTCCTCAGCGCTTTCGCCGTCGAGCGTGATGATCACGCGCTCGATCCGCTCGACGCCGGCCACGTCCTGCATCCGCTGATACACGCGGGAGAAAAAGATGTCTCCACCAAACGGCCACCCGAGCCCGTTGTCTCCTCCCCGCAACGGATGGAAATAGGTGATCAAGGCCTCGTGGACCGCTTCCTTCACGATGCCGAGATCCGCGGTCGGGCTGGCCACGAGCTCCGCCGTCACCGAGACCTCGTGGTAGGTCGGCGGAATCACGTACACCTCGGTCGTCAGCAATCTGGTGCGGTTCAAGAGCGAACAGACCGAGCGAATCGTTCCCTCGCTCGGCATCGGGTTCGGCTCATCGTTCTCGGGGATGACGATGACGCTGACGACGCCAGGAACGCTGACATCTGGAAACTGCGGATGATGCAGCGGCAGCGCACGCGCCCGCTTCACCGTGCCCACACGGCGGGCAATCTCCTCGAAATCCTCAGCCGTCACGGCGCGGTTGTTCGCCTTCAACGTCGCCGGCGCACGTTCCTTGGCCGCCTGCAGCGTCTCTTCGTCGCGTCCGCCGGCAGCGGGAAGCAGGTTGCCAACCTGGTCTTCGGCAATCCCCGGCACCGAGATGTCCATCGTCTTGATGGCGCCGGCTGCCACGTTTCCGCGCAGGCCACCGCCGAAGCGATAGCGCCGCGCCACGATGTTGCCCCCCGGGTTCTCGGGATTGGCCACCGGAATGGCACCACGCGTGCCGTTTCCGAACCGCACCTCTCCGGTCGTCCGGTTCAGGACGTAGTGACGATCGTCGGGACCGGACCCATACAGGTCGTCTACGCGCGTCCATTCGACGAAGCCGTCTCCTTCGTCAACCTCCAGGACGAGCGTTCCCGGCAGCACCGGGGAGTTCGCGAGTGCGTGAATCTGGTTGGGCTCGCCGTCTGTGCCGCCGAGCACTTCGTCGCGCGCGGTCTCTGCCTGCTGCACCGCGACGGTGTTGGTCCGGATGGCAAGGATCTGCGGCGGGCTGTCCCATGCACTGCGCTTCACGACCGCGCGGATCCAGAACAGCTGGGGCGAGCCGTTCACCGGCAGCTTCGCCATCTTGCCTTTTGCCGGAGTCTTGAGGACGACATGCCCGGCGCGCAGGAAGGTGCGCGTCTCGTCCTTCAGCACACTGAGCGCGCGCCAGTCCGACCCGCTCCAGTACTCCCAGAGGACTTCGGCGGTGTTGATGACGGGTACGGAGTCCGGCCCGCATTCCACTGCGCGCGACGGCGTCCGCGGAGCGGCGAAGACCACGGCGAGGTCCAGCTTCACCTCAGGGAATGGCGCGTTGTAGTCGAACCCGAGCAGCAGCGCGGCGCCATCGGCCGCGGCCGGGCCGAATGGCGGAAATGGATCCTCGGCTTCGGTGTTCGCCACCGTCACGTCGGTGAACGCATAACCGTCGAACACCTGCACGGACGCCAGCGCCGCCGTCAGCGCAATGAGCGACCGCTCTGTTTCGAACACGATCGGGCGGTCGTCACCCACGGCTTCGGCGGAGACCGGCGTGTTCATCGGCACGATGACGTACGGCTCCGCCGTCGTGGGCAGGACCGGGAAGGTCACTTCCGCGGACGCCGGTTCCGCCGGCAGGAGCTCGATCCCGATCAACTCGAGAAACTTGAGATAGTTCAGTTCCGGGACCTTGCCGAGCCGATAGAGCAGCAGATCGCTCATCCAGGCAAACAGCTCGACCAGCGTGATGCCCGGATCGTTGTCATTCAGATCGGTCCACTCGGGCGTGTAGCGCGGGATGCGCGTGCGCGCCTCCGCCACGATGTCCTGGTAGCGGCGGTTGTCGATCTTCGGGACGAGTTCCTGGAGCGGCACGTCAGCTTCTCTCGTTGATGTAGAAGGGGTACGTGAGGTTGCCGAGCGCCTGGTTCGCGCGGATCCGGTAGTCGATCCGGATCAGCAGCAGGTTCTGCTCGTCCGCCGCCGACTCCGCCGTGATGTCGAGCACGTCGATGCGCGGTTCGAATCTGACGAGCGCCTCGCGCACTTCGGACACGACCGTGCTCAGCACCACGGAATCGTTGGGGGCGAAGACGCGGTCGTGAATGCCGCAGCCGAAATCGCGCAGCATCACGCGTTCACCTTTCGCGGTGCTGAGAATGAGATAGATCGATTCCTCGACGCGCTGCTCGTATCGGGCGCGCGCGATGCCGCCGCTGGGGTTCACCTGCAGTGGAAACTTCCATCCGGCGCCGAGGAATTCGCGAGACAGTCGTGCCGGCATCACACGGTCACCGTCAGAACGCTCACGGCGGATGCCGAGAGCCCGCGCTTATTGACCCCAGTGATGTAGAAGCGATGGATTCCGACGCCGAGAGTCGCCATGTACGCAGCGGACAGCGTCAGCGTCACCGTCAACACCGGTGTCGTCCAGTCACCCCCGGTCGGCGTCACGACTGCACCGGACGCACCGTTCGTCAGGTCCTCGTGACCCGCGTTGGGCGGCTCGCTCAAGCGGGTCGCTACAAACTTCAGCGGGAAGAGCGACGACACGATGAACGCCAGCGGCAGCGTCACCGGCGTCATCGTGGTCGAGCTGAACGTCGCGATCGGCATCACCGGGGCCACCACCGGAGGTGTCGTGTCGAGCAGCTCAGGACTCAGGGGCGGCGCGTCCGCGCCGGCGGGCACAGGCGCAGGCGTGCTGTTGTCGATCGTCGTGTGCGTCTCGGCGATCAGCAGCGGCAGTCCGGTCAGGGTCTGGTTGAAGTCGGTCACCAGCACTGCCGGCACTCCGTCGATCAGCGTGGCATTGAGGTGCATCGACTTCAGCACATAGCTGGCGCACGACGGCACCGACGGACAGGCCAGCACGCCCGTGTCGTTCTCTCGCAGGACGAATCCGCCTTGAATGCTCCAGATCGGCATCGACGGGATGCTGGTGCCCTTCCCGCCGTGCGGACAGAACACGAGCGCGTTGGTCGTCATCAGCTGCGGCATCGCGTCACGAGATCTGGACCTGGCCGCCCTGCATGGCCAGAATCCGTCCCCCTCCCTGCAGGCGGATGGACGACTGCTTGTCGTCCATCGTGAGCGTCAGTCCGCCCTTGGTCTTGATCGACAACTGCTGCCCCGCCGCCGAATCGTCGAGCGCGATCTCATGGCCGCTGCTCGAACGCACGATCAGTTTCTTGTCGGTGCCGTCCTCGAGCCGGATGGTGTGCCCGCCGGGCGTCAGCAGCACGCGGTTCTTCGGGTCGGTCTCGGGCGGCTTGTCCACGCCGTTCCAGAGGAATCCGACGACGAAGGGGTGATTGAAGTCGCCGTGTTCAAAGGCGACGAGGACTTCATCGTCGACTTCCGGCATGAAGAACGCGCCGCGCTTGCCACCCGCCATCGGCGCCGCGATCGGCGCCCACCCGCTGTCGTCCAGGTCCAGCCACGGAAACTTCAGCTGGATGCGTCCTTCCCCGAGGGGGTCGTTCACGCTGGTGACAAGGCCGATCACCACTCCCGGCACGCGCTTCATCTGCCCTTCTCCTTGCCGTTGGCTTTCTTGTCGTCTTCGCGGCGTGCGGAGAAATTGGTCGTGTAGCCGTTGGCGCCAATGGTGTGCGTCGTCTCGGTGATGAAATAGGTGCCGCTGAAGACCGGGCCGACGCCCTTGATGTGCACTTTTCTGCCGGCGCGCAACTGCGGCAGGCCGACGGTGCTGCCAGTGCACTTCACCATGTCCTTCTGCCGCTCCTTCAGCAGCACGATTGCGCGATCACGCGCCTGCTTGCGCGTGAAAATCGCTTCGTTGACGACCCGCTCCTCGCGTGGGTCGCACTTCTTGAGCAACCCATACAGGTCGGTGTTCCGATTCAACTTCGGGTCGTCGAGCGTCACGGTTTCGTTAATCGGCTCCTTCGTTTTTCGATTCCAGCCGCGCACGGTGACGCTCTTCACCTGGTTGGCGGTCGTCAGCGTCGGCTTGAACTCGATGAGCGAGCCGGGATACCGCAGCTCGAACATGTCCTGGTCGGAATCCGGGGTGGGGCCCGTGGACGATCCGAAATAGAGCGTCCGTGGGTCCGTCTCGCTGATACACACGACGTAGCCGCGCTGGCGCGCCCGCTGGAACAGGAAGTCGATGTCGTACTGGTTCTGCTGCGTCACGACATCGAGCGGCGGCTCGTTCGGTGCCTCGTTCGTGTCGATGTCGATCGGGATCGGAAAGCGCTTGCGGCCGGTCTGCTTGTCCTTCCGCGACGCGATGTCCTTCACGATCTGGCTGTCGGTCTTGCCCGCCCAGGAAGCCGTGTATTGCTTCCGCCGGAGCTCATGCAGCACGTTCAGGCCACGGACGGACAGCGTCGGTGCACCCGCCGCGGGAAAATTCGGCTCCAGCGTGGTGAAGTTCCCCCGCATCATCAGCGTCAGCTTGTCGTCGAGATACCCCATGAGGATGTCGACGACCTTGTTGCAGGGATCGAAGATCTGGTCGGTGCGGCTCCCCGGGTTGCCCTTCTCGAGCTCGTGCGGCACCTCGGCGCCGACGTACTTGAACTCCCGTCGCTCCGCGTCCCAGTTATTGACCGTGACCTCGAAGCTGTCGATTTCGTTGATGTTGTCCTTGTAGGTGAGCTGCATCACATCGCGCAGCACGTTCAGTGGGAGCCCGGTGTTTTCGATCTTGATTTGGAACTGTGGGGCGTAGAAGCTCCGCTGCTCCTTCGACTCCTGCTCCATGGTGATGACGGCCATACGCTCCCTCAGAGAATGGGCGGCAGCTTCAGGAACACACCCGGGGTCAGCCGACGCGGATCCTCGAGCCCGTTGGCGTCGGCGATGCGGCGCCATTCGTCCGCGTGGCGATAGTGCTCCTCGGCAATCGCCGACAACGTCTCGTCGCTGCGCAGCACACGGATCTGCGTTTTGTCGGGCGAGTTCAGCCCGAGCTGCTTGAGCTGATCGTCCAGCGTCTTGTACTCACGCAGCGTCACGTTCAACGTCGCGCGCTGCGGAACGCCCTGGTCGCTGAACTGCGTGTACTTGTGGCGGACCGTCTCGACGATGCAGCAGAACGAGGTGCGCTTCTGGCCGGCGATCGGTTCGGACAGGCCACTGCCGGGAAACTCGTCGTTCCACTCGAACCGGCAGATCGGCGGCGCATGCGTGGACGGATCGATCTTGACGAGCTGGTAGATCTGATCGCTCTTTGCCAGAACGCTTGCCGGTTTACCGGCAAGGTCGGTTTCGTCCGTCGTGTCGAAGAACAGGTCGAGCGTCAGCGTCTCGTTCTGCCCGCGGACGAACTGCAGGAGCGGCGTGTCGAGGCCCGGAATCGCGATCTCCGCGATCTGCACGCCCTTCTGGAACGACAGTTCGGACGGGTTGAACTGGAAGTCGATGGTTTGCTCCACGCCCTTCCACGTGGTCACGAGCTTCCCGAGGCGAGGCTGCTGCATATGGCTAGGTCTCCCCTTCGATCTCGTCGCGGACCCCGGACGTGACCTTGCGTTCGGCGTCGACGCGCTGACCGTGCGCCTCGCGCTCCTCGATCGCCTTCAGTACGAGGCGGATGATTTCCTGTATCTGCGACGGCGCCAGCGACGACGACCCTTCGACGTTGCGGACCGTGCTCGCGATCTCGTTGATGTGGACGTCCATCGACTTACACCGCCAGTGTGATGGCCGCCGTTGCGGCGGCGGCGCCGTACCCCACGTACGGAACCTGGTAGATCCCCTCGTGCGCGATCTCGATCGACTCGATCGCCACGGCGCTCTGCGTCGCGTTCATCGACGGGCCGCTGTATTTGTACGGAAGGCCGCGCCGGAAGTACCAGATGTGGCTCGGCAGGTGCAGCTCGTTCATCAGCACGATCAACCCGTCGCGGCGCTTGCCTTTACCTTCCGTGAACCCGTAGCTCCAGTCCCACAGCGTGTTGCCGGCGCCGACGCCCTTCTTCAACGTGATGTGCGACCACTTGGTGTTCTTCGGAAAGACGAGCATGTGGCCGTTGCGTCCACCCTCGCGGTATTCCTCGACCTCGAGCGTCATCTCCAGGCCTGAACACTCGGAAAATCCGCCGACGACGACGTCGAACACCGCGGACATGGCGATCCGTTTCGCCAACGAGCTGGAGGTGTCGAGCAGGCTCACCAGAAAGTTGTGGTTCATCAGCGGATCGAGACTGATCCCCGCCGCGCCTGCTAACGCCATCAACGGCCTCCCATCCGATTCAGCTCCTGAATCTCGAACTCGTTGGCCTGACGGCCAACGCGCAGCACGACGAACTCAAAGGGGATCGACGGCGCCACGCCAACCTCGGCGAGCAAGCGGCCGTTGGCGCGATCGTCAGGCGGGTTGTTGGTGTCGTCGCAGCGCACGAAGAACGCGGCGTCGGCCGTCGCGCCGGTCAGCGCGCCGCGCTGCCACAGCTCAATGAGGAAACTGCTGATCGACAGGTGAATCTTCGCGCGCGTTGGCCAGTCGTTCGGCTCGAACACCGCCCACTGCGTCGAGAGATAGATCGCCTTCTCGACCATCATCAGCAGCCGCCGCACGTTGACGAAGAAACGGGGCGCGTCGGTCGACATCGTGCGGGCGCCCATCACGCGGGTGCCGCGGCCGGCGAGCGCCAGCAGCACGTTCACCCCGATCGAGTTCAGCAGCCCGTGCGATGCAGCGGGCACCGAGGCGGTCACGTCCTGCGTCCAGGCCAACGCAGCGTTTGCCGGCGCCTTGTGCACGCCGACCTCGAAGTCGCCGCGCGCGTACTGGCCGGCAATGTGACCGCTGGGCGGAACGTCGCGCGTCAGGCCGGCCGCCGTGCGCAATGGATCCGACACGCGGATCCACGGGTAATAGAGCGCCGCATACGTGGAGTCGAACCGTGACCGCCAGTTGCGGATGACGGCGGGACCCAGTGTTTCGTCGCCGGCGGCGGCAAACGGCGCGTCGAGCACCGCAATGCGATCGCGCAAGTCCTCGCACTGGGCCACCATCGCCGACTGCACGCGGAAGATGTCGTCCAGGCTGAAGACGGGCGGCAGCTCCGTGGACAGTTCTTCCCTGAACGGTTCGGAGACCGGTTCGGGCAACGGCAGACAGGGATCGGGCATGCACGGCGGAAGCGGCGCCTTCACGGGCGGGGCAATCGGCCGGATATGAATGTCGGGGATGGCGACGATGGCGACCTCGTCGATCTCGGCGAGTGCCTGGAGCCCGCGGCGCTTCAGCGTTTTCGCCTCGTCGCTGTCCAGTGGCGACACCGGCTCACCGATGAAGTCGTAGGTCGTCAGGGACGACAACCCGTCGGCGCCGCCGGCCAGCCGCACGTACTGATCCGGTACGTCCAGCTCGACGATCGTCGACAGGGCGTCCTCTTCGCGCTTCTCTTCGATCAGTACTGGATTCGGCGTCGGCGGCAGGACACGCTGCCACTGTAGCTCAGCGGGGTTGACCAGCTTCGGCAGCACATGCGGTCCGTACTGCGGGTGCTCGGGGACGACCGACAGCCGCTCACGCAGAAAGACGAGGACCCCGGACTGCCGCACCGTCAGCGTGTACTCGATCGATTCGATGACCAGCGGCTGGTCGGGATCGAAGCCGGTGAGCGGCGCGTCGTATGGCAGCCGCGCCTCCTCGTCGCTGTTGACCCATGCCAGTGTCGATTCAACCGGGTCGACGTCCGAGACCACCTTGAGCACGGGATCGGGCACACCGGGCTGCCGAACCCGGACGAGCGTTCCCCGCTGAAAGCCGGCGACGGAACCGACAACCGACGCACGGTCTGTGCTGTCGGCAGGAATACTGAGTGTCTGCGCAAGGTGCGTGGGCACGAATCGCACCTGCAGGTTGTTTCCCCACACGCCCGGACTGGAGGCCGCGACGCGCCACACGTCCGCGGGCGATGGACCCGATGCGCGAAACATGGCCTGAGCGGTCTCGCAGCCACGACCCGGCTCGCGTGACGCCACACGGGCGATCCAGCATCGCCGCCCACCGTTCTCGAAGAAGCCGCGCACCGCATAGGCGAGA